>Ga0179593_1408449_pt1 | contig 11436 bp, 10 predicted proteins | sample CZODoug2_1_08_16_FD_185931 | JGI IMG/M metagenome (GOLD analysis project Ga0179593, IMG submission 185931) | Vadose zone soil fungal communities from Angelo Coast Range Reserve, California, USA - CZODoug2_1_08_16fungal (PacBio error correction) | ecosystem: Environmental > Terrestrial > Soil >...
GTGGAAGACTCTTTGGGAGAAGTAGTCTGAAATGCGAATCCCTTTGCAAAAACGCCGACTAAACGTCGAAGAGAGATTTAAGGAAAAAAAGGGGGGGGGAGGATGGAGGGAAGGATTTGATATCTGCTGGACTTTCATTCGGGACCTGGGTCGGCGCCTCCGTACGACAAGCTCAGAGTTCTCTCCTCGAATAAGGAGAAGGAAAAAAAAAACAACACCAAGACATCTTCTTGAAAAAGGAACACGACGCAAGAAAAAGTAATTACCACCGACGAGATCGCCTCTTTTTGCACCGAGCTAAAATGGCGGACACAATGGAGAAAAGAGACTGCAACCAGGAAAAGAAGACTTGAAAAAAATTGAGGAAAGGGGAAAGAAAAAAATGACAACTCACGGTCATCGGCAAGCCAACATAAGTCCAGAAAAAGGAGGACTAAGACAACAACCTAGAAATATATGAATAGGATCAAGCACCGGTGGGGGGTCATTATAATTCGGGAGTCTTGCAGATGAAGGGAGGGGAAAGGGAAGGGCACCAGGGACGAAATTGGGGGGGAAAGGGAAAAGGTCAGGAGACAATTGGGAACCCGTTTTGTCGATCGGGGAAAAACGCTGGAACCGTCCGAGATTCAGGGTGTATAGGCTGGCAGTTAGGAGGAGGGGGGAAGGGAAGAACGAGGTCGGGGTGTATCCGGACCTGATGTAAGCGAGCCGCTGCGCCCTGTAGGTTTCAAGCGAAAAAACCAACTCCATCTCGGAGAAAGCAGAGAGAGGAAAAAGGACCGGCCATAATCCTCAAGAGTCAAAACGTGGACGTACGCGAAGAGACGAGATTTGCGGCACATGAGACTCATTGCAAACCAAGGGAATCTCTGAGAAGGACATGGGAAATTTTAGGAAGGGTGTCAGGAGGAAAAAGAAAGGAGACGGGTGGCGGAAGACGAAGGGGCGCGGGCATCGTGAACCTCCTGAACTGACATGACTACCACTATTCAGGTTATAGGAAGGACGGTTTTAAAGGCTTGAGAGAGTGAAGAAGATTGAATGACCCGCACGCATCAGAAACTAATTGGCAGCGACCGCGTAGGAATTTTTCATGCGCCAATTAAAAGTTTAATCAGGGGGGATCGGCTCTGGAGATCAGGCGGATCAGAAAATGAAGGGCATCGGGGGGGGGGGGGGACACTGGGCCGGAGCCGAACACCGCAAGATAACGGGTCTTCTCTATGGGCAAAGCAAAAATCAGAAAAAGTCACTCCCGCTACTACGAGGGAGAAGAAGGAGGAGAAGTGGGAAGCTCAAAGAAAATACAGGATGCTTCCTTGCACCCAGAGCGGTCTGCTTCGAGAAAAAAGAAACAATTTAGAGGAGTGGGGCTTTGAGGAAAAAAAAACCCAGCCAGCCAGCGACAAAGAAAACCCGAAGCAAAAGAGCCAGTCCTGACGAAAAAAAAAACAGATTGGAGGACTTTTAAGCAGAAAAAGGGGGGGAAGAAAAGCGGAAAAAGGGTCGGTGAGAACACAGCCACAAGCAAAATCGAATCAAGGGAGCCGCGAAACACCACCGTCACATGCTGCATAGAAAGGTCATAACCTTATTCATCGCGTCAGGACGGAAGAGAAGACGAGAGAAGAAAAAGGGAGCGGGCGAAGGATATTTTGAAAAAGACGCCGAGGACGGAGGAATTGGAAAAGAGGGCATCAACTGGAAAAAAAATCGGGCTGACCGATAGAGGGTTCCCTCGCGGGGAGAAGAATAGATGGTAAGAGGGGCCGAGCGTCGGTCAACGGCACGTCTCGATCTTGATCAATCGAATGAAAGGTTTTAGCTCTGCCAAGAACGATAATTAGGTCGAGAGGAAAAACACGATCAGCATAGGTACATACAAAGGAAGATCGAGCGTGTGAGTAATTCATTCAAACTCTATATCGGAAAATTCTCCGGACGTGAAGTCCGGGGGAATGAGGACGCGGAATCTGCCGGAAGAAGGGAACCTCCAGCTGGCGGCTCTTTCTGATTGTGGCATGTTCAGGAAATGGGGCAGTAACAGATAGAGGAAAAAGGGGCCTTGGGTGGCTGGAAAACCCCAGGTTAGGGGACGCCGTATGCGTTTGTCGTTAATGGCAGGGCACCAAAATCCAAATCGGTGAGGACAAGCGGAAGAGAGAGAAGGGTTAGGGGGGGTAGAGCGTCTCTTCGCACATAAAACAACAGCGCGAGAGTACCCTTCGGAGGTCGCTTTTTTTGGAAGTCGAGAGGCTCTCCTCGTGTACAGGGAACCGCAAAGGCGGCTACAATCGAAATGCGATAGAAAAGGGGCTGTCGGAAGGAAACGCGTCACTCTCGCGGAAGCACATTAAGCGCAAAAATCGGGGGTCAGAGTGGTAAGGGTGGCAAAAAGCTCATCTCATCAAGTGGCTAATTTATGGTCTTCGAGATTATGAATTATGCTTTATCAGAGATCTGAGAGAGAGGAAACATCCTAAGAAAGAGGGAAGGTCAGAGGGCTGGGGAACGGGAGCGATATAAGCGACCTCGTAGATGACGGGAGAGGGACCACAAGTTTTGAGAGCGAGAAAGAACGTTTCGAGGGGTCAAACCGGGATCGGTAAAAAAAGTGCGACACCTCAAGACCGCTCTTGATATTATAATATTTCATGGAGCCGCGCTTTGCAAGGACTTAACTTCTTGGGCCCTTAGGTCCCAGAAGGTAGAGGGGGGGGTAGAGGGGGGCGGGGGGCCCGGCTCCAGTGGCTAATATGATACGGTGGACGCAAAATCTCCCAGTGCCTCTGAACTGTGGTAGATACTACAAGATCGGAGTGGGTAAAAGGGGGAAGAGGGGGGACCGTACGTATAGGTTTCGAACAGATCTCGGGATTACTAAGGATGTTGGGGAAACTCAGGCATTCCCTTTATCGGCGAAAAAAAGGAGGGGGGCTTGGGGACATAGAGATCAAACAAAAAAAGGAACATAGATGTGAAAACAAGTCCCAGAAGGGACAAGGGCAGGTATGCTCTTCAATCAATCCTTCGTCCAGGTTGCAATAAGAGCAAGAACAGAGTTCGGGCAAAAAAAAGAGAGCACGTAGACTGTTGATTACCGGAGGCGAGAGGACTACTTTGGCGTTGGAGACAGTTAGAGAGAGCGAAGGGGGCGCTGGGAATAAGAAAAACGAGATCTTCAAAAGAACTTTGAGAATTTTCGCGGACACATTATGGGGAACCATCCGAGACGTCAATCTAGGAGCAGTTACACCTTGGAAAGGACTAGAGAGAGTGGGAAGGGGGGTACCGTGGTGACGGGGGATCGGGGCTCGTTTCGGGAGAAAACTTCTGTCTCAGAAACCAAATTCGAGTCCTAATATATAATAGTCGAAAAATCAAAGTAGTCAAGAGCCTAGGGGGGGCCAGAATTAGGTCCAAAGAAAAAGACCTGAGGAACTCGTACCTGGGTGTTTGTAGGTCTGTGGGGTGGTTTGGGGTTGGTGTCGATTGGCGGAGACATTGGGATGCGACTATAGCTATAAAAGTCGGATAAGACATAACGTCAGCGTTGTAGACTAAACTATCACGTCTCCTCGACTGGGGACGTACTGGCGGAAGGTGGGACATAGACGTCGTGGGATCATATTGGGTGGGTTCTCAGAAGGGGGATTTGTTGTCTCAGAAGCGACACATAAAGGGAATCTCGATGCCGGAACGCCAAGGGAACTAACGAGGGGTAATAAAGATATGACGAACGGAAAGTCTAACAGCGGTAGCACTATCTGGCGCTCGAAAAGAGTACATCGTCAAAAAGAGGGAAGGAAGAGATTAGGGGATGCGATTATCTCACAGCGGCGGGAGTACAGGGCTCGGCGACAGCGACTAACCGAAAATCTGAGAGGAAGAGGGGAAGGAAAGAGGAGTGAGCTGTGACTAGACGGGAGAGAGCCTTAAACCCAAGGGCGAAGCAAACGATACCGGCACTCCGTCCATATGGGAATCTGCAAAAGGTGACGGGCCGAGAGGGGAAAATTCGGCGAAAAACTTCACATCAGAAGCCTGCCCGTTAGGATGGCAGGTTAAGGGTTGCTTCGGAGTGTCATAGATCGCCTCCTCTGTAGCAGGAGTATAGATGTGTCTCCTGGCTGCAAAGATTCGAGGGAAAATCGTCCTTGAATTAGACGTTCACGCTTCTTAGGGTATGGTGATTTACGATGCGTACGTGGGCTCTCTATAGCGTGATCGAGAGACTCTCTCGCGCCAACTCTAACCGGAAACAATCTCGCTGACATTTACAGATATTCCTTCTTGGGATGCCGACTGGGTTAGTCTATGAGTTCTGTCGACACACTATTATGGTTGTTTCTCTAGACTCCTTCTCTCGAGGCTGGGAGTGCCCACGCGGCTCCCAGTAACCAAAAAATCTTCTTTGGTACGGAATCATAGCTGCCCGCACCGGGGTTGCCTCTATTCTAGGCGAGGAGGTGAAGAAGAGTGATGTTCAAGTGCCGGAACTACCTGGGAAGAGGTAGAGAGTAATGGACCGTTCTTATCTTCGACGAAAAGAAATCAAGTTTATTCGAATAGAGGGAAGAAAAGAAAAGGTGAAGAGGGAGGGGTCAACCCGTTGAGCTATCCCAGCACAAGCCGGGAGCTTCATCAACACTGGAGAACTTAAGGGGCACCGGGGGTAAATGAGCGGGGTGTTCTGGGAAGACAACGCCAAACAGCCGAGAATTTTAGTTCGGTCGGCAGCGCAAGGAGGGTACGGATGGGCTTAATTCCATCCAGTCCTCTCACAGGGGAAGAAAAAAGGGAGCGCAGGGGGTTTTTTCGGCAAGCAGGTCTGCGTATGCATTTCTGAGGGGAAAACTTATCTAAAGGGCCTCTAATCACTGTCCTCGAAGGGGACTCAGGCAGACAGGGGGAAGGGGCTCCAAAAGGGGTCCAGGAAACGATGGAAGACAAGGGCTGAGGAGACTTTGCATGAAACAAAAATATAACAAGAGGAATTCCGGCTTACAGATGGGTTATTTCCAGGGACCTTTTCAGCGTACGGACGGGGAAAGGAGAAGGGAAGGAAATGAAGTCGCAGCTTCTCCACCCGTTGTGCGTAAACGTAATTCATTCCGTCTACACGGAAGGGAGTTGTCCGTTAGTTAGCATACCAGCTGTTCTAGTGCCCGAGAGTGTTGGTTCAGATTGTCAGTGCAACGCATAAAGGCGTCGAGGCCAGACGCTCCCTTGGGGGGGAACGGAATGTACATGAACTTCTCTCTATGCCGGAGGGAAGTTTGGACTGAGTGAGGAGGTAAATAGCGCGAAGGGAGAAGCCCAAGTTCCAAAGGGCGCCAGAGAGCAGTTCGGACGCAAAATGGAGGGTCTTGGGGAATAGCTTCAAACTAGGAGGAGAATCCGGTCATTCGCCTAGGGGGTGAGGGGCGCCGTCCTGAAGGAGGAGCATAAACGGCAGTCGGGAAGTCTACGCCATCAGGTCGGGGACCAGGGCCGACCATTCATGCGAGCGATCCCACCACCCCCTGAAAGCGGCGTGAGTTTCAACGGAAACAGATCCAAAAGGGAAAAAATGATGGCCACGGTAAGCAAACCTCGTGCTCATCTAGCGTCCACATGAGGAACCATTTAGACGCGCTATGCGTTCAAGCGTCCATCAAGGTTTCTCAAAAAAGGTTGAGGTCTAAGGGGAACCGGGAAGTCAAATTCCTCGCATCGGTAAGTTCTGAGATATACTAACAGTCTTGTATCTCTAAGGTAGAGGCGATCAACAACAGAAATGGACGGTAGATTCAAAAGAAGGAAAAGGATTATTACACTAAAGTGGATACCGGTCGTGGTCTTTAAGTATTATCGTGGGCTTGTAGCCGCTTCATGAAGACTGTGAAGGCTTCCCCATGGCCAGAAATTTTTGGCAACGAGGCTGGGAAGGGAGAAAAGGGCACCGTCATACATGGTTGACAGCCATTTAGAAGCGGGTCCTCTGCCGGGTGCCGTATCTCGTCGGTTCATCAGGTTGGCGGGGGGTGATGGAGGGGCAGCGGGACGGTTCAGTTGGGGACACGAAAAGATGAGTAAAACGGGCGGTGAACGTCTTTTCAAACGAGCGTTTCGCCCTCGAGGGGAGGAAGGGGGGACCAAGGGAGAAATGACCATCACTCCACAGATCTGCAAAAAATCATTCGATCCTACCCATGCTGCTTGGACCATACGCTCCTATGTCTGCGACGGTGGAAGGAGACGAGTTCGCATTCAAGACTCTCAAGGGGGTCCGCGATCATGTAAGGGGGTCGGAGGAAGGGAAAGAAGGGGACGTGGGAGGAGACATACTGCCTGGGAAAAACAGAAATTAAAGCCGGTGTTGGTTGTCATCAGGAAGTCAATGGAGGAAGGTGTGATTACTGGTTTGGGGCGTCCCGACGTTCGGAAGCTTGAATTGGAAGGGACCTCTCTTCTCGAATGAGATGTAAAGAGTACACAGGGGTCCGCAGGGGAGGACAAAAAAAAAATATTGGGGCTCTTCCTTGTAGGAAATTGTGACTTCTCTCAGTCGATAAGGTGGTCAAGGGGCCTTGGAGGAACTTAAGGGACACGGGGCGGGGCAGCCAGAAAAGGTGTGTCGGGCTACGTAGCTAGTAGGCTCTAAGGAACGATCATTTCGGTAGAATCAATAAATTCATCATGGGTTCGCTCCAGTGGGTGTACTGCCTAACTTGCTGCCCGGGGAGAAGGTAAGTTCTTAAAAAAAACAGGGATACTTGGTCAAGGCTTATCCGTAAAAAATAACGCAGTTGACCTTCCGGCGCATTTTCTATTCAGCTGTCTCCTTTCAGTCGATGCGTCGGGGGTCTTCTGCCGGGCTATCACGTATAACACGTGTGGAAAAAGGGCGCCCTCTTTAAGAGATGCACAAGATGGTAGAGTGCCGGTCAAGGGGGTTATCTCGTGGGAGGGTCTGCCTTTTTGCAGGGTGGACTCCCTCTAGGAAGGCCAAAAATCAAGATGGTCGGGTTCGGACCTCCCTGATTCACCGGCCCAGAGCGAGAATCTCCAAGTTGGTAAAAAAGGCGGGATGAGGGGGAAATCAAAGGGGGGGGACGCCACGTCCCTGGTTCGGTGCACGGCGTCCGCTCGAAATCCCGTCTTCTAAGCTGCGAAACAGGGAAAGGGACATGATTACAGGCTAGATAGGAGGGGGGAAAAAAGGCAAGGAAGAGAACATCAAGGGAGGAACGGCCTAGCGCCGTAGGGAAAAAAGTCTTCGCAGGGAGGGGGATATTTTGAAAGCTGCAGAAAGAGGATGGGGTTAGCAAGCGGGCAAAAGGAAACGAGAGCCAGACGGGTACTACAGTCAGGGCCTCTGGTGCGAGATATTGTAGCCGCCTCGTCGCAAGAAAGGAGACGAGACTTCAGCTCCCAATTGTAGACCGCCGCTTGCAGGTGATCCTGAGCGCGACGCCTCGCGATCAGGGTAGAGAAAAGACGGCACAAGAACAGACCGGGGCAGTTATACGTTATTTTCAATAGCAAAAAAATTCTGGTTCCTCTATCGGCAAAAGCAGCGTCTGGGGCAGAGATCAAAGGTCGTTATAAGGTTACGGGGGGGGGGGTAAATCACCCCTGAAGTGAGTGGTAAAGAAACTGTCCTTGGCATAGGGGGTGGAAGCTTTAGATGGAGTAAACAGGCTAGGGGGAGACCGGGGGCATTTGTGGATACAAAAAAGAGCGATGCGTTAACAAGTCTTTGGGGGAAGCGTGGTTGAGGGTGAAGAGAGGGGGGAGGACCGCAACAAACCGGTACGAGTACTCAAGAACTAAATTTCGTGGAGTCTAAGCTAGAAAAGGAAGTCATAAAAAGCCAGAGAAGGGAAGTAAGAGGCATATACAATAACTTCACTCTGGGTGTGGTATTACTAGTAGGACCTAAGGTAGTTAATCTTAGGAGGGGAACCGCACGGAAAAGAGTAGGCAGGGGGGCGCCTATCGTGCAAATATGGCGGAATTAGGAAGGGGGAACTAGAGCCTAATCAACCACAGACGGCAAATTTCGTCAGAGGGGGTCGTGAGATACGACGAGAGAATAACGTCGAGGAGAAAAAGTGAGTCGTGGCTCGAGAGAGCTCCGTTAGGACGAATGGAATCTAAGAGGTCACGACGGATCGGGGAAATCTTGAAGAATATCAAGGGGATGCATGGGGAAGAAGGAAGCGGCGTAGTCAAGGACGTGGGAACGCCTTTTTTTTTCGAGGTCTATCTTGGCAAGACACCAGTTCTGATCAACGAATTTGGGGGAATCCGGAAAGGAGAAATATAGACGAAAAAAAGGGAGAACGGCCTCTCAGACGAAAAACTGGTTCTATTTCAGTAGAAGCTTCGACCATAGTGGTCACGAAAAAGGAAAAACGGAGTTGGGAAGCTGGGTGATGCTTTATCGCATAATGAATCTGGGTAAGGGCTACCCTTCCGTTGGAGGGAAGATCAAAAATTAGAGGTTAAGGGGAGAAGTCTCCCAGGGATCTAAGCGTCACAGAATTTCAGTGAACGCCCTAAATATAGTCGTTGATCGCGACGGGGAGGGACCGTCTTTCATCTTGGGCCATTTAGGCTTGACTGGGGGGTACTAAATCGTGAGGTTGTCGTTAAAATTCAGGGAATGGGGGGGATCGAACATCAATCAGAACCGTGAAAAGGTAAAGAACCCTTCCGGCGAGGATAAAAATCAGAGCTCACAACCAACTGAGTATGATGAAAAATATAGATATTTTAAAAAAGAACAAGAGGGTGGGCCAGATCAATTTAAGTATTATGTCGGTACCAACCTTTAGGACAGTGTCTACGAAACTAATTCGGGGTCGAAAAGATAGGAGAAATGGTGAAAGGTACCGACGTCCGCGCGACTGGTGTTCTCTCGCAGAAAAAAAATAATGGATGGAATTCCACCCGGTGATAGGATGTCTCCTTTGAGAACGGCGAAAGAGAGGGGGCTTTTCAATCCGCCCAGCCGACTGCAAGAGCGAGCGTATTACCAAACCTAAAGATAACCAGAGGAGGGGGGGAAGTGAAGATGGGTAGGACTGGTCGTCGGAATTGCCGAAGATACGGACTTTGCTAGACCCATTTTGGGGGGGGGGGGGGGGGGGGGGTGGACGCGAAAAGAGTAAGGATATCGACAAACAAAGAGCGCGCGAGGCTAACCTAACCGGGCTCACGCAGGACCAAACCGAATGGCGCTTGAGAAAGAGAGAAGAGAGGGAGCTGATCAGCAGAACCGCAAGCTAGTACAAAACTACGTTGCCCTCTACTATGAGCGCGGCGAGAGGGGTGCACTGGTAAAACAGTATATCGTAACCGTCTCTGAAAATTGTTCAAGTGAGCGCGCGGGAGTGAAGCATCGCGGAAATTGGTTCGGATAACTACTTCTAAAGGTAAAAAGCGGGGCCTATTCTATGGTAAAGGAGGGGCGCTATCGGGTCATACGAGACGCGCAGGGGTCTAAGCTCCTCGTCAACTAACCCCCTGCCGAGGGCGTTAAGGGTATGACTATTATATCTCGCAGGAGGGCTGGAGAATGGGCGATACTAAAGAGACAGAAAAAATCAATCGAGCGGAAAGAGAGGAAAAACCGGAACACCCGGGGGGGGGAGTGATTGGGATTTACTCTCCCTCCTTCACCGCAAACAAGTGGGTCTTTGAGACAAAGAGTAAATCCCGTCAATCTGGTGAAAGGGCCAAGGAAAAAGGCTGTCTAGAATTTCGGGTGCTGAAATAAAAAGAAAGAGGAAAAGAGAGAAGGACAATGCCGACGGATCATGGGCCCAAGTTGTAGGTCCTGGAAAAGATAACGAGCCGCAGGCAAGTGGACGCGCTCCGGGCGAGATTCGGCGAAAGCTTCAAGCATTAAAATCTCGCCACGCCTCGTACAATGGGTATACCGCTGGATTGCCGGCGAAAAAACCTACTGAGAGCGGAGCGCTCGCAGGGGACGGAAAAAACGCTTGACGCTTCTCCTATGTTAGGATAGGCCTGCACGGGATCCGAGAAGTCGGATAATAGGAGGAGCAAGCGAGACGGAAAACATCTCTGTCTAAGCGCTATTAAAAAGGAGGCTTCTTGTGAAAAAAACTAGGGCCCCCTGTCTGCGGGACTCTATTGGTCAATCGACTAACAAGATTTCCATGCCTGGGGCTTCGCAAAGCGAGGCGGGAAGAGCCGCTGAGTATCAAGGGCACGGGTAAAAACGCTTCTTTGCGCCGGGATGTGCAGGGGGACATAAAAACTGCTGGGGATACAAAAGAAAAGCATTTCTGTTCGGAAATATTGCGTGATAAAGCATTTTCCTCTTTAGTTCACACGCCTGGTATTTCGCTCACATCCTCCGCCTGCTGAAAGTCAGGAGACAGGGAGCCTTGAGAGAGGAGGGTTCACCGTCTTCTCGGGGGGGATTTTTCCGAAAGCCAAAGTAAGAAAACATGGGGGTGAGTTTCTCCTTACGATGGAGCTCGGGAGGAGTTGATTATTTAAGAAGAAGAAGGTTTCCATAAAGGGGGGAAAGATAAGAGGCTAAATTTTCTACATCCTTTCTTGCTAGAAATGCATTTCGTGATTTGATACCGGAACAGGAGGGGGCAGAAAACCAGTTCGATAAAGGCGCAGAAACAGGGAAAGAGGCAAAAAGGGTGAAGTTAAAAAATAGCGGAAGTATCACCTTAGAATCCCACGCAAGCTCGCTCACGACATGCGACCGGGGGGGAAGGGAGGTACAAAAGAAGGGGAAGACAAGAGGGACCGTCGAGCAGGGGACCTTCCTTAGCGCGCGGCTAAGACGGCAACGCGCTGCAGCCTTTTTCTACAAAGGAAGAGTCATTAGAAGCGACAGGAGGAGGATGGGGAGTCCCCTGTCAGTGAAGCAGAAAAAAGGGGGGGGGGTTCATGCTCCACTCTGCACCGGAGGCAAAAAAGGGATCCTTTCGGGGGAAAAAACGAAGAAAAAGGAACTGCAATAGATAAAAAAAATTCAAGCGTGTCAATTGGGGATTTGAATGTTGAAGTTAAGAAGAATCAGTACCACGGAGCCAAGAGCGCGCAAAGAATCCCAGTAGTAAGTTAGGCTGTTAATGACTTTGCCCAGGCCGGAGGGGGGGCATGCAGCCTGGTGCGGGCCGGGGGGGAGGCGAAAACGACAGGGGAGGGACAAAGAAACCGCCGAGAAACAAAATGAAAAACATAATACGGAGTCACGGCCCAAGAAAAAAAACCCTGAGGAAAAAAAGAAGGGAAGAGGTGATAAGCGGCAAAGATCTACAAGCCAAACGGGGTCCCCTCTCGGAATGCATTTCTCCAAATGGGCACAAGCTTTCCATTTCTCATGGAAAGATGTCAAAGGAATTCAGTGAGGGAACGGAAGGGATTCAGGAAGACAAAGAAAATCCGGAA
>Ga0179593_1559672_pt1 | contig 11436 bp, 17 predicted proteins | sample CZODoug2_1_08_16_FD_185931 | JGI IMG/M metagenome (GOLD analysis project Ga0179593, IMG submission 185931) | Vadose zone soil fungal communities from Angelo Coast Range Reserve, California, USA - CZODoug2_1_08_16fungal (PacBio error correction) | ecosystem: Environmental > Terrestrial > Soil >...
TCTGGAAATGTCCTTATACGAAGGGGCTCAATATTGGCAGGCAGGAAGCGAAGTGCTTCAATCGGGAGGATCGCCGAGTTATCTTTCAGTTGGCCTAGGAGGAAAAAAGGCCTCAAACACGAGATGGTAAAGGCCCCGGGGTGGAAAAAAAAAATACTCAGTCGGGACGGCTTAATCCCGTCCAGCAGATTCAAGTATCGAGATACCCATCGGCATGAGAAACCGGAGAGCGGGGAGAGGCGAGCCGGGGGAATATTTCAAAGGGAAAAAGGTACTTCCTGTTGCCCAAGCTCAGGATGGTGCGCCATTGATCTAGAAGAAAGAGATTCTTGCGTAGATGGGACAGGCGAAATTCCAAGAAATGGACCAGGGGGGAAAAGCAAAACACAATGACACCGAAACCAAAAATAAAGAGGTCCAAACTGCATCCGAAACCCCATTAAGCGAGGAAAGAATATTAGGAAATGTAAAATCCTCGTGCTTCAGAATTCCGGCCAGAGACGGACATTTGGAGAAAAAAAAAAGGGTGTCCTCATACAGGTGAAGGTCAAGCCCGGAAGAAATCGTCTTCTGATGCCGGCAGAGAAATCTCTCTTCAGGCGGATCGGGAAAGGAGGGCTGACTCCGTCGGGTCGAAAAAGAGGGGCATAAAGAGTGAAGGGATCCGTCTTCCAAAACTGAAAACTGGTCGAACCAGAAAAGGAAAGGCCTATTCTTACCGGACAGCACCTGGAGGGAGAACACTTTTCGCTAAGAAGCAGCACCTTGAGAGCCGCGACAGCAAAAGAAGAAATCGCGAATTGGGAAGGATCGCGTAGTTTCGAAATGGGGGGAAGGGGCCGCGGGGGTTTCCATGGCTAGCTCCAGATCGGAAGCCATGGTGCTCGGAGACATGGGTACCAGGGGAAGGGAGTCTCTCGGTTGACGAGAGAAAAGGGTCCGGATGTCGGGCACAGAAAAGGAAAGATAAAAAAAAAAAACTGTGGTAGCTCCTTTGTCATTGAGGGGAAGGCGGGCACTGGGACTTGTCGACCGGGAAAGGAGAGCGCGCATAGGGGGGGCGTCGACCCCAAAAGGGCAAACCAAAAATCCCGGAACTTCGCACGGGGTGAACATAAGGCAGTTAGCGCGGAGCGCAAAAAGTCCTCTCCGCGTCGCTAAGAACCATTTATCGTGCGCCCTAACCTGCTGAGAGGAAAGGGGGGGAAAGTCCGATTCGCAACGCAAAAGGGCGATCTGTGGGACGGAAAAGGTGCTAACACGAAAAGGGGGCGGGAAAACGGGAAAAATAATTATAAAGCTGTGTCCCCAGGGAGATCTGGGGAAGAGGAAGGGGTTTTCAAGGGCGCGATTTCGCCAAAAAAGTACGCTTGGGTTAAAGAAAAAAAGCACGCCTAACTCCCTCGAAAAGGGAAAGCGCAGGGGATACGCAACATGGATGACGCAAGGGCCTTAAAAACCGTACGTCACTCGCGTGATGGAAAGAAGGGGGAAAAGAGATAAATCGTGAGGAAGGAGGAGTCGAGGGACAATACTTTTCAGGGTCGAGACTAAAAGAGGCAAGCAAATGAAGCGAATTTTAGATCGGGAAGGAGGAGTACATTAATTATTCACCCTGTAGAAGCTAAAATGCGCAGGAAAGTTCAGCGAAGAGCATTACCGGCGTCTGAAAAAGGGATGTTCGCGTGGGGGGGAAGGGGGAAAGGTTCGAGACAGGGATAATCCACCGATTAAAAGTAGATTTCCACGGTGGAACGAACGGGGGGGAGGGAGTGGCAAAGGCGAAAGGGGGGCCGATGTTGTTAGGTCGGTTCGTCAGGAACTCTCCGAGGAGGAGTGTCGCCCTTGGGAAGGGGGATGGTGGAGAAATTTCAGATCGACCTTGAAAGGGGGGGTTGGGGTAGTTGGGGTGGTGAGGCGCCGTCCCCCGAGGCCCATCCTCTAGTCAGTTTTACAGGACTTCGTGGGGAATGAAGGGAGAGGACTGCTGAACGAGAAGGCCCCGACCAGGCGGGCCGACACTATCTCCGGAGGCGCCCGGAGGACCTGAGGTTTACTTGAGCTTGGTTGAAAAAAGGGGCCAGCTAAAATTCGGTGGCGAACCGATAGGAGGGGAGTAGGGGAAAAGAGGAAACGGCTAGGAGAAGCGCGAGGGAGAAGGGTCCTTGGGCGCGAGGTCTTTTGCGCTTTCAAGCGGGAGTTTCGAGGGAATCTTCGGTTGGAAGTACACGCACCACCTCAAGAAAACGAGAATATCGGTCGCCGGAGAAAAAGAAGGACGTTAACTGAACGATGAAAGGAATTATAACAGCAGAAAAGAGGTCTCGAGAGGGGGACTCCATGGTTTCGTCAACTCGGTCAGGAGGCCGGGAAGGAGAGTTACTGGAGGCTGAGGGGGGGTTCCTTCTGCGCAAAAAAAAAATCTATGTCCGCGCTGGTCAAGGGGGAAGAGTTGGTCTTGACAGGCAGACGCAAAAATTGTTTAGGAGTCAGGGATACGCTGGTCTGACCGTTTTTTTTCCAAAACGGAGCACCGAGCTCCATCGGATTTACGAAGAAGAGGAAAAGGTGTCTTCAATGCGGGAGAGAGGCCTTGGTCGACGATGAAGGAAAAAATTAAACTAGGAAAAAGGAAGAGAGCGCCTGTCCCGGGACGGACGCGAGGGGACCACAAGAGCCTTGGGAAAAAGACACGGCGAAAATTCGCCCAGAGAAAACAACCAGAGACTCAAAAAAGAAAGAAAGTTCGCGGGTCCGCATGAAAGAAGCGCAACAACAACAACGGAGGAGGGGGGTGAATTGAGGGGACCAAAAAGAGCGCGGATGCTGCTGTTTGCGGGGGAGGGGAAAGGGTGACGTTCCTGACTGGAGGGGGGGGCGAAAGGTAGCTGTTCCAAAGGGGCCAATTTTTCCCTGGGGTCCAGACAAAGGGGGAGAAAGACTGCTGGAGAAAATGGTTCAGGAATGCGAAGGAAGTCGTCGACAAGAGGGGAGACGAGGGAAGTCCTCGAAGAGTCACCCTCCTTTCCTCCCTCAGTTGCAATCGTCATTTAAAAAGGAAAGTCTGACTGGAGAAAATGGGGAATGCGAGGGGATAAGGCGCATCTTAAACAAAGATCCCTCTAACTCCACAAGGAGGGGACGGCTTCTTTCCCCTACCTAACTCAGAATCTAAAATATGCGAAAAAAAAGATCTACTGAGCGGAGAATTCATTAAACTCATAAGAAGAAAGCTGAGACTTCTCGAAAAGAGGTTTAAGCAACCGTTGGAGAAATCGAGAGAAGAATATGAAAAAAACAATCTTTTTATAGAGAGAAAGTGAGGGGGGAAAAGGAGAAAGGGACGTGCACTACAGATTCTTCTTGGAAAGCTTTCTTTGGGAAAAAAAATCTGGAAAAAAAAGGCTGTTTCATGAGAGGGGAAACTCCCCGGGCGGCTCCGGGAAGGCAGAGTAAAAGGGAGAAATCGCGCAGAGCTCGCCGTGCAAAGGAAATCAAAATCCAGAGAGGCGCTTCCTCCCGCACCGAATTGGAGGTTCACGGAAGCGGAAAAGCGAAGACAGCGGTGGCGGTGGTTGGACGGAACCGGGGATCGGGGGGGGGGAAGCTACGACACGCTGCTGGAGGCCGGAGCCTTAAGAGCCTTAAGAAAAAAGAAAAAGGAAAAATCTTCACACTGAGCGCCCTAAAGACTGAACTTCAGGTCGAAGAGGGAGCTCCGTACACATCACCAAGAAGGGTCGCAAGAACGAAAACGTTCAGAAAAACGAGAAACCAGGAAAAGGAACCACCATCTTCAACTAACGATCACCTCTGCAAAGAAAGGAAGGGCTCCACCGGGGGAAAAGGCCATAAACGGTTCTGGGGATCAAGCCGAGAAAAACTTCCCTACTTAAATGGGGACATATCTACGCGTTCAGGGGCGAGCTTCTCTGACGCGCAAGGGGAGGAAAAGGGTGAATCATTCCAGGAATCGCCCAAAGAGGAGGGGGAATCGATTGAGGGGGAAGCCGTTTATTCAAGTTCAAACATTCCGCAGTATGGGAAAACTGGCAGGAAAGGCAGAAGGGGATCTCTTGTAGGATCACTTGCAAGGAGAGGGACGGTCGGAAAAGGAACGGACAAACTTGGTGCTTCAGGCATGGTGCTTAGAAGGGAGGGGGAAGGAAAAGCCGCTGGATGGTGATGGCGGTTGGGAAGGCCGCAGGAGGGCGTTGTCCGGGGAGAAATCGCGCGGAATCGGGGGAAGAGGAAAAAAAGATCAGGCCGCTCCGGCGAAGTATAATTCCGTTGGGGGGAGTAAGGGCCCCATTTCGGGGGCCTTCACCATCAAACCGTGATATCCAAGCATGAACGATCGCAAGGGGGGGGGGGGCATCGTACTGGAACATTTCGAAAGAGGAAAATTACAGGGCAAAAAAGGAAGTGCTTTCGACTGAGCCCCGAGCGAGAGGGGGGGGCCGCTCAACGATTATCCTTTTTGGGATGTGGCACCAGGGGCCGGAAGGCGGTTTGGGAAAAAGAGCACGGGGAAAAAAAAAGTGGCGAGAGCGAAAAGGTAGAGGCCGAAAAAGGAAACCGCGCCCTCAAAGGAATCGGGGAAAAGAAACTGGTCCGGACATCCTGAAAAGAAGAACGTCACCGCTCTCTCAAGAAGAACGCGAAGTAAGAAAGAGTTTGCGAGAGAGGAAGAGGAAGGGAAGGGAAACCCGTGGGGGCACCGCTATGGGAGGGAAAAGGAAGCATGTCGCGGATGCGGAGATTCCTGTTCGTCGCGGAGAAAGGAGCTGGTGTCGCAGAAAAGGAAGCCAGGAGAAAGAGGGCGGTCCGCATCGGGGACGCTGGCTGGTGCCAGAAGGGGACGAAGCACGGGAATTCATTCCGCTGGGGGGATGACCACTACTGCACGCACCCGAGAGGGAAAACGTCCGCCCATGAAAGCAATGGGGAATTCGCCGGAAAAAGGGCTCCTCTTTCAGGGTCAGTGTACTGGCCACGAAAAAGAAGGAGGCTGATACACCGGGTCCTCAGGGCCGGCGCCGTTGCCAAAAAGGGGAGCTCTACTCAACCCGTAGGAAGGAAGACGGCTGGTCTGCTTTATCAATTTCATACTAGGGAGGGTGAGAATATAGAGGAAGGGGGGGGAGGAAGGGCTTTGCAAAAAGGGACGTGGGGGGGGGTGTGGGGGGGGAATTTTTTGGGAGGTAACCAGTAAGGGGGAAGTATCGCCGGATAGCCGCATACTCTGTTCCCGGCGAAGGGGGATGAGCGAATCGAAAAAAAAAAAAAAATTACCTCTGAAATGTCCCAAAAGGGCCCTGGTGTCCATCTGTCACGGCTCACGACAAACATTGGGGTGGAAGGGGAGAAAGGGGGGGTTGTTAGAAAGGACGCGGCATCGGGGAGGGGGAAAAAAAATCACAAAAATTTCAGGAAGGGAGCAATACCACCGAAAGGTGGCCTGTATCGTGGAAAAGTGAAGCGCGGAAGGAGCCTATTTTTCCTCACACAAGCGACCGCTGGCGGCTGGATCAGATTGGGGCATTCCGTATCGGAACCAATATTTAGCATCCTACGCCGGAAATCGGCTTGCCGGGGAAAAACAACAAAGGAGGAAATTCTTCGGCAGCAAGACGTTTACTACTAACGGGCATTGGGGCAGAGGGATAGATTTCTTCAAGGAGAAAGAAGAAATAAGGGAAAGCCAGCGAGCGGTATTAAAATAGGACAACCTGAGGGAAAAATCGAACACGAGAAACCAGGCCAAAGGGGGTACTTGATCAAATAACAAAAACAATCGCGAATCCCTGAAAGAGATGCAAGGGAGGCCGGCTGAAGAGGGGAAAAAAAAGAGAAATCATGAAACCTGCAGAGCGATCGTTTTATTAAAGGGAGATGTCAAGAAAAGGGGTCCAGACTAAAGCCGGTAGGGGCCTCCCTTTTCAGCAGTAAAGCGAGAAGGAACATGTCTGCTGGGGAACCTTCTCAATTCCTTAGAAAGGGGAAAAGGCACAAAAAAGGGGAAACCAAAAAAACACCAAAATCCGCTGGCAACGCATCCGAGACATCTAAAAGTCTCAACCGACTCCTAGGGGGGATTGAAAATCATCGTGGAGTCCGGAAGAGTAGGGAAAAGTATCCCGATTTTTGCAGAGGCTAGTGGGAAAAATAGCAGATCAGAATCTGGCCGCCACTTAAAGCAAAAGCGCTTCACGGGAATGGCCATAGAGCTTCCACGCGTACGTCGGCATAGAGGGGGTGCGGAGAAGGAAGGGGGGGTCGTTGTGGAGACAAATCTCAAAAGGGTCAGTACTCCACCAGACCTAAGAAGGGGGAGAGCACCAGCCAGAACTACAGCCAAAGGGCGTGATCCTGGCGAACCGAAAGAAAAGCAGCACAGTGAGAAGAAGGAGCCGCGACGAGGAAGGGGATTTTTCGATCTCTTAGGGGCGAAATCGCCTGTGCAAGAGGGCACACAAAAAGAAGGTTTCGTTAAAGGGGAAAACTCCAGATGTGCTGAGAAAAGAAATTACTTCTCGTAAACAGGGGGTTGTCTCGTAGTGTGAGCAAGGGTCCGAGGGGAACACATCACTAAAGAGCGGAGCCCGATAAACTGAGGGGGTCTTGTCGGAGGGAAAAGGCAGTCTTCGAACGATTAGGCCTCGGAAGGGGGAGAGAAACTCGCAAAGGTTTCCCACACCAGCCAAAGGAAGGACGAAAGGAAGCCAAAAAGTCTCTTGTGTCTCGAAACCACGGCAGAGAGGGATTGCAAAAAAGCCCTTTTATAGAGAAGAGCGAAGGACCTTGGAACGTCCGGCTGCGTAAAGAGGCGTGTTGGGGCGAAGGCGTTTATGGGGAAGCACCTGGGGGGGAGGAGCCAACAGGAAAATTTCCGGCTCTTTGGAAAAAAGGGGAGCGGTCCTTGATCAGGCAAAAGCGGAAACGAGCGAAATGGAAGGCAGCAGAAGGCGTCTTTTAACTACGAAAGCATAAACCCAAGACAACGCCATGGGGAATAACTCAACATGAAGGACGAACCGTGGGGAAAGGCGAAGGTCACCAAAAAAAGATCCTTTCCCTTAGGGGGGCCACGAGCTAATAAAAAAGGCAGGTTAAGAAGGGAGGAAGACTGTCATTAATTCTAAGGGCTAACCGCGGCAAAAATTTATAGGGAGGGTCACCTGGGGGGAGGGGTAGGAGGGGGGAGGGAGGGGAGGGGGGACGGGAGGGAGATGTGATGAGGAGGGGGGATGTGGGTAAACAGGGTAGGGGGGGAAAAGGAAGGAGTGGAAAGAGTGAGGAGGAGATAAAGGGCTCGTTAATCTTCAGGGGGTGAAACCCTGATCCGCCTCTAAAAAGGGCGACGGCAGGGATACTGGACGAACTCTAAAATAAGAACAGCGTCTATCTTGAAATTATTTCTCGGGACAGGTTCAGGGAGGAAGGTAATCCATCACCTATGAGGGGAAGGGGTCAGGATCACAGGGGATTTCATCTTAATTCAGAAAAAGGAAGTGCGAGGTGGGGGTCGCAACAGCGCGAGAACTTCTCTTCCGCGCTGAGGGGCTTGTCGCCCTTGTCTTCGGGGGGCCAACTGATGTCGCTGACTTTCCTTTAATCTAGCCGGGAGGAAGGAAAGAGTCTCTCAGTGGACGACGCTTCAGGGATCTGGAAAAGAAGGATGTCCGAAGGATCCAAAAGAACTCCAGAAGGGTTCTTCGGGGAAGGGCAACGATCAAGCGCCTCCGGCAAAAACTGTAAAAAAGGGGGAACTTTGAAAGATGTGTTGGGGATTCCTTTACCGGGGAGGAAATTCTTGGAAGCGGGGCTCCTGGAAAAAAGGTATATTTTCCTCAGAGAATAGAATTTCAAGAGGATTCCTCTTCCGGGGGCGAGAAAGGTCGGGGGTTTCAGTGGATCCTTCACCTCCTCTTAAAGGGTGGGAAAAACTAGGGGGGACGCACCAAAGCCAAGCTGGGGAGTCTGCATATCTTTCTCAAAATCGGAACGAAAAAAAGGGAAGGACACTGACTATTAGAGAAGACGTTTCATATTCTGGTCGAAAAGGGTGGAAGCAAAGGAAAAACCGGTTTAGGAGCGCAACAGTTTCTCGATTTCGAGGACTTCTGGTTTTCAGGGGAAAAAGACGTAAACGGGTCCTGGAAGTTCGCATATTTTCATCTAACACGCAGAGGGGCTGGAAAAAAAACGGGGGGAGTTCGTCGGGAAATACGAAGGTTTCAAGCGAAAAGAGCACGCTCTGGCAAAGACGCCGCGAGGAGGGGGGGAACTGCGGATGAGTTCTTCAATGCGGGAAGGGGGGAAGAGTCACTTTTCGACGCAAAAGTAGAGGGACCCGCCTTCGAGCAGAAAGGGGTCAGGACCGGACAGGGGCCGGGGGGGGGGGGGGGGTGGGGGGGGGTGGGGGGGGGGGGGGGGTTTTGGGGGAGGTGGGTTTGGGGGGGTTGTGGGGGTTTTTTTTGCAGGGGTGTTTTTTGTGGGAAGTGGGTGGGGTTGGGGGGTGTTTTTGCACCATCTCGCGGCGCCAGATCAGAAAGGGCACCAAATAAAGCCAGGACTCAAAACATCATCTCCTAGAGGATCGGTGTCCCTCATTAAAAAAAAAAAGGGAGGAGGATGAAAAGGAGATGAATTTCGTACCCAGGAAAGGAGGAGGAGGGTTGCGGAGGGGTGACTTTCCGGAAGACTGGGCGAAGGAGCCGGGCTCTCTTATGTCAAAGGGGGAAGAACGCGTGGTAAAATGGGAAGACCCAGGGAAGAAGTCGCTCAGAGGTATAAGAAGCGACGGGGGGGGGGGGAGAGAGATCCGACAATGAATGCCAAAGTGACTACAATTGGACAGAGAAGGTCTGGCTGAAAAAAGCGCCGGTGACGACAAGATCTCGGCTATCGTCTCGTCTGAACAGCAAGCTTCAGGGAAACGAACTCAACAAGGGGAGGAAGGTTCGGGCGCATCGTGTTAGATGAAAAGTTACAAGGGATACACAGACGTCTGAGGGGGGGAGCAGCATTATAAAACCAGAGGAATCGCGGGGGAAAAAAAAGAAACCCGGGCGTGAAAGGGAAATGGAGTTTCTCACGCGAGAAAAGAGGGGGGGACCAAAATAGAATCTAATCTTTCCGGGAATCGAAGAGGAGGAAAAGACCGATGGCGCCGGAACAGCTTTCTTTTTTGCAATTCGAACCATAAAAATGGGGCGGTGGGGAACGCACTCCCGAAGGAGGAGCCACCCGAATTTTCTCGAATCAGAAAAGGAATTTGCAAAAATCGCGCGGAGGAAGTGATTGGAGAAATATCAAATCCAGAAAAGGGGGGAAGCACCGGGGAAAGGGGGGGGAAGAGACGGTTGAAACGGTTCAACAATCACAACCGTAAATACCATAGGTTGCAGGCCGGGCAAAAAATTTTTATAAGTGCCTCTCTAAGGAAAAGGGTTCGAGGGCCGTATCAAGAGCAGGACATCGCCTTCCTCCGAAGGAAAACTAAGCCAGGAGCGCCTATGGGAAACTTTACGGCTCGCTGAAAATGTCGAGCGCATAAAAGGAAGAAAACAATGGTGAAAAAAGAGCGAGGAGAAAGAAAAACCGGGGGGGAGCAAGTGGAAAAAACACCGGCATACCTAAAGAAGCATGAACAAGCCTAATCCAAAGAAAGGTGTAAATCCTGAAAAAATAAAAGGGGTTGGGATTATCTCATGAGAGAGGGACCCTGGAGGGAAAAGGCTTTCCAGGCGAAAATCATTTCTTAAAAGATCGACGCGGGTGGAAGCGAAATTCTCTTAATCAGAAAGCCGAGAGTTGTAGCGTCTGATCAGGGAAGTACCTGGAAGAAAAGATGAAATTCGAATAAACGAAGAATGTGGCAGGGGGGGGCCCGAAGGGGAGGGGCCAGGGCCTAGGGCCAGGCAGGGACGACTAAATACGGAAGCTGCTCCGGGATCTTGGTCCCGATCGGGGAGAGGAAAATTACGACAGAAAGGTAAGGGGCGTAATAGGGTGCTTACGGGAGCGGCGGGCATGAAAAAGGGTTAGGATGGCGGGGGGGCGGGAGGATGAGGAAGTTCATTGGCAAAAATCGCTAACGGCAAAGAATTCAAGAAAAAAAAAAAGGACTCTCCTTACACAGAAAGACGATAGGGGAGGTGGCAAGGGACGAAGGTTCTTTCACTCAAGGGAGAATCAATAAGAAACAGGGGGGACGGGGCCGGGACGGGGGAAGAAAAACAGTTCGCTTCGTCTGCTTCAAAAGGAAGAACCCGAAACCGGAGCTTAGCTACTCAAAAGGAGGAGGCTGGGGGGAAGCGAGGAAGAAGGGGTCTGTCCCTTCAAACAGGAAGTTGGAGGAAATGGGCGGGGTGGTCGAATCCAATATTTCTCGAGAGGAGAAAAATCGAAAGGCCGTGCCAGAAGCAAGCACCTTCGAAAAAAAGTTTTTATCGGGAAGGAAGGATTCAGGGATGTTCCCTACATCAAAAAAGGGCGGAGAGAAGCGAGATCACCAGGAGGGGTCACCGTCTAAGTTCAAGAGAAGGAGGAGCCCATGGCTGGAGATGATCTCGGATCTTTAAACCCAAAAAGGAAGAGCACCGAAAGAGAAGACCACGCGATCGCCAAAAAATGCGGGATGCCTATCAAGGGGGATTATGGTGGAGCGACTTGCTTTTCGAGGGGACACGAGGACCAGCATCAGGGAGGGGATGGTGGTTCTCTACAACCTGGGACGTCATGGACCGGCGCTGCCCTAGGAAGGCCCTCTTTTGCAAAAGACACGACGAACGCAACAGGGATTGCGCGTCCAACAATGAAAGAGATTTACAGAAGGCCAGGACAGAGGCGGCCATACCCTGAAGATCCTGCTAGTGTCGGGGAGCGCCGCAAGGAAAGGAGCGTCCGAATGAAATTGGGAATAAAGAGGGGGGATTTTCAATCATACTATGCTTCAGTTGAGATATATAGGAAGTGTTGGGGGAGGAAATGAGGTTTCAAGCGGATTTGTGGAGGGGAACTTTGGGGTTTGCTTGGGGGGCCCAGACTGCGTCCATGAAAGAAGGGCTATCTAAAAAGGGGACCGGAGGCAGAAAGGAAAAAGCACTAGGGAAAAATGGATAAGAGGGGGAGGGAGCTCTGAGAGTTACATCAGTAATCTAGAGAAAGACAACGCCCTCCAGAAACCATTTTCGACCTGTGGAGGTATGGGGTTAGAGCAGGCCTCGCATCTTGGGAAGGAATTAGATTAACACAGGTTCTGTGGGGGAAAGTACCAGCCGGTTCAAGGGATGGATCAGGAAAGGTTCCCTTCTCTCGAGGTTTTCCCAACTTACCTCCGCAGGGAAGTCGCACGGATTGAAGATTGAATCAATTCGCGTATCCGAGAAGAGGGAGGTAAAAATACTGACATCGGGGGGGGGGGAAGGA
>Ga0179593_1564373_pt1 | contig 11436 bp, 17 predicted proteins | sample CZODoug2_1_08_16_FD_185931 | JGI IMG/M metagenome (GOLD analysis project Ga0179593, IMG submission 185931) | Vadose zone soil fungal communities from Angelo Coast Range Reserve, California, USA - CZODoug2_1_08_16fungal (PacBio error correction) | ecosystem: Environmental > Terrestrial > Soil >...
AGGCAGATTATTTGGGGGGATCTGGCGGGGAAGAGGGACGAAAAATGGGGGAAAAAAAAGGGGAGATAAAGATTCTGATAACATTCTCGGGGTTTGACGGAGACTTGAGCATCGGTGTCGTAGATGCGGAGGGGAGGGAGTTTGCCGGCGGTTTAAATGTTGGATCTGATTGTGTTGGCTCAATACCAGGCGTGCAGAGGGGGGGTAAATGCAAGAACCTGGGCAGGAAGGTGAAGTCGTGGAGGCGGGGAAGGTATTTCCTTAAAGGGTCAATGTGAGCATCAAGCCCCCCCGGAGGGAAGGGCAAAGGGGAGAGGGGATCGTTGGCCGCGGAAAGGGGGGAAAGAGGAAAAACAATATTCTACTATTATGCCGTCTAAGAGGGGGGCTAACCGTGGGAGTATTCCGACGTCGATGAGGTGGGAGAAAAAAAAGAAGGGGGAGAGATTCACCGAGAAGGAAGGAGGGGGAGGTAGTTGGGGGGAAAAGAGTAACCTGATTCCTTTTTGGTAGAATCGAGCGCGTCGGCAAGTGAAGAGGGTGTCCTCAAATCGTTTTTTCTGTCAGAAAAAAAGAGTAGGGGGAAATCCAGTGGGGCGAAGATGCTCAAGCGAGGTGGGAAAGAAAAAGGAAAAGGGGTCGTTTTATCTCTGTAGTGGGGATGGGAAATAGCCGAAGGCCCGTGAAGATCGGTGGGCGTGAGAAAGGGGTAGGGAAGGAGGCTAAACAAGGAGTTTCGGGGGGGGAATATTGTTGTCGATTCACAAAGGAGCCGGTTTGGGCGAGTGGGTGAAATCGCGTCACCGCCCACTACCAGAGGAAAGGGGGGGGGGAACCCACGGCGCAAAAATGAAAAGGGTGACAACAATAGGACCGGGATTTGAGGATGTAGGATATGCTTCCCATTCACTAAAAGCCGGGCTGGGGGGGATTTTCCGTCGGAGTTTGAGCGTTGGAGTTCAATTTTAAAAAGAGGAGAAAGAAAACGGGTGGTTGTAGATTGCCTCGCACCAAAGGGGGCGGATTTATTTTTTTGGTTGGTAGCAGGGTGGGGGGTATTGTCGTGTACTAAGAGAAAAAAAAGCAAAGGAAGGGGCCTTTGGGCAGGGAGGGGGAAATATATAAACATCAACCAGTGTAACGGCATTTGCGGGGGGGATAATTTCGGGTTGGGAAGGGGGGCTTATAGCTCCAGACAATATTGGTACCAAAAAAGGGGGGGGGGCGATCGCGTTCATCTGATGGCGTGGGAAAGGGAGGGTACTATTTTTCGCGGAGGGGGCGACAAAAAGCGGGGGCCGTACTTAAAACGGTTATTCAAGAAGAGCCGTCTGCTGGGGGAAAATTGGGGTGCTTTCTTGCAAGGGGGGTGGCGGAAATGCATTTGCGGCGATCTGGACAAAAGAGAATTTAGGGGGTAAGGGACGTTTTAACGATGCCAATCAGGCCGCCAGGGGGCCCGGCGGGGATTGTAGGGGGAGAGGAAAACAACTGATCGAAGGTCAGATATTCGATGCACGAAAGAGAAAATTTACAGAAGTGTGGGGAGGGGAATCGTCGACTTTAGAAGGGTATGGTGTGCGCCTGTTCCGGCCCAATCCAGAGAAAACCTGGGGTTTTTGCTACAGCTGGGTGAGAAGGATAACCGAAACCGCCAGAAAGAGCTGACGTAAGCCGGGGTAAGTGCTTTGGATCGGCATCACATAGATTTGAGATAGGGAATGGGGGAAAATTATCGAGAGTAGCAAAGCTCCAGCCAGGAGACAAGCATTTTACCGAAAAAAAAAAAAGGTCTTGTGTTCTGCTGTTGGGGGGAAAAATGCTTGCAACCATCCCAAAATTGCTCGATGGGGAAAGAAGAAAGAATATGGCTTGCCTACATCTAATCGATCAAGAAGGGGGACCATGAAGTGCAGCCGTCGGGTGAGGAAAAGGATTGGGGGATCTTCATTCGACCGTCGAGGGGGGGGGAGTTGAAAAATTCGTAAAGCGCCGGCCGCTTAGAGGAGGGGGGAAGCCCCCAGAAATGGGCCAAGTGTTCAACGAAACCCGTCCAGCTCAAGTAGAGGGGGGCCGCATATCTCCTCCAAGTGAGAAGAACCCCCAAGTTGGTCATAAAAGGAATACAAAGCGATCGAGCGCCGCAGGGAGAAAAGGGGTAGAAACGGTTTCATTCACGCAATATATTTCCAATCGGGCGAAGTGAGGGCGACCAGCGGCCGCAAATCGATGGACCGCGATAGAGAAGTAAGGGATCGGCTTGATAGTTACCGACAAAGGGAAAAGAAGGGGGAACACGCTGTTCGTGTAATGGGGGGGGGACCACCGCAACAGTCAGTCCCGTCAATAAGTGTAAAGGGCTAGCTCTTTCGTCATCTCGATAGAGGGGGAGGGGGAAAAAGGGGGGAATCAGCCCGCCGTGAGAGAGGGCGAGTGAATAAAAGGGGGCGGAAATAAGGGGTACCTCCACGCTCGTCCCAGTCCGATGGGGGAAGGGGAGTGAATATTAAGGAAAGAGTATCAAACAGGGCTTGGCGCCTGATTGGTGTCACAAGGGGGGAATGGCCGACAAACGGGGAGCGGGGAAGGGGGGTTTAAAGTATCATCTGCCAACCGGTATCCACAAAGGGTGCAAACGAGATGGCCCTCCGGGGGGAACAGGATTCCTTCGCCCACTCTATTTAGAAAAGGAGTCATGATAGTGACTTGAGAGACAATCCACGGCAAGGAAAAAATTGAAGGAGAGCATATACGACCGCATTCCCCTACCAAGTTCTTGAAAAAAAGTGCAGGTGTAACCTCCCGCTCGTCCGCGGGCACAGCGAAAACCGATTTGTCAGTGAACCCCGCATGAAGGACAAAAAGAAAGGAAAAAGAGGTGGGATGAGATGGCATAAGACCACAAGGGAGTCTCGTTGAATCGGCGGAAAACAGATGAATAAAAAGAATCCCTCCGTCGGCATCTGCGACCAAGGGGTTTGCAACCCGGACGTATATAATCAGGTATGGAGAACAGGATCGTCGAACCTCATTCTCCGACCGCCCGAGGAAAAAAAAAAAAAAGAAAAAAGGATGAGCATTCGCGCCCGGGAAGCATCAAGAACAGCCAAAGAAATAGAAGTTCGGAATCGCCCAAATACCTACGCAGAAGCTCGAGAATGTAAACCAGCTGCAGCAGGCTGGGTAGGGAAAAAAAAAGGAGAAAAGAAATGAAGCGCTCCGCATGGACCGACAGAGCTGGGGGGTTGCCTCACTGAGCGTTGTCGTGGCAGGAGAAAGACCCCCCGACAAATCAAAAACACAAGGCAGACAAGGCGGGGAAGCAGATATCCTCGTCCCCGTCAACAAAAAAGGGAGGCAAGGGAGGAGGAAGCCTTCGAAGAAATGGGGAGCTGAGAAACGCTGGCGGGCATCGCTACAATATCTATAACATGAGGGGAGGAGACTGTGCGAGAAATAGGGTGAGGGTATGCTTCGGCTCATCCCAGCCTGCTGAAGGGAGTGGGGAAAGGAGAGTACCAGAGGCCGAATTAGGGAGAAAAATAACGGGGAAAGATCCCCTTTTCGTGGGTGGGTCGAGGAATTTATGAAAACCGGAAACGGTTTGAGGGTATAAATGTGGCGCGTTTGAAGCAGAAGAAAGGGGTTGAAGGGGCGATTTAAGGGGGTTGCCGCGGACGGTGGGAGAGGGGGATGGACAGAAGAGAGGTATGCCGTCGCCGGGGGGGTCTTAAACGGGGTCGAGAGGAAAGGATCGTGATGATTGGGCGCGGCGATCTATGAGGGGGGAAAAAAAGAAATAGAAGACCAGGGGGTGGGGAGGTGCCGCGGATGTAAGATAAAAGGGTAGGAGTGATCGCGTCGATGATGAGGGGGTGTGTGGTTGAGCGCAAATGAATGGTGGAAGGGAAAATCGCGATAGTACACGCCAGGCGAGGGGGGGGGGGGAGGAAGGGGGGGTGAAAAAAAGGATCGCTAGTGGGGATGGAAAGTGAAGAGGTAGAGAATGTGTTTTGTTCTTGCGACGAAAGATGAAGGGTGAGGGGACTATGCTTACTGGGCATAGTGTTGCGATTCACGCGTAAGCGAGGTGGTGGGGGGGGAAGGAGAAAAGGTGAAATTGGTGTGAGCCCAGAAAAGGTGGAAAAGGAATCACAACTTACAGTTACACCAATAGAAGGGTGTAAGCAAAATAATATTAAAAAGAGAAAGGGTAAAACGCCGGCTGTTACAGGCCTACATGGATTGGGAAAAGGGGTAAAATGGGCAAAAAAGATGGGCGCTCAGACGAAAACACGGGGGGGGGTTATAGGCTACCGTCACTCTTCTTGTACGAAGTGACAGGGGAACGGTTGCCAAGGGAAGGGAAACGGACAGTGTCCGTGGCTATTGTCAAGCCAACCATGAAAAGAGGGGTCCAATGAAATGCAGTGGTTGACGTTGTGTCGGTAATGTGGAATGGGAGGGGAGGGGCTCTCTCTTTCATCGAGTGTGGTGGGGGGTGGCTCCTTTGAAGGGGTCTGCCGCGCCCGCATTTTAGAGTAGGGGAGGAGAGGGGAAGAGGGGGGGGAATAAATGTCACAACGCAAGTCCGCCAGCACAAGAGGGACCCAAAACAAAAGGTCATACTCTTGCTGGATTCCCACACACTGCAAGTAGGGAGGAAAAAGGGGGGGGGACGGCACGATCTGGCCACGATAGCAAGGGGGCGGGGAGAGGTCCCCCACGGCCAGATCATGAAAAAGGACAGCCAAACCGAATCGTAATCATGGAAAAGAAAAAGGGGGGGGGGGGGGAGGCCATATGAACAGTGAACAAAGGGACGACAGGTGCGATCACGAAGCCAAAGAACACGCCCCCACTTATCTGCAACTCGTCTTGGGGGGGAGAGGAGGGCACCGTAGAAGTGAGAAGAGGCGGTGACATCGCTGGTGCAGCATGGGAAAGAAAAAAACCCAAACACAACAAAAACCTAAAGCCGCGGCGAAAGGGTCATAGCCAGTAAAAAAACTGCTACTAAACCAATAAAGGCCCCGAGGCAAAAGACACACGCGCAGTGACTCGCCTTCCCAAACTCGAGGGCGGGAAAAAAAAAGGGGAGCACGCGGCCTTTCTGGGGGGGGGGGGACGGTTGGGAGAAAAAGGAATCTTCACCATCGATGAAAGGAGGGAAGAAGGAATGTCCAAGAGAAAAGCGTGGTCAAGATCCCGTTGCATCCTTCTTTTGGGGGAGAGAGGGGAAACAGGGGGCAGGGGCGGACGAACTGGGCCTTACATCGCAATCTCGCAGGCACAACACCCCCAAGACGATTCTATAGTGGGGAATGGTGTGGGGAGCCGGGAAAATACCGTCCGCTCTTGGTCGAATCGGGAAAAAAAGCCTCCATCCTTGTGCACCAGAATATGTAGGAGATGAAGTGAGCAGCTGTCTGCACTGATTGCATCACAGGGGACAACTGGCCCAAAAGACATAAGAATAAAGGCGCCTGCCCGAGTGCCACCCCGAGAAAGAAAGAGAAAATAACGCCTCCGTCTGGCCGCCTGGAAGAAAAAAACAACACAGGCCGAGCTCCCCCCCGCTGTGCGTGAAGGGAAAATGGGGCAGGGCCCGACAGGGCAATTCAGGCACTGACATTCCGCTCTCGGTAGAGAGTAGAAGGAAAAGAAATGGGAAAAGGGGAGCCTGGGCCAGCCTGCGAAGAAGGCAGTTAATACAAAAGGGAGAGGGGAAGGTGGGAAATTGCGCCTTCCACGCGTCTTCCAATCAATTTGCGGAATTGTGAGTGGGTGTGGTGGAAGTTGGCTGCCAAAAGGGGAGGAATGGTAACGGCGTGGGGGAATCCATGCAGACAAAGGGAAAGACGGCGGAACCTCCACTCCCTACACCACCGGATATCGGATGTTAAAACAACGGAAAAGAGGTGGGTGAACCCGACCTTCGCTACTCATATGGAGGGAAAAAAAAAGGGGGAGACAAAAAAGAAATGCGGCCGCATAAAAAAGTGAAAAGAAAGAAATGTTCTTCCAACCTACAAAAAATGCGCGGAAAGACTCAGCAAGGGGAGAAGAAGATTTCAGCGAAAACCGATTTGGGGGGGAAAAAAAGGAAAGAAAGGCCCGACGCGAGAAGAAAGGGGGGGAGAGGGGGGGGGTGGTTTCCGCTGGTCCACCTCTCCCAAAAAAAAGATACAAGATTTTATCGCCGGCCCCACAGAAGAAAAAAGGAAAGGAAGATTGGAAAAGAATCACGGCGACGCAGAAACGGAGAGGGGGAGCCATGATCGTCTGAAAAAGGGGTAAGAAAAGCCATTGAAAGGAGCCAACAGCCGCCGAAGGATGTCTTCAACGAAGAAAGGGATGGGGGTAAGTGAAAAAGAAACCGCCGGCAGCCGAGGAGCAAGGAATTTTACGCTGCGGTCTTGAGGCCCCTATAGGAAAGCTGCCTAGCGGATAATGAAAGAGGGATGACCGAATCATCTCGCCCGGACAGGGAAGCAGACTCCGTGCAATGCGAAAACGAATGGTACCCACGCTCTTTAGCGACACAAACAGGGGCAATTTCCCCGCCTAGATTCTAAAAGTCTGCGAAGGGGGGAGAAAAAGTGATAATAACAAAAAAGGAAGAGGAGGGGGATAAAGGCAGGTGCGAGCTTCGCAGTGACAGGGGCGAACGACGTGGCTGAGGAAGAGCGAAACATGCTCTGGAGGTGAAAAGAAAAAAAAGGAAAATGCAGAAATCAGCGGCGAATGCTTAGGTCAGAAAACAGCAATGACTGGGGGAAAAAGCTTCTATTCTATTTGTGGAGAGGGTTTTTGGCGGCCGGATGCACAGCCCGGATGGGCCTTTATAATCCTTATGCGGAAGGGGGGCGGTGCATCCTTAGGAGGGATGGGAAGGCGCTGGCCGTTTGACAGGAGGGGAGAAGGAATAAGGGGAGGAAAAAGGATAGTATGATCCTCGCAGGGGGGGGGGGACGTTTTTCGATGCTAACGTTGTCGTGCAGAAAAAAGGATGTGTTTTTGGCGCGGCGATCAGAGGAAGGGGGAAGGAATGTGAAAAATAGAAGAAGTCCGGTGTGGGTCAGGTGGCCGAGGATGAAGGGGGAGGGGAGCGTCTTGCCTCGTCATGATGTTCGGGGGATGGTGGGCATTATGAGTAGGAAGGGAAGGAACATCGTGCGAATTGTACGCAAGCGCTGGGTGGAAAGAGGGGGGAGGGGGAGGGGGGGGAGGATGTGGCGGTGGGATTGGCCCAGGGATGGAGATGAAGACTTTTTGGGGGGGTTCTGGGAAGGGCGACAGGTAGGGACTGTGATGGCATAGTGGTGGCGAAAGGGAAAAGAAGGTGTGTGGAGTCCGGGTTGGTATGAGGAGGGAATGAAATGGGGTGAGTTACCCGTTTGTTCGAAAGGGGGGGTAAAATCTGGGGAGAATCACTAGTGGTGGCTAAGTGGAAAAGAAAAAAGGGTGGCGTGACAGGCACAGAGGGATTTTCCATTCGCTTTATGGGGAAGGGTGGCGCTACTTCCCCTTGGTGGGAAAAAAGTTCTTCTGGTCGGCCTTGGGGACAAGAAAGGGGGGGCACAGCATGTGTAACGACGGATATACGAAAGGAAAAAGGGGTAAGGGCCGTTTGCCGTGATCTGTCAGGGGGCAAGAGTGGGTCAGCAAAAAGGATTGCCGGTGGCCTACTGATTCGGGGGGTGGGGAAGGAGGACGCAAGCAGGCCGGACGGGGCAAGGGGGTGAAGGAGGGCTGGTGCCTCGTGTGTTGTCTTCGGGAGGGGAGGATGAGATATTTGTGCGGAACGGAAAAAACGTGGGATGCAATCCGGCCGCCCGCGGACGCGAAAAAAGGGGTGCATGCTGACCAAGTGGGGGGAGGAGGGGGGGTTTTTTGGTCTTCTATCGGGGAAAAATGAAGGTTGAGGAACGAGAAAAATCCGGCCGACAAACGAATCGAACGGAAAAAGAGGGAAGAAGGTAAAGAAGGTCGATGTAGATACAAAGGAAGGAAGAGAGGGAAACCGGATCTGCAAATCTGTAGGGGAGCTTTCGTCCATAAAGTATAAATTGGTGGTGCATCGCTGTGGTGAAGAGGAAGAAGATATCGCCAAAACAGCCAAAGAAAGACAGAAGGAGACTTCTTTAATGCCGGAGGGGAGAATCAACACAAAGGAAAGGAAAAGAGAGTAGAATATGCTAGGTGATAAGGGGAAAAGGAGTAAGCAGCATGACAGTCGCCGCGGCTTCGTGGGATTCCACTGCTTACCAAGGAAGGAGCTAGGCTGGAAAGGAAGAGGGAGGGAGCAATCCGTGATTTTGCATATCATCCGGGGAGAAAGGGTGGGGAAGCTCAGTACGTTATCGGCATCACACAGGAGGGGATTGGTTTGCCGGGACATCGCAAGGAGGGCCGGGGAGTAAAGTTTTGGAAAGGGGGATTTTGGCCGTCCAAACTAACGTCCAGAGAAAAAGGGGAGGGGGGAAAAAAGAGAAGCAAAGGTGCTTAAGGAACTGGGGGAAGAAAGAATCCCGGCAATCGATCAGCCCTCAGAAAGGACGTTGAAAGTCCAGAAAGAGAAATCCTTCAAATCCGCTCTGCCCGAGAAGAAAAAAGGGAAATTTAGAAGACGGCGATAGCAAAAGAGGAGGGTCCTTCTTTAGTTAATCCGACATAAGGGAAATCAACGAAGCGGGGGGCGGTGATCAATCGCCCGGCCACGGAAGACAGAAAGAATAAAGGAAAGGCCCGTTGACATGACAGATCTGGAGGAAGGGAGAAAAAAAAAAGGGTGCCCGGTCTCCTGTCCCCAGCAGAAGGAGGGTAGAGCCTTGTGAAATGGGGAAAAAGAAGGCAGGCTTCACCGATGTGCCTGAACAGCAGGCGGGGTTGGAGGAGGAGGGATGGAAAAGATGGGCATCCCCCCGTGGGGGGTGGGGAGGGTGTTTCCCCTGGGGGGAAGTAAGTGGGGATCCAGGATGGGGGAAAGGTAATTCGGTATGTGGTATCACCAGGTACATCCGCATACAGCCGGTATCCGGAAATAGGACAACACTATGACCTCCGGTGAAGGAAAGTGCTAGAGGGAGAGGATAAAGAAACAACCTTATACTGCCGGAAGAAGACAGTAGGGGAAAAGAAACACTAGCGATCTAAAGAAAAAGGAAAACCGAAACACACTCAGCTATGCGTCGTTCGAGAAGGGGGTTTTTAGGGATAAAATAAGGGGGTGGGGACCTCGCATTCATGCAGAGAAGAAAGGGGAAAGCGGGGGGGGGGGGGGAGTGGATTGACAATCAGGCGGGGAACAAAAGGGGGAGGCTCTTCAACACGAAGAGATCGCCGGGAAAAGAAAAAGTACTTTGAACCATCGCAAATAGAGCAACACCACCTGGCGACGGATCATCGAGGCAAGAGGGAAAAAGAGAAGAAGAAAGGAAGAGGAAAAATCGTCCACGACGGGGAGGCAAGTCCCCACCCCCGCCGAATGCTAACTGATTCAACAACGTTTAGCATCAAGAAAAAAAAATGGGACCTCCAGGATCTTCAAGGCCGGAAAAAGGGGAAGGGAAAAAAAGAGGGGGAGCGGGAAGGGGGGGGGCGGTAATATGAGCCCAAGCAGAAGGAAACAACACGTCAGCAGGCTGTGTATTAAAAACCTGGCCACCGACCATCTCGTACCGAGAGGGGAAAAAAGTCGCGCACATGCGAAAGGGCGAGGGCTCTTTCTCATCCGCACTAAATCTTGGGAAAAAAGGAGCCCCCCAAAATAAAAGAAAGAGAAGGCTTCGCATCCTTTTCAGATAAGTACGAGAAAAAAGGGGGGAAAAAGAAAAAGAGGAAATAAGCTGCAGGATGCGAAGAAGGAGGGGTAAAGGGAGTGGGAGTAGGGAACGAACAATCTTATTGCGGCGCTAAAGGAAAGAAAGTGCGTGCGCATGCGGGCGGAAGATCGTCACTCAATCGAGCTGCGAGAAGGAAGGAGAAGAAAGGAGAGGGGGGTGGGGGGATCATGAAACAGAAGGACTGCGGCCCGACATTCAATCCTCTGGGACGAGGAGGGGGAGGACGGGGTCTTGAATGGAAGGGAGGTGAAGTCTCATCACTTCGGCGGCGTGCGGAAGAAAAGGGATAAGTGGGGTGTGTGGTGAATGGGGTGGGGCTGACGGTGGAGATGGGTTCGAAAGAAGAAGGTGAATGAAGGTGGTGCTGGGCCGGTAGAGAGGGGAACGTGACGGGGTGGGAGGGGGGGGCGCGGCGATCTATTCCGTGGAAAGAGGAAAAGAAAAAATGGGGGGGATGAAGCGGATGTAACGCTAAAAACAGAGGACAAAATAAGGAGGCGCGTCCTGATGCTGGGTTCCTCAAAGAATTGAAAGAGGAGAGCGGGAGAAAGTACGCAACGAGGTTGGAAAGAACAGGGGGAAAGGGGGGGGGGGGGAGTGGGCCGATAGGGATGGAGCAGAGGAAGTAAAGGACGAACTACATGGAGTTTCTCAGGACGGGGGAAGGGGGAGGGCATGGGGGGTTTGCACCGGAACGATGTGTGGATACCGGGGGAAGGGGGGAGCCCAATCCAGACTCGTATTACGCGTTTGGCGGCCGGGATCAAAAGGTTAAAAAGGCTCTGCCTAGGGCAGAAGAGAAAAAGTAGGCTGGGTAGGTGGTTTTTTTTTTTCGGATTGAGAAAAAAAGGTAACAAAAATCCCCCCCCCCCCACAAATATAATGAGCGTTGTGATGTCAATTTCCAACAGGGGTTTCTGACAATGCGACACTTGGAGTGAAAAAGGGAAATCCTTGGCGCCTGGGGACTAATGTGGAAACGTTGCTGTGGTACGACGAATATCGAAGATGACGAAAAGAAGTGCGACCGGGGGGGAAGGCGTGCACTGTATCTCGAATCGTTCGTGAAACGAAAAAGCGGGGCAAGGGGACGTGTTGGCCCTTCTGTCGTACTCAAGCACTGGAAAGGAGTGTGGTGGGGGATATCGCAATGGGACATCGGAGGAGCGGGGGTAAGGAAGGGGGGGGCATGCTCCTGGATGTGGGAGAAGACGGGGGAACGTTGAGGAAAAAGAATAAACGGACCGAGTCGCGACCCTCCGGACGAGAGGGGGGGGGAGGCCGATGGGAACCAATCTGGGGTACAACGCAGGAAAACAAGCCACGCGGAAGAAAACGCTGGCCCACTATCAGACCCATGAGCTTAACAGGGAAGGGAAAAGGCAAGGGCCCGAAAAGAAAGCAGGAAGCGTTCCTCTTTCGATTGATTGAAAAGAGTGAAGACAAAAGAAAAATGCTTCAGCGACTCAGGGGGAAAAAAAACAAATAAAAAAAAAAAATAAAAATCGAAAACTGCCCGTACTGCGGGGGGGAGTCACCCCGCGGACCCTCGATTCAAACCGAAGTATTCAAGTTTTCCTTTCAAAGG
>Ga0179593_1278601_pt1 | contig 11435 bp, 11 predicted proteins | sample CZODoug2_1_08_16_FD_185931 | JGI IMG/M metagenome (GOLD analysis project Ga0179593, IMG submission 185931) | Vadose zone soil fungal communities from Angelo Coast Range Reserve, California, USA - CZODoug2_1_08_16fungal (PacBio error correction) | ecosystem: Environmental > Terrestrial > Soil >...
TTATTGACGTGCGGACGGGAAAAGGATCTGAGTATATTAATGAGAGATTAAACGAAAAGCCCTACCACAAGGGTGAACAGGATGCCAGCGAGACAAGGGTAATAAAGGTAATTTTGGAAGTGACAGGAGTGGGGGGCTAAAGAAAACCTTCCGGGTACCGCCATGATAGCTTTGAAATGGGCTAGAACTTACCATATTGAACTGAGCACAGAAAGGCGGAACAAAGGTTATCGCCGGGGCCCGGTCTAGAGAATGAACCGAAAAAAACCGGGGAAAGGGTGATTGAGCGGGCAAAGTCCCTCTGTCTATGATTGGACCGACTCATAATTACGGCATAAGAAAATCCGGCATATGCAGGGGGGGAGGCAGTGGGGTATAGAAGTGCAGTTGGGGGATGACCCATCGACCCTTAAGGTGTCGAGAGAAGGGAAAGAACCCGTGCGGGGACTTTGGATGACAATCACAGGTTTCGCGCCCGACTAAGGGAGCCGGCCGTCAAGAGGAGACCACGTGAGGAAGTGGCCAAGGGAAATGGCTAAAGGAGCAAAGACAGAGTGAGGGGGACGCCCCTCACACACACAAAAAAGCTGACATTAAAAGTAACACCCTGAGAACGGATGGGAAAAGTTTCTCCTTCAAAAAAGCGAAAAAAGAATAGGTCGGCATGAGGAAGAAAAAGAATGGTTGCTGGGAGATCCGCGGTACTAGCCCTAGGCCAACAAAGCCATAAGGTGAAAAAATAAAGGATGGATAGTTTATCGAGAGGGGGCCAGATAGGCCAAAAACGGGATATCTCGAATTGCTTCACGAGGATGACGGGAAAGATAAAAAAAAAAGGCGAGTTGCAAGGTAAGGAAAGGGCTCAAGGGAGGGTAGATCGAGACAAAAGTCGAGGCGGGATGCCCCATCAAGGGTTTCAAGACGGGCTCGAAGGATTTGCCATCGGGATGGCGACAACTTGACGGGGTTAGCGATAAAGAAGCCAGAAATGGGCTCTAAGAACCACAAGCTGACAGAGAGGACCCCTCAGAAAGTAAAGACTAACTTAAGGATAGGTGAGGGTAAGAGCGTTGGGCGTGAAGATCTGAAATACTGGAGTCAATTCGGATCCCAGCAAAGGACATCTTGCATGACCGGCCTGCTCGAGAATGGGGAAAATACCGTCGAAACTGTGTGGCGCACTGAACTGAAAGGCGAGTTGGTGAGGCTGGGCGACACCCAAAAAAAAGGACTCCAAGAAATGTGAATCGGACATCATAAAATATATCAATCTCCAATACCAATTCTGCCTCGGACAATCCATGGGGGGCGAGATCAATCAGGACTTGTGACATGAATCCATATCGACTGAGCCATATGAACTATTGGGAGTGTAGCGATTGAACCGCCCCGTTTGCAAAACGGAGGATCCCCTCGGCCATCCTCATCTGGGTCCAGGAAGCGATTTCCGCCAAAGGGACGAGCGTTCTGCGGAGGCTCTGATTTTCGTGAAGGAGAACACGAAAAAAATAGCGGGCACCTAAGGAAAGGTGAGGACCCTCCGTACCGAGTAGGCTGAGAAAGAGGGGGGTGGTCGGCCTCGCGGCCATTGAACCTCAAAAAGTCCGTCCGTACGGAAAGCTTCTCTGAAAACGAGGAAAACAGCTAGCGGCAATGGGGACAGAGAAGGAGCGAGGCGAGGCGAGGGTGAACTACGGGGGGAAAAATTGAACTCCGGAAAGTCAGGTGACCCTCGGCGAGCCAAGATGTGCTACACTTTCGCGATCGATCTGTTCAATGTCTCAAACGAGTTGGTTTGCTGCCAATTGAAAACGCGCAAGCTTCGCTAATGGCCGCGGCTGGCCAAGTCGGGCTAGTCCTGAAGTCAGGGGCCAATGTTTCCTCCGACAAGGGAAAGGAAAGGAGTGGCTTGTATGTTTGAGAAAAAATGACCAAAGGGAGTTGTATTTGCACGACCAGCTCCTCTATGGAATGGTAGGAAGCCAATCAACACGAAGAGCGAACTCGACTTCTCGCGGGAAAACGCTGAATCCGGGATCAGGCGGCCCAGCATGCGTAACTAACGCTTTGCATGCGGAAAAAAGTTCAAAGCACGTTGTTCGGTTCGTCAGAAGGTAGGCGGACGCCTGCCGGGGGAGTCGACCCGAGGGCAGTCGAAAGACGCCAGATCGGTCGAACACTGCCGCAAAAGGGAGCAGAGATAGCAAACAACAAGAGGAGAGGAAAGAGAAGCACCACGAAAGGTGCCTGCTTTACTTTCATAACCAAAAGCGTCGGAAAGGTCGACGCACAAAACCAGGGAGTAGACTACCGGCTGACGGACACTATCAAAATCCTCACTCATCAACTCCCTAACCGAAAAACGAGTGCAAGAAAGGCACCGGTAATGGGGGGAAGAAGACAGAATCCAAGGAATTAACCAAAGCAAAAAAAGATGAACCATGCCAAGAGCCCAAATCGAGATGCGGACTGGGCTTTACATGAGGACGGGAGCGTCACATCCCACTGAACCGCGAGGGGCAGGGGGAGATCTAGAGGGGATCCACCATCACAAGCCACACGTCCTCCATGTCGTAGAGAAATGGACAAGGAACCCTCGAAGGGTCGGCGCAGCGCCGGACACCTCGGAAGAAGGGTAAAGAAGGAGAGGGGGCAAACAGTGGAAGAAACAAATTCAGGGAGAACCTGAACGTAAAAAGAAGTCATGGATCCTGAGAAAAGGGAGGTGGACACCATTGAAAGCTCTCCAACAGCTCACCTTCAAAACGCAGAGAATAAGGATTCTGGTTTGTAAACACTGGCCGCCGACGGCAAGAATCGGTAGGGCGGTCGAAGAACGAAAACGATAAACTTTTTAAACGAAAATAAATCAGGGGGGGAAAAATGGCCAGCGCACGAGTCGAAGAAGAAGAGGAAAACGAGACAAATCCAAAGAGGGAGAAGCTAACGCGTGAGAGGTGCAGTGGGAGATCTCGAAAGAAAAAAGAAAGCAGGAAGCACTAGTCTTCCAAGCATGCCAAACGCGGAAGGAATGTGAAAAAAGACTATGACCGGTGGCCCACCTTTGGGGGAAAAAGTTTCTGTGGGCATATACGAAGAAAAATAAAAGGAACGGAGTGAGAGAGAAAAATGGCATGAATGGGAAAAAAGTAAGGGATCGGAGAGCGAGAAGTTTCATACGCTAGGGGGAAAGGAAAAGGGGAATAATCGTGGGAGGAAGTTCCACAAAGGGGGAAACATCCAGTCCCTAGTTGTGGAGTACTCCAAATCACCAACTCGAATGCAGGCGCAACAAGTTCCCGAACTTCAAGGGGAACCGGCATGAAAAGACGACGACGAAGAGGGGAGAAGAAAATTGGGAGACCACCCCCACAAAGGGGAAGTGGACGAAAGAACTTGTGTCTGAAACTACAACAAACTATAAACAGAGAAGGGAAAGTCGTGAGATTCGAAACACTGGCGTTATGGTAACGAATGAGGGTCAGAAAGGGGGGACTCCTTGAGGAAAGGAGGGGGCCGCTGCTCTTTTAGTCACAATAAACAACTTCGGGGAGGAAGGATGGGGACAGGAAACGAAGAAAGGGGACCTGCCCAAAACTGACCCAAGATGCAGGGAGGGAAGCGCCTCAGCCGGTAAGATCTCACGCGACTGGAAGCAGGGAAAACTCCAAACACTCGCATCGTCTTCAAGAGAACCAGGAAGCAAAGAAACCGAGAGAAGGAAGGGGGAGCCAACAAGCGTTTTTCATGGGGAAAGGAGAGCGCCACCGATCGAGACTTTAGGGGGAAAGCTGTCCATCCTCGAAAGTCCTCAGGAAAAAAGCAAAGGAGAGGACCCAAATCTGGGGGAGGGGGAAGCACATGAAGAAGTTCAAGGGCTATTCGTACAACGGGGGGGAAACACACAAGCCGGGAGGAGGGGAAGAAGGGTCAAAAAAAAGTTTTTGTGAAAGGGGGGGGAAACAAAAAGGGGGTCGAAATCAGGCCCTATCCAAAGAGGGGCAGGCCCCATTGACTCGATCTACGCCCCTAGAAGGACCGGGATAAAGGGAAAAGGGGCTGGGCAAAGGAAAAGACGCATCGTTTCGTATTTGCCTTAGTACATGCCGTACACACGTGTCAGGATGGGGAGTCACCACTAACACAATAGACTATGCAGACCGGCCTGAGGACGGAAGGAGGAAGGAAGTAGGGCGTGAAAAAGAAGAAAAGCTGGCAAGAACGCATCAAGGACAGGTCCATGGGTGTGAAGGTGTTCAGGTCACTACCGGAACCGAGAAACGCAGTTGAAAAAACCTCGATAAAGGGTACGGAGAGAGGGAAACTAATCAGGAAAAGGGCCTCTGTGATCAAGAATCGAAAGGCAAAGGAATGGGTTCCGAAAGAAGCTTGATGCTGCTTTTAAATGGCGTGGGACAACGGAGGGGGAAGGTTGGGAAGAAGAAAAAGCAGATCACGAAAAAAGGGACCATTTTGCCCCGCACGAAATAGAGAGGGTGGATTGACGGAGACCACGGACTCCGAGTTTTGCGCAGTTCACTCCGAAGGGTGGCAAAACGACGTGGCGGCCTAGCAGAAAGGAAAGGAGTGACAGGGACACTGACTCAGTACTATGTGAAGTTCCGCGGAGCACAGGGAGGTCACTCACACTGGATTAGAAGCCATCTAGCAGAAAACCAAGGGGGTCGAGTAAAAGAAGAAGGGAATTGTCGTGGACTGGGGGGTAGAAAGATGTGGGGCTAAGAGGGAAAGGGGAGCCCTCGCCGGAAAGACAGTGAAACTCAAAAAGAAGAGGGAAAATCCAAGTAGGAACGCCAAAGTCGGGACACTTCCTGCAAGAAGAAGGAGACAAAAAAAAAACCTTAGGAGTGAAGGTAGAACGCCGCATTTTACTTGAGAACGTTCGGGTCAGGGGACCGGTAGAAAATTCTGTCTGCGGAGAAATGAGCGGCAAAAGAAACAGGTTTCAAACTACAAGGAAAGGGAAAGGGGGATCTAAAAGTGATTTTTTGCATTTTTAGAAAGCCGGTTACCGCAAGATAAGTCTTTTAAGGTAGATATATAACAAGAGGGGGGAAATTACCCATCTAGACTTGGACAAAGGTTATCGCCGTTCAAGGACTCGAAGAAAAAAAGGCAAAAAAAACGTACTGTGTATGTGATCTGTTCAAAGCCCAGCGGTTGACTTAGTTCGTTGTAGAATCAGACTGAAAAATACTGAACAGAAGAGGAAGGGGGGGGGGAAAGGGGGGTGAGAAGGGGGGACAGTGCATTAACGAACAAATTTTCGGTGGCGAAGGCCATAAAAACACGAGGCAGGGACAGCCAGCACGGGGTGGCATCGCCGGGGGGGGTCGCCAATAGAAGGGAAGTAGGGATCGCAAAAATGGGGAAATGATTCCTCTGGATCGCAAAGGGAAGAGGGAGGGTGGACCACTCAAAAAACTCCAAAGTATTCAGCAGGACACAATGAGAGAACGGGGGGGACACGTTTCAAAACCTCCAACAGAAAAAGGAGAGAATCTGTCCGAAAAGAGGCAGATTGTGGGATAGCCTCAGGGCGGATCTTCTAAGGACGCAATCAGGGATAAAAACTACAGAGAGAAGGATCTTCAAGGGAATTCACACAAAGGATTCCGAAAAGGCTGGGCGGAGAGAGGAGATAAAACGGGACTGGTTAAAATATTTAGACGATGTCAACCCTGAAGATAGAGAAAAAAAAAATCGAGGCGAACTGAACGCAGGCGCAGATCGTGAGGTTGTGGTCCTGGCTACGCTCGACTTTAAAAAAACGCGACAAGGGGACCGTGGCTAACAACGATCCAGAACGGGCGAAAAAAAGGAAAAGGGGATAAAAAGCGGACCGCCCACCTCACTTAGAACCAAAGGTCTATACTGGGTAAAAAGATCGGGGAGACTGAAATAAAAAAAAGGGAAGTTCACGCTGGGTGAAAAACCCATCAAAAAAAGGCTCGGCTTCGGCCACTTAATGGACAGCATCCGTGCAGCGTGTTAACTGACGGGGTAGAGGGGGGAGGAGGGAGAAAGAAAAATAAGTATACTAGGGGGGGGTGCAAACAGCCATAACTATCAACCTTTGGCGCATAGTGAAACAAATTCAGTACGACAATCAGGGCACAGGAAGGGGGTTAATGAATGAAAGAAGGAGAATGTAAAAGGAAAGGGTTCCTCTTATGGGGAGTGTAGGAGTATGATTTGCCGACCCCAGGGGTGCCACGGGGGGTATACCGGGAAAATCCGAGTGAACAAGGCCGTGAAAAGGTGGAAGTCTGCAGGGCTCAGGATTAACACGAGATGGAAGTAAACCAGAAGCGCGTGAATACCTTGGAAAAAACCTGGAAATGAGGAGGGGAAGAGGGGGGCTGCGCGGGCCATGGTCTCAACGTGTAAAGTCACGGCGACTCAAAAAATCGGACGGTTGAAACAGACGCTAGAAGTCACGGGGGGAAAGAAGGCCTGATGCAGTCTTCGGCGAGGAGGTCTAAAAAGTTATCTTAGTGGGAACCCTACAGGCAGATCACAACGAAAAGGGAGTGGAAGGGGGTTCCTCAAGAGGGTTGGTTAAAGGAAAATCTGTAAGCTCTCTAATTTCGCGTCGCAGGACAGGCGAAAGAAGGAGGGGGGGTCATTAAGGTCACCGAGGACGTGAGTGGTTGAGAAATCGACAAAAAACCGCGGAGGGGAGGTTAGAGAACAAGCAGCTATCAGGGATAAACCCATCCAATCTGCGATTGGATGAAAAACCGACGGGGCGAAGGGGAAAAAAAAGTACTCCAGAAATGTCGTCAACGGATTGAGATTAACCAGTTCGGGGAGAGGGGAGAACGGGAGAAAAAGGAGAAGGGGCATGACGACCAGGTAGGCAGAACTGAGGGGGTAAAAGACATCAGGGTTCAGTCCCGAGTGAAAGGGGGGGGGTTTTTTTGAGGGAGGAAAGCAGAAAGGAGACTCATCATCTCAAAAAAATGAAGGAAAAAACAAAGGGCGGCACGGGAAGGGATGTGATGGGACAAGAAAAAGAGCGGGAAACTCTTCCTGGGGAGACCAAACGCATTTATCAGGTCTGCTGAACGATCGAAGGGTTACTGGCTCAACGCAAGAAAGCACTCAAGTTGGTGGACGACCGGCCTAGGAGAACCGCGTTCGGCGGAAAGAGAGCCCGGTTGCAGGACTCCAGGTCCAAATTCGAACTTGTGCAACTACATGAAAATAAAAAGGGCGGAGGACACATCCCCCCTTGACAGACGCTGAGGGGGGTCGCTGTAGACAAAATAAGAACTCCGTCCTGATGGTCGTAGGTGTAAAAAAAATGAGGCTCATCCAAAGGGTACGCCTCGCCAGCTACACGTGAGAACAACGATTTGGGCGGACCCAGGAATATGAGGCGATCGCGAAATCAAGATCGCACTGGTCGAAGAGGGGAAACCATAATCCGCAACTCAATCGGAACAGTCCTCCGCCGAGGACCACCTTGAAAGGAAGCCTCAGGAGAGGGAGCGGGTGCGGAAAACAAGAAAGAAAGGTTTGTCTAGGAACTCAACGCGTGGTTAAAGGGAAAGACATCACGAGTACAGCAACGGGACCGGCGCCCCCTTAACATACGGCCAAAGCGGGAGCAAAGGTCCGGGGTTGTGGGGAATCTAGGAAATCAGAGAGGAAAGAAGACGATCTCAAACTTGGCACAGGCCTTTTCAAAACTTGACCCAAGACGGGGAAAGTGAAACTACTACAAGTTTTTAGGAAATCAGACGACTAAAAAAAAAAAAAAAGAGAGAACGTCCAACGCTTAAGGTACGATTCAGTCGAAGAGGCATACAGGACCCGTCTGAGATCGCAGCCTGATGGGAAGACGATTGGGCGATACGACGAGGAGAGGCAGATATCGTTTCAGGTGTTTACAAATTTCACACCTTCAAACGGAACCAGATGGGAGGAGCTGCCGCTCCCAACAATATTCGGCAACTGGAAAGTATACAGGCAGGACGCGACCGCACGACATGCAGATGACCTGGGGTTGTTACCAAAAAGCGAGAAAGGGGGAAATCAATACGTGAAAAACGGAAGCGTTCCTAACGATCGTACCAGAGAAACAGAAGGCAATGACGAAAAGTCTTCGGAGGGTCCCAGAGAAAAAAGGGGCGGATTCAAAAGTTCCTGGATCTAGATGGAGACTCTCACCCACTCGAAATACAGGGGACATCAGTCGAAGGCAAGTCAGGAAGGACAAAAAGCCCTCTCGAGAATAAAGAAACTAGGACGGGGGGGTTAATAAAATACGTACTGACATAATAGCAATACTCTAGCGAAAAGGGATAATCCTAGAACGACGAAATCTCTATCCAATTGTTGCAGATAAGGGCCCGATCGGCACCATATGAACCAGGGAAAATGGCAGAAAGCTCCGAGAGAGGACCGCGGATCTTGAAAAAAAAACCAATGATTTACGCCGCAAGCAAAGATGTCGTGGAAAGGGAGAAACGGGGCCACACACACAATGGGGGCAGGGACAGCCTGGATGGGGAGTGGGGGAGACAGCCACGATGATGGGATATAGAGAAAACCTCTTCGAGAACATCCAACCAAGTGGTAAAGGATATCGGGGGACTTCAACGGTCCTTCCATCTAATCGAGACAAGTGCTGTCATTCCCAATCGGTTCTTAATGGGACGCCAAGCATTTGAAATGGGATTCCAAGTCAGCTACACACAGGAATACCGGATTGAAACGGAGAAGGGGGGTGACGGGCTTTAGACAAGACCTAAACGCGGAAAGGAAAGGCCCGAGAAACCTTACCACATGTCCGGTGGGGGAAGTGTGAGTCTCAGACCGTTAACCTGCTAAAGAGGGGAGGTCCAATAGATGTGCTACATAGTACGATCGAACAAGTAAAAGCCTTATCGTCGTGGCAGGGGTAACCCAAAGAATGACAAAAATTAAGGGTGTGGAAGCCTTGCGTCGCTTGAACTTGAAGGTGGGCGTTGGTCGAAAGGGATCTCCGAAAGACTCATAGCCATTTTCCAAAGGGTGCAACACTACGCTAAACGTAGGGGGGGCGGCTCGCAACGACTCCGAAGGGTGGTTTCTGTTGGATAAGAAAGACACGGGAAGGGGCGGGGGAAAAGTAGACACGCGCATACGTGGGGGAGAGTTCAAGAGGCCCGAGAAATGCCGGCGAGGGGAGTCCTAACATCAACCGCTACTCACATCAAGTATCGCAGTAATCGACAACAAACAAAAAGGGGGAGAAGGGGGAAAGATAGGAATGGCTTGCCGAGCGGGACATGGAGAATCTTCTACTACTTGACACAGGACTACATCATCAGGGCGTCAGGACTACACAAAAGCGCAGCAGCGAGAGCTCCCAGCAAAGCTCGCAACGTGTCCGACCTAAAGGAAAGATTACTCCTCCAAATCAACATTAGGAGCAAGGGTCTACCCGCGGTGAAATTTTGAAGTGTCTTAGATGGAGGAACATGGGGCAATGATGAGGGATCTGCGGAGAGTGAGAAAATACCACAAACAAATACGGTATAAACGCAAGTGTAGAGAAAAAGTAATTTTGCATTTCTGTGGGCTACAGTCCTTAAGCGTGTAGAAGTAAGGCCTATTTCAGGTAGCAAAGAGACGGGCTGAACCGCATGGGGTATCGCAGGGAACTGTCTCGGAGATCAACCACCTACATTTTCGGTGAGGTGAGCATGCAACAGAGGGGACTTAGTATTGTTATACCGATTAGTCATAAACTTAACATCCGTCATCTAAGGGGTAGAAAGATGTGGGATTGGATGAAAGAGACCCAGTGTTACGTAGGCATCAGAAAAAAGGCGGGGAAACAGAACGGCTACTCCATGATGGCCGGCCGGACGATCGAGACCCTGGTAATTGTGAAATGTCAGATGTGTGATACATCATCAAAGTGAGGTTGACCAAAAATCCAGCGATTCCCCTGAAGAGGTATAGGAGGAGGGGTGAAAAAAGGGGGATCAGACAGACGAAAAACAGGAATAAGGGATGAAAGGCGGAAGAACTCAATATTGGAGTCAAGATCAGAGGAAGAGGGAGCTTAGCGCTGATAGGCGGAATCCGCCACCAAGGAAGAAAGAATGTAGTCGGGCCCTGAGAGGCTACACGCGGGAGGTTCTCACAGGAGTCTAGGATATTGAACGCTTGACGAGCAAGAAGAGTACGGCTCAGATGAAGAAAACAACAAAGAGGGAACTGCACCTCGCTATCGGAATTGTGTCCCTTCACTTTGCATCTACGTTACATCTACTTCGAAAGGGGACGGTGAGCTCAAGCTAAAGAACTTAAGACGCCATGGATGAAAAGCGAATTCCTTACCACTGTAAAGCACGACGTCGGATATGTGAAGGGACAGAGACGTAGGCTAAAACAACGAGTTGGGAAATGAGAGGGTCCCAACCCAGGCATCTGAAGGACCGTCTACGTCAAGGAAAAGGACATTTTCATAAGACGGGCTTGCAGCGGGCGAACTGACTGAATTCGAGTTGGTTGACCACGCAATCGGGGAAAGGAAAAAATGCAACATAGAAAGGAAAAGTAAGGTCATCATCGGGAAGAAAATGAGAACGATCTCACATCATGGCGCGATCACGACTTTAAGCATCCTGTAAATGAATTCCGCGGAGGGAGTGTAGGCAGAAATAAAGTTGCAACGGGGGAGTCAGACGGCACGGGATCCGGCGGGGGGGTTGGAAAAGAGATTTCCAGTTAAAATTGGCAGTGATTTCATAGACACACGGAACCGATCACGGAGCGAAGCCCTCCATCCGAACGTAAAGGGAGAATCGTGTAGAGGGGGACGCGGGCCATTGAAAAGCAATTTCGCTTTAAAAAAAAAACAAAAATGCTCGGTTCCGTACGCAGCTACGAAGATTGGGGAGCAAATGCGAGGCTAAACCGAAAAAAGAGGGGAAAGGGGGGTGGGGAATCATTCTGGTTGGGAAAACTGTCGATCAACAACGATGCGCGAGATTTCGCCAGGTATGGATGTTTTACCAGGGTTGACCAGGAAAGAAGACTCTAAAAACGCGGCTGTCCTACTGGGAGATGCAGAATCAAAGTGTCGAGGTTCCTGTCCTTTAAAAAAAAGTCCGTGACTGGGGCGGTGAGGGGTTTGGAGAATGCGAACCAAACGTAAGGAGGAAAAAACCATAGACTCTAGTGAAGTAGGGAGCCCGGAAAGAATAGAGGGATTGGTGATCGAGCAAAAGTCCGGCTCGCGAGAGGGAATACCGAGGCCGGTCGTTAAAAACCATCAAAGGACACGGGACAAGCGTGAATGTCGTGCGGTGCTAGACGACGGCCGAAAAATAGGCGACCCTGCCGGTTGGACGTCACGACTATTAGTCCGCGCGAAGCAGCAGGATATGAACATAACAAGAAGGGGTTCG
>Ga0179593_1393880_pt1 | contig 11435 bp, 9 predicted proteins | sample CZODoug2_1_08_16_FD_185931 | JGI IMG/M metagenome (GOLD analysis project Ga0179593, IMG submission 185931) | Vadose zone soil fungal communities from Angelo Coast Range Reserve, California, USA - CZODoug2_1_08_16fungal (PacBio error correction) | ecosystem: Environmental > Terrestrial > Soil >...
GGACAGCTTAGTGGAGAGGTTTTCTAATCGATGAAGTAAAAACTCCTTGGCGCACAATTAAGAGGGGTGGGGGGCCAACATTTCAGTCGGAAATCGACTTATTTGGAGATCCGTTTAAGGGAGGCAGATAGTACGGGAGCGGCTGATTGGGTAAGACAGCGTACCAGAAGACTATGTCTGCAATCAGGCCTCCTGCTGGATGGAAAATAGAAAATCCGGGAAAAAGCAAAACAAGCGAGGTCAAGCACGAGTGAACGGAAAAGATTTTCGGGGGGAAAGGAGCCCACGTAAGGCGAGCGGAGTTTACAAATGTCATGGCCGCAGGTCAAAAAGTCGACGTATATACGGGAAGGCGAAGATTGGCAACAAGAAACTACGGTCGAAGGGGGAGTCGAGCGGTGGGCAGCGCAAAAAACGACGGAAGCACTAAAACAATGGTCCTGCACAATGATCTAAGTGTGAGGGCAAAAAAAAAGGATGTACCAAGAAAAAAAGGGGGAACCAACAAACAGGGAAAGGGCGCGTAAAAAGGCGAGCGGCAGCGATGGAGCAAGCCGTTTTGAGGCTGCACCAAGCCGGATTGTTGACGCATAGAGAACGGGTACCTTAGGAAGAGAGGAAAAAAGGCTGCTTCGGAGGGAGAGGTTTCGAAGTTTTCTAAAAGTCACCGCGGAAAGGAGAGAGGCTGGAAGACAGTTCCAAGTCTCCATCATGAGGTCAAAACTAAGGAATAATTCGACCAGTGGGGGGAAGAGCAACGCAGCCGAACAAGACACATGATCTTGTCTAGAAGAGGGGGAAGAAGGGTCACGAGGGGAAAAAACCCGTGGCAGGTCCAGCTGCCTGAACTCGGTGCAGAGTCTACAGGGAAAGATGCCGGACCGAAAAAAGGTAGGGGAGAAAAGGAAGAAAAAAAAAACCAAGGGTATACATGCTCAATTCGTTAAAAAAAAGGACGCTAAAGCGCGGATGAATTCATGGGCAGAGAGGGAGCGTAGGAGGTTAGATACGGACGGGAGAAAGAAGGAAAGCACTTCGAAGGGGAAGAGGGACGGGAACTTGGTCAGGGAAAAAAGTTAGATGAAAGCAGCAAACTAAAAAAAACCGTGATCTTTCACAAAGACAAGCGAAACAACGACCGGCATTCGCGCGTCGGAGGGGGGGGCGGGGAAGAGACTGTCGGGAGATAGGGTAACTTACGAAAGTTTTGATCAGGCTGCCGGCCGCAACACCGGACTTCACCCGATCGATGGACGCAGAAAACGGGGGATGAACATCCAAGTGGAGCTCACGGTCGCGAGCACAAAAAGCCCACAACGCTGCTCTACGAGGTGATGTTCTCAGTTTGGAAAAGCCACTTACGGGGGAAAGGCCAGCAGAAGGGGTCACCAAACTCAAGTTGTGGGGGTCAGAAAACACGCTCGGTGCAGGGATTGGCCGCTACTTCTTAGAAGAAGCGGAGGTCGAGTAAAAACTTGGGGGCGGAGGCTCTTAAGAAAATCCCTAGAGCATGTGAGAGACGACTGCTGGGCAGGGTGCGAAGGAAAAGTTGCTTCGCCACGAGGAAAGAGGAACGAACCGACTGAAAAAAATTTGGTCCGAAAGCGACGCACGACTAATGCGTCAGCTGGAGGTACAGTCCTGGAGAAGGACCTGAATCAAGGACAAGAGGACGCATGCCATGAGAAGCGTGATCTCCTGGGGTGGATACGAACCCGGGAGCCCCGTCATAAGAAAAAGCACATCGGACGATGAAGCAAAACCAGGGAGAGACAATTAGCGGGCTCCGCGACCTTACCATCGAGAAGGGAGGGGAAGCGGATATGGGAGTACCCTGAAAACCCAAGGGGACCACGGAAATAGGTCTACCCACAGAAAAAATTCGGGGCTTTCGAAAAAAAAGAATCGTTATCGGAAGGAAAAAGCAAGCTTCCTGTCACAAGGCCTCAGAAATCCAAGTTAGGAAGGGAAGCCCCATAGCACCGGACCAAAAGCAGAAAGCTATGGTCACCAAAGGAAAGAAAACAATAAGAGAAGAAAAAAAAACTTGATTGTGGGGAAAGAGAGTAGTGGGGTTCTCATATGGTCAAAAAGAGGTTAGAAGCCTTTTGGTAGAAAAAGTGCTCAATCTTCATGCACCGTGGATTAGCCAGAAGGGGGGGACCTGACGAAGATGGCGGCGCAAGGACCTCGAAATCGCGCGTTTCAAGAAAAGAAACGAGAGGCGGGGGCAATACTTCTTGGAAAAGATTAGACGCGGGAACTAAACTAAGGACGTCGAAGAAAATCTATAGGGAGAGAAACCAAATAAGGGTACTACACTTGGGTGTGGAGTAAGGAGGAAATCGATGTAGGGTGACGGGACTTTTACTCCTTGGAGGGGAAGACGAGAAAAAAAACAGCACACGAGGAAGAACGAAAAAAATCATGTCAAACTGCAAAACAAAAGGTTAGAGGCGTAGCAAAGAGTAGCTATCAAACACTCAGACAACACGTCTGACTACTTAGACCAAGACCGAAAGATGTCGGAGTTCGGATGGTCACCGAAGGCGCCGGTGCTGAACCAACAAGCCGACATCGGCCACCATAGAGGAGTGGACGTAACCTCGGACAAAGGCATAGGCAAATGCGATAGGCCGACCATAGCAAAATCCAAAGGGCCCGTCTCACGACACGGAGAGTGACCGAGCTGGACTGGAAGAGAAACCGGCCACGGGGACAAAACAAACAGTATCATCTGCAACAGAGCACCGAGGGCGAAAAAGGAGAAAAAGGAAGAGAAAAGAAACGAAAGGGCCAGAAAATGGTCGTGGGGCAGGGCGAAGAAAAAAAGTGTGAAGTCTTTTGGCTGCTGCCGCCACACAGTCTCGCAAGAATTTCTGGCGAACACCGATCGCGAAAAGTCAGGCCCAAGGAGAAAGAAGTCCTCCGGCATGCACTGATTGGGGGAGGGGGGTGTTGTTAAAAGGAGAAAAAGTCATCGCTGAATATCGTCAAAATCTCAATGTAAAACCGGGAAAGGGAAGGAGCTATTCACCCTAGAAAGGGCGGATCTTCCAGGAAAAAAGGAAACATCGAAAAAACATCGCGACGGGTCGGCCTGGAAATAAGTCCCTAAACAAGAGACCTCGCCTGAAGTAGGGTATTGGTCCCATATGGGGGGAAAGAGCGGCAAACTGGGGGGGGTTGCCCAGACGACATGACTTGCTCCGACGGCATCCCATATACGCCGACACGCGTAAATACGGCCAGAGGGGGAGGCCGAGCCAAAGATCGGGCTGGCAGGAAAAAAAAAAAACAGAAAAAATGCTACAGTACAAGATCAGGGGCTAACGAGCCGGGGAGGTCAGTCAGGGACGTGCCGAGCAAAAGTGGGGGAAAGGAGGCTCATAAAAGCCCTTTGGTTGTCGGAAGTGATCTTCAACGAATCGCTTCTTTCACTCAGGGTTTGAAAGAGGCCAAACTATTTGGAAAAAATCGAGGAAAAAAGGCTTCAATAAAGCATACTGGAACTACCGTCGCAAGACAGTAAGGGCTGGTGGGTCGGCCGAAAAGGGGAAAAAAAAAAAACCCGCTGGCAAGGAGCTTAAAGCTCTGAAGAACGCGTCGAAAAAGTGAGCTCGGTGAAGTCGGGGGAGACTTCCCTCTGAAACGCTTGGTGCCAAAGCTAGAGGAGCATTGCTGGAAAAGCCCGCAAAGGGGTCAGACGAGGAGGTCGCAAGAAGAACAGAGGCCCGGCAAACCTAAAAACTGTCAATACTTAAAAAGCAATCAAAGCTAGAAACTATCCAGGGTCACCCACAAAAAAAGGAGAAAAAGGACTCGACCATGAGAAGCATGGGAAGGAAGGACGAAGAAAGGTCTACTGAAAGGTTAATACGTAAAAACAACATCTGAATTTCCGAAAAATGGGGGGGCAACCTGTCGGTGGCCTGCGCTTGGCGAAGAGCGGCGGACATTAAAGCAGAGAAAGAGAGGCAAAAGGCTTTCACAAAAGAGAAGAGGAAAAACAATATATCAGGAAGGAAACTTGGAAAACTAAACGACATCAACGGAGGCTGCAAGAGAACAAAAAAAGAAGTACCGGACGTCGAAGGGATGGCTACAGGAGAGCGCGCAAGGGGAACAAAAAAAGATCAAAGACGCCTGCGCAAGAAAGAAAAAAAAAAAGGAGGAGTCGGCAATATAGAGAGGTCTGATGCGGACTGTTCCCAGGCGCGCGCTGACGGATCGCCTTGGCATGAACAAATAAGGTGAGGGGGAAAGGGACGTGAAGGGAACCGCGCGTGATTTAGGTATAGCACTGGGGAAGGGGAGCGGTATTCCTTCCGGGTCTTGTGCACGTACCGAAAAACGACGAGGGACGCAGCTCTTAAGAAGAGGGCAAACCTGGCAGGACCACAGTGGAGCAAGAAAAAAAAGTACCCAGGGGGAAAATTGTGAGACGGGAGTCGCATATCCGTGGGGGGACGGGACACAGGGCGTAGACATGGAAAAAGCAGGTCGACGCGGGGGGTCAGTGACCCGGAGAATAAAAAAATGGGACCGGGGGACTCAATAATATAAGGACCGCCGTACTGAGTAGCTAGTTGACTGGAGGAGCCGACGCCCTAGGGGACGGTGTCGGAGTTCTCCACAAAAAAGAGGCGCTAGAGTGAAAAGGAAACAGTTAATCTCACGAAAATGAAAAGGGAACGCCATGGAAGTTCTGTCACTCCCACATCTTCGGATTTAGAAGCTCAGGGACAGGAAAAAGTGCACCAACACCCATGAAGGGGGGGGGAAAAAAAAGAAACCACCAAAAAAGGCGGACGTGGTGACTGCAAATGGGAAGCGAGGGGTCGTTGCGAATTTGCTTCCCCCAAAATGCGGACTTCTGCGTTTAATAACATGTAAAATACTCAGCCACGTGGAGAAAGGAGGGCGGTACGCTTCGACCCAGGGGGGGGGGGAAAAAGCAAAACTAATGGCAGGCGGAACCATGATAACTTGTAACAGCGAGTTGCAAGCACAGGGGGGACCGCACGATACCGGGGGGAAGAAGTAAAGCGCCCGATTGACACCAGGGGGGGGGGAGGGCATTGCGGTTCTGCTTACTATTAGCAATAGGCGGGACACAGTCCATCACCCATACGCGTGGAGAGGCGCATGAAGGGAAAATCCATCGGGGGGAGGAGATGAGAGGGGGGGGGAAGAAAAGGAAATGTCATGTAACCCTAGAGGGAAAGCCTTGGGGGGGTGGTGGACGTAACATGTCAAGCTCGACGCACGGAGCGAAGTAACGTAGCATGGGGGGGGCAGTAACACGAGGGTGGAAAGGGAATACACCAGAAGGAGGCCAGAAGAAGTGAAATCTTGACCAAACCTCCCCACTCCAATATGCCGCGCAAAAGGAATGGGGAATTTTCAGAGGAAGATAAGCGCGGCGGTAGGGGGAGAAAGAAAGGAGGAGTGAGATGAGGGAGGCAACAAAAAGTGGGAAGGAACGAAGGACATCCATAGCTCAAAGTAAATCGGGTTTAGGAAACCATGGTATTCGTGCACGCGCTTGCCGTAAGTGGCGAACGGTAAGATGTAGGATGGGGACTCCGTGTCCTTGGCTATCAGCAGGGGTAACCAGAGAACAGGGCCGCAAAAAGGCGGTTGCGGTATGGGAGGGGAGAGGTCCTAGGGCCATTATCTCACAAAGTTTATTACGGCTCAGACGGTAAGCCCATCTGAAAGTATGGCTACGAACGCGCCTGGGCATGCGGGACGCAGGTGGGAGAAAGGAGAAAAAGGAAAACTATTAAGAGAAGACACGAAAAGTGGGTGAGGGCAGGGATCGAAGGAAAAATAAAAAAAAAAGGGGAATGCCAGGTCTGATGGGTCTTCGCTGAAAGTAAAAATTCCGCATGAATAATTACCAGCGCAGGGGGAAAACATGAGTCTCGGAGGGGATCAGAACGAAATTGTTTCGGGGGGGAGAGAGAGGAAATCACGGATCCACCTATACACCATCACCTGATGATTCAAAAAAAAAACAGGGAGAGAAGGATCGGTCCCGAAAAGGACCCAAGAGGAAAGAAGGAACTCAAATATCTGGTTCGTACACTCAAATGCCGGTTGTGGCGGAGGACGGCAAAAAAAGAAAAAGAAAAGGGGCGTTGGAAGGAGGAAACCTTCAAGGAGGAATCAGGGGGGAAAAGGAAACACCGTCAGTCAGATTAAAGGGTACCAATCTGTAAGTTGCCAGATGAAAAGGAACAGACCAGAAGAAAATCCCAGTAAATGGCTACGCAAAAACAAAGAGGATAAACAACAAAAGGAGGAGGGAGAAAGAAAGGAGATGTGGGGGGGGGAGAAAACCGGGTTGAACAGCTTGTGTTCCTACGCGGGGTGAAAACGGGTCTCAATCTCTGGGTTGGGATCAAACCAGGTTTACTACGATGCGGGAGGGGGAGAACAGTGACCGAGGGGGGAAATCGAAGTTTCAAGAGAAGAAACGCCGTTTAGTTGGGGGGCCACACGTGGACTTGGTCCAAGGTTTGGGAATTGCGGCGCAGCAAAAGGAGCCGCTAGGTCCCTAGAGGGTTGGAGAGGGCACCTGAGGGGGGAGTCACGACCGGGTGGTTTTTGCGCGGTCATCGATGTGCTGGTGAGGGGAAGGAACGGGGGGGCCCCAAGTGGGAAAGGTTACGGAAAAGAAAAACACGGAGAGAAAGGAAAAACCGGCATTGCCACCGGGCTGAGTGCTTCAGCTGCATGCAGGGGGAGAAAAGCGAAGAAAGGTGGCGACAAGGGTCCGGGACGGGGATAGCAGAAAAATGACGCAGCTGGTCGTGATGACGATTAAAACACTCCTAGTGTGTGCGGTCACGCGGGCAAAGCCTTCCGAGTCAGACAGAGGGGGGGACATAAAGGAAAAAGAGAATGAGCAAGATTCCTAAAAGGAAAAAATCGGGATTAAAAACACACGGACATCACGCAAAAAGAGGCTGAGAAGTAAACGGGAGAAAGAGGGGGGGGAACCGACGGAAAAGTCTTATTACTGAACAAAACCGCCCGGAACGAGTTCCACCCTAAGAACTCTCATCTCAAAGCTCAAAAATGAAAATCCCGGCGGAAAAAAGCCGTCAGGAACTTCCCTGGGGCCATGTGCAACAATTATAAAAAAAAAGTGTTTGGACGTGCTGGTCCAGCGGCAAGGAGGGGAAGGGAGGTGAACGGGGTGAGATTGACGCCGCATGTGTGTGTTGCGTTTCAAAGTCTTTCGGGCTGAGAGCCTGCTCTCTAGATATGTCAGGGACGTTTGCTGTGGCGTGCCGTCAAGAATAAAGCCGAAGGGGGATGGCGCAATACAAAGGCAAAGAAGTCATGAACAATCTCTCCATCCTACCTAGCGGCATGCGCGGCGTCTTTGATGGTGCTTTGTTGAAAGCTGGCATTCGTCGCGTGCAGGGGGAGAGGGAGCTAAAAAAAAATGGGGTACACAGGAAAGCACCGACAGGCCCATAGAAAGACTATACGAGAAATCCTAGTCGACTTCCGGACTGGAGACACAACAACATGGCCAGAAGAAAAAGGCATCCACCCGCGCAGATCGGGAGGAAGTGTGAAAACAAAAAAGGGAGGCATGAAGAAACGGTGTCAGGGGCACTGGGGGAAACAAGATAATGTCGTAGACCGCCGTGGTGGTTGCTCACGGAAAACATAAGGAACCTATAAGAAGAAATGTAACAGACGATGACGAGTGCTCGAAATCGTACTGGGACGACAGTGGGAAAGAGGGGAAAACTTTTGACAACATGTGGAGGTCGAGGGCACTTAGTCACACGACGCGCTTCACAGATAAAAGGGTTCGGGCACCGGGAGAGGTGGGGAGCGTAAAGTCAGGCGTACCGGTGAAAAAAAGGGGGTGTCTGAATGGGATGTGGAAGGGAGCCGACCTCTTTGAAAGGGGGCTGAAAGTCCTGGGTGGCAAAAAAATGGAGGGTGGAGGTGGCCAGACGGGCAAACATGGGATGGACAGAATGCCCTGTTTATTAAGCCACTAGCTCACCGGCCATATCGAAATTTCGGAAGAAGCAGCATGGGAGGGGCGCGGAACGGTAAAAGTCCAGGACATGCGATCGGTAAACTGCTGGACACGAAAAAGAAGTCGAGACCCGCTAAACGATCGCAGAGTCCGAAAGAAAAAACCAACGGAAGGCCGTTTAATCGATATGGTACGTAAAAGGGAGACAAAGCAAGCTAGACCAAGGGGGGGGGAGATTGTAGGGAGGAAATGACCGAAAAGGGGAAAAGGGCTTCTCGCTGAGGAAGAGGGAAACCTCATCCACTACACCGACGCATAAGAAGAAAACGGGGGGAAGAGCAGGAAGCTCGGCGATCAAGACCAAAAGAGAAATGTCGAATTCTAATACAAAACATAAAGCGAAAAACTTCCGTGGCTAATAAAAAAAGATTCCGTTCCACTAGATGGGGAAGACTGTGGGGGGGGACGGAGGACTGCAGTCGGGTTCGAAGGTAGAGTGCAGTAAATCGTCAACTCGTCACCGGGCCAAAAAGATAAGCATCGACAGAACCCACAGGGAGAGCTTGCAAAGAACTTTCTAACGGCGGTCAATCGCGGCTGCCCTGACCTCAAGGACAACGGAACCGCGGACCGGTGTCGGAACAAGGGGGGGAGAGTCAGAGAGCGCCGGTCTAAAAAAAGAAAAGACTCTTCTTCCAAGAGAGACAACAAACGGAGGAAATATTTATGAAAAAGATTCGGGGGGGGTCGAAAAGCGAGAGAGGGACTTTTAGATAATGTGGAGACTAACCAGGGTACGCAGTGGGACGGGACATCTTAGGAGTAAGAAAAAATGCCAGACGGGACTAGTTTGACGATAAAAAAGGGGGGTGTTTGAGAATATTTCACGTGGCTGCCGCAGGAAGAGGGTGAAAGCAGTGAAAGGGAATCTGAATATGCAGCGAGACAAAAGTTCAGCCGAAACTAAAATCATTCCCTGTGTCGACAAGCCAGAAGGGGGAGGTGGAGGCAGATGGTCGTGGGGGGGGAGCGGGTCCCGGTCGGTAGAAGATATTCGAAACGTTCGGAAACCTGCCTATCAGGGTCGCAAGAGGGGGATGTGGTGAAACGGTGGAATCGAAAAGACGTCGCACGAGTGGACAAGCAACTTAAGGGAAAAGATGAAAACGGCGTTGTATTCAATCTGGACTTCCAATCAGGGAACTCAGCGGGCACAGAGTGCGGGTGAATGCAAACGCCGAGGGCAATGTCCTGGCACATTAACCAGTGCTGCGGGGGGGAGGAAGGGCGATACGGGGGGGGACCCCCACAGTACTGTGTACCCAAGAAACGATCAGAAAAAGAAATGTGCAGCGCCAAACATCCGCGGAACAGAGGAAATGCGAGGAATAAGGGGTTCAAAAAGTAGGGGTGTGGGTGGTTGACTACAGGATGTGAGACGATTGGGGGGGGGAAGGGGCAGGAGGGGAAGCAAAAAATACCAGGGCTGGAATACGAGACAAAGTCGAGAGACTTGAGGGGCAGTGCTGAAGGTCAAAACCCAGGCGGAAGAAGCCTTCGAGGGGGGAAGAGACGGGGAAAAGGTCCAGCAGCGCTAAAAGGGGGGGAAGTGACACTTACTCTAGGAGGAAACAAAGTGGGGCCACGCAAATAGCGATCCCACTACAGAAAAATCTTTGGAAGACCGTTTGGAAGAATTGAGGATTGCACCAGCCAGGACAGTGTCCAGTTACGTGGAAACAGCAGAAGCTCCAAGATGGGGCGGAGATGGTCTCGGCCACCGGAAGAAAGGCCAAGAGTCTTGGTTATTGAAAAGGCCATCCAAAGCCATAAAAAGGGGGAGTGGCAGCAAAAAGGGTCGTGGACAATCCGCAGGGGCGATAGGAGCTGAGGGTATGGCTTATTCAAAAATCCAGATGAGAGTTTTTCCTTATGGGAGAAGGGACTAATGTCCAGCTCGAAAAAGAGGGCTATAAGGGTAAAAAGAGGGGGACCCTGGAAAAAAATGGGGAAGGGGAAAAATAATTTTTAAGCCCAGAAGCGCAAAGAAGCGGTATCTGTCAAACACCAAATCGCCCAAGAAAGGACAAGTACTTAAAGGACGGAAAGGTATCGACAGGGGGGGAAGAGAGAAAAAGGGATTGGAAGGTCTGAAAAAAAGGAGGAGTCGGGTCAGGGTCTTTGCCCGCCCATACACAAAAAAACGACTGCACTGAGCTCTCTCATTCGCACGAGAGGGATGAGTCATCGTGTTCCGGGGATGAGGAGGTTGTCGAGCGGAGGGCAAGGGAAAAAAGATTGTGGAATTCTCGTGGAAAACGGGGCAGGGGGTAAGGTCCACGTCAAACAGTCCCGGTTGTTTTCGAAGTGATGCTTCCTGACTATGTTGGGTGGATTGGTCCCTCTCGTAAAACCCCCCAGATCCAGAGGGAAGGAAGGGGTATAAGGGGGGAGGACATCTCGCTTTATTCCCTATCCGATAGTGGGGTCCATAATTTCAGGGAGCGCGGTGAGCACAAACGGGGATAGAAAGGGAAGAGAGCAGTCCGACAACAAGCTCCGGGCTTTATACGCAAGACAGACACGACTGGGCCCTGAGGAGGATCAGGGCAGGGCCGGCACGGGACTGCCCGACATTATAGCGTCATCTTAAAGCTAGGGTCTCCTCGGGTTGTACTTGGAGGAGGAAATTAAAAAAATGCGAAAACGAGAAAGCACCAGCAAAATCTCTTATAATTAAGAAACACGATAGAAAAAAGGGGGCTAGAGAACTGAAACCATATGAAAAACGGGAACCTCGAGAAGGTTTGCCGGGGGAAGCAATTAAAAAAGATGAACACCCACGGCCACATACAATAAGACCCCAATAAACGTCGTTGCTGTTGGAGAAGGAATAAAGTCAAGATCGGAAATAGGGGAAGGTAAAGGGAGAAGCAACGGGAGCCTTCCTTTAAAAGACTGAAGGTGCGAATAAAAAAACACAAAATTGCAGAAAAAACAAAAGCTCCTCTCCACAACAGCCGATAATGGCAACCAAGGCTTCGCCCAAAAGCAACGATCAAAAGAAAACGGGGGGGAAAGGATGAAAGAATAGGGGGGGGGAGGAAGCAGTTGACAGAGATGGAGTTAAGCTTGTGGCTCAGTGCTCAAGAGAGTTCCGGCATTGTTATTCGGAAGGGTAACTGACGAAGCGATCCGCGGCGCCCGGGATCGATAAGATAGCGGTGTATAGAAAAAGCCGTAAGAAAAGGGTGGGGAGACACGAAAAAAGGGGACTTTTGCACAGAGGGTTGCGGGCAGAGAGGCCGTCGTCTCTATTTTGTTCACGGGACTCGACGTGGGGGGTTTGGGAGTCCTAATCGAGGGGAGGGGGAGAGGTATGAAGGGGAAACGGGGCTTCAAAGGCTAAAAAGAAAAT
>Ga0179593_1446190_pt1 | contig 11435 bp, 5 predicted proteins | sample CZODoug2_1_08_16_FD_185931 | JGI IMG/M metagenome (GOLD analysis project Ga0179593, IMG submission 185931) | Vadose zone soil fungal communities from Angelo Coast Range Reserve, California, USA - CZODoug2_1_08_16fungal (PacBio error correction) | ecosystem: Environmental > Terrestrial > Soil >...
ATAGATAAGGGGCGGCGAATTCCCGGTCGAAGTGTGCATGCCAATCAGGACAGGAGTTGATTATCTGGTTATCTACGCAACGTGGGCTTAGCCTCTCAACGCCTTTGCCATTCGGCAGAACACCTGAGTGTCGCCCCACTGACTCGAAGGCCGCGAAACGCACGCGCTGTGTCATTTATAGTCCTTAGCCGTATGTTGAGTAGCGCCATTGGCAGACAACCTCGTCCACTTATCAGTCGAACATTCGAAGCTATAGCTTGTGAACTGCCCATTGTGTCATCAGTTTTGCCCTAAGCAGCACACCTCTGCATCTCCATGACTCGAGGTCCCTGGGTTCATTCGCGACACATTGGAAATGTCCGTTAGGTCGGTTCGGAGGGTATTACTGTGCGGTAGAGGAAAATCGCGATTAGTCGCTGCCTCAGTCGAGGATCATTCTGCCCGTCAAACCGATTATTATATAGGCCGCTTAACTGCCTGGATTTCGACTGCGGTTGAGGTATTCCACCTGGCCGCACGTGGCTGTCTCATACGTCCGAGCCTGCGCGGCCTATGTTCGCGCGAACGACGATCTCCTCATTCCAGGTCTTGGTTATTCTGTCGGGCGTTGACATCTTTACAGGTATGAACTGGCTGCCGGTCAGACGGTTCGGGCCTTATGCGAACAGGTATGTTAAAGAAAGAGTTTTCCCGTGTGGTCATTTGTGTCGCCCTATGGGGGTCGGACTGTGCGTGATTGCCATTTCGGCCGAGGTGTAGACTATTGTGACGGAACGTACTGCTGCTACGCTCGTATTCTGTACTTCCCGGTTACGAACGCCGAATTGCTTATTCCTCACTTGCTAGCCGCTGTCCCGCTGGGCTATTGCCTTTTCGGCAGCGTCAGCCATCTAACTTTCGCGCCTCTGTGCCGCTCACGACAACTTGACGTTCACTGATTCCTGGGTCCGATCCGGGTCCTCTACTGGCGTCAGTATATTCCCATTCCCAGGCGCTTTTCTCGATACGAGCGCTATCTTGGCAGTTCAGGGCCATCAGTTAATCTTCCTCTTGCCGGCTGGATACGAGCCGGTAGACTGCCAACTTAGCCGCAGGCGCACGTCTGTTTGGAGGCGAATGCCGGTGCAAAATCAATTCGATGCACCAGCTATCCGGTACAGTTCGGCACACGTTGGCATTGTCCCCTAGCGGAGGACAGAGCTCGTACAATAGACCGGGAGGGTTTACTGTAGAGCCCTGCTTTACGCCAAACGCGGCACTCAGGGCGAACATGAATACAACTCTCCGGTAATGATACTCGTCTAAACACGTACATACCTTACTCTAGGTTCACCTTGGGGCGCACGGGGGTTCCAGGCTAGGACACCTTGATCCACACGTATCGCGTGGGGCAATAGTGAGGGGCGATCATGATTTCAACTCGTTTCAAAACTTACCAGTAGCAGCAACTACAATACGGGTCTGTAGTTTACTTTCCCTGCAGCGGAAAGTACGCAATCGATCGCATCATTGTCCAATAAAAGAGCCATAGCACATCTAAAATAACGTACGCTGGCAATATAGAAGCTCTATACATGACTTGCTTCCGAAACGATTGATGATTCTACGATCACGAGGAGGAGCGGGAAGACGGCCGCTGCTACTGTACAGCCTCTGAGACAGTCAGCTTACCTTCTAGGACGACGGATAGGTCAAGTGGATCCTGCATGGCTAGCATTAGGTTAAATCGAACGATAGCCTCCTCGGTCGACCGGTGCGAGTACCATGGCATTATTCTAGCAGGGCGCCTGCACACTATGAGGCACGAGATAGTCGAACTTACGTCGCCACTTAATGCTGTGTGGCTCCCGCGCCTGATCTCCATGATTACGAGCTGATGTCTAACGTTCTCTCTATCGTTTGTGCTGGTGTCTGTCGTAAAAATTATTCTAGCATAGGCACGCAGGTTTCCAATCGTGAGCTCTTTGCACCAAGTTCCAAAAGCCCGTAAAAGGTCGACTCTTTGCCACGGATGTGTATCTAGTAGACTCCCATGCAGGTCTACATCGTCGTATTGCACCATAACCTTTATAGCAACGTCGACGTCACGTCCCGTCTCAGAGGATATAGCGGACTGGGCAAGAGGGGTGGCCATATCATGAAGTCCCGAGAGAAGCGGCGCAACATGAATCTTTCGACGAATGACGTGAGTGTTGACTCGAACACAGAACAGCAGTCATCACGGAAACTGTAGGTCCGCAACGATCGGAACCACCAGATTAGCAGTTTATCCCACATGATCTTACTAGAACCGCAACTAACAGGATCAGATACGGGTAAATACGCGGGATGCTGCACAGACTGATTTCGGACGAGGGAGAAGCCTAGCTTGCTTGGCTGTGGGAGCATTGTTTACCGTACCGATCCCTAAGTTGGCAACCGTCCTACTGTCCTCCGATCCAAAGAGAAATCGGAGCAATCGTACATTGCCATACAGACGACTGTCGGCCGCCTGGGGATGGCCTTGCGCCATAACCAGACAGAAATCTCGAGGCCGCAGCGACTGCGAACCCACTACCCTGTCGGAGGCAATGAATCATGGAGAGCGAGCCGACATGACTCTACTTATGGCGCCCAGTGTCCCAGGGTTGCGAGGGTCAGCAGTAGGGGTCCAACTGCCAAAGTCCACAGCCTGAGGTGCACCTTAATTCGTACGGTCCAGCAGTTGGACAGAGTAACGATGAGCCAAAACTGGGGTAAGCACCCGAGACCATGCGGCGCTTGCCGGTCTGTGCGAGGCAGCTCTATAGGTCCGCCCATCCACTGGGCGTGGAGTTGATACGGCTTCGACCAGGTTCGGGGCCGAGAGCGATAGGGTCGTTCCCGCTTATTGCATACTCGTAACGCTCGTCGTGAGGCGCGGGCGGTCCAAACTTTGTAAGGTGAGACAAGACCCATCCAGTGTCCCTAGCGACAATCCAAAAGTCAGCGTACTGGGAGTGCCTATCCTAGAGGGAGAACGCGTCCATAGGCAATACAAGGCCCATCGCGCGTGGCGCTCAAGGCGGCGGGCATAGAGCATTGAGGGGCCGAGAGTGGCCTGTTGCGGTCCATGACTGGCCTAGTCACAGAATGCGTCTTAGTTTTGGTCAACATCAGTTTGTCTGCAGAAATGGAGCACACAAACAACACGGCCGATCCGCAGATTGTTTTTCTACATCACGGACTATCTACCCGCGAAGTCTGGCCCGACAGAAACAACCATGGAAGAACTTAGGAGACTTATCTGGATGGAGAGGGGTATTGTGACCACGAAAATCGGATGTCATTAAAGCAAGAACCGGCCTGGACTGCCAACGGGTACATGAGCTCAGAATATGAAAAAACGTGGGAAGCATCCAGAAGCAGTAATACAAGCCCATGGGCTAGCCGGCTGAAGACTCTCAAAGTCGCAGAGCATGAGACTACCTCAGAGCTGGAGGAGCGACCGCCGGGCTCAAGGCCACTCTCGACCATATCGAAAGTGGCAGAGAAGAGTTACGTAAAGACATTTGACGGTGTACGGGTGCGCGATGAACGCAGTGCGACAACGCGAATCGCCAGCAGATAGCGATCGAACGTTACTATCGACGGAGGTCTCTTCTGTCCGTACCCTCTACAGCGTACATTGCCATGGTGATGCGCCCTGAAACTTCGAACGAATTCGCTTCGATCCTCCACATATATCATCAAGGCTTGTGGGAGGATAATGCAATATCCATGACGGCCGCACTGCGGGTCGATAGCTCGGGAGCGCAATCTATGCCAGTACTCACGCATTGATAGTCTGCCCAAGCAACTGATACCGGCCGCACCATGGAGATGTTGGGGAACACAAAGGACAGTCTTCACTTGGTCGAAGACGGATACTAGAAACGATGTCACGGCGGCAAAGTATGTACCTAGAGCCTATCATTTATTGCAAAGGCAGGAGTCGGGGGAGATGCTGGGCTGGATACTACGAGGGCTAAAGGAATCAGAGGGGACAGGGCGTTAATATCCCTTTATCTGAAGTGCGCGCATGACCCCGAAGCCTAGACGTTCGGGTGTAGTGGTCACAGCTCAATGTTTATCGGGCCAGCCTAGGGGCGGCTAGATCGCGAAACGATGGACGCTGCAGCTGTGAGGCGGCGACGAGGCCACAGCCCAATGGGTATGTCATACTGTGCTCGGGATTAATCAGGATTGGGCTACTCGTATAATCGCACCGCTCTCAGCCGCACGATGCGAGTACGAAAGGACGAATTACAGGCATCATGTAAGGACGTGGGGTGAGTGATACGGTTGATGGTCCCAGGCCCCGAAAGCGTTCGGCGGTACAGAGACTAGTGACTCCACTACGGTACTTTGGAGTTGAAGGAGACTTGGGGTACTAGGATGAATCAAGCGCAGAATACGCATGATGAAGAGGTAAATGCAGGCTCCGGCAAGGAGTGAGCTAACAAAAAGCTGACCTTTAACGTAGGGAATGGCGCCGGTGGACGTCAATCATCTAGCTTATTCGTACAGTCTTAGCATATGTCATGCCCCCCCAAAGAGCCGCCTGTCCCCCGTCGGACCCGCAATTCATCCACTCAGCCGCAAGCTGAGGCGCGTCAGATGCCCGCTCGAGTTCCTTACCCTCACCACCTGAGACACATATAAACATTCTCTGCATTTCCAATGCCGAAGCTCAACCCCCCCTGGGGTGTAGGCCTACTGTGCGGCCATCCACCGTTATTTGCCACACAGCCTCTCGCTTAATGAACACCCTACTGCTTTCTATGTTCAGGGATTCCTGCACATTGGCGTATCCCCGCCCTTCTCGATTATTATGCTTCTCGTCATGGCGTCAAAAAAAAACAAAAAACGCGTCCTCCCTGTACCATCTACTCCCGTTCCGATGCTTTATTCTCCTGGCCTCCCATCACTTCGTCCCAACCCCATGTCTTCTGTCCTATCCTACAGTTATGACGTCGGGGCTAATTGGTGGATAAGGGAAGCGCTGGCATAGGTCTGCCCATGGGGAGGGCAGGGGTATCCGAGGCATCACGCGCGTAGGCGGTGCAATTGGATTCGGTTTATCCGCCAAGGACTTTGAAGTGTGAACGAGAGCTACTGCGGTACCAGATTACCTACGCTCGCCTGATCCGAGTGGCCGCAGACAGGGTGGGTGACCCGCAAAAGATGGGTCCATGGGGAGGGGGGGGGATGCGGACAAAACTGGAGCTTCAAGGAGCTCCCCTGGTCTAACCTCCGATCAAGTGAGCATACAGTCGAGGATCTATGCAATTCTCATTACATAACAGACTGTCCGATTTCTGGATGACTTATAGCCACGGATGTAAAACTGTGACGTTACAATATTAAGTCCTCGAATATTCGTGACCACGTTCGTCAATCGAACATGACGCGTATCCAGCTAATCTGGGGCAACGAAAAAGAGAAAAAAAAGATCTCACGGGAGGTCGGGGACCGAGGGAATCTTATACCAGAATCAATGCGTCTCGATAAAGAGGCAAGCATACGGCGGTAAATCATACCAAGTATTGCATTGGGGGAATAAAATTATGGGTCAGGACGGGCGTGTAAGCGTCATTATTACGATCAATCCCTGAAACAGGATAGATCAAGACGTGAGCTATGTATAGCTTAACAAAGGGAGTAGAGTAGCCAAAGGAACAGCCCGCCCACGGCCGTAAAAAGAACCACGTGTATGGGAATAGGCAATAATCGAGGGCCAGCCCGAGTGAATCATCAAGCTGAGCACGTCGGCGACAAGGTTTCGGAGTAAATATTGTACTTAGAGCAAATTAAGGTCCGACGTGCTAAACATACAGCAGGTATGAGTAGAAAAACTTGGCAAGTGTTCTAAATAACGAGGGAGAGATTGGAAGTGGTAGGCTAAGACGGGCAAATAGCCGCAACCCGTTGGGTACCACGTAATAACTACAAGTTACATCTCGTAAATCTCGAATCGCACTAGGAAAATGCAGGGAAAAAGACGAACTTCAGTGTAGGGCGTTGATGGGTTCGGACCAGAAATGCAGTAGCTGGCGGGAGTCAGTCCCACATTTAGGGACGGTGGTATAAATGCCTATAGTCAATACGGTTGAACATTCGCGACCAGGCTGAACTGGCGTGTCGACCAGCCACGGGTCACCTCACGTTTCCTCTAGCATGCAAAAGGTGAGTTTTAGAGTATTCCGCCTGACGCTACAGAGGTATGGCGGATGGAAGTAGCAAAAGCTAGACACAAAATTAGGCGACAGCGTCCATTGCCAGGACTAAGATTTCGTAGCGTACAGAACGCCCGACGCCGAATTGTAACAATGTCAAGGGTAAGTTACTCGATGTCCCCCAGATAAGAGAAATTCGGAATCAGAATATTAGAACCGATCCAATTTTAATCGAGATCAGGGGTGCCCACAACAGCTCCAGGTATCGACGATCTGCAGAGTCGCACGAGAAAAGAAGATTGTCAATAAAGGTATGACTCCTACGGGTGTATTGTATAATGGAGTAGGTCATGATGCTGCAATCGCTGTGGGCGGATCTGAGAACCTCTAATGCAAATATGTGCGGGTGGCCAGGCGAGCCCCAAGGCAGCAAGCTCGCAACTGCTAATAGATTGGTCACAAACGCCCGTTGGACTACTTCAGCGCAAACCATTGGAGATAACATCGACACAGGGGCGTTACGCCACTCAGCGACATAGCTTCGTGACGGGGATCCCACTCTTAACTGGACTTTCCCAAGCGGCGGACGCAAGCAACCCTGATACTAATACAAAGGCTCCGAGATTACCTAGACACTATCAACTCTAGACCGCTGCTCATAGAAGCAGACATACGTGAGGAGAAGGGCGTTGGGAGCATAGAGCTCAAGCCAGACAAAATAAAGGACATCGACGAATTGGGCAACGAAAAAACAGGGTCGGTACAAAGAAACGGTGTTAAGTCTGAAACACAAAGCAGCGCGCTTACGAGTCCTCGATCCGAGTCCGCTATTGCATAGCCATCTACTCAGCTCATCAACACGCTAATCAGATAGGGCCTATAGGCATTGGGGTCTGTCTGTCCACGGATGGACAACGCTCGGCGGACAACTCCCACTAACCCCTTAAGCAAAGATAGTTTCCGGGATTGCGCCACTGCAAAATTACTGACATAGCATACAATGCCAGCGGGACTTCATTCCCTCGTTAGGTTGGCCTTGAAGTGTTATTAAAGCAACAAACACAGTATAGCGGCGTGGCAGCGATGGAGATAGAACGTAATCGTAGAGGCAATGACGGTTGACATCATGCCCCATGTAGCCGAATGACTAAACAAGGCGGCAAATGTACCTGCTACAGTCGGAGCGGTTAGGCAAAGCCAGGGGAACGCGATGACGAGACCAGTCAGTAGAAGGCAAATGGTATCCCCCTCCAGGGGAGAGCAAACAGTGTCAAAATCGGGTGACGAGCAGTAGCTTAGATCTTTTGCACCATAACCTAAACTGTGAGACTTGCCAGGCGGGAAATAGTAGACAGTTAAGCGTAAAGTGTCAAGCCAATTGGAGCATCCAGCCTAGAGGTGTCCTGGTGGGGAGACGCAGGTCCAGTCCCTCATTGCAGTGCACATGGCTAACGAATGTACAGCGGAGAAAGGACACAGACGCCGTTATAGGACGAGGATCACTGCAAGACAACGCGGACGCGGTGTAAAGCCGCGGTCCATAAAAGGTTAAGCGTGAGTGGAGCTGAGACTAGACCTAACGGGCCGCGGACACTGGGCCTAGTAAAATGACGCTTGCGAGCGAGAAATCGAAAAATACGGATGCGCGAAGGAGAGAAAATTTGCGGTTCCCGCACTATGATACGGGTATTCCTTAAGGCCGTGCGGTAGGCAGTTTCGAGCAAGCTGAGATTTACAATGGGACATGGCCTACAGCCTCTTGGCTTACCTATAAAACCTTACCTGCCATGTCCAAGAAGTGGCTGAGCCGGAACTCATAATGTTCGACCCCGGTTGGGTCGAGCAAAATGGGATGTTCCGATGACTGAAGAAGGCGTGGTAGTTACGCCTAGAGACCTGGGTGGGAGGACCAGGAACGCAAACGGACCAGGAAGAAAAAATGTCTGTCAAGTCTGTATGCAGAGAACGATTGTCGAAACTAGTGCTTCGGTTATACTGGACACGGCTTATTCTCCAATGAAATTAGCTCCAAGAGCCTTGTGGAAAGAACGAGGAGGACTGACCTAGAAAGATAAGCTCTGTGCAGTGTAATCTATATGTAGTGGACCTGGGGGCAGAAGATCACGGCAAAGTAAGCGCAGAACCAAGGGAGTCATAACTATTCGCTGTGGGATGAAGGTGAATCTTCAAGACCTGTGCTCTTACTGTACGGGGTTCCTCTGAGCTATTGATATGACGACAACTGCGTGCATAACACTCTCCCGGAGGGTGTATCAAGGCCTCTCCGACCCAGACCTAAGTATGCTGTCACTCCGCGGGGGGTTGATGCCAGCAATTTTTATGCAATGAGGACTTCTGCACGCGTTTGTTGGACGTGCAGATTTACGTAAAGAAAACAACTCTCAAACCACGTAGCATAGGGAGGGAAACAAATGAAAGCTATATCATTCCCCGGCGCTAGCATCGAAGGAAAAACGTATCGACGGGTCGCAGACTCGCACTAGCACAGTAACGGAGATGTCGAGACGGATGCAAGACTGATTCCGATGGGAAAATGTTACCTTAACGACTAATTCGTCGACAAGGCTCCTGAGCGCGACACGGTAGTGGGACTATGGGCCGAGAATGTTGTTTCGCCGCGCCGACTACCAACGACATTTATTGGTTACAAAGGACAGGGCTGCATAGGCGCCCAATTCCAAGAATCCGCAATGCCATCAGCCCTGGTATATTGTCTCTCTGTTCCCTATATCACGTACGGAGAGAGCCGGTGAAAAAGACCGATTTCCGCATTACCCGCAGGACATGAGGTAAGTCTCCCAACATGGCACGATACCTCCCACGCATCAAACTCGGAGACAATGAATTCATGGTACCTAATAACCGCTCGGTCCGGGAAGAGATTAGGGTACGTAATTACTAGGAAAGTATACATTAATCCGAACACACGAGGACGTACAACTAAGTAACCTGGCAACGGAGCCAGTGATTTACAACTGATTATTACTCATGCCACGTACTGCACGTTCCTGACAGTGCGCTTTATCTGTGCTTGTTGACTCTAATTCCGCAAGGTTCAGTCACATTGTTAAAGATACCATCCTAAGACGCCAAAAACACACAACCATCTCCGATAGAAGTTGTTCTAACTAGAAGTCTCTCTTTACGCCTAATCTATCTTCATGTGCCGACGCACCAGCTAATAGCCGCTAACACACCGCTTCGATATCAACTGACAGTGTTGTAATTGCGTGCGGCATAGATCAGGAAAAATCTCACGTATGAGCGTCTCCTATAATTGCTCTGTGCATAGGCAATAAACAATCAACTTGGCTCCGCAAGTACCCTGATTCTTCCTCCCATCATCATAGTATAGTAATTTGTCCGATCATTGTCTGAGTCACCTATACCTCCCTTCCCCCGTTGGCACTAGAGGCCGATGGAAAGTCTAAGAAGCCCAGCGCCAAGGAAAGTCATCCCCTGCCTCGCGGATTACTCTCATGAAACACTACCTGACGACTCATTTCTAGTGACTAAGCGTCCATCCTTCCTGACGCTCTATTATCTTAAATCTGTCCGCGCGTCAAGAAAATCGTCTGAGCTTGCTTACTACTGAAAGATCCATCCCCCCCTCTAGCGAAAACGTGTTATAGAGAAGCGGTCAATCAGTTTTTCTATTCTATCCCTTACACCAATCTCTACATAAGATTATAAATCACGTTATTTTCCGGTACTGTGAGCTTAAAGCATATCTGGTAACACAAATCTCCGAGGGACGGTAAAACACTACGTTAAGGCTCGCGAACATCCTGGGTTTTCACAACCCCGAGAAATGGCGAACACTAAAGAGCCGCCCAATGGAAGTCTAATGACAAGTTAACTCGCCTGCGTCACCCTATCTGCCTAAATACTCCATGCAAGGGAATGGCAAAATGGCCTCTGCCCTCCCAGCCTCACTACTGTCCCTGCCCTTCCTTACCATTCTCCCTGTAGCTCGCGCCCTTCCCCTTCCTCGTGCTTCCACAGCCTTCTTCGCCCCGCGCCCTCTTTCTCTCTTTATCTGTTTTCGCTCCCCTACTTTCGCCCCACTTCTTTCGTGTCCCCCTCGCTCCCTCTTCTGACCGTCCGATATTAATCTATCATCCGAAACGCTCTCTTAACACCGGGGGGGGCAGGATAGTTTCCCAGCGCCGTCTTTGGCTGCTTCGCCTGCCTAAGATAACCCATTGATTCGCTACAACTTACGTCGGTGCCTTAAGACCACGCCGTGGCATATCTAGACCGATAGCCCTTTGTACGGGCACTCGGGCGCGCAAGGCGCCATTAAACCCGGTCACACTATCTAACAACCCACCAGCGATGCATTACGCCGGGGTTGGGGATGGCGCGGACCGGGTACGTAAGTAAAAACGGGATGCAGAGCCCGCTTGATGGCACAGTCCGAGGCTCCAGTGCACTGGAGTCGGCGTCAGTCACACGAACGCTCTCTCCAGGCAATCGGCACCTGAGGGTTACAGAGTCGGAGACTCGTACTTACAGGTGAGCGTGCGTGGATCCCGGGCAAGGTGCATACTGACGTTTATATCACTTGATGTTATGCAGGCTTGCTCGATGTCGACCGAAACACGCTGACATTGTATTCGATCGCAACAATAACTAAATAAGCGAGTTCAGGAAGGTAGGAACATCCAGCGATAACGACGCGACAATGCTCTTGTGGCAAGTATTTTGTATACATTCTAAGTTCTAGTATTCTAAGCATTTGGCAGGTGAGTTTCTACTATTCGATTTAAGTTGTGCAGGAGCCCACACCTATGAGCGGTGGCCTGCGATAAATGCAGACTGGCGCCTGTTCTGGAAGCAACACTCTAAGCGACTTCCCATGCACATCGCACGCTCGCTACGTTCCAGGATGCAAAGCACCATAAATCACCACAGGGTTTCCTCCTCGCTTCATCCTTCAGTACTGTCTCCGCTCGGTTCCTTACTCGTCGCTTGCTTTTCCACATCCTTCATAATCCCTAACTCACCACTTGCCCGTGCATCTATTGTAACCATATAACTTCCGTGGTGCGTTTCGTCCCTGCAGGATCATATACCGTTTGACGTACCTTGCATTAAGCAAGTGGTAGACATTCACGACACATTGCGTGGCTGGAGCAGCGCTCAGAATGGTTATCTATCTAGAGAAGTATACGGTCCATACTTAGTCTATTTTTTAACACCAAGCATGATCACGTGACACTTCTCTCGCAAGGA
>Ga0179593_1463078_pt1 | contig 11435 bp, 17 predicted proteins | sample CZODoug2_1_08_16_FD_185931 | JGI IMG/M metagenome (GOLD analysis project Ga0179593, IMG submission 185931) | Vadose zone soil fungal communities from Angelo Coast Range Reserve, California, USA - CZODoug2_1_08_16fungal (PacBio error correction) | ecosystem: Environmental > Terrestrial > Soil >...
AACCACAAAAATGGACTGAGCGGTAGAGAGAAACCTAGTCAAAAAAAGGGCAGGGAGGGAAACATGGGGGGCCCCAACTTATGAAAAAAAAAAGCATCTCTCTAAAACAAGAAAGAGGGAAAAAGGATTCGAATCTATCCTGGAAGGCTTGCCCAGTGCTCGGTGGCGGAAGATGTAGGGAAAGTACCATCCGGGGATGTGGGGGGGACTAGTTCAGAGGCCGGGGGGGGGGAATCTTTTTTAAGAGGTACAGGAAGAAGTCGGTCCGTCCAGGAAAAGCCGGGAACAAGGAGAAAGAAAACGCTTATAGGGAGTGGGAGAAAGATCGGGGGAAAATTCGATAAAAAACACAGTACGTACGGTTATCAGCGACCAGGATAGGGACTATGGAAGATGACAATAACAGGCAAAAGGAGAAGAAGGAAAAGGATGGGGGTGAGGAGATATGGCACAAAGAATACATTCCGAGAAGGAGATTCTTTATCTTCTTGGAAAGTCGTATATTGCATGGTGGAGCAAAGGGACAACGGGGGGCAACCGGAAAGAGTTCGATGAACCGTGTCGGGAGAGGCAAAGGATTAGGGAAGGCTTTAGGGAAAGCGTTTGGGGAGAGGATGCTAGGAAAGAGACATTGCGGAGATGTCGGCAGAAGGAGGCTAGGTTGCAAGGAGAGACGAAAGAGAAAAAGGAGGGAAGGAAGGAACTCGAAGACTGAAGTGGAGCAGCCCTGGGGGGTAGGGAAGGGGAGGGGGGGGATCCATGATCCAGAGAGCGACTGAACAAGAGGTCTTTCAGGGGGGTAGAAGAATAGGGGGGAGGAAAACTTTACGAGGAAGGAAAAAATCGAGGCAGAAAAGGAAGCCGAGGGGATGCTTGTGCGTCTGTAAAAGTCAAAGGGCCGGGCAAAAAGACAGCGCTTAACAAGTCTGTCTCACCCGGGAGAGTCACTACTCCCTTGTCAAGAAGAAGGGAGCATTCACAGGGGGAATGAAAAAAGGAAAGAGCATATAGAAGTGAAAAGGGGGAGGATCGGCCAGCTTGACATGGCGAGATCTGATGGAACGGAATGGAAAGGGAAGGGACTGGGGGGGGGAAGGCTCGGGAGTAGCCTTTACCACTTTACAAGCCGCGGCACTTCGTGGGGGGACAGAGGCGTAAAAGGAAACTTCAAATTGGGCAACGGAGGGTGTATAGGAGGGAACTGAGTGAGGAAGGAGGATGACGGAACCGAGAAGAAAAAGGCTGAAACACTGCGCTGAAAAAAAAGGAAGCTCCTGAAGATCAGGAAAGCCGAATCTGCGACTCGTATAGTGAGGAAAAAAGATCGGGGGGGTGGTATTTCAGAAAGAGAACTGAAATGAAAGCGAGAAGTGGATCAGCGGGAAAAGGAGCGGGCATATTCTCCAGAATTAAAAAAAGAGAGGGGAAAGAAAATCTTGGTATGGCGGGTGGCACGCAGGGGTAGGCCACTCGGAGCTGAACGAGAGGGGCGATAGAAAAAGAAAAAGACGAGGGCAGTTGTATAGAGAGGGACATGCAACGATTAAAAAGGCGAGTGAAGAAAAGGAGGAACAGGGAAATGCGAAAGAAGGGATCAGTGTAAGCGCGCTGAGCGTCCCGACGTGCGTCACTCACACCCAAGAAACAGAGGGGGAGAAGAGCAATAAAAGGAAAGAAGGGGGGAGAGGGAGCGTCTGGAGGGCGAAACCCAGGAAATACATGCGAAAGAACAGAACGTGTTAAATGCTGAAAAGGAACAATGAAATGAAAAGGGTGTTGCAAGAAGGTGGGAAAAATCCGCAAACCGAGACAAGGAAAAAAGGGAGAATAAAACTGCCGAGAAACTGGGAAAAGGATGGAAAAACTCTAGAGGGGGAAGCTAGACGAAGAAGGTGGCCTGAGAATCAGGGGGAGGAAAGAGAAACCTGTCACAAATACGGGGTGGCAAGAAAAGTATATGCACGAGGGGGGAAAAGAAGGGAAAGGGGAAAAGGGAGAAGGACTATGCCAAATGAAAAGATAGAGCGAGCCACCTTGCTCAAAGTAAAAAGAAGAAGCCAATGGAAAGCTTTGGAAAAAAGTGGCCGGGAAATGGAAGGGACAAACAAACGGGGAGGCGGGGGAAGGGAGGGTCAGGGAATTAGTACCTAAGTAGTGTCGAAGAGGAGGAGGACCAACAAGGGGCTAAAAGGGGAAAGAAACAAAAAAGGGTATGAGGGGATGGCGGCTCCTATTCCTTGGGGTGTTGACGGGGGAAATTAGCATTTACTCACGCCCTGCATGCCAGTGGGTGAGATCCAGGAGAAAAGTACCTATGCCGAAAAGGAAGGAGAACAACCTAGGAGGGGAGGGGGGAGAAACCCTGCTGGCCGGAAACAAGGACAAGGAGAAGGGCCGCAACGACTATTAACACTAAAGGATACGGAAGGACGAAGCCCGAGGGGAAAGGAACCATAAGTGGAAAAAGACTAAAAGAAGGAAAGACAAAAAGGACGTCCGCGCACATATTGGAGACAGGGGATGACTACAACAGGGAATAGACACAGGCCTGCCCGTTGGCTGACAGGAAGGGAGCAAAGGCGCAAGCAAGGTGTAAAAGAACCGACAAACAAGGGGGTTCAAAGACCAAAAGGATAAAAAGAAAACCAATACGAATAACAGAGGAACAAGAGGGGGGGTCCTGACGGCTCGAAGGAGGAAGAAATGACTAACGACTCAAAACCACCCAGATGACTAGACACGGGGAGGGGGCCTCAAAAAAAAGGAAAATAAGGTAGTAAGGAAAACATGAAAAGAGGGGGAAAACAGATGGGCAAAAGACCGGCGGTAGAAGAAAAAGGGGAACTCACCATCTCCCTGGACTCGAAGGGACCGAACCTACATCGCGTGCGATCGACGGAACTAAGGCACAAGGTGTAAAAAAAAAAAGACAGCAAGATAACATATAAAGAGAGGGAGGCCAGGAAAGAGCAAAATCAAAGGAAGAACAAGGAGGGGAAAAAAAACGATAAAAGGAAGGCACGACCAGTCCCTTAAAAAAAGTTTTACCAAGGGGAGGGGGGGAGAAAAGGGAGAATATAATGACTAAGTCGAGCCAGAAAAATGGGAAGAGAAGTCAGAAGGATAGAAGAAAAGGACAAGGAGGGGAAGTATCAATGAAAGGAAAACTACAGGGGGGAGGATAACCCAGGGGAAAACAACCAAACCTTCGCCGGTTACAAAGACTGGCGAGAATGAGGAGATCGATACGCCTGATGGGGGAAGGATAAGGGGTAGCTAACAAAGTCCCAAGGGACCAAGCGCCTCCCGTTAGAACGCGACCGGGCCAACAAAAAAAAAAATCAAAAGGGCTGAAACTGGGTTCAACTTTCGGGGGTAGAGACAAGATTGAAAAACAAGACTCTACACTCGGAGGCTCCAGGACAAGAAAACAAGAGATAATATCTCTGAAACCCTTCTTCGTACATTAAGGTGAAGAGAAGTTTAACGGGGAAAAAAAGAGGGTCTACGTGTGGTGTCCCGATTCGCCTCAGGGGGAAGCCTAAAAAGAACTACCAGACTCAAATGCAAAAAGATTTTAAGGGGGAAGAGAAGGGAGGTGGGAGAGAAAGGACAAAGTAAGGCAGGAAAGAAGAGTCGGCTACATAAAAATATAAAAGGGAGCGGAGGTCGTTTGCCTAGAACCGTAGAAGAGGTGGGGCACCCGTGGGACAGGATAAGAGAGAAGACACAGTCGTCTCAAAAGCTGCCGGACAAGGAGAGAAAAAAGGACACATATAAGGACGTGGGAGAAAGAATGGTAAAAGAGGAGCGAGGAGAAAAAAAATAATGAGGCGAAACGACGGAGGGATCAGTAACAAGAGAAGCGAGCGGAACAGGGTGAGGAGACACTGGGGAACAACTGAGAGAAAGAAAGGTGGATAGAGAAAGGTGAGCAGGAATGCGTGGAACACGAATGGAAAAAATGCTTGGTGGCAAAGGTAAAAACAGGGAGGAAACAGGAGAAGGGCTTGAGGAGGAGGAGTGCGGGGGCCGCCAACATAAAGGTGGTGAGTGGAAAAAAGGTCGAGTGAGATTCTACAGGGTATCGTATGAGGGGGAGACGGGCAGCAGGAAAAAAAAAGGAGGACAAAAGGGATAGTTCCCTTATCCAGGGAAATCGGGAATCGAAGACAAGGAGGCAGGTGTCGCAGCGGAGGAACTGGACAGGAAGGAAATTGAGGGGAAAGGGCGGCAATAAGGGGGGACAAACTTGAGGGGGGAGGAACGGCTAATTGAATAATGAGGAAAAACGAAAAAAAAGCACCATTTTGAAGAAAGCATTCGGTGCGCATAGATGGGAAGGGCGAGAGAAGGGGGGATTCCTGGACAGACGGGGAATCGAAAAAAGCGTGGGGGGGAGAGGTTTGATCAGGAGGGGGGACAGGGCGGATGGAAAAACGGAAGAAGGGGGAGAGTGGAGGTGGGCGGGGACAGTGAAAAAGCGGTATAAAGTGGAAATCGGTAGTGAAGGAGGGGGAAAGGAAAACAGCTGGAGGAAAAAAAAGCAGAAAAGAAAAGGCATATTTCTACGGGCAAAGGGGAAAATTTGAGGGGGTCGTTGGAGAAGGGGGGACCAACTGTGGAGGGGAAGGGGGAAGGAGGGGATACTTAGAAGAATCGGGAAAAGAAAACAAAGGAAGATTTATGGGAGTAGAGAAGCAACAGGAAGTACCTTTACCTAGGGAAACTGACGAGCCAGGGATAAGAAAATAAAGTCTAGGTCCGGCCAGAAGAAAAAGAGCATCTCGGGAGGCAACAAGGGGGGGGAGAGTACTGGGGTTCCTATGATGTCATCAACAAAAGGGGGGATGGAGCGAATACAAGTCAGAGGAAAAGGAACCGGGGATCATAAGCAGAAGACAAAAGGAAAAAGAACAAATCAAGAGGTTGGAGGAACAATAAACAGGGTCAGAGGAAGGATTGTGGGGGGAGTGAAGACCATTTTCTTAACAAGTAGGATGGAAAAAAAGAAAGAAAAATAGACATAAAGAGACGTTGCCACCAATGGGAAAAGACCGGAAGGGACAACTCTCCAAGAAATTGAGGGGGAAATAACGCAAGAAGAAAAAAGGGAAAGATGGAACAAGCAATCCCGTACAGCGAATAAAGGGGGGGAAAAAAGTTGAGAAGGAAAGTAGAAACCACTAAAACTTGGCAGGGCAACGGCTACACAACGGAGGATCATCGAAGGAGGCAGACCAAATCGTCGTCCAAATGAGAGGCACAAGGGGCGTAGCATTCCCACGGTAACAAGGCCGGTGAGGAGTAAAAGAAGAAAACTCATCGAAAGGAGGAATGGGGGCGAGAGGAAAAAGCTGAAAAAAAAGTGCGGCATAACGATACACGGCTCTTTCTCGACAAATGACGTGAAAAAAAGATCTGGTAGGGGAAGGACTAAAAGATTTTCGGAGGTGGGATTGGGTAAAACAAAAGGAGGAAAAACGAAGGGGGCGGGGGAGGAGGGAGGGAATAGGAGGGGAAAAGGAGGAGGAAAAAAAGGAGAAAAGAAGGAAGGGGAGAAGAATGCACAATTTCCATCGTTGGGAAATAGGGGAGTGACAAGAAGAATAATCATAAAAGCGGTAAGATAGTAGTCACTAAAAACACGATCCACGAGGGGGGCAGAGGCACACAACGAAATGCGACGGTAAAACGAAAAATCAAATACGGAACGAAGGGAAAGGGACACAACTGGGATATAAACAGAAAAAAAGAGGAAGGGGAAAAAAGATAAACTCTGGCGGGACGGGACAGGGCCCAAACTCGGTAAAAGAAAAGGCAGCGAAAAAAGAAGAAGTCCGTAGGAGGAAAGCGGCCGAAAGGGAGAGAAAAGTGAAGCACCAGGATGTCAGAGGAAAACACAGCCACAGCTAACTAAGGACAAAACACAAGAAATTCATCATCGGAGGAGCAGGAGGTGAAGAGGGGGGGTCAGCGCGGGGGGAACAAACAGGACCGAGAAACAAAAAAAGTACAGAAAAAAGAAACGAAAGGCTGTCTCCAGTAGGAACATTCAAGAGGGGGTGAAGACAAGAACCAGAAAGGGGCAGATACAGACGAATTGGAAAATCGTGTGAGAAGAAGACCGGAGAAAAAAAAGATGACAAGATCAAAATAACAAAGAGAAAGAGCAAAAGAAGATATTAAACAACAAAGGGAGAAAATCGAATTTCGCAAGAGCGGCCCCAAGGCGAAGGAAAGGTAAAAGAAAGAAAGAAAGAGGACTAGAAAGAAGAATCCGAGGAGCTGATCAAAACCAAGGGAAAAAAGGGAGAAAGAGGAGGATAAGAAAGAAAGTCGGGCCGAGGTGAGAAACGAAGGAAGAAAAGAAACCGTGTAGGGGATAAGAGCTTCAGAAGGTACATAGAATCACAAACCGTACAGGGAAACAACTCGAAATGAAGAAGAGAAGGGGAAAGGAAGGGCTAACGGGTATCAAGCTAGATAAATCCTGGAGAAGAACAAAGGCCAGAAAAAAGGATCAATGCAAAATATAGAGAAATCAAAGAGGATCTAAGGAAACGAGCCCAACTTCAAAAGCGTCATGGGGACAGGCAGAGAGAGGATTCCCGAATTAAAAACCGTGGAGAGACGCGGGAAACGAAAAAAAATTACACTAAACAAAACGAAAGGGAAAACGAAGAAAAAAGAGTTGATTACACGGATAAGGGGGAGTACAAACGAAGCAAAAAACACGCAGGACCAAAGGGGAAAAAGGAAGGAGAAACATACGTGGAGGGGGGGGGGAAGGGAAATTATCCGGAAGTCAAGGGAAGAGGGGCGTGGAAGGAAATGAGGGGGTTCGCACCAAAACCCATAATGAGTACGGGACTGCGAAAAAGATCGCGACGGGTGTATAGGAGGGGAAGGACTAAATTTCAAAAGGAGCCCCAAGTGAACAAAAAACGAAAAAAGGGAAAGGGAGAGAAAAAGGGAGGGAGAAAGAGAAAGAAAGTGAAAATCAAGGGAGACAGTACATAGAGAAAGGGGGACTCTAACAAAATAAAAAAGACATCAGATAAAAAAGTGAATGCAGGTACCAAAAAGGAGAAATGATAACAGAAAAAAACGCCTTTGGTAAATAGCGGGTTGACGAGTACTGAGACAGAAAAAAACGGAAAAATAGAAGGGAAAAAACAAAGTGGAACTCCCAAAAAAACGAGGTAGGGGAAAAAAAGACACGAACTTACAAAGCAATAGAAGTCACGGAAAGGAAAGGAGATAAATGTGGAAAAAAGAGACCGGGGTCCTCGAGGGATAGATCAAAAAAAAAGGGTCACCAAAGTGCAAAAATACTGTTAAACAGAGCGCGGGGGGAGAAGCGAAGACCCAGTACGGGGACAGAGGTGGATGGGGGGAGATCGGTGTGAGAAACCGGGGGTCAACTTCCGTATAGAGTGTAAGGAAAAAAAAAACGGATGTCCGGGGGACCGCAAGTGGGAAAAATAATGAAAAAGAACCAGGTAAAAGGGAGGGAGGACACTCTCCCCGTAATGATGTCACAGAAACCGGAGGGAAAAGACGGCTACAGAGTGCGAAGAAAAGGTCGTGTCAACAAAAAAAAAAAATAAAATTATGCAAGACAAGGAAGGCATATGGACAGGAGGGCAGGCGGGGTTGAGAGAGAGAGAGATAAGGAAACTGCCGGAAAGAAGGTGACTCGAAATGCGGAAGGAATTGGGTGTAAGAGGGTAAGAGTAAAAAAAGAAGAAGAAAGGGGTTAGTAAGAAACTTCCAAGAGTCTCATTTAGTTTGCTAAGGGAAGAACGGTTCCTGTGAAGTATTTGCTCAGAACGAAAGAGGAAGAGAAGGGAAATTACGTATTTGGAAAAACAAGAAACGGTTTGATAATGAGAGATATAGGTCAAAAGAGAGGGGGAAAAAAAAAACAAGAAAAAAAAGGCCGGTGACGGGGGCATAAAATTGAAAGGCACAGCAGATTCACAAAGATTAAATTAGAAAATAACTTGAATCAGCGGTCGCAAAGAGAGAGAGGTAGTCCTTTTCAAGACAAGTGGGGGGATGGGAAAGATGACAGGCGCGAACTTGACGACGTTGAGACAGGAAGGGGAGGCTAGAACGGAAAAAAAAGAGAAAAATGGGGGAGTGCAGGGAGGCAAACCGTGACAAAAAGGTCTTCCGTCCCTGTTCGTGGGGAGGGGGACAACTATCACCCAAGACGCGTTGGAGGGGAGGAAAGTAAGAAGGAGTTTCAAAGTCAAAAACGCAGAGGGGGAGGTCCATGACTAGGGAGGGGGGATAGTGGAAGCGGAGGTAAACGTGGGAGAAGAAAAATGAGGTCCTCAAGCAACGGGAGGGAGGGAAAGGGAAAAAAAAGGGGGATGGAAGAATCCTACGTTTTCTAACCCAAAAAGTTAAAGGGGGCCTGTCACAGTCAACGGAGAGTATAAGGACGCTTGACCAAAATTGGGGAGCGAAACAGAAAAAACTTAGTGCAAAGCATAATTGAATACCCTGGAGAGAAGAAGAGGGGAAGGATCACAAGAGGGAGTGACCGGAGGAAAAGATACCGTTCAACATAGCTGGGCACTTTCTTCAGCTGGTGATTAAGGGAGGTGGGTAAAGAAATAACAAAAAGATAAACCGGGAAAGGGGACGGAATATACGGCCAGGGAATAAGAGGGCGGAAGCGGCTCGAAAGACTAACGAACGGGAGGATTAGTTGAGATAAGGAGAACGAGAAAAAAAATAAAGAATCACAACAGTTATGGTGAAAAGTGTATAAGAAAAAGGAACCGAGAAAGGGATGGGAAGGAAGAGGTGCACGAAAAGTAGGGGACCACGGAAAAAGAGGAACTGACGTGAAGCAGGGATAACGTTAGAGCGTTCTAAAGGAAAAAAAGAAGGGGAGGGGCCAGTCCGGGAGTCTCTTCGAAAAAAAATCAACTCATTTGAAAAGTAGGAAGGGAAGACCAGAGGGATAGCGGAAGGGGGTAAAAGGTTCGAAACAGGGACCACAAAAGATGAGACGGGAATTAGAAAGACAAGGGGAAAAAAAGGAGAGCCCCGGTAGAAGGGCACAAAGATAAGAAAAAAAAGAAGAAGGGAAAATAAAACGAGAAGGTGGAGAGAAAAGGTGCAGGGGAAAAACTTTTGGAACAAAAGAGAGCAATAGGGGCGAAAGGAGAGGTAAAAAAAACAAAGGGTAGGAGGGCCGAGAAGACGGGATGGGAAAAACTTGGTTAAAAGACCTGCACGGGGGAAATATCCACCCAGAGCTAGTACAAGAAGGGGGACCGATGGACTAAACTATCTGGAAGAAGTACCCAAACTCTCTGAGCGAGTGACACAGAAGGAAAAAGACAGCATAAAAAGAGGTTTAGCTGGGCGGACTGAAAAATTGAAGAACAGATGAAGAGAGGGAAAAAGATTAAATTTCCGAGCCAAGGGGGAAGAAAAAAAACACGGAGGTAAAGCACACAAGTGATGACCTTCTCCAAAAAGAAGAACAGGGGGAGAAAAAGGGAATGGCACCGATAAGCTGAACCGGGGGGGAAAGAAAGAGGGAAAGAAGGCTTAGATAAGGAAGCATAAAGGTTGGAGAAAAAGGAAACACAGCCTCAACGTCACGCAAGAACGAACAAATACGTAAGAGAACGCAAGGGATAAAGGAGACGTGTGAGGGAAAGGAGAGGGGTGGGAAAAACTGTCCAAAAAAATTGGAGTTCGAGGAAGAGCAGGGGGCATCTAGATGCAGCTCAGAAGGAAAGGGCGGGTATTACTTCAGCGAGAGAGACGGAAGAAATACAGAGAAACATTACCAAGGAATAGGATGAGTGAACTCGAATGAGCGCGGCGGATAATAAGGGAAAATAGTCACGGATCAGGGAAAAAATGGGTGCACATCTCACCCAAAGACGAGAGAAACACGACAAAGGGTATGATCCTTAAGCAGGAGAGGAGAAAAGAGGAATCAAGAAAAGGAGATGCAGAGCATTCTACTGGCGGCAAAGAGGCGGCAAAACCTGGAGCTTTTCGGGTTCTCAGGGGTACCAGGGCTACCGAAGTTTATAAAAGAACCCACACGCCTAACAACGGCGTAGAAATACCTTATGGGATGGGGAAATAGGGGGATAAAAAAAATGGCGGAGAAGGAAAATGAGAAGTCCAAAAGAAAAAAAAAAAAGGGAAAATTGCACATAGAATCGACATGGAGAAAACAGAGTATCCGCGGACAAAAACACGGCCCTAAATAAAGCGGCGTGAATGAAGCTAGAGAAAAGACCTAAAGCACAATAATAAGAAACGGGGAAAGAACAATCTAGAACAAGGAGCGGAAACAAACAAGGAGGTTAAGCACAGCCAGAACGAAAGGGGGTGCACAAGACAACAATTAGGGTAAAGAAAAAATCACTTTACATAAGGGACGAAAAAACAGAAAAGGTGGTCGGTACACCCCTCAAAAGAAGGAGAAGGGAGAAAGAAGAACAAAAGGGCAGAGAAAACGACAGAGATTAGGACGAACAGAAAGTGTGGGGAAACCTTACTTCTGGAAGAAGAAACGAAGGCGCCGAAAATGCAAAACAGGGAGAAAAGAGAAAGGACAACGAAGAGGGAGATAGGGGCACAGATGGGCAACAAAAATGCTGAAGAGGGGGGACTCCTCCAAAAACCTAGACAGTGACCAAAACAAATGGCCGATATGGGAGCAACGGGCCACCACACTCAAAAAGAAAAAAGTAGATGCACGGAGGGCCATTGAAGGCCAGACCACCGAAAAAACCACAAGATCTCCTGAGATACAGGGAAGCAGAAAAGAATCCTCCGTCGACATCAAAAAGGGAAAAAGGTCAACAGCGTAAAAAGTCCGGCCTGTGCCTCCTTCTTCCATAAAGAGCTGAAAATCGAGTGGAAAAAGAAAAAGGAAAACAGGGGAAACGAGAAACTAAAAGGAAAACACCTCAAAAAGCGAGACAGATACAAGGACGGAAGTGGGCTAACATAAAGCGGCGTGGTGGTAAGAAAAGAACAAAAAAAAAGAAAGAGAGAAAAGTAACAATGCCTTAGGTAAAAGGGAACTTGGCCTTTCTCTTTGGGCTGCGTAGAAATGCAGACGGGGAGGAGAATTGGGTGAAAGCATGCTATACCTCTTAGAAATTCAGATTGGAACCACAGACAAACTTGTAGAATAAGGAACATTGCCAAGGAGAGTTGAGAATCCGAATAAAAGGAGGAGAAGTGACTTTCTCTTAAGACAAAGGACGGGGAAAAGGACGGGAATGAAGGACGATCTTCTCCTTAGACTACCGGCCCAACAGCACAGGCGGAAGGAAAAGACACAAACAAGCAGCTGACCGAAGGAAGGGGGTGACAAAGTAAGGCAAGCTACAAAACGGGGGGGGAAAAACATCGAACAAACCGTAGTACACACT
>Ga0179593_1532722_pt1 | contig 11435 bp, 15 predicted proteins | sample CZODoug2_1_08_16_FD_185931 | JGI IMG/M metagenome (GOLD analysis project Ga0179593, IMG submission 185931) | Vadose zone soil fungal communities from Angelo Coast Range Reserve, California, USA - CZODoug2_1_08_16fungal (PacBio error correction) | ecosystem: Environmental > Terrestrial > Soil >...
AAGGGTCATCTATATTGCAAAAAAAAGAAGATCTTGCTGGAGGAGGGTCTATCAGACATAAACGACCCTCACTTTTCACAGTGGGAGAAAAATGTAACACCCTTGTTTTCTCCACTTCTCGGGGATGGCCTCCTTACGGAGGGAAGAGAAGGCTGGGTGGCTAACTCTCTACTTAATTCCGAGGACGAATTCAATGACTGAAGGAAAATGCCATCTTTTCTCCTATTTAGGGGGAGAGGATAAATCAGAGAGGGCAAGGCTGGATGGGGACGCTATCCTGAGGCTCGGAGATAAAGGGATCGACTACGTTCTACCATGACGGAGAAATTCATTCTACATCGCCATTTTCCCGGGGAGGGGGGGGCCCACGATCTCGAAAGACAGAAAAGGAACTGGTATTGGTGTCCAATTGGAAACTCAGGCAAAAAAGACCGCCGGCCCGTCGTTGGGGGGGCGTGTCCGCTTACTTACGGGAGAGGCGTGCTGCTACGAATCGAGAAAAAGGGGAGGGGGAGGAAAAAGGCCAAGCCGTCTTTTGCTTGGAATATGTCGCCAAAGAAAAAAAAGGGGGGTCGCGACCGTACGTTAAGGAGGTAGTCTTTCTTCTTCCCACCGACATCGGACCACAGTGAACTGTTGAAAAGAGGAAAGCCGAAACCGGGGGGTCGATCCCCGAGAGAGGAGGGGAGAAAGAAGGAGGGCCGGCGCGCTCGAACTGGGGAAAAAAGAGTTTCGTCTTTATGACTAGCACAAGAAAAAAGAAGAAGAACCCGCGGCCCGTTCCCAGCTCACGGAAAAAAGGGGAGAAAAAAAAGGAGGATTATAAAGGATCGATTCTCACTGAGCTGGCCGGAACAGTGCCGGAGGGAAAGGGGGCCATCCCCGAAATCAGGGGGGATGGGAGGAAAAAAACTCTTTGCCTACCTGATCTGAACCCGCGAAGGCGAGATGCCGCGGAAGAAGATGACCCGCACTTAGATGGAAAGTCCACTTTTGTCCATGTAAGGAGTGGGCCGCACCAGAACGTCAGAAAGGAAAGGAGCGAAAGAAAAGCTGACCGGTCCGATCGTTTTCAGACATAGTAAAGACGGCAGGGTGGGGGGGGAAAAAAGAGAAAAGACGTCTACCTATCGCGATTAGGAGGGAAGGCCTTACTCGGCCACGACAAGAATTGGGAAAGGAAAGAACTACGAACTGGCCGAGTGTCCACTTCGGGAAAACATTAAATTAAGTGCGTTTGTCAAGGGAAGGAAGACTCGCGTCCAAGTCCGGTTACAATTATCTGAGAAGCTGCCGAAAGGGGGTCGAGAGTATTCTAGCTGCAGCCATGCTTGTCTAGGCGCCATCAGGGAGGGGCACAGGCGACCATCAAAAGAGAAAGGTCCACCATCGCTACCGAAGCCTTTTTTACGGAAATTTTGACAGGATAGATCGGATGGAATTTCGCGCTTCCTGCGGAAACAATGAGAGGAGAGTTGATTAAGAAGGGGAAAAGAAGTCTCGCTCCAAGGAAAAAAGTACCTTGGAAAGACGTTCAAACTCGGTGAAACCATTTTCGTGGGGGGATGTGTAGTATTGCCAAGTATCGCACTTTCAAGTTGGCCATCTCGGGGAAAAAGGGGGGGAGGGACCTGCCCCTCGGCAGTGTTCCGTGGACGAAAAGGTCACACAGCCACGAGGAGGCCCATGTATCGGGAAGCGCCAGGAAAAGTCTTAACGGGACTATACTGTCATGCGTGTGACCGGAAAGGGTAAAAGGGATCTTGCAAGGGGAAAGGGGGGGAAGGAAAGCTCCCAGGAGCGGGAAGGCCATCATGCCGGAACCAAAGTCAGATGGAATGCTGTTGCATTATACCCTCCCATGATGGGATGGAAAAAGCGATTCCATAGGGGGGGGAGGGGAGACTTCCGCTCTGGGTGCTCTTTTTAAGGTCCGATAGATAGGCCACCCTCGAAAATCAGAAGAAGAAGGATCGCGGTGAGGAAAGAGAAGGAAGGGAGTATTCTATCTCGGTCTATAAGGAAAGAAGCCGGCCGCGTAAAGATACCAGTCTGGACCGCCTGCTGAAGCTCCTAATCGCTCCGAATCTCGAAGGAGGAAGAAGAGAGAGAGGGAAGAAGAAAAAAACGGGCACATGCGGTATTCGTAAAGGAAGCACCCGACTCGTCCCGGCGCTGAGAAAAGGAGGCCGAGACTAGAGGGACTAATCTCAAGCCCACGGAGTGTATCCGGAGTAACGCGATACGAAGAGGGGGAAAGATGTCGCTAGAGAGGGAAGAGGGGGACGAGAACAACATCAACCTCACAAGAAGATTCCGCAACGCCATTTATGGAAAAGGGAAGTCTGGTCGAAACTGAAACACCTGCAGCTGGACGTTTTAGGAAAAAGTTTCAAAAGGGCCCGATGCCTGAATGAGGGCGCGTGGGCCTTTCAGGGAAAACATAAATTCCAAGGGGGCTCTACTGTCACATCGAAAGGGAGAGGGGCGGAATTAGGGGGGAAGCCGGGCGCGGCCTCTGACCAAAGCTCGGTCTGGTGACATTTCGGAGGAAAGCGAAAGTCCGCGGGAAGAATTTCAGCGAGATGGCAAGAAGAAACCATGAAAGAAAACGTCGCACCGAAAAAGAGCCCACTCCTTTTTCCCCGGGAGGAACCGGTCCCGTCGCCGACATCGTGTGGAGAAAAGAAATTCTTGCAGACAGTAGGTCTCCCCAAAAAAAAAAAAGCGGCTCAGCGAGTTGTCCGCATACGCTCGAAAAAGGAAAGGAAAGGACTTTCCTCCTACAGAGACGGAAAAACGCAGCAGGGTCGCAAGAGTCTAAATTCTCTACTCCTTCCCTGAAGACGAACGGAGAATTCTACAATTCATTGTCTGAAAAGAAAGAAGGGAAAAAATGACGTCATCAACGGAACAGATTCGGAATAGACATCGACCTGGCACCGATGGGATCTCGCCACTACGGCCCTTTACAACGAAGAGGTACACTAGGACGTGTCCTGCTATCCCCTCCCCAAAAAAAAAAAAAAAAAAAAAAAACCAAAAAAAAAAAAAAAAAATCCCCAAAAACTCCCCCCTCAAAAAAATCCCACCCAAAAAAAAAACCTCCCCAAAAAAAAAAACCCTCCCAAAACAAACTCACACTCATACTCCAGTCAAACGAAAAAAAACCCTCCCCCCCCAAATCATCTCAAAACAAAAAAACCAAACCCCCCAAATCCCCCCAAACCCCCAAGAAGAAAAACCTGAAACCCCCCCCCCCCCACACAAAACCTCCCAAAACACCCTACTCCCCCCCAAAACTTCCGGCCGAGCAACAAAAAAAAAAAACCCCCCCCTCAGAAAGGCCCGTCTTTTTATTCAATTCAGGGGGAATTGACATCTCTCTAACTCGGGAAATGGTATCATTCTTCGCATACTTGAAGAGGGAATATTTCTACAAAATCCGGAGAACTTTGTCTCTACCAAAAAAAGGAACAAGTATTGGCTTGCAGGAAAAAGACATCTAGCCTGACCTACAGAAAAATTGACGTTTTCGAGGCGACGAACGAATATACACCTTGCGGGGAGTAAAAGGGCTTCTTCATCAGCATTCCTGAGGGAAAACTGTCGGGAACTTCTAGGAGGACACGAGTTTCGTCTTTATTACTAGAAAAAATTCGGGAGTGCCCCTGACAAAAGACTCAAAGAGCAACGGTCCTCCAGATCATCGGAGAATAGGAGAAAAAAAGGTAAAAAGGATAGTCGGGAGGTGAGACTGTCTACCGGTCCTCGTTGGAGCAGGTGCAAAAAAAGAAGGGTGCTTCGGGTCTCGTCCTGAACTCGTTGGCCGACCGAGAAAAAGCGCCTCCGCTCATTCTGGAAAGAAACGGATCGTACCCTCACTTTTTATATGTAGGACCGTCCACGGGGTCGCAGGTCGTAAAAGAGGGAGGGGGGGGAAAGGTATCCCACTCCCGGAAAGGAGAAAAAAGAGAAAACTGGCAGAGGGAAGGGAAATATTCCCATCAGTACGTCTCGTCGAAGACGGCTAGGACGTCTATTCGATCGCTATGGAAGAAAAGAGGGGGCAACGACAAAGGGGGACAACGAAGGACGGTCTTTCTCGGAAAAGGGGGAAGGGAAAAATGAATTACACCAAAGAGAATGTCGAAGTTTGTCTGATATCTTTTTCTAGAAAATGTATACCTTATCTGAAGAGCTGCCGGGGGAAGGGTAAGGGTGGCGCAAGGGGGGGAGAGCCTTGTCGAAGGCTGCCTCAGGGAGGGGGTTCCAAAAGGAAAAGAGCCATAGTCTCTGATTTCTCCAGACACGAGATAGAAGGTTTTGTACGTAGAGGGAAGGGAAATTGCGTATATTCGGAGGAGAAGAGCCAAAAGCGAGACGTCTCTGAAAAAGGCGTCAAGAAGTCGCGGGAAAGAACACTAATGGAAGAAAGAGAAGAGGGTTCCATTCTCAGGGATCCAAGTCGGGGGGGGCGTGTAGTCTTTTCCGGGAATTTTGGATGCCAATTGGCATAGAGAGGGTATACTCGGCCTGGAGCGGGCCGAAAAGGTCCCATCCCTAGCTTTAGGAGAGCCTAGCTGGTCAAAGAGAAAGGAGGCGAGAGAAAGGGAGAACTTCAGCGTTTTGAAAAAAGGATCGGCCCAGGGAAAAAACGGAAACGCGCCCATATCTGGGATCGCCATCAGGCCGGGAAAAGGGGGGGGAGGGAAGGGAAACTTCCAGCGAGAAACTGTTTCATGGAGACCCGCCCAAGGGGGTCGAGGACCAAGAGGGAGGGGGGGGGGTCGTCTACTCCTCGCTGGGGAGGGAGTTCCCAGCCGATCCCTCGAGAAAAAGAAGAAGCAGCAGCCGTCTCGAGGGAAAAAAGTAGGGCTTGAGATATTCGACTAAAGTACGGGGAGAGAGGCGTCTTTTTTCGCTCTTATCATGGGACTCGCCGAATCGAGCAGAATCTAAAAGAGAAAAGAGAAAAACCTTAGGAAGGAAGGGAAAAGAAGAAGAAGGCTCGATTCTGCTATGCCGAAAGGGAGGGCGGACACATCGGCCGGAGATATGGGGACTACCATTTCGTTCTCTCCCTAGAGAGGGAGAATATTTATCCTGAGACGCGATAACGCTGAGGGGGTAAAGAGGGGAGGAGGGGAGGATCTGCGGGAACACGGTCAAAGACAGCAAAGAAAGGGGATTGCGACTATCCTTCAACGGAGCCAGCTTTTACATCATGGGGCGGGTCTCCTGAAAAAAAAGAGTGTTCGGCCAGACAAGAGGGGAGCCTTATGTCCTATGCAGGATCGGTTCCGGGTGGTTTTGGCCTTTCCTCAAGGGGGAAGGGAAAGTGCTCGAACGGTAAGAGAAAAGGGCTCAATTCCGGTGATAGAGTCGAAGGGGCCTCGGAAATTGCCTACCACTACAGAGGGTTCTTCTGGCCACGACACGGAAAGAGAAGAAGATGTATAAAGAAAAAAGGCAGCGAGAATGGAAAAAGGCACAGACTTGGGGGGGAGATGCCTTGTCTTCAAAGGGAGGAAAGCACTGTTTCACCGAGGTAAAGAGGGAAACACCCGGGACAAGGGAGAAAGGCTGTGCTCCACGGGAGGAAGCCCTGAGGAAAGAAAACGGTCGCATCGCTGTTTCCGTCAGAAAAATATACCGGCAAGGACGTCTCCTGAAAAAAGAGACCGTCAAAGCAAGGTCCCGCGGTGCCGCGGTAAATGGCTGCCGGCTGAGCCGTGAAAATATCCTGAGTCATGGCTGCAGCTAGAGAGAAAAAAGGAAGAATCACCGGAGGGGGGAAACGATCAGGTATACATAGACGTCTTCGAGAAATCTCTCCACTACGTCCCTTGAAAACGAGTTTGACCCGCGTGCCATTGGAAAAAACGGAGGGTATCAATACGGGGCAGGGGGAAGAAGACGCCGACCTTCTGACGTAGGAGAAAGCTCGGTATCCGGAGGAAAAACCGAACCACCCTTCCGAGGAAACTCTTCCCGGTCAGCTTTGGCAGGGGAGGGGGGAGAACGTGGTCTCCGGAAAGGGGGGAAAAAAAGATCGACCGACAGACCTGGAACAAGGAAACGCCGATCTACACCTTGCGTAAGCATCATCAGCCTGCGGGCTCGCGGTCAGGAAAAAAAAAGGAAAGAGAGGGAGGTCACGAGTTGCGGCTGGAAAAAAAACCCGATTTCGGGGAGGCCCGCTGAAAGACGAAACGAACATGATAGAGAGACTCAACAACAACACGGAGGATGAGGCAGAGCTTGCGACCTGGAACGGGGGGGGAAAAAAAAAGCAGTTAGGGGCAATCCAATATCCGGTTGCTGCGGGAAACTATTACTACCAAAGGGAACCATTTTTTCTACCGGGGCTTCTTTAATAAAAGGAACCTCTCGGAAGAAAAGGGGGGGGTAAATTTCGGCTGGGGAAACCAAGTTAAAACAGGGAGATCGATTTCTTTGGATCCTGTAGCCCACTCCCTGAAAAGAAGCGAAAAGAAGAGGAAAAGAAGAGGGTGTAGACATAATTCCCACCGGAAAAATCACGTAGAAAAAAGCGATTCGAGAGCTATGTCGAATGTCACTTCGTCAGGAAATACGGCCGGTCGTTCAAAAAGGGAAGAGCCGCTTCGTAAAAGAAAGGAGGAGAGTTGTACAAGTGTAAGGAAAGGAGGGGAATAGCGTCACGGGGAGGCATGGGCGAAAGGATAATCTTCCTGAAAGGGGAGTGCCTCCGTAGCAAGATAGTCCCATCGGGAGCGTCCTCCTTATAGCGTTCACCGGCAAGAATTTCTCCTCTTCTCACCATCGGAAAAAAGGAAAGGCGAACCCTGCGCCTGTTTGAGGGAGGGAGCTGCTTGGGGGTTATAAAGGAAAATGCTGCCACAGCGAGGGAAAAGAGGGGAAAGACGGAACAAAGGAAAGTCTCGAGCCGTGTGGAGCAAGGGGAGCATGGCCGGTGTTAAGAGAAAAGACACTCTGTTCCCCAGTGAGAAGACTTCATCAGCCGTTCCTGAGGAAAAACGTGGTCCATCTATACTTGAGGAGGGGGGCGCGGGCACTGCTCTCCTTCTATTGTGCAAGTAGCATCAAGAGGGGGGTCTGCCCATTTATCTGGGGGAAAACCCTACTTCTATATCCTCAGACTATACTGAAAAAGGGGAATCAAAAGGAGGAAGTGGACCAATTGATGTAACTTCCCAAGCTTTTTAAAAAAAAGCATCGTAATCACGGTAAACTCGTTGCGGGGGAAGTGAGAAGGGGGAAACTGGCCATTCTGTTGAAAATTATTTAACTCTGAATCCTATGCCAGTGGAGAGATCGTCGAAGGAAAGGGGGTGATGTTGGCTCGTTGGGAAAGAAAAAGACGAGACGACCCTCTTAATCTATGGAATCTCTTTCTTCCGTATACCCTATCCCGTAAAAGGGGAGGAGATCGGCGATCAAGAAAATGTAGGAGGGGAGGGACGGGGGGCCGCTCGGTGTGAGAGGAAAAAATGCTGCATAAGAGGATATACTCAACACAACACGTAGGAGGTACTATTCTTCGATCCTCATTCGGGGAAAAGAAAAAGAGGGAAAAGCACACCGACCTGACCGGTCAAAAAAGACTACTCATTTCTGTGAAAAAGAGTATACAAGCCTACTGGGGGATACGGAAGAACGCGGTTCCTCTTTTCTGCGGGGGAAAAAGAGCCCAACAGCAACCAAACAAAGAGGAGTAGACTATCCGCAAAAAAAAGTTATGGGGAACACGCTCGGGGGGGGGTCTCCTTAAAACATCCTGGAAAAAAGGGAAGGCCCACTGAACAACGAGGTAACTGCCTATAAAAAAGTCACTCTGTTCGCTGGAAAGTCAGATTTTCCCTATCCGAGAAGGGACACACGCAAAGGAAGGGTCGGAATTCAATAGCGCCGGAAAAAACGTACGTTACCAGCTACATGCTCTGGCTTTTACATGTCTGGGAAAGGAGAGGCGCAGGCCGCTGTATGCAAGGGGTGTTAAAGAGAGATTGGAAAAGGGGGGGCTACCAGTCAAAGGAAAAAAGGTCGGTCAACCTACTACACCAGAAAAATGGGGTCCCGATTTCCTCATCTACTGGGGGAAAAAGAGAAGACCATTCGGTGCGCCCGGCGAGGAGGAAGTTGAAGGGACCTTACGGCGGGAATCAATAGCAGAGGGGGGGGGGAGCAGTAATTTGGAGAAGAGACAGACATTAATCCGTAGGAGAAAAGATACATCTCTTCGAGAAAAAGGGGCTCCTATCTCGAGGGGTGTGGCTAGGGAAATTCTAGACAGAAAGGGCTGGGCGCTTTGCAAAAAGGGACGCCTTCGCATCAATGTGGGGGTTGTGTGGGGGGGGGGGGGGGGGGGGGTTGCGGCAGCCTAGGCCTACGGCGCAAATACTGGCATCCCGGAAGCTGCTAAAGAAAGAGAATTCCTTGTAAAATGGCGGCGAGCCACGATTCTCTCCAAAAAGAATTGTTGTCCGAATTTGGACACTCTTGAAGAAAAAGTATTTGTATTCACAAATTCCTGTAAACGAGTACGGACGCCGGTGACCTTTACGAGGAGAAGGGGTAAAGGTCATCTGGAAAGGAAAAAAACCCTGCCTCGGTTGGCTGGTGTCTTCCGCGGGTCAGAAAAGGGAAGTCCTGGCGTGGGGGATACCGACCCAAGGGCTGCGGCCCCCGAAGAAAACACAGTGTGAGTTGTGAAAGAAAGCGACATATACCCGTTGCGGAGGAAGGATCAGCATTCCTGCGGCCGGCGGAGGAGGGGAGAGGTAGGGAAACGAGTTAGAAAATGAAGAGCACCGCAGCACCCTTATTTCGGGAATTGATCACCAAACGGGCTCCGGAGATACTCTCACAACAACAACGATGAGGGACGCTTACTTTCTACCTGTCCTCTTTGGGAGAGAAAAAAATTGTTCTTCGGGTGCTCGGGACCATAAAGCCGAGGGAAGGGAAGAGAGCCGGCCCGGACCCATTTCGCGAGCCTAAAAAAGAGGCGAAAATCGACCGCACGTTGTTAGATGAAAAAGAAAAACCGTCCACTGTGTCAGGGGAGGGAATAGAGTTCGGTGTAGGGGCAAAGTCCAGGAGCAAAAAAACAATAACTTCGGTAGAACCGTCCTAGTCTTTGTCGGAAAAGAATGGTTTTTTCCGGGATACGGGAAGACGGCTACCGATCGGGAGGCGAATTGCGAAGGGAGGGACAACGAACAAGGAATGACTACCAACCCCCCCCCCCCCCCCGTTGGGGGGGAAGAGGAGCGCCAATGTCACGAGTGTCAAGAGGAAAAAAAAGATACCTTCCATTTGGCGTGGGAGAGATGGAGTAGATCGTGGGGAAGAAAGGACGCAGGTCTATGTAAAAGGAGGCCTTCTGTTGCTCGCCGTAGTCGAGGAGAAGTGGAGGAGGCGGCCTCCGGACTAGCGGGGCAACCAAAAAAAAGAAGAGTCGCGAATTTCTCCGAGGAAGACATATGAACCCTATGCAAAAGGGGGAGTCATTTATTATATGAAGGGAAAGATCGATTCATTTCGCTCGTCTGAGGAGCTCTGCTCCGGAGAGGGGGAAAGGGAAAAAGAGTCGCGCGCGCGTGAGCCCAGGAGGAGACGGGTGGGAAAAGAGAGTGCGACCTCTGTGGGGTAGTCTTTTGCCTACCTTCATCAGAGGAGGGGACACCGGGCATCTCTCGAAAGAAGGGGGAAGGGACATACAACTAAGAGTGTACGTGCCTACAAAAGGGGGTAGTTTCTGCCATTTAGAAAAGAAGCGCCGACGGAGGAAAAAAGGAAGAAAAAGGGGGGGACATCGGAAGTCGAGCCCCTTTGGAAAGGGGCCCCCATTGATGAAAAACACTATCCCATGAGCTTTGGACAGTCCTTCATAGGGAATAGATGACTTGGTGTCCTTTTCTAAAACTGAAAGAGTTTCATTACTACCTTCTTCCAGGAAGGAACCTGGAAAAATGCATAAATGGCTTAGAGGGGAGGGGCATCCCTCTGGGTTGGCTCTTTTTATGTAAAAAAAACTCTTAATCATCCTTCAATAGTGCTTGAGATAGTCAATTAGAGGGGAGAAGAAGAGGGGGGGAAGTATTGATTCGGGGGAAAAGAGGACGGTTGCTCTCTTACCATGGGAGGGTCCGAATCGTCCTAATCTCTCTCAAGAGAGAGAGAGATGCTGCTCGATTCCGTCAGAAAGAATTACAGCCTGGTACTCTCGCACAAGAGAAAAAAAAAATGTCCGCTACCGTGGGAAGGGATTCGACTATCTCAGCCATGGAAACGCGGGATACCTGCGCGGCTGATGGAAGAGGGGGTCGGGTCGATGCTGATAAAAAAGCCCAACGCAACCGAGGTATTCTAAAAGAAAAAGGAAATTTGAAAGGGAATAGGGGAAAGCGTACCTATGGGGGGGGGAGGGGAACATGAACAGAAGCTGACGTTTTTGGAGGCAGTTTCCCGGCCTACCGGCCTGGAAAACAATGACCTTTCGCAGGGGGGAACATAAATGGGTCAGGACCAGTGCTCGACCGGTCAAAAGAGAGGCTACTTCCTTTTGGAGAAAAAGAGAAAGGCGCGGCCTAGGGATGGCCGACCACTCAGCTCGGGGGGGGAGGGGGAAAATGAGTAGAAAAGATGCGCAAGGCCGCTGTATAGGGAGAGGCCAAGTGTTGAAAAAAAGTTCTGCACAGAAGAAAGGGAAACGCAACTGGGCACCGGAGGAGACTGAAAACCAAGAGTTTGAAAGGTAGGGGGCTCCACTTCGTCGAGAAGGCGAAGACGTCGTTAATCCCTCTACGGCGGGGGAAGGCTACGAGCGAACAAAATGAATAAGGGGAAAAGGCAAGAAGTCTAAGAGGACAGCGCTGCCAGGGGAGAGGAGTAAATTCGCGACTATGGAGGGGGGGGACCGCTATCCTAGAGGGCAATGCTTTCAGCTCGGGAAGAGAGAGAAGGGAGAATCACCGATCGAGAAGAACGATACGTGGTCACCGGCTGTCTTCGGCGCCACTAAAAGTGGGTACAACGCCTTAAGTAGGGGGGAAGTTAAATAGGAGGAGCGACCTACCGGCAAAAAATTGTCTTTTCCCTGCTTAAGGCGAAGGAAGAGCGCTCTAATCGCTATCGTTAGAAGAGACAGCTAACCACCCTCCGTCTGTGACGGGGAAAGGGAGAGAAGAAAGGTACTCGGGAGGTAGCGACCTACTTTACGAACCTTACTTTCTGGCTGAAAGGGAAAAACCTTGACCACACTTGAAGGGGAGGGAGACATCTTACACGTCTGGTCTGATACAAGGAGGAATCAGCAGAAGCGGTCGAACTTGTCGGCCGCTCGGAAGGAGGCTTTTATGACTATCCCACAAAGAAACCCTTTCACCTGCCTCCCCCACGCCCGTCTCAAAAAAAGAGGGAAAGAG
>Ga0179593_1398375_pt1 | contig 11434 bp, 16 predicted proteins | sample CZODoug2_1_08_16_FD_185931 | JGI IMG/M metagenome (GOLD analysis project Ga0179593, IMG submission 185931) | Vadose zone soil fungal communities from Angelo Coast Range Reserve, California, USA - CZODoug2_1_08_16fungal (PacBio error correction) | ecosystem: Environmental > Terrestrial > Soil >...
TCAGAAGTGGGAGAAAAACATGTCGGAGACCGAAAAAGGTGAACGTTGGAAATCCAAATGCCTCAACAAATCGCGGGTCATCAAAAAGGAGAGACGGACAAACTGTGAAGACGAAAAGCGAGGCAACATTTGAACCTTGCCCACAAGCACTGAGACTGGCATGACAACCCGGGGGACGCCGCAAAAAGATCCGGGTGCCTACCTTCAAGTGAGGTCACGAGGGACTCGGGACGGGTTGCCGGGCAGCATGCTACAGCATACACCGATTAACTGAAAGTACGGCAATGAAGTAAGCCAAGTCAGCCGAGCTCAACGGGAAAAAAGATCTAAGGGAAGACCTTGCCTAGGTGGTATCCGAGAAAAGTCAATAAACCGCAGCGGTTAGTATGCTTCGGAAGGAAATTGAAGGAATTAAGGGGCGGCTCCGTTTACAGGCTAGAGGTGGATACGGGAAATAAAGTGAGCCACTCAAAAAATGAATGAAGAGCATTCACCGGAGGGGGGGGGAAAGCAAAGTCAAGAATGCACGATATATAGAAGAGAGGGGATCCAGGATGAGCAGAGTAAAACCTACATTTGGTACCAGCCATCAAATATTTTCCCCAAGGAAGTCGGGGTTTTCAACTAGGGGAAGGAGGGGTGAAGCGAATTATGGGGGTATCTTTGCCGGAAGAGGAAAATGGCGGGGGGAGAATAGACACAAAAAAACGAACAGGGGTATTACTCTTCTTTGGTGAAGGGAAAAAGGAGAGGGTTCCTCGAGACTTCGCCGGTCACGAGTGGGAAAAAAAGGGGGGAAACCAGCCGGAAACGGAGTGCGCGCCTTGGGGCAAAAAGAGGAAAGCAAGAGTCAGTCACACTCTTTGAAGAAATTGACCGAAAAAAAACGTGTGATAGAAAGGGCACGGAATTGGAGGAAGCAGGAGGGGTCGGGAACCAGGGAGCACCGCATATGTCAACGAGCAAAGTAGCATAGGAGATGATCCCGGATTGATGGCATAAGGAAGTTTTCATCGGGGAGGAAAAGAGGGGGCGGGGCCTCAAAAGTTCAAATGGGGATCCAAAAAAAAAAATTGAAAGGGCAACTCGTTATCTGGCACATTCACTCAAGGGGATAATTGATTTGTGCAGCGCCAAGGTCGACTTGTTTTGGCCCCGGTAGGGGGGGGGGGAGCGGTCAAAACACATCGGGGGACAGAGAGGGAAGGGGCAGGAATGGTGGGGAGAGGAAGGGGGGCTTCAAAGGTGAAGAGGGGGTACAGGAACGGCATTCGCGCGGATGAGAAGTGTACTGAAAATGAACCAGACCAAAAGTTAGATCCTTCCGGTCGTAAGGGGGAAAAAAATTTCTGGATGAGAGCGAACGACATTGTCGCTAAGTCTAATCGTGCAAAAACACTGCTTGTTGAAAAAAAGTGAAAAGGGAAAGGTACGCTGCGTACCAGTCAAAAACCAGAAGGGGGTTCTGAAACACTACCCGGAAACACATAAAAAAACGAACTATTGTTACCCTTGGGAGGGCGCGATTGGGGGATGAGGGTCACCATTCTCTCCAACTAGAATACTATAGGAAAACATGATAAAAAAAACAATAAAACAGGAACAGAGGGTAAGGTCCTCGGCCAAGCAATATAATAATGAGGGATAGCAAATGATTTCAAATGAAGGATTAGAAAAAAAAGACACGGGGTATTCGAGGCATGACAGGCAACAGAGACATCGCCTCAAAATCGCAACGTACTTTGTGGACATGCAATGACAAAAAAACACTCGGATTTGTCAGGAAAGCGCGGAAAAGTTGGGAGGGGGGAATGAAATGGGAAAGGCACTTATAGCCTAAAGGAGTCTCAGAATGAAGTTACAATCTCTCGCAAAAAAAGGAAAAGATAGAAAGATTGAAACTGAATGCTGATCTAAGGTAGGTCAATAAAAGTGAACATTGGTAATAAGGCTGACTAAGGAGGCGAAAAACAAGAAGGTGGAGTGTGAGTGATGGCCAAAAAGGGACGGGCGATTGTTGACAGTCTTATTCATAGGAGGCTCAACTGATTTGCTCTCTGCGGACAATCTTTGACAGCATCCCTAAGTATTATGTGTGTGGTTCTGGGCGGAAGAAAAGAAAGGGGCTGCTGCGGGGGGGAGAGGGGTAGTATTTGTGCCTATCTGGGATTCTGAGAGTCACTAAAGACGGAAGGTACTTCAAAGCCGAGACTCCAAGGGGAAAAAGTTTCGGAATGACGGCATAGCTGGGGGTCAACAAAAAAAACGGTCAAGACGGTCGCTGGGTCAGCAGAGGTCAATCGCAGCCAGTGGGGCAGAAATATTGACACTAGGGGCTCAACTAAGGGAACCTGACTGGAGTTTCACATAAAAAGAGGGAAAACTAGGAACTGGATCTCACGGTGGGGAGAGGGGATATTTTCAGGGACAACGCTATCATCACGCGAATTCGGACAGGAGAAAAGTCACTGGAAAGGGGGAAAAGTCTACTCAGCACCCATGAAGGGAAAGGAGGACCAGGTGGGGTGATTGAGGTTGAAGGACCGCACATCAAGAAGGGGAAAAAAAAAGGAAAATGGCGCATCAATCAATAAACATATAATGGGAACAAAAAAGGCGACAGAAAGAGGACGCGGGGCATTTAAAAAATTGGGGTAGAAAAACAAATCATTTAAGATCTCACGAAGGGGTGACTAAAAGACGGAAAATTCGTTGAGGCCATGAAGGTCAAGGCGCTATCGCGAAGTCCATTGGAGCTTGGGGGCCTCTTGAGAAAATGACATCATGCAATAACAAAATCATCTGGGGGGGAGTAACCGAGTCTGGCCCAAAAGGGCATTTTGCGAAAAGTACAGTCAATACCGGAAATATGGGATAAAAAGAAGTGCTTGAAAAAGAGGTCACAGTAAGAAGGGGACTGGAGGAGGTTCCAACAAAATTCAGTCAAAGACGGAAAAAGGTCAGAGAGGAAAAGGGATAAATTTGCAGACAAAAGAAGAGCCAAAGAGATGATCCGAAAGCACTTTGGTCGAAGCTGTAGCAAAAAAACGTAATTGTATAAAAGACTATCTCAAGGGTGGTGACAACAAGATGCGTGAACACCAATCCAGGGGATGTGTCGGCCGGGGACGGGGCACAAATGATAGAGGTGGAAGCCAACGGGGGAAAAAGGTCCATCCTGGTACGTTAAATCGACACTTGCAGGGAAGGGGCTCAACCGCGGGGAGCATCAGGTGCTCATATTATTTAAGGCGAAAAATATCGCAAGGGGCTGGTACCCAACCGCCTTTTAAAAGGGTCGGGAGCTGAAGCACACTCGCGGGTTCTTCAGGCGAGAACAATCAATACCCACAGAGGCAAACAGGAGGAGAAGATTAGGGTGAGGCGACCGAGGGTCAGGCTTTGAGTGAGAGCACTCGAGTCAGAGCAGCTACTCCTGCGGTTGCACTCGGTCTGCAAAATTCGACTGAAAGGGGAGAAACGGACTTCAGAGCGGCGTCCGGTGGGGGGGCCAGCAACCTCGAATTAGTGGGGGGGACCCACAGCAAGAAAGTGGCGCTAGGATGAAAAGGACTTGAAAAGGGGGGTGGCCAAAAAAAAAAGTGACACGCTAAGGGGGTAGGCGAGAGTTTTGCCAAAAAAAGAACAGACCGACTATTCCTGTATGTATTCCCATAAAAAGAAAGGGTTTTGGATCAGACCTGTGATCTATCACCACAAGAGTAGGGGAAGAAAAGGTTCAAAAACTAGCGAAACCTGAAAGGAATGGGGAAGCAGTAAAAGAGGAAAAATAGGGGGCGGGTCTGGGAAGCGGGACAACTTTCCCTGAAACTTAGCGGGGGGAAACACTGAGCGGCCGCAACTGAACAAAGCTCGGAAGAACATTTTCCGTGAGGCCGTCACCACTCAGCGAGTGCATTGTGTTAAAAAAAGAACGCCGCTCTGAAGGCAGGTGCGACAACAGGGAGAACGATCAGATTCGTTGGAAGAAATGCTCAGGAGCAGACAGGGGAGGAGAAAATTGAAGGATACCGACGGAAAGCCAATTTCATGCAGAAAAAACTTCTCATAAACAATAAACTAATCGGGATACTCCTCCTGGCGATGTGGGGGTGAAAGGAAAAAGTCCTCGCCTGTCATCAATCGGTTAAGAGCTTCATGGAGGAAAGGAGGGGGCAGAGATCCCTGCCGAAGGGGCTTGGGGGACTTAATAGAAGCTGCCCTCAAGGGAGGCCGCGAAAACATAACGTTGAAAAATAAGGATACACGAGAGGCGAGCAAACGGGAAGTGTACCAAGGGTAACGGGGCCAAAGTATTCCGGAGGGGGCAAGTGGACAAAGCCGAAAAGAAAACGATGTGGGGAACAAAAAGTGTTTTTTAACCAATCGGGCGGATAGGAGTTGAGGCCACTTATTGTGCTAGTGCCTACAATCAGGATATCAGCGGAGAAAGGAAAAATATATTCCATACAAGAGCTTTACCAGACTGACTGTTTGTCTTGACGAAAACGGGTCCAGAAGAACTTCGCCGTCACGAAATTGGGGGGCCAGAAGGGTTTTTAACAATAGAACTTAAGAGACGGAGGCACTTGAAAAACGTAACATCAGACGTGAGAAGGGTAAAAGACGGTCTTGAAGGTAGGGGACCGAAAAATGGCAACCATGGGAGAGGGTCCGTTCTGAATTGGCGCACGACGGAGGGGGTAAAACCGTTTGGCAATAGGAACGCCGGACGAGGCACCGGGGAGAACCCAAGCGTATAGCAGACGCGCATAAAAAAAATATTGAATGACAGAGGAAGTGTGTTACGGAGTAAACTAAGGAAGTAAAGACGAAAATGGGAGTGTCGAGCCCAAAAAGCAGTGAAACAGTCAGGAGGTAGTAATGTGCGCTAGCATGCTGGCGGCCATAAGGAGTGGGTTCTACATGTGGTTCCAACATTGATGTTGGGTCAAGGCATATAAGCACAAAATCGGGAGCGGGGAACAGAGGCTTTAAGGGGCTGCTTGGAAAAGAAGGTCTACCATTGAAAAAAAAGTGGGGGGGAGTCAGAACCGATCGGCGGGTGGAGAGTTGCAAAATGAAGAGAAATCAAGCCAAGGAAAGAGGTCCTGCAGGGGACGGGAAAGGGGGAAGCTTTGAAAGGGAATTGAGGCGAAAAAAGAACTAATTGCCTGAGCGATCGTGGGGCACATCTGCACGCCAAGGGCTGAACGACTTAAAAACTGAATGAAGGGACAGTGAACCTACAGCCATGAACGTGGGGGTGGGAGTACAGCGCCCGCCGAAGAAGAACTCCGGGGAAAACCCTTTGCTGGAACGCGGAATTCGGTTCCATGCGACGAAAAAGGTAAAACGTCAGAATACATCAGGGGGGAAAAATGAATTCAAAAGACAACGCGAGCTTGCAGGGAGGAAACGAACCAAAAATAGGATGCGGCAAGAAGGTGAAGAGGCAAATAGAAAAACTGCCTAAAAAAAAAAAAAGAAACGGAAAAGAAACCACGGACGGTGATTCACAAAATCACCCCTCTGAGTTCAGAAAGAGTGGAGCCGGGGGATAGTAGGGAAAAGTACCCAGGGCTGAGCCTAAGAATCAGAATGAAGTGGAAAGGCGAGAATAAAACAACAACAGAACAGAGCAGATGTTCTGAAAAATGAGGGCATACTGATTAATAGGTAAAAAAATGCGAATGGCTCGCGGAACGGCCAAATGCAGAGGGTGATTGGCTTGAAAAATGGCACCGCCGTTGCGATTTTGTCGGGATGTATGCTGCTCGAGCAGAAGAAACGTGAAGGGGGGAGAACGAGCCTATTGGACAGGGACGCGCCCGGAATTCTGTTTGTTTGTTCGGAAAGGCACACTTCAGCTGCGGGTGTGGGTCTGGGGCTGGAGTACGTTTTGACCTCGAGACGGATGAGAAAAGAGGGGTAAAAAAGAGAGGCGGGAAAAAGGCGGTCCAAATCAGCCCGCCAAGGGGAGGTTCTGCAGCCGGCAGGCGCTGGCATCACCACGAGAGGGAGTCGAACTGGGCAGCAAGGAGTAGCAGACCCGTCAACAAGCAGAGGTAAGGCAGATATTGATCAGAACCAGAGTATCCGCCATTATGATTACCTCTGATACACTTTTGGACTTGGAATATTTTCAGGGGAAAAGATTATCATCCAAGAGAAAGGACCAGGTGCCGAATCAAAAGGAACAAAGTGACAGTCATCTCAAACCATCAAACATGAAAAGAATCTTTCCGATTTTGGGGGGGGATAAGATGACGAAACAAAAATCAAGAAGGTAACAAGTAAGAAAGGGCGCGGAACAGAAAGGGAAGACAATAGAGAAGTTCCATACCTCAAGCTCTCGGAAAGGGGACTATGGGGGATATACCGAGGGTCAAGATGTTGAATCAAAAAGACTTGGGTGCCATTAACAAGAAGCCTCTAGAGCGGGGGCCGTCAATACTATCTCTTGGGGCCTCTTGATAGCGGTGCCTTAGAAAACTTGGCCGAACCTCATCTGGGAATCCCGGCAATGAAAGCAACTGGGCCCACGAGAATGGGGTCAACATTTGCTGAAAAGAACTCACGACAACAGACTCTTCTCAGGGTCTTGCTCAAGGCAACATGACTTCGAGGAAAAGGTGTGGGAAAAACCAACAGGATGGGGGGGAAAGAGTGACGGACGTTGACGGAGAAAAAGAAGGAAAAGATAGGGATGTGATAGGTTCTCCGGCCTGTACGACCAGACGCAAGATGAGAATACTTTAGAAAGCAAAAAAATAATATCCGCGGGTGGTGACAACAAGAAGCTAAAGGTTTTCGCAGGGCTCGTGTGTTTAAACCATGAATCAAGGTGAAATTCAGTTGGGGGACGGGGGCGAAGGACAGAAGGGGAAACCGGGATGAAATTCAGTGAATTGGCGCACACGTCGTCGGAATGGGCATAAGAGTTTCTCGTCTTGAGAGTCAAGTCGAAAAGGACCGAGAAGGTCAATTTACCCCACGACAAAGTCATTCAGGAAACGAAGCTAACCGCTGCATGTGGTGGGGGAGGGGAAAAACGAAGCAAAAGAAAAAACCGATCAAGGGGGGTACGGGTGTTTGCTTGGAGCAGTGAAGACGGACGGGCGGGAATTGGTCGGCTACGGGAAAATCGAGCCGCAGCCAGAATTAGCAATGGTTGTTCTGCCAAAGGGATTCTGAAGGGGGGGGGAACGCCAGATCTTCGGGGGAAAATCAGCGGCCTGGTAGCAAATCCTTAATCCGGAGGCTTTTGGCCAGGTCAAGAGTGGTGAACAAGGGAGAAATTATTGGGGGTCTGTGGACAAAATCATTTGTAAGTAGCAGGGGCGGCGGATCATGTCACGGATACAACAGGAAGGGGGGGCAGGCAATAGTTAAAGGCTCACTTGACCCTAAAGAGGTCACGAAGAATTCAAGAAGGAAAAAGTTTGGGGTCTGGTCCTGTACTCTCAGACAAAACCAACAACGATGGATGGGGAGAGGGAACTCGACAGGGAAGGGAAAAACAGGGTCATGGAGTTGTGGAATAAGAACGATGAAAAGTCAGGTGGAGTCGGTGGTGGAGCTCAAAAAAACCGTAGAGGGTAATCAAACATGAGAGCAAAGACCAACTCGAAAAGCGAAACAATTAATTGGCACGTTGAGTGGCCGTCACCAAAAAAATCATGGAGAAGGGGGGAAGTTTTGTGGGCCACACCTACGCCGCTCGGTGTAGAAGGTACGAAACAGGGAGAGGGTGGTAAAAAGCCGAAAAGATGTGCTTTTTGGTCAGCATGAAACGCCGGTATCAGCAACTTGATGTAGTAAGGATCTCTTAAATTATAGTCAAAGGAATTCCAAGTAAGCCGCGCTCAAAAAAGAAGAGAAAAATACTCCGCCCAGGTGGGGGATGAGTCTCGCCCTGAGCCACCGCATAGGTTTTGGCAAGATAAATATTAAGACGGTGCTCGGTAAGAAAGCGATTCTTTGATTAAGAGAACGGAGTCACATGGATTCAGGGAGGAATACCGGCTCTGTGAGAAAAAGTCAAAGCATAGACTCAACTGAAGAAAGGAATGGGGAAAAAAAATCAAATGGGGGGAGGGGCCCGGGACAACTTTATGGGCAGGGAGACAGGACCCTAATAAAAAAAGGAATTTTTACCCAAAAAGTATTGAAGCCTATCTTAGAGTGGGGGGGATTCGACTACAATTATGGTGCAGAGTTGGAAAGCAGGGCGGAACCTCTTCAAGATAATATGAAAAAGGGAAGCTTGGGAGATTCGGGGGGGAGGACTGACCGCACCATCAGAAGAGGTCACGATTGCAAGAATTTTGGGGAAAACAAGCCAGGGAAGGCAAAATAAGGCGCCCTTTAACGAATTTCAGAGAATCTTGAAGAGAGTATGGGACGGTGTTGGGTCAACAAAGCACGGGCAAAACCTTTTTGAGTTGGCCATGGCTGGGATGGGGGGAAGGGATACCCGCTGGATACAGGGGAAATAAGGCACGAAGGGAGGAGAAACACGGGCATCAAGCGCATGCAGAAGATCAGGAATGGGGCCTTCATGGCCGAAAACAAGTTGTGCCAATTCTTTTTGAACCTCGGCGGGGCCCTAGATTAAGGGCTACACCAGCAGGGTACCATGCAGCTCGAGGGAAGGACGGAAGGTACGAGAGGTGGAAGGCCGGTTAAAACGAAATTACTTGTTGGGGGACAAGGCTTGGGTCCTCTCAGAAAGAAAGAGGGCAGAGGCGGCTTTCATGGGAGTGATTTTGGAGAGAAGGGGAGGCAAAGGGGCCAGGTTTTATGAACACCGAAGAACGGAGTATGGATAAGAGGGGCCTGCCAATTACACGCAGGTCCTTCCTGTTACGGCAAGGGGACGAAGGAAGGTTAAGCGTCGAAACCTTACGGGGAGAGTGGGGACTAGCGAATCGTTCAAATAGAGTTATTGAAAAAACACGATGAGAATGCCTAGCGGTAACAAGTTCGAATAGACAGAAGGAAGACTGGGACTGACAGCGGGCAAATTCCCGGCAGCAAAGAAAAAAGATATTTAAAAAAATACGAAAGTGGCAAGGGGGCTTGAAGGGGAAAGTTAACAGGCCGAACTTGTTAGGGAAGATCAAAGAAATGGAGGGGGGGGAAAGGAATTCAGAAAAAAGAAAAGACAGAGGGTCTTTAAACAAAAACAACAAATAAAAGAAGGGATGAGGCAAAATTTTGAGAAAAATCACGTGGTACGGACGGACCTCCGAGAATCAGACAGCCAGACACACGCCACGGCGTTTGGAAAAAAAAACAAAAAGGAGATTTGGCCAAACCAGACATCGAATGTTGGCAGTAATGTAAGGGGGGGAAAAGGGCTGATAACGGAAAAGGATATAGGGGGCAAGCGCGCGCAACAAACAAACGGTGTAGAAAGTTCACCTTCATTCTAAATCCTTTAGGAATAGGCCCTGGGCAAGGGAAATTACGGTGAAAAAAAAAGGCGAAGGCCGAGGGTACAAACCAAGAAGAAGTGAGTGGCTTGAAAACACCGTAGTGTAAACGGAATGAGAGCTGAGGGACGGAAAGAACAGGGAGTGGGCTCGAGAGATGGGAAAGCTGTGCAAAAGAAACCCGAGAGGGGGGGTGTGGGACGCGGAACGAGGAGGACCGCGGCGGGGTTGGAGCTAACATTCACGAGATCAGGAGAGGGCTTGCCAAGAAGGAGCGGAATGGAGGAATCCATCAAAAACCGACAAGTAAAGAGAGTTATGTCGGCCGGATGGGGCTGCACACCGTTTCAGCGTCTTCTAAGGGGGTCCCGCAGAGGAAGTCGCAGCCCGTGTGGGTCAACACGCTAGGGCACGGATTCGAAAAGGCAATCCGAACCAGAAGGGGGGGGAGAGCGAACCATAACTTAAAGGAAACCCTCCTAACGGGAAGGAACAATTTGGGGGAGATGGGATAATTGGCAGGGACAACGGATTATAATCTCTAGATTTTCCATGAAAAATAACCGGGAAAAGAAGCCAAAATTATAAAGGACACAAACTAAAATAAAATAAGCCGCGTTCAACCGGGGAACTAAAGGTGGGGAGATTCAAGTGAAAAAAGGACCCCACAGCAGATGTTGTACACAATACTAAAACGGGCAATCAGGAGAAGAAGTTGCCGGCAACCAAGAGTCTCGCATTGGAAGAACGAGGGGTTGGGGAGACACAGAATCTTTCGGGAGGCCCGAAGAAAAGGGGTAGACTCCACGCGGAACAAATTATTGGGGAAGACCAGAAGATACGAGATAATCAACATCTACCTTGGGCAATCGGGGGGGACTGAACGGAGTGAACCTTAGTACAACGGTGGCTGCAACCCTCATAGGGATGACGAACAGCAAGGACAGAAGATAAAAAGTGGTCCATTGCGGGGAAAGACCAACCGGACAGAATCTTACTCGGACTGTTCTTGAAAAAGGGGGGGCGGTCAGCGCTGCATATGTTACACTGGGGGGAAAAAAGGTGGACTTAAGGAATGATGGGGACCGGATAGTTCAAAAGAAGGAAAGACAGGTGAGGGAAATATATTCAGAAAAGAAGCAGCTGGAGAAGGGCAGCTGTATCAAGATGCCCATTGTGCTGCACAACAAAGGCCGAAGAGTGGGGGGACAAAAAATGCTGGAAAACACAGGGAGATGGGTCTGCGATCGGGTGGGTAACCAGGCAAATAAGGGGGACTGAATGAAAAGATCAATGGAAGGGAGCCTATCGAAAAAAAAATCTATCGATCTAGGAATGGATTGGCTAAACGCGAGTGGGAAGGAGGCGGAAAGAAGAACCATAGTTGCACACTTCTTGTAAAAGGCGAAAGGGGGCGAAAGGAGGAAACCGCAAACGACATGACCACGAACTTGCGTGGATGGGAAGAGGTACAGACACAAACCTCGGGGCCCAGGGTCGGCATGGGATGGGGGGTTTTGCATAAAAACTGCGAGGAAGGGTTGCTTAATAAAAACAGAAAAAATAAATCATGGGATGCTTCAGGAGTGAAGGAGGAAGCAACACCAGAATCGGGATCTCTTCAAATTTTCTAAAAGGAATGAAGAAGTCAATTAACGGGAAATCACCGGCGGGGGGGGTGAAGGGAAAAGCAGGTAAGGGGACGCGTAGGGGAGCCATCTTGTGATAGGGGTTGGCGGCGCTCAGTTCTGTCGAAATCAAAAAGCTAGAGTGGGGAAAGAAAGGGCCCAGGCCAGCCAAAAGGTAGAGATAGCAATGGAAGGTGGGAGCTCCTGGAGAAGGGGAATATCGAGAAAAACAACAACAAACCTTATAAAGAGAAGATTAAAGCTACCAGAAGAAAAAAGGGAAGTTAGGATCTACCCTAAGACATCGGGGAAGGGGTCGGTGGATTGAAACCTCAGCCTTACAACCCGGCATCTGTTAGAAACCTT
>Ga0179593_1484042_pt1 | contig 11434 bp, 8 predicted proteins | sample CZODoug2_1_08_16_FD_185931 | JGI IMG/M metagenome (GOLD analysis project Ga0179593, IMG submission 185931) | Vadose zone soil fungal communities from Angelo Coast Range Reserve, California, USA - CZODoug2_1_08_16fungal (PacBio error correction) | ecosystem: Environmental > Terrestrial > Soil >...
CCACGAGGGAATTGAATAAGAAACAGATAAATAAACTCGAGGAGGATGCCCACTCAGTGAAAGGTGTGGCCAAACTCCATGTCCGCCGGCGAGCACGAGAAAAAATGAGGGGGGGGAAGAGGAGAGAAAGTCCACCGAGGTCGACTTGTACAGGAAAGTCAGAGTTGTCAGCTTCTCGAGCGTACATGAGCAGGAAGAAGTCGACGTGGTACTTCAGGGACCCAAGAAGTCTCGCGGAGAACGTCCGTAGCTTGTGAAGATGCAGAAATAGTTAAGGAAAACAGGGGGTATATCTGGTTGATGCCTCTCAAGAGATAAGTTTTCGCAACTCTCATGCAGGGCATTAAGGCTGGATTCGGAAGGGGATCCGCCACCAAGCGGAGGTCTGAATACAATGTTGTCAGGGAGCAAACAGGGGATCAATGGCACCAGCCGGTGGGTGGACAGAGCCCGGACGAAGCCTGCCGGCCAGGCGGGAATCGTGGAACCTTAGAAAAAAGAGGTGACGAAAAGGGGGGGGGGTGGGGTGATGTGACAGGAGGAAAAACTCGACGATCATGCCGGGTCCTTCCAGGCAGTATTAGGAAAGGCGAGTCGGACTTAGGGGGAAAACCTTTGGCGTCGAGCGACCTTGTATAGTGGTTACATAGGGAAGGCAGGCGCGATCTTGGCAAGGACGGGGGACCGGAGGCACCGAGATCGCGAAAGAAGGAAAGCGGTCAATGTCTAGGGGGGGGGTCAACTTATCGTCTGATACAACACCCGTGCAGGATGGAGAGGCGCTTTGACTTCACAGAGAGTCCAAATCGCATGAATCGTTCCTGGGGGGAGGGAAAGAAAAAAAGAATTACAGTGAGCCGGTTTCCTTCGGGAGTATACAATACACTTAGTGGCGTTCGGCAAAAATCCGGGAAGATAACCTTCGGGAAGGATTAAATTTAGGTCACGGGCCCGCAATAACAAAATCAAAAGAGGGGTATTACGTGCAGCAGGTAAGTCAAAGGGGTGGATCAAGTAAAAGGGTGGCGAGGTAAGAACCTGGCGCAGCTTGCTCCGGAAAAGAAACACCAAAAAGACCACTGATTGGATCTGAGCGCGGGAAGGGAAAGGAAACGCGGTCTGAAGTGAAAAAGAAGGCACAAGATGGGGATCCGAGTATAAAAAAAGGAAAAATCGGAGTCCATATCATGTCAAAAAGGGAGAGGGAGGCAGGTTGGGGACGAAGGCTTTAGTGTCCGAGTTGTTGGGAGACTGAAAGAGGGGAACGGATCAGGGAGGAGCATTTGGCAAGACACGATTTCAAACAAGGCGAAAGAAAAAAGGAATGAGGATCTAAACGACAAAAAGCGTCCGCTCTCAAATGTTAGGTAGCTACCGTGTCAGAATACAGAGATTCCTACATCGGGACGGGGAAGGGGGACGGGAGGGTGACAGAGAGAGCCGTCCTTACAAGTTCAATTAATCCCGCCCGAAACCGGACATCCCATCATACGCAAGGAAAAAGCGGGAAGTCGGTGACGCCGGAGGCCGGAGGAAAGAGCGTGGAGATGAAGCAAACAGGGTTTCCCGGAGGGAAACAGAGAGTCCGGCTCCGGCTATGGGCTTTCAGAAGCCCATTCTGGAGCTATTACCGCTGAGAAAAAACAGGGACGGACGGGTTTTGGCAGCCTAGCAGGAAGTGGAAGGAGTATTAGGGAAGCTTGTGGGGAGGAGGTGGGGGGCAGCGTGACGAAGCGAAAATGAGCGCCCCACCGAAAAACCAGCTCATCCATCAGTCGAGGAAAGGACGGGAGGTGTGATTGACATTCCCCCCAGAAAGATAACTGTGGGGGTTAAAACAGGGTTAAGAACTACGAAGGATCTAGCATTCGCAGGGAGATTATTCCACTTTGAGCGCCGGATAAATACGTTGACGGGGGACATTCTGAACAGTCGCTGGTCCCGAAACCGTTCAGCGGCGTCGTCAGAGAGGGGTTGGTCTGCAGAATAAGAAGGAGAATTTGTGCGTGACCGCCAGGAAGTCTAAGGCCACTCGGGGGGCAGACCCACAAATGGGAAAGGGGGGGGGAGAAAGGAAGGGGACATGACAAGGAGAAGGGACTGCCGGCGTAGGGTGCCGAAGAGGGCGCAAGGGCCGCGAGGCTGTTGTGACAGGCACTTTAACCGGGAGGAATCGAAAACGCGAGGCGGGCAAGGGTAGCGGGGGGGGGGGGTCAAACATGCCGCACTTTGGAACTAGGTAGTGCGGTGCTCACGGCTAAGCGTTGTCGTAGGGGGGAGTGTAAAGACCTCAACTTGTAAAATGGCGCGAGAGACCTCATCTTGCGAGGAAGGAGGGCCGAGAAGGCCATAAAATCACGAAACAAAAAGGAGGAGGAAAGAAGATCAGCACGACTTGTGGCAACAAGAAGGAGACGCCACTTCTTTGAACTAAAAAGGGGAACCAGGAGATCTTCTACACAAGGAAAATAACCAAGAAAAGAGCCGAGGATCCAAGGCCTAATAACTGAAAAATTTCCTAGATTGGTGGGGAGAACCCACAACAAAGATTGAACAGCCCTTTGCGACGTTGAAGAATAAGATAGGGACTCTACAAAAGGGGCACAGCATTATAACTGACTGCTTTTCCCGTCGGAGAACAGACCGACATATTGAACATATAGAGGGGGAAGAAGGTCACCTATCCAAAAAAATTGGTTTGGAGAGGAGAAGGGGACATCAGCCTGTATAACCGTGCACCAAATGAAGTACTCCGTTCGAAAGAGGAAGAAAAAAGCGGATCTCTGCAAAAAAATCCGGAAGGGGGGCGGAAACATCTTTTAAGAAGGGGGAGACCCGAGGGTGGCAAAGGAGGTTGACTCGGGTAAAGGAAATTCGAACCTTCTAGATTCGGGGATCTGGGAAAAAAAAGGAACATGCGCCACACAAATCCTCCTGTAGAGGTCGCAAAGGACTTGAGGGGATAACACCGATCCTGGGGTCCGGATTTTTCATGATGAGGTCGCATGAGGTGGGGGGGCAGTATCTTCGCCGTGAGAAACGTAGACATAAAGCAAATCATACTCCAATTCCCTCCAGATCTAGGGACAAAACCTCAGTCTTGGAGGCGAGACAAGTATAGACATGGAGTAGTACAGGAGAGGTCCGCAGAAAGGGGGGGGGGAAGGAAAATCAATGTGAATAATCGGGTGGGCCACACCGAGATGACGACATAATGGAACGAACATCGAGGGGAGAGGAGGGGCGTCCGGATTGTCTAGGGGGGGGAGGAACTGTTAATTCTTTCGCCACTAACAGACAAAAGTAGAAAACAATAAATCTTTCGCGGAAAGAAGGACCAAAGTTGGAGCAAAATCACCTAAGCAGGAGGCGTGAAGAGAACCGACTATCTGCGGGGGAGTAGGGGAAAGCGAATGGAGGGGCCACCGGGGGCGCTTCTGGCTGCTCAAAAGAAACATACCTTCAGACACTAAAATAGGAGGGAAAAAAGCGCTCAATTTTCGCATGAAGCCTGGACGCTCAGGCGGACAGGATAACGTAAACTTCGTTGAGGCACGCTGGAAAAGAAAGAGGCGTCGGTCTCCTGCCCGCCCGAGGATACGCCGGCAGAAAACTGTACGTTTGGGACTGGGGTGGTGCGCAAGGACCAAAATAAAGCTTATAAGCAAGGTAAAAAAGAGAAAAAAAAAAGGAATTAGACCTGCCCTTCAGACACTAGGGGTGGGGGGGAGGAGGAGGCGAGGTCAATCGAAGAGCAGCAAGAAAATATTAGGCAAAAAGTAACGGGAGGGACTGCCGTCAAAGAGATAAGGGAAACGAAAAGTAGGTCACCACAGGAAAAGGAGGGCAATTATCTCATTGTAGTCAGATCTGCCGATGAAGAGAGGAAAGTATGAAGAAGGACCTAGCCGAAGGCCTTGCAACAGAGGTGAGCAACTAGACTATGCGCATCGGACGCTCTGGACAACGCGACCGGAAGGCCGACCTTAGAGGAACATTATCTAAAAGACCGCGATGAAAAGGTCCTTATCTCGACCAGATAAAGCAAAGTTCGAGAATGATGGAAAAAAAAACCGCATGAGGGGGGGAGGCGTTTCGACTGTCGCAATGGTCACATCGGAGGAAGAAAGAACAAAAAAAAAAAGAGTAGGACTATGCAGAGGTTTACATAAGTACCCCGCAGAGGAACGGCCGCATAGAAGAAAAAGAGGCGCTGCGACAAAAACCGTCTGGTGCCGAGGAAGGGAAAGGGGACAAGAACGACAGACGTTTGGTGGCGCGAACACCCAAGAAAGGGAAAGAAGCGATAACCTAAAAGCCGCGTGGCGGGGAAAAAAACTATCTCTTCGCGGCACCGCCAGGAACCAAAGAAAGGGAGAAGAGAAAAAAAAGCAAATTACAACAAAAAACCAAACCCAACACCCCAACCCCAACCAAAAACCAACAACACCCAAAAAAACCAAACCAACCAACCAACCCCCACAACAAACATAAGAAGGAGTACCAGACGAAAGGGAAGATGGGGACTCATATCGATGGCAGAAAAAAGGAAAAAAGAAATTCTCCTCGAAGGTAAAACGTGCACTAGACTTAAAATGGGAAATTCCTATAAACGTGGGGGAGGAAGGGAGAGAGCCGCAGAGTAGTGCGAGGTTAGCGCGGGAGCCGCTTCGTGGGAACATCTATCCGAGTGGAAACGAAAAAAGCATCTGTTGGAGATCATTCCATTCAATGAAAAGGGGATCTCTCAAACGGAGAGGAGAAAGAAGGAGTAGAAGGCAGAAAGGGGTTATATCGAACCAGCAATCACTGAGGGAGTCTGGGAAGACCAAGTAAAATACGTCTACCGGAACGGGGAGCCACAAGAACCAATGATCTTATCCCAAAAAGGCAAGCAAAGAAGGGAGAGAATGGTAAAGGAAGGAAAGCGGCGCAAACGAGAGCAGGCTCAATATGACGGTGCGGGTACTGATGCCCGCGCGAGAGATGAAAAGACCGTCCTTCGGCGTAAGTTGCCGGGAGAAGAAAAGGGCAGGGCGCGACAGTGTTGGTAAGGCGAACAATAGGTTGTTCGTCGTTCCAGCCCAGGGTTGAGAACCCGGCGGGGGGGGGAACGCCTGGGCTCTGCATTCGCTGAGTGCTAGGGGGATGAATCCAAACAGCAGGAGTGAGAACGGGAAGGGAACCGTTTGAAGCAGGACCGGAAAGAGGGGCCAGCCGGGTTTTACTACCGGAGCCCAACGAGAAATGCACAAAATTCCTGAAAGGAAGGGAATGACTTTGGTCAACCTCGTGCAATAAAAAGAAAGGGGGGGGGAGATGACCAAATACAGCGAAACCAGAATCATGAGGGGGCCAGGACCCGCAGTCTAACATGGCGTGGCTGCTAAGAAAAAAAGAATGGGCGGCGAGAATAGCGCGCAAAGGGGGCGATCAGGCGGCGAGAAAATCGTAAGAGCCGGCGGAAGAGAGAGGGCTGCTGTCCGCCGAAGGCCGCCAAAATCGTCCAGGTCCTCTATTGGAGAAACAAGACCTGGAAGAAAATAACCAGGAATCGGGGAATTCTGATTCCCGCGTCTTTCTGCGCCCTGGAAAAACGTCAAATCTCAGATCGGAGCCGGGTTACTCCAGAAAGTAGTGGAAGCGGGAAGGAATGGAGAAAAGATGGCAGGAGGGAGAGTATCTTAAAAAGACGCCTGAGAATGAAGGCAACACGTATGGGATGGGGGAAAAGTTCCTAGCTGAGTGATGCTCTTCGAGGTACGCGAAAGAGAACGCCCAAGGCACAAACAGTAAGGGGTTCGAATCAGTAAACCTGAGTGTTTGTATCTATTAAAAAAAAAAAGCCTGTTAGCCGCACTGTTCACGCTTCCTCCGAAAAAACGAAAAAACGAACCAGATGAAGGGAGGGCGCGAGGGGAAGGGCACGGGGACGAACTACGGAGGAGGAGAAGAGGGAACGATCGACTTGACTCCTTCAGCTTCGCTCAAAATAAGGTAAAGCAGGAGGGCAGAAAGGAGTGGGGGAGATGGGGGGGGGGGTCCCGGAAGTGAGGGACAGGTAATGTTCTGGTAGCTAAAAACGGAACCCGGAGGTGGACCTGCGCGCAGCGCACGGGCTCGCCCCACGCATATATTCGGCTAACAAAAAACTCCTAACTACCCAAGACAGGAAGGAGGTGGGGACTACTTTGGTGAATCGAAAGAGGAGGTAAAAGGGTCGAGTTAAAGAGAAAGCTCGAGACCAAAAATGGGAATGCGGAATAAATACAATCCGGCAGCCCACAAAGAAAGCGATCTGGAAAAATCCGTCTTAAAAGAAGGAACTGGGGGGAAAAACGATTCACACGGTCGTTTTTAAGTCTTTCCTGAGAGGAGGGTAGCCGAAGACGTACATGGAGGAAGAGGGTCGGCGTGCAAGGAAAAAAAATTTTCTTCGCCAGGGTGGGGGGGGGTAAAATCCTATCGGATGAGGGCTACGGCATTTTACGGCCAATAGGGGAATGCGGGGTCAAATCAGCCAGGGAAACGCCGTGCCGCCCAAAAAAATTCAGCCAAGAGAAATCCATTTAGATATAGAGAGGGGTAATTGAGCACGAGCTAAGAAAAGCTTCTCGTGTGTTTCCATCGATGGGTCGAAAATCAGGGAGGGGAGCGAAGGACCGGGGAACTGTAGAAGGTCGTAAGTGGTCATAAAAAAGATAAAAAGTCCTGTTTACCAACAACGGGTGGGCGAAGGATGAAAGCAGGGGAAAGCCGGTTTGGGACAGAAAGATGATATTTGGGAAAACGTCATAAAAAGATTCCTACAATGGAAGGGGGGAAAGTGATAAAGCAGGCATGTTCCGGCCGACCAAAATTGGGGTGAAAAAAACGTCATTTGCACGGGAAGCGAACTGGACTGAGGTCGAACGCGACGGAAGAGACAAGTCCGAGGGCGGACTTTTGAATCATTTGTTCGCTGAAGATCGATGACTTCCATCAAAAAACGGGAAACCGACGTTTTGGGGGGGGGGGGGGGGTTTCCGTCAGAGAGGCAATGGGACCAAAGTGTCGGGGGGGGAGGTCAAGAAAAAGGGACACATAGTGGGAGTAGGGAGATGTTGGAAAAGCATCGACTTTCCTGGCAAGGCGGCGCAGAGGGGAACAACGTAGGGAAGTCGGTTGGAGCCGGCTGATTCTCGAAACGAGGGGGAGTAAAGAGAGGAGATATCTGGGCAAGAGGGGAGAAGAAAAGATGAGCGAGCCCAAGGGAAATCGTGCGGGTACAACGAACAGAACAAAACCACTTGGAATCCATGGGCTGCCACAGACTATACTTAGCAAGAGGGTCGGGGGGGGGGGGGGGGGGGTGGGGGGTTGTTGGGGGGGGGGGGGGGGGGGGGGGGGGTGTGGGTTGTGGGTTGGGGGGGGTGTTTGGTGTTGCGGGTGTTGTGTTTGGGGGGGAGCACGGGGGGGGTGTGTTAGTTGTTTTGGGGGTGGTGTTTTGGTGGGGGGGTTTGGCTCCCCACCACTGTCATCTTCCCGTCCTGCTGCGGCGCCGATGAAAGAGAAACCAGAAGAAAGCAGGAAAAGGGTCAAAAAGCATCTCTTCGGTCGTAGGAACCTTAAGGCGGGGGGCCCATATATGTCGCCAGGGAGGAGAGGGGGATGGCAAAAGGAAATGAGAACCAAGAGAAGGTTTTTGGGGTCTCGAGAAAGACATGAGCAGCGGAAGGATCCCGTTAACACTCAATGCATTGGAAAAGCGAAACTAGCCAACAATATCCTAGCAGTCATCCTGCTGTCAGGGCATTCCAGATACTTTTGCATCCCTGCCCAAAATTTTTGGCAAAGACAGGAGCGGCGTCGCTCAATGAAAGACCTGCGGCTCTAGAGGGAATTCTGTACAGAGGGGGGGGGGGGGATCGTCGAAAATAGAGGAGCACAACATAAGCACTGGCTGCGGGGAGAGTGCGAAATTAGAAAAACAGAGAAAATGACTAATTTGGGGAAAGGATAATTCGCAGTCGGAAGAAGCCAGGAGAGGGCGTGCGAGGAAAGAGCCAAACAAAAGTGAATTAAATGAAGTAGACTTGAGGCAGGACCAAACCTCAGGGCCTACAAGGGAGGGGGGAGGAATCAGCGCGAATTACCTTGTCAGAAGTAGTCGGACGAAAAGACTTGGGAGAACAGGCAATCGGGGAACATCTCATCTTGGCCCAGGACGGGGAAGGAAGTCAGGCGAAGGGAACTACGGGCTAGTAGGGCTATTTTCTGCCTGATTTCGGATGCCTTAATTACCTGTAGGGCATGATAGCATATCAAATTAAATACACCTAAAATGAGGAGGCGGAAGTTGAAAAGGTGGGGGGTCCATCATATGGGGAACGAGGGAGTTTCTGGCGGTAAAAGGAGCAGCTATATGTCGCAAGACGATCAAGGGGGCACAAAAAAGCGAATACTCTCAGAAGATGCGGGAACCAAACATCCTCTCAGAACAAGTCAAGCCCAAAAAGAATCCAGGAAAAGGGAGGGAAATAGGAAGGGACGCGCGGCGCACGCGGAGAAAACGGAGTCTTGCATTCGAAAATCAGGGAGGGGCTGGAAAGTTCCAGTCCGCTCGCAAACAAAAAAACGAGTTTTATTTGGGAGGTTGGGGAGGCGAGAACCCGCGCTAAAAAAGGAGGGATAGATCCAAACAGCATGGAACACTGATCAAACCCAACCGACGGTAAAACGCCTTAAGGGAAAACCAAAATAAAAAAAAAAAAAAAATTAGCCGCGGGCTGGAGGGAAAGAGAAAACATCACTATTACCTGTTTCATAGAAGAAGGAGTTACCTGCAGCTCTTCGTTCATAGAAGAAGAAGCTAGAAACGTCGCTAACAGGGCACCAAGGCACAATACACTCACTTACGATGCGATGTGGGGCTTTAGAAGAGACAGCAGATGTGGTACTCCGCACTCCAACTAAAGCAAGACGCCAAGGAGATGAAGGAAGACGGAGGCTGTGGCAACCATGGAAGAGGGACGGCCTTGTCGCACTAAACGGTTCCAGCCTGGCAAGCTGCGAAACGCGAAGACGTATTCTGTCCCATTTAACGGAAAAAAACACCTAAAGAGCTCTCCACCGGGGTCTTCGAGGAAAGAAAGAGGGCACGCAGGCCGTTAATAGACGCTATCAAGAGGAGAAGCGTGTTTCGCTGTCCAAGCGGAAGGGGAACATCGGTCCGAAAAAGGAAAACCATCGGGTTTGCTAGGGGCAAGCATATGGTGCAAAAACTTCATTTCCCCAACAAAGCAACGAAAAGAGGAAAGAGCCGGGAGGGTGGAACAACACGCACAAGGAGGGGAAAAAGCAGGAAAGTTTGAAACGAGGAAGCCACCAACATTCACGTCTTCCCTAAGAAGCTTTCAAGCCAAACGCATAAAAAGAGGGACCGAGAACCGCGGCCGGGGGGGGACGAAAAATCTCGGGCCCACGAACCATGGGGGACCTCTACCACAGCAAAAACCGCAACGGTTTACTCCTTGAAGATCCTCGACCATCCTAATGGGAGATTCGAGAGAAAGGAAAAAACCCTGACGATGAAAGTAGCAGAACTCGCTGGGCGAGAACTGGTACAATCAAACTGGGGGGGTTGGGCCTCTTAAAATAACGATTCATTTCTCGTGGAGAGGCTGAGTTCGTCGAACCGAAGTGGGAGGAAAGAGAGCACATTTGCGAGCTAGGGGTCCAATATCCCCTTCAAGGGGAAAAGAGATCTCTAATGAGACAGAGATATACGTACGCGAAAGGGGGTTTTCATGTTCTTCTACACAAGAAGAGAAATCGACGCGCTCACACGGGGCAGGGGGGGGGAGGAAAGAAGCAACCGGAGCCCGCTCCAATGTATGATTCCTATGCTAGCCAAGCAAGAAAATTGAGCATCCTTTACAAAGAAAGGGAAATGTCAAGTAGCGCGGCTGGCGGAAAAGGGGCTGGGGATGCTGCAAGATAGAAGACCCTTCCTTCTGATGGAGAGGGAACCTTCGAGAAGGCTGAAACCTTGTAGTCTTGTTTTAGACGCGGCAAGGGGGGTCGGAGGGTGCCCCGATCAGTTGCAAGGGGGGGGCGGCTCCGCATCCTCGCCTTCCTGTCGGAGAGGAATTGGGGGGCCTCACCCAAAAACATGCACCTACTATGAAGGGTGGTCGGAGATGGGAGAAAAGAAAAGGGATCAATGGGAAAAGGTACAGAAGACCTCGAATTAACGAAGATGCTGCCGAAGACTGACGGTTGAGACTTTGCCAGAGGAGGGGAGAGGTGAAAACAGAGGGTTTTGGGCGGGGAAGAGGCAGGGGGGATGTGAAACCGAACTTGATAAAGAAAAAACCCGCGAGGGGGAGGCAGGACTTCCAGGCATTAAAAAAAATAAACACGCTGCGTGATTATCGACGGAAGGGATAGAGGGAAATTGGGCGTGAGGGTTTCAGATGTGGAAAATCAGCTGGGAATAAAGGTAATGCGCGGACAAGGTGCGAGTGGCGGCTGGAACGAGAAAAACAGAAGCGTAAAAAAAGGGTTTTCAAAGTATCGTTCTGCTCACGGCATAAAACAGTCATGGGGAGAGGAGGGAGGCGCTTCTTGAAAGGACAGCAAGCAGCTCGTCAAAGATCAAAAATGATGCCGGCACACACACGAAAGAGGAAGGGGAGACGTCGGCGCGAACAGGGAAAAGGGAATCGATCTTCAAACGCGCCTGAAAAGGGAACAGGGAGGTCGGCGAGGAAACCGGTAGGATCTATGAATGCGATTTATTTCCGATCCCTCTGAAAAGAGTGGCTGAGGAAGGAGGTTGGTAAACCGGTGGGTAAGAAGAGGGGTTCACCTGTAAGACATTGGGGGGGAAGAGGAACAGCCTTTCGCAGCGCTCAACTCCAAACAAGCAAAGGAACATCGGCGGACGCGGAAAAAGGGGAACAGGTGAATACAATAAAGCTCTTACTCCGAGGCAAACAAACGACGTTTCTCAAAAGAGGAATCATTATCCCAGCATGAATCCGAAAGGGAGATTTGGGGCCGCTTGAGTGAGGCGAAGGAATGTGAGGGGTCTTCGCAGACACCGTAATCGGAGGGGGGGAGAGGGGCCAGAAGAATGGTCCTCAAAGATTAGGAAGGCCAAAAGATCGCGCCGACCGAATCAGAAAACCTCCGGGCATGATGAAACTCACACAGTTTTTCATCTGCTCTGGCGATCCAGCATCAGGGAAAGGGGGGAGGGGGGTAGAAGGAGATGAGCGATCGACCCCCCTGCACCCGGTGAGACGCCCATAGAACACCGGAAAAAAAACCATAGAAGAACGAACAAGCGATCTGGACTACCGATAACATAGAAATTATCGTGGGCGGGGCCAGGTGCGAGGACCTTGAGCTCCGAAGGTAAAAGAGAAAGAAAAGTAAAAGAAATGGA
>Ga0179593_1485256_pt1 | contig 11434 bp, 25 predicted proteins | sample CZODoug2_1_08_16_FD_185931 | JGI IMG/M metagenome (GOLD analysis project Ga0179593, IMG submission 185931) | Vadose zone soil fungal communities from Angelo Coast Range Reserve, California, USA - CZODoug2_1_08_16fungal (PacBio error correction) | ecosystem: Environmental > Terrestrial > Soil >...
CTTTAGGTAAGAGGAGGGGGGGGGGGAGGGAAAATCGCGGTGGAGAGGTTGGATCTGCGTCAGGGGCGTGTTTTGTGCCACGTCCTTTTGGGGAAAATTCGGACGAGGGGGAAGATCCAAGGTAGTGGGAAGAAGGAGGTCTTGGGGGGCTGGTCATACAGGCGTCAAAAACCAAGGTGCATCACGAATTGTGGATACGCCCTCTGTCACCGAGTTGCCGACGCTCCCCCAAATCCGTCGGTAATGGGCTTGCGGCAGAAAAAAGGGAAGTCGAACATTAATACTATCCGCAAGGTCTCACCACACGGAGAGAAAAATCTTGCCCAATCAGAGCCAACTTGTGTCAAAGGCAAACGCCCAAAGAAAAAGGGAGTGTTACCCTATATCGAAGGGCTGATTACAGTCAGCGGATTCAGGAGCGATGGGGGGGTGTTTGAGCTGGGGGTGGAAAGTCGTTATAGGGGGACAAAACGATGGTATCAGAACTATGCCTTAAAATTAGCTATCGGCTCGTTGGGTTCAGCCATAGATGCTCTGGATAAGGAGGTGTCAAGAGTGATGGGAGGTGAGGCGAGAGGGGAAGGACAAAATACAGCGAAAAACGGGAGGAACAGAGGAAAGGAAGAAAGGAATGGAGGAGGGGCGGGTGAGGGGGGGTGGAGGGAGCGAAGAGGGGTTGAGCTAGAAGAAGAAGGGAGAAGGGGGGGGGAATAACCAAAAAGTAGTATGGGGAGGAAAATGGGTGGGCAGGAGGGGGGGGAGAGAAAAAACGGAGGGAGAGGTGAGGAGGGGAAAGGGGAGTAGCGGGGGTTGGGAGGGCGAGAGGAAGAGGGAGGGGAGGTGGGGGGAAAGGAGATAGGGTGGAGGGGGGTAGCTGGAATGTGAAGGAAAGAGAAGAGCAGGGGGGGGTGGGAGAGGGGGGTGTGGGGGGAGGGGGGGGGGGAAGAGGGAGAGAAGGGGATGTGAAGGAGGGGTAGCAGAGGAGGACCGGGGGTGGGGGGGGGATGGGAAAGAAGTGGGGGGCGGGGGGAAAGAGTGGAGAGGGGGGGGAGGAAGAAGGGCTAGGGGGTGGGCGAAGGGGGGAGGAGAAAAGAGAGGCGGGGGAGGAGCGTAGGGAGGAAGGGGAAGATGGGGAGGGGGTGAAAGGGGAAGGAGAGAAGGAGGGAGAACGGTGGGCAAGGGGAGGAGGCTGAGGGAGGACACAAGAGTTAAGGGGGAAAGTGTGAGGGAGAGGGCGAGGGGAGGGAGCGGGAGGGGGGGGGCTGGGGGTAGAAATACGAAGATGCGAAGAGGGGTGGAAGGGGAAGCGGGGGGGGTGGGAAGTGGACGTGGAGGGGAAGGTGAGGGGGGAGGTATAAAGGTGGAGGGGGGGCGGGAGGGGGGGAGGGGCGGGAGGTGGGGAGTGGGAGAGATGGGAAGGGGAAAGGGACCAAAGAAGAGAGGGAAAGGACGAGGAGGGAGAAAGGTAGGGGGGGTGGGGGGGAGGGAGACGGGGAAAAGAGAAAGAGGGGTGGCGGGAGAGAGGCGAGAGGGAGTTGGGGGGGGCGGAAGGGGGAGAAGAGAGGGGGGGGGGCGGGAGGAGAGGGAAAGGGAGGTGGGGGAGGAAGCATGGTGTGTGGGGCAGGAACGGGGAGGAGAGGGGGGGGGGGCGGGGGAATAAGGGGGGGGGGGAGGTAAGGGAGAGGGGACGGATAGGGAGAGGGGTAGGAGGGGAGGGGAGAGGAAGGGAGGTGGGAGAGCGAGGGGGAAGGGGGAGAGAAGGACAAGGGGTGGGGGGGGAAGGAGGGGCAGGAGGGCTGTGGGTGGGGGGGGAAGGGGGGGGGGGGAGAGGGAGGGGGCGGGCGTGGGAGCGAAAAGGGGGGGATGGGTAAAGGGGGGACTAAGTGGGTAGGGGAGGGGGGGGTGCGGGAGGTGGGGAGGAGGGGGAGAGAGAGAAGGGGAGGGGGGGGGAAGGCGGGGAGGGGTGAGGAGGGGAGGAGAGGATGAGGGGAAGATAGGGTAAGGTGAGATGGAGGTGGGGGGAGGGGGGGGAAGGGGAGACGAGGGGGGGGAAAAGGAGGAGGGGGATGCTGGGGGAAAAGAGGGGGGATGGGAGGCGGAATGTAGAGCATGAGGGTGGGGGGGGGGTAGGGGGGGGAAGGGAGTGGGTGAGGAGGCGTAGAGAGGGGAAGCAGGAGGGGGGGGGTGGGGGGGGGGAGAGAAAGTAAGGGGGAGGAAGGGCGGGGGGGGGGGGGTAGGGAGGGATGGAGGAGGGAGGGAGGGAGGGAGGGAGAGGGGCATGGAGAGAAGTGGGATGGTGGCGAGAGGGAGGGGGAAGGGGTGGAGGGTTAGAGGGGAGGGGGGGGGGCTGGGGGGAGGAAGGGGGAGAGGGGGGATGGGAAAGTAGGAGCGGACGAAGGTAGGGAAAACGGGGCGTAGAGGATGGAAGTGGGGGGGGGGGAGTAGAGGGGGGGAGAGTGGAGGGAAGGGGGGAGGAAAGGGGCAGGGTGGGGGTGAATGGTCCGAATGGGAAGGGAGAATGACGGGGGGGAATGGGAAGAATGTGGGGAGAGGGAAAAGGGGGAATAGAAGGTTGGGATTGGGTGGAAAAAAAGGAGGCTGGGAGGGGATAGGGGGGGGGAGAGAGAGGGGGAGAAAGTGAGAGAGTTATGAGTGGGGGGGGGGGGAGAAAAGGGGCAGAGGAAGCAGGGTGGAGGAGGAGTGGGTGTGAGGAGAAGGGGAGACTGGTAGGGCGGGAAGAGGTGGGGGGTTGGGGGGATAGGGAGGGGTGACGGGGGGGAAGGGGAGAGGGAGGGGGGGAGATGAGAGAGAGGAGGGGGGGGGAAGGGTAAGGGGAAGGGGAGAGGGATTGGAGTTTCGGGGGGGGGGTAATGGTGGGCGGAGGGGGGGAGAGATGGCGACGGTGGGGGGGAGGGAACAGAAGGGAAGGGAGGCAGGGGCGGCGGAGGGGGGGGGGGAACGTGGGAGGCGAGTAGGAAGGAAGAAGGGTAGAAGGAAAAGGAGGAGGAAGAGGAGGGAGAGGAGAGGGGGGGAAGATGGAGAGGGGTGGGGAAGGGGATAGAGGTAGGGGGGGGGAAGCATGAGAAAGGGAGAGGGGGAAGAGGGGGGGTGAGCGGGGAGGAAGAGGGGGGATGGGAAGGAGGTGAGGGAGGGCAAGGAGTGGCAAGGGGGGCAAGGGGAACGTGGGGAAAAGGGGGGAAAAGGGAAAGAGGGCAAGGGATGAGGGGGGGGAAGGGGTGGGGGATGGTGGGTAGGGAAAAAGGGAAGTAACGAGGGGGTGTGGAGGTGAGGGGACGGAGGGGGGGTAAAGTAAAAAAGGAAAAGGGGGAGGAAGGGGGGGGGGGTGGGGGGGGCGGGGAAAGAGCGGTGGACGGAAGGGGTGGGGGAGGGGGGAGGGGGGGGCAGACAGGGGGGGGTAGGAGGGGGCGAGAGAGTGGAGAGAGAGAGGGGTGGGGGGACTGGAGGGGTACGCGGAGAGTGGAGGGAGGGTAGGAAGGTGGACGTACGTGTGTGGTCGAGGGGCAGAGTAAAGGACCTGGGCGAAAAGCTGGGGAGTGGTGGTAGGGGGAAGGGGGGTGAAAGGAGGCGGTCGGGGAGGGGGGAGAAGAGAGGGCAGGGGGGGGGTGGGGGGCGGGTGATGGAGAACAAAATAGGGAGGGGGGGGCTGGGGGTGAAGGGGGGGGGAGGGGAGGGGGGGGAGGGGGAATGGGAATACGGGGGGGGAGGTATATGGGGGAAGAAGGGCGAGGGAGAAAAAAAAAGATGGGGAAGGTAGGTGGGGCGGAGGGAGGGGGAGGGAAAGGGGGGAAAGAATGGAGGGATGGGGGCAGAACGGGCCAGGGAGGCGAGGGTGGGGAGAGAGGGAAGAAGGGGAAATGGAGAGTGGGTGAGGCAAAGACGGAAGAAGGGGGGGCCGGGGAGAGAGGGGGGGGGGGGGAGATGGTGTGGGTGAAGAGGGGAGAGGAGGGAGGAAAGTGGGGGGGGAGGGAAGGGCTGGGGTGGAAAGGGGGAGGAAGAAGTGAGAGGGCGAAGTGGGGGGGGGGGGGCGGAGGGAGTGGGGGGGGAGAGAGAAAAGGGGGGGGGGAGGAGAGTAGAGGAGGGGGGGCGGAGGGTGTTAGGGAACGGGGAGGGGGGGAGGAAAGGGAGAGGGGGGGGGAGGAGGGGGGGAACAGGAAGAAACGGGAGGCTGGAGAAGAGGCGAGAGGGTGGCGGGGGGGGAGAGAGAGGATTGGGGGAAAAGAAAGCACAGGAGGGGGGGATGGAGAGGGACGGGAAGGGAGAGGGGAATATGGGGGGGTATAAGGAGAGGGGGAAGGGAGGAGTGGGTAACCGCACGGAGGGGAGGAGCGGGGGGTGGGGGGGGGGGTTAGAGAGAGGGGGGGGGGGGAAGGGAGGGGGGAGTGGGAAAGGTGGAGGGAGAGGGGGAGGTGATGGAACGGGGAGACGGGGGGAGAGGGGCTGGGGGGGGTGGGGGAGTGGCGCTGGGGGGGGCAGGGAAAGGATGGACGGGGGGGCGGAAAGGAAGGGGGGGAAGACGGGAGATGGAACGGTGGGGTTGGGTGAGGGGCAGAAGACTAAAGGAGAGAAGGGGAGGGAGAGGTGGAGGGGAGGAGGGGAGAAAGAGCGGGGGGGGGTGGGAATGTGCAGAGGGGGCAGACAGCGGATGATGGAGGGGGGGGAGGGCGGGGAGAAGATGGGTGGGAAATGGGCGGAGGGGGGGGAGGGGGCGTAAGGGTGGGAGGGGGGGGTAAATTGGGGTGTAAAGAGTGGAGGTAGGGGGGGGGAGAAAGGGGGGGGGGGGTGGATTAGGGGGGGGGGGGGAAAGGGAAGGGGTTGTATGGGGAAGAGGGGTGGGGGAGATGAGGGAATGAGGGAGGGTGAGAGTGGGGCGAGAGGGGCGGAGGGGGAGGGGAAAAGCTAAGGGGGGTAGAGGGGTGGGGTAGGGAGGGGAAAGAGAGAGGGGGGGGGCACAAAGGGTGGAGGGGAGGGGGGGGGGGGTGGGGAGGGTGAGTTGGGGTACAAGAAAGAGTGAGGGGAGGGGACAAGGTGGGTGCGGCGGGGGTAGAAGGAGAAAAGGGGGGGGGAAGGGGAGGAAACGGTGGAATGGAGAAGGGGAGGAAAGGAGGCAAGGACAGCAGGGTAGGTTTACAAAAGGGGGGTGGGGAGCAACAGGGATGGAAGGGTAGGCTACGGATGGAAAGAAAAAGGGGAGAATGGAGAGGTGGAGTGGATGGAGATTGGATTGTGCTGGGAGGAAGGGAAGTTAGGGAGGGAGTGTGGAGGGAGAAAATACTAGGAGGGACAAAAAGGAGAGGGGGGGGATTGGCTGGGGATGGTGGAGGGGGGAGAGAGCAGGAGGACGGGGAAGGTGGTGAAGAAAGAGGAGGAAAGGGAGTGGAGGTGCGGTGAGGAAGGAAAGGGGAGAGAGCAGGTGGGGGAAGGGATGGGGTCGGGGAGGGAGTGGGGGTTAGGAGTGATGGGTGGGAGGAGGTGGGAGGTGCAGGATCTGGGGGGGGGGAGGAGGGGTAGAGGGGGGGGGGGGGAGGGGGGGGGTGGGTAAAGAAGGGAGGGGGGGCGGGAAGAGGGGTAAGGGAGGGGGGTGGAAGAGGGAAGAGTGAGAATAAGGAGATGGGGAAGGGGAGGGGGCGAGGGGGGAGAGAGGGATGGAAAGGGGGGGGGGAGAGGAGGACGAATAAAAGGGGGGAGGCGGCGGGGGTGGGGAAGAAGGAAGCGGGGAAGGGAAGCGGGGGGGTACGAGGGGGGGACCGTGGGCGAAGCAGAGGGGGAGGAAGTGGGAAGGGGGAAGGAGGTAGTAGGTAAAAGATACAGAGCGGAAGGAAGCAAGGGGGGCAGGTGGAAAGGGTCGGCAAAGGGGGGAGAGAGGGGGGTGGAAGGGTGGAATTTGGAGGGGGGGTGGGGGGACAGGGACATCAGTGCGGGACGAGGGAGGAAGGGAAGGGGAGGATGACGAGAGGAGGGTAGGCGGCGGCGGGAAGGAGAGAGAAGGGGGAGGTGAACATGGATACGGGGGGAAGGGGGGGTGAAGAGAGGAGGAGGCGAGGGAGGTCGGAGTGAAGAGAGGAGAGGTGAAAGGGTGGAGAATGGGAGAGGAGGGGAGGTAGAGTGCAGGGAGATAGAAAGGAAGGAAGGAGGGGGGGGGAAGTGGGGATGAGGGGTGAGGTGGGAGGAGAAGAAACGGGAGGGGGAGAGGGGGGACGAGAGAGACAGGGTAGTGGGGTGGGCGGGGGGTGGGGGGGACGGGGGGGGGGGAGAGGGGGGAAGGTCAGGAGGAGATTAGAGGGTCGGAAGGGGAGGGAGGGAAGGGAAAAGAGGGGGAGGGGGTGGGTGGGGGGTTGGGGTACAAGAGGGGGAGGGGCATATGGGCAAAGGAGAGGGAGGAGAATTGGGAGGGGGGAGGAAAGAAGGAGGAAAATAGAGGGGCAAGGGGGAGGGGGGAGAGAATAAGATAGAAGTAAAGAGGAGATGAAGAGGGTAGAGAGTGAAGTGAAGCGAGACGACAACAAGTGGGGGACGAAATGAAGGGGAGTACGGGGGGGTGGAAGGTAGAATAGATTGTGAAGAGACGCAAGACAAGGAAGTGGAGGGGCGGGAGGAAGAGGGTGAGAGGGTGGAAGAGAGGAAGGAGAAGTGGGACAGGAGGGACATCGGTAATCATAGAAAGCTGGAGTGGGAGAGCGGAAACGGCGGGGAGGGGAAGAGGGCGAATAGGGGGAGGAGGGAAGGGGAGGGGGGGAGGCGGACTCTTATTGCGCGGTCACAGCGGCATTAAAGTGACCAAAATTCCGGGGAAAAAAAAGTAATTTCGACCTGATCTCCATCTCCTGCAGTGAAACTATGAAAAGAAAGGGATAACTACAGAAAAGATAAGGGGGAAACAGTACCAATGTTTGGACACCAAAAAGTAAACGCCGGGGAGGAACGAATCTCACTGACCGAACCTAACTTCGAAAAAATGTCTGGGTCGAGTCCGCTGAACTAAAAAACATTCTGCCTGGAATCATATGAGGATCAAAAAAGAGAAGGGGAGAAGCCAGCTCGGTAGGCAGGGGGACAGTAGGGTTCAGGAGTGGGGAGCAGTCTAAGCACGCAAGAAGAAAAAAAAAGGGGTTTGATGTAAAAGACCTGACGCTACAATTCCAGTTTCATTCCCCTTGGGGGGACGAGCAGGAATTTAGGGAAGAAAATAAAAGGACTTAGCCGCCGTGGAAAGTGGACCGTACTTGACGGAGGGGCACTACGACATCTCCTTGGAAGGCACAATCAGCCAACGTCTTTCGCGAACGAAGAGGGGGAAGAGGAAAACTAAGAGAAGGGAATAATGACTACAATTCGGGATTATCCAGCTGCACCGGTAGCAGGGGCCAGGGGTGATAGGATTTTTTGAAACCAAAAACCAAAGAACTCATAGTTGACTGCCGCATGTTCGGATGAGAAAGGGGGAGACAAGGGCAAGAAAGGACTCAAGTACACAACATTGAGGGGTGAAGAGGAAACAATAATAGGAGCAGAAAAGAAGGAAGGTCCTTACTCCCCGCTGAGCCTAAATAGAAAAAAGGACAACGTCCATCCAAACCTTTGGAAAAAAAAAGGAGTAATGGGGGGAAAAAATGGTTATAAAGGGAAAGAGGGAGATCGTTCACGCACGCCAACCTTGGGGGCCAGGCTATCGATTTGTCGAGAAGGTTAAGATTAGAAACTCACTAATTGAGGCCCCGTGCATATTCACAAAGAACTTGGGGAATCGAGCCCTGCAGAGAGAAAGCCCGACGATAGAGGAAATAGCCGGGGTATTGGGAATGACTCACCCCAAAATGAAGGGAGAGAGGGAATACGTACGAGGAATCGGGGCGAAGTCAAGACTACAGGTTCAACAACACCTCTCAAAAAAGAAGCTCGTAGCTAACAAAAGGAGTGAGCATTAAGAGGTTCACGTTAAAAAAAGGTTAATCCCAGGATAAGTAAACAACAACAACGTATGAGGAAAGAGAGAGAGCCGGGGAACTTATCGAACGTGTTGAAAAGGCAACAATGTCTCATTGAATGTTGTTTGAGCCTACGAGATCAGGTTAGGGGGGGGGCATGAAAGAGGTAAGAAGTTAAAACATCGCCCTCAGGGAAGGTTTCAACGCATTGGGGGACCAGAGAGATTCCTGAGGGTGATATCCATTCGTCATTTGACAAAATACCCCGGCTGATGATAAGGTCTTCGCGGAGATCTCAAAGAGGGGAGGGGAAGGCCAGATGAAGAGCTTGCGGGCTGAGAGGCATGGGGCGTCCGTGACAATCTGTTGACAGAAGAGAAAAGGAGAAGACTCGGCGGCCAATGGCAAGGGGCGGCAGGTGATAAAACCGAGTCAAAGGGGGAGACAACAGACTAGGGGGAAAACTTGGAAAAGAAAGAGAATCACGTGGGGAAGAGTGCCAGGGGGAAGAGAGAGCGGCGGCAGCACCGTCGAGTCCAAGCCAGGATGCGATCCAGAGGCACAAAAAAAAAAAGGTTGTGGAGGGGAAAGAGGGGAAAGAAAAGTGGAAGGGACCAAGCTAACACTCTGTATGAAGAGAGGTAGTGTTCCATCAATCCCTACCAAACCAAAAGTCACCCGGCGAATTCGGGGCTGAACAGGATCCCGCATTTCGTATTATTTCAGGGAAGGGGGAGGGAGTGTTCCAGAGGAAAAAAGAAGGGGGGAGCGAAATACTCGGGATGTTGCCCGTAAGGAGAGGGTCGGGGGGTAGTAATCCTGACATTTGAAAAAGCGGAGAGTGAGGAGATCAACGTTAGTAGAGAAAAAGCTTCGAGGGAAGTATCACGTGGCGGCAGGTAGAAGAAGAATTGTGGGTATCTGGGAATAGCCTCGTCCCCTTACCCCTAATACGCCTGTGGAGGGAGGAAGAATAAAGAGGAAGGGTCAACCGTCGATTTGGAGAGTCCGGGCGTAAAGGGAAGGGAATTCAGAAGTTCAGCTTACATCAAAGAAAAAAGCCAGGGTTCGAGTTCGTGCAAGGTACAAGGGGGGGCTAAAATTGGTAGGAAACGCGTACGTGGGGTGTAACCCGGGTGTCGCTCGGAAAGACGGCTGTTGAAGGATAGGAGGCAAGGAACGTAGAGTGATCTCAACAAAGCCAAGGACAGTGGTTCACATGAAAGCTGTGAAATCGAAATCAATTCGGGACGAAGAGAGGGGGGGAAAACAAGTCGGAAGGGGAAAGCAGGTTTGGAAATAGTTCTGAATGGACGGCGGGTCTGTAACCGAATGTAACAACGCGGGGAAAAAAAAAACAAGCATTGCCGTGGGTAAGCAAGGCCATGGAAATACGGGACGCAGGCCTCAAGGGGGGGTTAGGGGTAACAGGAAAGGGGAAAGGGGGGGAGAGAGGGGCAAGGGCCGTTGTTTTATACGGTCGGATAAGGTCCGAGTAAGGAAATGGTTCCATTGATCTTCTCATAGGAATAATGATTTTTTTATGGAGAAGGAAGAGGAAGTAACGAGGGGGGGGAAGAGACGTGCCTTAAGGGTTGACGCCCTGTAGCCAAAGCCAGAGAGGTGGGGAGAAGGACAGAGAGGGAGGAATGGCTCTTTATCGTGGCCCCAACCTACGTATGAAACCCCACCCATGAGGGAAGAGCAAGACAAAATGCTCCAACCGATAAAGGAACGAAAGACAAAAAGGTTTGGGATCGACGAAACAACAACGGTTAAAAGGAGATCCCAAAAAAGGTTGGTAGCGGGAGGCAGAGAGGGGGGAGGGCACTGTGGGGAGCGGCTTCGCACGGGGGAGGGGGTGTAAAGAAAGGGGGGGGGCATCGCCAGTAGCAAAGGTCCTTACCGGGATGGGCCCTCATATCTTCGTTGGTTCTTTGGAAAAGAAGGAGAAAACCAACATTTCAGAAAAGAAAGGTAACACAGTTCATTGGCCGCTCAAAAAAATCATTTCGGAAGTGAATGAAGCAGCAAAAGTTCAAGGAAAGTGCTTAATACCTGATCCGCCCGTTCCAACAAGACGCTTTCCAATCTCCCTAAAATCCAAAAAGGGAAGTGAAAATGCGGACAAAAGGGGGGGATGGGACTGCTACCCGCTATCAGGCATGTTTCATAAGGGGGAGGTAGCATCGAGGTGGGTGGGTCAGCGGGGTCTTCCCGCCGCTTATCAGAAACTCCTTCCACCGAGATCGTGAAGGGGGGGGAAAGAAATAAGATCCGAAAGGAGGGGTCACAGAAGCATGAAAGGCACACTAAGGCTGGAAAGGGAGAAATGAGCATCAAAGACGAAGGAAGGGGAAAGAAGAGGAAAAAGGGAAGAAGAAAACAGCCCGTCTCCTAATAGACCGGTTACACCCACCTTTACAGAAGGGGGACCTAATGCCAAAAGGGGGAAAAAAGGGACACCTTAAAGGAAAAGCGACCCGGGGAGTCCGCGCGAGCTGCCTGGAAACGGGAGGAATCGTAAAAAATCGAACTCTGGATCCCTTCGGTTTTAGGAGTAACAAGAGGAGGGAGGTTGACGCAAAAAAGGTAAGGAAACGAACACCGGCTTTTTAGGTCCGACCTTGAGCTAAAAACCGGTGAAGGGGACAACGGGTGGGCCGGCAGGCCGTTGAAGAATATCAAACGGGAAAGGTCGTCGAAAACAAGGGGGGGAAATGGGGGACGTTACGGGCCTCAAGGAAACGAGAAGGACGAGCACATCGTAACGGCTTGGGAGCCCTACTCTGGCCGTGAACTACTCGTCAAAAAGATCAAACCCACTTCGGGAGGCGGAAAGAGGGAACCGAAAGTAAATGCGGAAAAGGGTATTGGATGGCTTGAAAAACAGACTAACGAGAAACAGAAAGAGGGTGGGACAGGGGAAGGGGAAGGGTGGATCAAAACATACTGGATGAAAAGACATAATCGAAAGAACAAAAGGATCTGTAAAATTTAAATATGAGCGGCAATCCTTATGTACTCGAACTTCTGCGGCCGAAAGAAGAGGAAAGGCACGGAAGAAAAAAGGGGGAGCAACGGAGACAAGTGTTCACAAGGTAAGGTGGGGAACCCTTAACCCGCTTGGCACAGAAGTACGGGGGATCATGACGCACATGGCAATGGGCAAGCAGAGATCATTCTCGGTTCAGGAAAGATTGTCACGCGATTGCTAAGCAAATGCAGGGGAAAAAAAGAAAAGAGATATTGAAGAGAAAAAAGAGAAAGATCACGAGCGCAGAAGGTATCGAATCATCGCCGGGGGATTTGGGTAAATGACTGAAATGAAGGAGAACGAGGTTATCTTTGCAATCGTGAGAAATCAGGCAAAGGAAAAACGACGTACAAGACATTCGGAGGAAAAAAAAGCACAAGGAGACATGAAAACGGAGGGAAAACAACCAGGGGGGGGGAATTGGTGGCCGATACGTTCCACGTGCTCGGAGGTA
>Ga0179593_1786391_pt1 | contig 11434 bp, 11 predicted proteins | sample CZODoug2_1_08_16_FD_185931 | JGI IMG/M metagenome (GOLD analysis project Ga0179593, IMG submission 185931) | Vadose zone soil fungal communities from Angelo Coast Range Reserve, California, USA - CZODoug2_1_08_16fungal (PacBio error correction) | ecosystem: Environmental > Terrestrial > Soil >...
TTACATACCGTTCAGGATACTGTACATTAAAGCGTTAGTGACCATTACTCTGGACGTCAGTATGAGACCAGCCGATCATCCGTCGTACTGCCACTCCCGGTAAGGCATGGCCCTGCGCAAGCTCGGCCGCGACATCCGTTACGCCCGGCGCCTGCGGCCCATCCCGGGCGGCCATCGCGGCGCAGCGCGCTTCGTCAGCCGAACGACCCTCGTCAAGATTGAAAAAGTGATCCGACGTCGCGATCGGGGATATACCCCACGGTCCTTTGTGCTCGCATGGCGGCCGACTGGGCGATCTCGCCGCGCCGAATAACGATCCGTAGGCCCTACAGCTCGAAGAAGAAAACCTGCCGCCGCGAAGTCGCGTGTGCAACCAACCGAAACGCACGAAGACCACTGAGGTACAGAGAGGCTCTGGTATACGTTGATCTCGACGGCGTCCCGCACCTGATGGGGCGTCCTGGGGCCCGTCGCGCAGAACAAGGAAAGCGCCACCTTCGAATACGACAAACATGCTGGTTCGCTTTCTCTTGTGGGTTGTTTTCTTCCATCGTCTCGATCGGAAGCGAACTTTAATGAGCTTTCAATGGATGCAGCTTCTGCCTGGAGACGGATTTTTGGCCATAATTTCTTGCACCCTCCGGTTTCTTCCTCAGTTCCGCGCGCCCGCTCTCCCCGCTCCTTGGTTATTTTTTCTTCCCTGCGGTGGCTTCTCTTTCGCCTCATGATTCATCCGCACTTGTAAATGGCTGAGCGGCGATTTCCGCTCTGGCACAGCTGCACGGCGCTGACGGTCCTTATCAACGCGCCTTTGCCGAATCCGTATCCTGGTATTTCATACAATTCCCGGTTGTGGTTTCACAAAATCTCCTGTGCGGGCCATTTTATGGGTCGAGGGCTTGTGCCTTTTCTCATTTTTGCCCAAGACGCCTGCTGAGCTTCGATTTTGGCCGCTGACCGTATTCCAGGTTCTGAGTTTCATCACCGGCACTACCCCTGCTTTAACTGGCTTGGCATTGCTTTGGTTTTCTCTTGTGGATGATTTCAGGCGTTAACGATTCCTTCCCACGGGTGTGAGGAACCCATTAGCCCATCCCGGAGTGAAAGAGGCTTTTTAGCCACTGAATGGGAAACCCGAAATTCTCACGGGATATGGTCTGTGGTTGCGCGTCGTCCCCTTCGGTCTGTCAGCGAGTCCGCATGCTCGTCGTGGGGGCCCGGCCGGCGTTGCCGCTTCTCCGCTCAGGTCTTTTAATAGTTACGGATTATTCGCCGTCATGAACCCCCGCGCCCGGAAATTCATCCTGAAGCAGCGATTACGGTAATCCTGGAAGGCGTATGAGTGTCAATGTAAAGCCTGGAGACCCCCTCACGACGCCCTGCTCAAGTCGCTCGTTCAGCCACGTCTTGAATGGCAATGTGGTTCGCGCGCCCTCAGTGACTACCGGCAGAACCCTTGGTTCATTAATCTTTGCGTCACGTCTTTTTGGCATGGTCCAAGCCGGTGTGTGCTTTGCTGGCGCATAATCCCTTCCCAAAAGCCTCCCGAGTTCCTGAGGGCGATGTCTATGACTATCGTTTACTACCGCCGAAGAGCGCAAAATCCTGCCAATGGTGGGCCCGAGACGCGCAGGGCCTTTACTGCCTCGGTCTTTTCGATGAAGCCGCTAGACTTGGGCTTACTGGATAAGTTTGCGGTCTTTAACTCAGAGGAGGATCGTCAGGCTGAATAACGCTCTGATGCCCTTGTGGAATGCTCAGGTTCGTCACATGGCCCCTGCTCCGGCTTATAGATGGAAACTATCTCCGAAATACATGTGATTGGTTGGGGACATAGACGAAGCCGTAGGGTCATCCATTTTGATGTTCACGTCAAGCTCATGGGTCACAAACCGATCATAACCGCCTGTACGCGGGTTTTCTACCAATACCACGCTTCAAACGAATCTGGCCCTCCGTAGAAAACAACCCGCATCACTGTTGGTGGTGTTGTAGATGGTCCGAAAACCGGCTGCCATGGAGAGATGATCGATGATGTCCTAGGACCACCGCCTATCACGTTGGAACTGGGCCCCGTAAGGATGATGATGGCATTGGTGATGATGAGCCAACGCCCGATATGCGCCGAATAGCCGTTGGGTAAATAGCCCAACTATCGAATCAGGGTCAACAGCCAAAATACGACAAGGGCGCTTGCCGCCAGCGGGTAAGTACGAAAACCCCCTTCAAAAATACGTTTTAGACCGCCTTCGTCATAAGAGATATCATACCTATTCATAAAAGTAACAAAACGCAGTCGAGCGTCTAACGATCATGGACTCTAAAGGCACACAACCCGTTGCTATCCTATTGCCTACTCCTCGTACCGGGGGTCCTGCGTTGGCGAAGATCCCGACTATTCCTGATGAAACGACCCAGCATCAGCCCAAACCCCGGCACTCACCCAGCCAGATCAATTCCCTGTACACCGATCGCACTTTTAATCCGGATGAATTAGTCATTCAGATCCTGTGCCTCCACTTATCCTCTGGAGATTGTTCAGGCTTATCATGGATGCAGCAGCAGCCGAGCTAAAAGGTCAAGACCTCACGAGCGCCGTCGAAAACCGATCTGGGACCCCACATCCAGGCCTGTGGCCTCCTCCGATGTGCTCAAACGCATGAAACAACAGACATCACTGGACCACCAACCTGGGGCAATGCTTTTCTAGCCAGTCAATCCGACGGCATGGATGCCATCCAAGATGCGCACCCGGGCCCAGAAGTCGGGAAATTGAATACGATCAGAACACATAACGTACGAATACACTGAAAACGGTCAAAAGTGTTTCGTGATTGAGCCCGCCAACCCAAGGTTCTTTATGTTGGCCGGATTATGATCCCGCATGGATTTGGGGTCCTGCCCCACTCTGGTATCCTTACCCTATTGGTATTACCGCCCCCCTCCGCCTATTGGGCTTTGGTGCTGTGGGGCCCGTATCGTGGGAGCTCGGTTTTCAGTAGATTGGCGCGGGGAGGGCTGGGAGTGGCATCGTATTGGCATGATCGCTGCGTGTTTTCGTCAATCGCACTTTTATTCCTTGAACCCTTCAACACTGTTCAATTAATGAATTTTCTTGGGCCGGGGACAAATGGTCCCATGAGCCTTCCATCGTTTTTAGGTGTTCTTATCCAAACCAGCGTTGTCTACTCATTCCGACGCGCTGGCGCTCTGAGTTTCATCACGTCTCTTCTTTCAGCCAGAGAACAATTTCCGCAGCGCCGGATCGCGCTCACGAGGATCGTTTTGGGAATCGCCAATCTCGCTAGCGTTTTCAACAGAAACACACCGCCTTTGGAGGCCTGAAGGCGGGGGGCAAACGCCCGCACCCACTCGACCGTGGATATTCGAGTATACATCGAGTAACGACGGAGGTCCGCGCCTGGCCTCACCAGGGCTAGCACCTTCCTCGGTGGACCAGCGGAGGCGGTAGCGGTTGGGGTCGAGGATGTTACTGCGATCATGGAGGAGGAATCGGCGCGGCGGCAGGGATCGGACAGAGGCTGTGCGGCCCCGGTCATGGGAGAAATTGGGGGCGGTGGTGGGGGACACCGATGGATCAAACAGGCAAAGAAACCAAGCAAACAGATAAGAACTGGCAAGCCCTTTTATTCTGCCCTTTATCCAGCTATGTCGCTCTGCTGGCTTTAAGCCACATAGCGTTTTGCTGATCCATGTACCGTTCATCACACAAGATCCTTTGAGGCACACTCCAGGACGGATTGAACGCGGTATTGAAGTTCGTAAGAATGATGACACCGCAATCCCTTTAACATTTTTGGGCATGGGATGGAAAGGACATTGTCCTGTTCGAGAAAAGTGATCCGAGTTTATGAGAATGATGGACGTGCCAAATGCGTCAAGGCCGCTGTTAAAAAAGCAAGATCCTCCCTGATCCACCGGACCCCAACCGCGTGATGCTGTCGATTGGCGCGCATGACTGGCCGTCTTCCATCCCCATGGGTCGGAAGTATAACCGATGGACCTTAATTCCTCAGAGGGTAAAAGAGGAGATCTTGGCCCCGGGTTGGCGCTAATGAGCTAAATGCCATCGAGTGTGCCGTGCTTACGTGGAAGCCAATTCGGTATGCCCCAAAATCATAAACACCATGTTGTTCCAGAAACGCCGAGCATTTGTGGAGCTCCCCCGGCAAACGTATGGCTTGTTGGATCCGTCAAATGCCTGCCGGTGTGAGGTGTCCTAAGATTTGCCCAAGCGGCGGCGAGTATGTCCATGTGAACGGTAACCCCTACCGCGGTACTATTTCAGGATCTTATCCACCCCGGGACGCGATGCCCATGGGGGTACCGTTAACTATATCGTGACCGGTTCGATGATCGGTGATTGCGCTGTCGCTTGGCCGGCCGAGTACGGCGTTTCCGAATCCAACCTTTATTGTGCACCATGAGGGGTCGTCCTTTGAAAACCATTTGGGGCCGAAACCGTTCGATCGTGGTTAAAGAACATAGCAAGTAAGACGGCAACAAACTAAGGGGCGGAAAGAAGAATGAAGAAAAATGAGCAGGGAGGAGAGAATGGAAGTTAAAAAGGAGCAGGAATAGCACAGACACGTCCAAATGACGGATTCAATCCCGATCCAGCCTGGCGACCGTCCAGCCCTCCAAATAATCCCCATATTTACAATCTCCACGGATACTGTCAAATGACCGAAGTGAAACTGTCGTTTGATTTACCAATTCGCGCCGCAAAGTCGCCCTCTGTGCATCGGTGGGCCGCTATCCTGTGGGGAATCCTTAGGGTGGGCATTAAATCTACAGTCCCACGATCGATGCGGACGTTTCCGATGTTTCCGATTTAAAGGACCCTTCTCCCTTCCGCTTCCGCGCTTGTGGGCATTAGACAAGATCTCCCTCAGCCTTAATCCCCTATCTTCGTAGCCCCGAACCCACGTATTGCGCAGATTGGACGTCAGCCGCAAGACTTTAGAACTCGCTCCAGATTTGAACACTAGAATACACGCCTTTTCCCGCCCGCGGCCTCCGAGGAAATCCGCGCGCCTATGAGGCGATGAGACCTCTCTGGATGATGCGTGGAGGTCATCGCGCGCCGATCGTACGGCGGACGGCCGCCGCGGGCAATTTCAAACAAATTTGTTTCTCATGCGATGACCGACTTCGTCCGCTCCTGCGTAAAGATGCGGCAAAAGAGCGGCTGGATTCCATTATCGGTGTGAAAAACCAACTCCGCGCTTGCCAACAAAACTCGAACAGCCTTGACCGAGCCTTCGCTTCGATCAATTCATTATCGTCTGGTCCGCTATAATCGCGCCGGTCGCGGGCCTCAGCCCGCTCCCACTTGTCTTGGAGGTAAATCCATGGTTCGCGGTCGCGCTGCTCCCGAGTGTCATCGCCCACCTCAAGCCAATCCGGGAAGCTCAGCCTTGCTTCGTATGGCACCGGCCGATTTCGTCATCTGGCCGGCGAGCTGTTCAAGTGATGGCAGGCGTTCACATACTGCACGTACCATATCGTGGCTCGTCTCAATCTTACTGATTTGCTTGCTGGACAAGTGCAGGCCGCATTTGGGACAACCTGCCTGCCTCGATTGGACATATCCGGTCCAGACAAGCTGCGACCGCTGGCGGTACCCAACCCATCGTTCAGAGCGTTGCGAATGTCCCGAACGGTGAGCAGAGTTCCTACCGGGCTTTGAGGCGAGCGCGTGATGTCTTCGGCGTGCCCACGAACACCCCGCCGGAGATCGTCCGATAGACTCAACAAAGAGATCAATGCGAGTCTCACGATCCAAAGTCATAGGCCCGCTCGCTGATCTGGGGCCACGGCACTTGAGGGCTCGCCCGCCGACTTCGGCAAGCTCAATCGCAGAGAAACCGAGAAAGTGGGCCAAGGTGATCCGGGCTGCCATATCAAACCGGAGTAGGTCCGAAGGCGGGCTGACATTCCTACGTCCCTTTTCGGCGAACACTTGACGTTGATTAGCGGTTGGGGCGCACGTCCGGTTCTGCCAGGTGGCGACCATGGTCCGCGAGAGTCCCATTGTGGTCGCCGCATGCCTGCTTAGGTTGTCCGCCCCGCCCGGCAGCGCACGGAACACGCGAGCCCTTGCCCCGCTCGCTCGTCACTGTCACGTCTCCAGCCATCAGGCGCGCGAGCTTTGCAGGTGATGGCAAGGACCGAGCCCCGTGGCCGCGAAGCTCTGAGCGGTCCGCGGCCTCGGCTTTGGTTAATTCTTCGAACAGCTTTGCCTGTTGCTCCGTGGTCATGCCGCGGCCGTGTCGCAACGGCGAACTCGACGAAGTTACTGCCATTGGCTCACCTTGCGTGCCGCAAGCTTGGACCTCGCCCGCCTTTGGTGAACTTGCAGCATTGCTGAGGAGATTTGAGGCAGTATCTGCCGCAGCCCGGCATCGGATCCCCCAGTCAATGCGCCGAGGTTTCTCTTGGGCGTCAACAGAGCGGTCTTGTTCTGCTCCTCAACTGGCCGGCGGTGCCGATGCATCGTTTGATCAGCGGGCAGCTGCACCGTTTGTGGGTTGAGTTCGAGGCTTCCGTCCTCGATCTTCGACAGGTCCGAGCACCTGTTTGTGAAGGCCAAGAATGTGAGTACCAGCGTGTTCCGCGCTGCAGCGGCTCCTGCGCCTTTTTCTGTGCCGAAGCGCGCCGCGTTTTTGACCATCATTTCGGCAGGCCGATGGGGCGATTGAATGGAGTGCGCAGTCGTGGCTCTTCTGGAGACGAGTGCGACTTGTTCTCGCTCGCCAATTGCAGCGGCGGTTCTTGTCCTTGATTTCCGTCACAAAACCCACCAAAAAAAACATACAAAAAACACACCGCATCGTTCTCAATGGCGATTCACGTGATTGCGGAATTGGGCCTAGTTTCGATCTGACAGGTTTTTTGTTCGTTGAACGCACGCACGGAGCGGCGGCTAAAACGACACGCCAGTCGGCATTCCTTCTCGGGGTAGCAGCAGAGGCACCCCCAGTATGGAGTGGTATGCTCAATTTTGTTGCATCGCTCCACCATCCGGTATTCCGGATCGTTCCGGCATCGAGGACATGGATTGGCGAGCGGGCAAGGCCCACGCGGCCCGATCGCTGCTCTCCCTCCCCGCCTTCCAGGCGTGCGTTCCACGATGTCCTTGGGGCGGACGAAACCCGTGTGTCGCCTCGGCGCGGAAAAACCCATCTCCTTTCGGAGACAAGATACCTTGGTCCCCTCACACGTCTCGCCCGCGCAAGCAGTGTTTCGAGCACGCATCTGCATATTGAAGGTCGACGGCTGCTGCCCTTGAGCACGTCGGCGGTGTGCCGTTTGTTGCTGTCAGCGATTCGCGCAGTCTCGTTGATGCAGACGGGTGTGTTCGATGGGCGATGACGGCCTGCGCGCAAAAGTTTTTTGACCAGCTCGATCTGCTTGCGGTGAACGGGCGGACCTCCTGCCGATAGAGTATGATATTGCCGATCATTCGGGGGGTCGTCCTTGATCATCGGACGACGATGACGTGCGAGCATCCGCCGCTCAACATCGTGACGGATGAGGGTTCGCGCTCCAGATGGGCTGTTCCGGATCGATATGACGATGTTAACAACCTGATTTGGCTCGCGACGCGGTACAGACCTGTCCCTGGGCCCGGACGGGACCACCGTTTCAGCCGTCGGCTCAGCAAAAGCAGGCGCGCGTTGTGCCATCGCGACTATGCGGAATGGGCGTCACCTTCACGCAGATACATCTGAGCCGAACTTGGCCTCGCAGAGCGGTGGCGCTCTCCAGCAATCGCCCTTGAACACGGCTTGCAGCTCTCCGGGCGAGCTCGAGATGAAGCCTAGCACCTCCGATGTCGCCGTCTGTTCTTCCAGCGCTTCGGTCCAGTTCGCCTCGCGCGCTTCGAGCCTTCTTTTCCAGCTCGTGACGTCTGCCCTCGAAGTTCTGTTGCTGCCTAGCCCTGGGACTCGCGGCTACGGCAGCGCAGTTCTCACCTTCGTTCTGGTCGAACTAAGGTGCGAGCGCGCGGTCGGCTCTTCGCCCCTTTGCTATACAAGTTCAACCTGTCGGCACAGTCCGGTCCCCTTCCGGTCGGCCAGCCAGGGTTCGAGCCCTATCAATCTTAACAAACCACACGATGACGCGCGTCGTTTTACTCGACACCTCGTCGGGCGGCCAGAGAGGGCCCGGCACGGTGGATGCCGAGCGCCTTGGCGGTCTTGAGTTGAGGGATCACTTCGACTTTCGTGGACTGCACGCCCGGAGGTCAGCAGGCCTTCTCGCCTTTGAGAATGCGCCCGTCGTAGAGACCGGCCAAGGTCCGTGTCCGTAATGCTGCCTCCATAGCTCATCAGCACGCCGGCGGCTCGAACTCGCGCTGAAAATAGTTGCTGGAACGCGTTCTGCCTTTTTCCTACGAGGCGCCTATCATACGCTGGTGGTGGCGCCCGCCCCTCGAACACGGTGGCATTCGTCTATGTCATCTCCGACACCCTTGCCACCACGTTTTTCGCCAGGCTGGCAGTGCCGGGTTTCCCAGCATCGTCTTTTCGCCTGCGATCGGCGCCTGAGCTGGAGACCAGTGCGCCCGGCTGGGTCGTCAAATTGTGGCCTTGAGGCGTGTCGACCTGGAGAATTTGAAGGCTCAAAGCCTTTGATGGAATACGGTGTGGAATCCCTCGCGCACCCGGTCTTTCCGAGCGATCGCGGCGCGACTCAAATGCCGGAGCGCATCCTCTTCCCTGACCGGCCCTCCTCCGAGCGCCGGCTCCCGCAAGGTACTGGCGGAGATGAGCCCGGCGGAGTTCGACTGGGACGTCCGGGACCTCGCATCCAGTCGCGGCGCTGATGACGCCGATCCTCATCCGCCGCCGACTGCCGCGAGAGGAACTGACGCCGACCTCGTGTTGTGCCGAGGTTATGGCGCCGGCGATCTCGCGGCGCGGACTTCGGATCTCGGCAAGCCCGTTGCCGCTGGCCCTGAGGATCTGCACGACATCCCCCACCCATTTCGTCCGCGACCGTTTCGGCGCGATCTGAGCCGGCGCGACGTCCGCCATCTTCGGGAGATCGTCCGATGCCCCAACTACACTGCCGGAGATCCTGCACAGCAATGAACTTCGCGAAGAGGGCCGATGCATCGACCTCGGCTGCCTGCCGGCGTGCCGTTCCGCCATCTCGAGGCCGGTGGCCGCGCTGCACGAGGTGGTTTTTCCGTCAGCGTCTATTTCCGCCGACTCTGAGGAGCCTGGGGCGCGGCGGTCGCGCTGGCGCCGATTTCCTCTTCAGCTCAGCGAGGCGACGTGTCTCACTGGCCGAGGAGATGCGGCGGTTCCCGTGCTGATCCCGGCCCAGCCCGGCGACTCGACTCTCTATCCGCGCGCTTTAGACTATTACAAGCAGGCAAGCGCCTTTCTCCTCGATCCCATCCTCGATCCCATTCCCTTTGGATTTCCGCCCCATCGCTCGTCCGTTATGCTGATCTTCGCCGGCGGCCCTGCCGACGGGGCGAATCCTTATCTCATGGGCATCGGCCCCACGGATCTACTGAGGCCGATAACGTCAGGCATCCACGCGACCCATGTTCGGGATCATCGGCCGAGCTCGGCATCACCTAGTCCCTGGCGGTGCGAAAGTCCCCACTGCCGGACTGGCGATCCACGAAGGGCGACTGGCGCGCGGGATCATTCACGCCGCCAAGTCATCTCGGGCCGCCTGCCGGTCGGCATCGACGCGGGCTGCTGTGCCCTGCGCGCTCAATCCGTTTCTCGTTGACGCCGGCTGAGATCGCCGAACCAATCGGCGGAATCCGATACTGCAATTTCGCCTCGAGGTGGCCGTGGACGGCATCCACGTCTATAAGCCGGGATGGCCACCATATCGCCGGACGCTCTCGCGCTTATCCCAAGCTCGTCGTCGCCGCGGATGGTCCGCATGCTTCCTATCTCGGAGCGGAGCTGATGAAGCGCATCTGGCCTTCGATCTCGGCAAAGCGCTACGTGCAGTACGAGCCCCTGGCTGGGGCTGGCGGTGAAGCGCGCTCCACCTTGGAAATCGATCGGCACCGTACCGCGGGGCCGACACTCGGGAGCGCAATGCGCTGGCGCCGGAGCGCGAAACCCCTGTGATTTCGGCGATAGCATCATCATCATCACCAGATCTCGGCCGGCGGGCGAGCCGCACATTGGCGCCCATGGGCGTGATCTGGCGCGATAAGGTGCCAGTTGTGGCGCGTGCCGTCCATCCGCGGACCCGCGACAATTTGCGGACATCCTTTTGCCGTGATCAGTCCCACCGAGGACGTCCGCCGTCTTCGCGGGATGCCTGACGGGCGACGGTAGTGGCCTGTGCGGCCCGCGACGACTGTGCGTCGTCGTGATCGAGGCGCACATTTTCCAGAGCTCGCGGTGAGCGACGTCGAAGAGGATTCCACACGCCCGCGGCCTTCCGCCGCTGCCGGTTCGTCCACAGGCCCGTGCATGGGCCGTTCCGCGGCCTTCAACCGTGCCCAGGCCGCTGTCATCGAGGCGGCGATCGCTGATCCAGCCTGGATATGCTGCCGATGGACAAGATCCGGCTGGGCGATGGCGTAATCTCGCTATCGCCGTCGAGAAGACGGCGGTCCGCCGGAGTCTGAGGCGTGGAGCTGGCTGGCCGCCTGATAGAGCCCTCGATGAGTTTCGCGGGACGCAAGGTGACGCGCAATGAGTTGGTTCCTCGCCAGCGGCGATCGGGCGGATGAGGCTGATATCGCGCTTCGCCGCGGCGCCGACATCATTGATGCCAAGGAGCCGGCGATGGGTGATCGCTGGGCGCGGTCGCGCCGGCCACCCTCCGGACATCGCGGCGCGCGTCGCTGGCGCCTTCCTAGCGCCACATTGGCGACCTGGAGCTTCGCCGGCACGCCGTCCTCGCGGGGTGGAGACGACAGACGCGACGGGCGCCGACATCGTCAAGATCGGCCTGTTGGCCGCGATCTCGACGGCACGCGGCGGCGCTCCTGGCCGGTGACGTGAAGGGGCGTGCGGGTGTGTCGCCGTGCTGTTCTGGGATCGGCGCTCACCCTCTCGCTGATACTTTCGAGGCGCTGCCCCGAGGCCGGCTTCTTCGTCGTGGATGATGATAAAACCGCCGACAAATCGGCGGGCCGCTGAGCGCCGCACCTCGACATCCGCGCTGGCGCGTTTCGTGGCAGCGCGCGGATCTTGGGCTCGTCAGCGTGCTCGCGGGCTCGTTGCGGCGTCGCCGATATCGCCAAACTTGGCCTCGCTCGTCGCCGATTACCTCGGCTTCCGCTCGGCATGCGCCGTTGGACGGCACCGCGACATCGATCTCGCGCTGTGCGCGCGGTCGTCAGCCTCTACCGCTCCGACCCAGGAGCAGCGCCACCGCACCGCCGGCGCGATGTCGGCGGCGATGGCCCGAGGGC
>Ga0179593_1264369_pt1 | contig 11433 bp, 9 predicted proteins | sample CZODoug2_1_08_16_FD_185931 | JGI IMG/M metagenome (GOLD analysis project Ga0179593, IMG submission 185931) | Vadose zone soil fungal communities from Angelo Coast Range Reserve, California, USA - CZODoug2_1_08_16fungal (PacBio error correction) | ecosystem: Environmental > Terrestrial > Soil >...
CTAGGGACCGAAAATTTTACGGGAAAAAGCGGAGGGGGAGGAGAATACAAGAAAACAGGAAAAGTGTCGCATTGGTGGCGAATAAGTAGCCGGCGGAAGCAATCGGCGAAAAACGGGTCAAAAAGAAGAAAAAGGGAGCTTGATTTGCTTTGCTAGAAAACCACTGAGCAGGGGGGGAAGAGACTAGTCCATCAAGGGGGAGCGTTAGTAAAAAAACCCGGAGAAAAGGGCAACAGTCTACAAGAACGCCTACGAAGCTCAAGAATAACTGAGAAAAAGAAATTTCACGAAGGGGGACTAAAAGGTTTAGGACAATAATACAGTCTATCGGCATGGGTGTAAAAAGAAAAAAAAGCCCTGGAACCAAACGGCCCGGTCATGGGAACATGGCATCCAGATAGGCTTGCGGAGACACAAGAGGTCCCAAATCATAAAACTGCTATACCTAGGAGACAACTAATCAAATTGGCCGGGGGGGAGCAAGGAGGGAAAAAGAGGGAAGGGGGACTCGACTTTACAATTCGACAAGAGCGTTACCGCTCACCACAGCTGCGGAGATCTGGGTGGTGAGAGAATGTAAGAACGCCGCCGCTAAGCGGTGAATTCCTCGCCTTTAAGTCTGAAAGAGAGGGGATTGGAGAGGGGTCGATATTAAGCAGCTTGGAGAAGCACCAAAGAGGAAACAGGGCGGAGCCTGTTCGAGGATGGGTCCAAGGGGAGGAGCGGTTGCAAAGAAAAAAAAAAAGGGAAGTACGTAAACAATCTTCCGGAAGTGGGAAAAAAGTGGGGGGGGGGGGGGGGGGGGGGGGGGTTAAAATTGGAGGTTCGTCCGTCTTCACATGGAATGAATGTCAGTTATGGCCAGGAGGGGGACGGAAGAAGGAAAACAGGAAAAAAATGAGCAGTTTGCCTCCTCGAAGGCCGCGAGAGAAAAAGCGGAGTAACAGGTACGAGAAGTCAGTGAACAATACCTGGAAAGCAGCTATCAGGCCGGGCAAACAAATACAAATTTCAGCCATCCAGTCTAAGCTAAAAATAATCGAGCAGAAAACCAGCACCTGGCGGCGGATAAGAAGGATGCTACCGGTTCATGCCAATTCCAGGGAGAAAGGGAGGAGTCCAACGCGCCGTAGACGGAAAAAGTATGGGGGTACTTGATCAAGGAGATCCCCAATGGGAACGAGAAGTTATGACAGCGGAAAATCGAAGCGACAAGTATGGGGACCGTTACCAAGCGCTCCACCAGGGGCGGGGAGGCGCATCAAAGACGGGGGTATAGAAAACGGCGAGGCGGGGAACTATGGAGAGCACGAAGGTGGCGCCAACAAAGGGCCTAAAAGAGATACATGGATACGGGAAATGAACCCTCGGCAAGACGCATAGTCGAAGCCTGACGCGAGACAGGCATAGCCGAAGGAGGGACCATCGTCGACTGCAAGGGGGGAAGAACCGAGAAGCATCAAACCGGGGGCCATGAAAAAAAGAAGGACATCGAACGTTCAGGGGAACAGAGAGGGGTTGGAAAAAAAAAAATATCGAAAGACGGAAGCATAGGTACACATCCAGAGCGGAGGGCTCAGACACCCGTTTACCATGACCAAACAGACGTCGAGGGAGAGAACCAGGTTTGACAAGAATTGAAACTCAAAGGAACCAGAAGGAAGAGATTGGAAACGCAAAAAAAAAGGGATACGCATTTTGGGCAAAAAAAAACAACCGGAAAAAAAGGGGGGAAACCAGAACTCGCAACCCACACGGCCCAAAAAAAACCCCACAAAAACCCATAAGAAACTCGGTGGGGCGACAAATTGCCAAGTCGAGGATCCGGTGATGAACGCCGGATGAAGTACGAGTGGCGAGGGGTGAGGAGACCTTCGAGTCAGATAGCGTAAGAACTGTGCGTAGTCTAACAGAACTACCACGCAGAGGCGGGGAAAGAAAAGCCCTAACGAAAGGGGCATCTGTGAGAAAGGCATGAGATCAAACCCGTGCAACAACAAGGATGACATGTACATAAAAAAAAAAAGCCCTCCGAAAAATTAAGGTCGATAAGCATCACCACCCACAACAGTAAAGGGGGCGAGGGACGTGGAAGAGAAAGGACAAGAAGAAAGAGGCTCGGTAAGATCCTTCAAAAAAATAAACCTCCGGGGTCAACGAAGCAGAGGAGGTTCTACCTGGCGAGAAAAGACTGAGCCAGATGCCGGTCACGACCGAGCAACACCAGAAGGGGGGGGTGGCGATATTCAAGGAGAAAAAAATGACAAAGACGATGTTCTTCTGCCGTGGTCCATCGACGATTTGAAGAAAAGAAAGAATCATTTTGGGTGAAAAAAAGGCGGGTTTGATGGTTGACGACGGCTCATGCTTGGAGGAAAACTACAAGTGGTTCTTCTGGGGGAAAATGACCGACAAAAAACTGGAACGAGTGCTTGAACTAGGGTGGGGAACCTTGGAGCAGTATCACCACGTCGTGAAGGAAGAAGATAGTGTGGACTAGGACAGAGGGAAAAAACAGTGGAGATCAAACATGAAAGAGGACTAAAACGTGGGAGGGGAAATAAAACATTGTAAAAGGGGGAGTCGAATACCACATGGACAAGGAGGGGGAGCGCTTATGAGGTAAAAGCGGAGAGACTTGTAGTGAGAGGAAAGGGCCATAAAATTCCGAAGTCACACGATAGAGGACGGGGCGTCAGTGCACGGGATGTTTGGGTCAGCCATAAAAAGGGCACAAAGCTTTATTCACTGGTGAAGACCTTCCCTGCGGGAATTGTTTCGAAGAAAGGGAGAAAAGGTGACTTTTTGGGGTAAAACCACCTAAACAAAAACCAATCCCGAAACCCACATAAGGGAGGGGGAATGTAGCAGGGGGGAGGAGTCTCCATAGTCATGAGGACCCCCGTGGATTGTACGGGGGGTCTGCAAACAAAAGAAAAATGGGGGAGAAGGAGATGGACAAACCGAAAAAAAAAACACGGCCAAAACCCGGATCCTGTGTTCCAACCAAAAGGCGGGTCCAACAATTAATATGTGCGAATGGGTGTGTTTCTGGGCTGGAGTGACAAAAAGGGCACGCATAAGGTTTCAAAACAGAAGGGAGGGTATCGACTGGAACTGGTAGGGGAATTTAGAGATGGCGGAAAAAATAACCGGCACGAACGAAACCGGACAGCTCGGCTGGAAGGATTTTGTCAGGGGACACTAGGAAAAAGAAGCGCGGGGGCGGTGGCGACGTAAAGAAGAAACATTGGATAAAACACTGGGGACGCCGAAAGCAGATTGATCCCATAATGGTATGGGGGAGGAGCATCCGGCAGGCCGAGACACTTACTTTAGGAGACGTAAAGGGCACGCGGGATCGGAAGTAAAAAAAGAGGACTGGAAAAAAAGGGCGGAAACTTTGTTAACGCAGGAAGTGGGTAAGCCATAAAGACCCGCTGCGGGGGGGGAGGGGAATCTCAAAGAAACCACCCACGGTAAAGGCCGGTAAGGCATGAGAGAAGCGGCCAAGAATTAACAATGCGAGGGGTGGGGGAAAAAGAAAAAATCGAAGGGAGCGGGGAGTGTTTCCCTGAAACGAGAGGGAAAAAACGAATACGCCATGAATAAAAGGAGGGGGGGAGTCGCGGAGTCAGGATCAGGACACAGGGGGGGGCCACGTGTTGTCGGGGAGACGGGTTACAAAAAAAACGGGCGCGCGAAAACGTCAACAAGACAAAAATTGGCGTGGGAAACGGGGAGCGGCGGACTGAATGGGGCATTGAGAAAGGCTCACGACGGGGAACATGGGGGTCAAACTTACAAATCTATGAGGGAAGGGATACCTGAGTATCCCATGCTGGGGTTTAATGTCTCTGAGGGTATAAAGGGCAGCTGAGGTGTCGTCGACAAGTCCTAATGGGGTGGGTCAGGATATCTAAGAGAACAATAGAAGCATCGGCCCACAGAATGGGGGTGGTGGGGAGAGGGCTTGACCCCCGGGTGCAAATGTTTGAAAGACAACGAGGGGGGATAACTCAAGCCAACGAGCGAAGGAATGAGGCGGACTACAGCCACGCCAGTTACCGATGAACCAGTACCGCTATTTGCATAGAAGGGGAAGCATCCTAAAGTTGGCTATAAACGGCACCCGGATTAAAGAAAACGGAACATCTGAGGGGAATGGATGCAGGGGAACTGCGAAAAAGACTTGCATTTTGTGCGCGAAAAAGGCCCTAGCAGGGAGGGAGTTCAGGCTCTCTGGTGTATTGCGGGCGAATTTGTGTGGCGAATAGGGAACCGGGGGGGAGTGTGACCTAGAATCTGGGACGTTTAAATAGCTCCGGAGGCGTAGGGGGGAAGCAAAAAGCAAACCCGACAGAGGCAAACTGCGATGCCTCGGAAAAATTGAGTCAGCTGGGCTGGGCGCAACCGGGCAGAGCTTGGTGAGAATGATATAGCGCTCTAACGGGGGGTCGAGGGAGAGGTTGGACCCCTCGAAAATGTATAAAGGTTTGGTGAAGCAGGGATTCCTTGTGTAACCTAGTCGACGCCGTTTCCGGAAAAAGAGGAAAGGATCGCGTCGAAGAGGGAACCGGGGATATCCAGGAAAAGAGCGCACTTTTCGCAACGATGGCAGAGGGGCAGCTTAAATAAACGGTAGAAATGCTATCGATGGTCAAAAAAAAAACCACTCGCTGGTTGGGGGAGAAAAAGTGGTGAAAAAGAGGTGCCGCTCGGTTCCAAGCAGGGGACATTCATCTCCGGAACACCAAGACGAGGGGGGAAGAAAGCAAGTCAAAAAAAGTGAGAGACATGTGCATTATAAATACGAATCGCGATCTTGAAAATATATGAAACTAGACTGCCGGGGAACTGGGGGCAGGAAAAGACAAGGGGATGTAGAAAGTTCTAACGGCAAAAAAAAATGGCCTTCAACTAAAAGAAGAGAGAGCTTCGTTGCAACGCTAAACCAAGCCGGCTGCGGCTTCAATAGGGGGAGGGATAATGCAAAGGCAATCGTAATCGCAAGGGCAAGTCCTTAAAAGAACAGAGCTAAAAACCGTCTATGTTCAACCATAGGGTCGGGAAGTGTGTCGAGACACCGCAAAACTCAGCATGAAAAATTCATCAAAGGCTCCTCACTTTGGCTGAAGAGGGAAAGGAAGAGGGAGCGATAAAAGCAGACAGAAGATAAAATCGAGGGAAAAAAGGATCGGTAAAATGGAGAGGAATTCACAACCTCGTAGTTCAAAAAATCCAACAATCGATGAAAAGGCTTTGGCAGAATTTGACGAACCGACAACGAGCCGGCAGCAGAGGCCCTTCGACGAAAAAAAAGTCCTGTTATTTTTCAACCCCGGTTGATGATGCAGTAGGGAGCGTAGAACAAGTCTGTGGACTCGTTCAACACGGAGTGGGTACCATTTGATCGATGGCCACTCTGAGTTTTGACGTCAAATCCTGATGGGGAAAGGGGTGGGACACAAAAGGGGAAGATTACGTTGTTTGTCTACAACAACCTGCTCGTTGATCTGGCATGAGAGTCTTGTAAAGGGTGTGAGCCAGGAAAGGGAGTGTTGTATCACTATTGTAAAAGTGGTAGAAACAGGGGCGAAGTAGAACAGGGTAAAAGGCTAGGGGAGGAAAAGCACGGCGTGAACGCGGAAGGGAGAGAACGCCTTGAAAGTACGGGGTACCCCTTAAGTGGACGTTTTGCGGAAAAACGGCGAACGACGTAGGGTCCAAGCAAATGAAGAGGAAAAGCGGTTAAGGGTTGACTTGTGTCACCGAGTGGTTGAAACGCGTAGACTTTAGGGCGGTGCAATATAAAAAAAAAGGGGAGAAAAAAAGATCCGATGGCCGACACATTATCTAAACCACCGCCGTCAATTCTAACCATGTTTGCGCCTTTGGGACAAGAAACGTAGACAAAAGAGGGAGCACGAAAGTTCGACGGACACGTCACGTGAAAGGGGAGGAGGCCTTTCTTTGAAAAGCGTCAACGAAGAAAATTGAAAAAACACGAGACCATAAGGGGGAGGAGCACGACCCGGTGCCGAGACTACATGCAGTCGAAAAAGAAAAGATATTCATGAAAAATACTGAGCACGCATTCAGGAGAAGACGGAAGGGGGGGGGGCAAGAGAAAGTCTAGAGGAGGGGACCGAAGTATGGCAACACAGGAGTTGGACTAAAACGACAAGTGCAGCGGCAGCTGGTTCAACAGGATGGGGAAACGAAGAAAAAACGCCCCGGACCACAAAAAGATCGCGATAAAAAAAATGGGCGGAAAATAGAGAAAAAGTACGGCCCCACGGACCTCCAAACTAGAGGAGGGGAGGGCGAAAGGCTTAAACGGCGGTAAAGAAAGTGAAGCTACATTCCTGCGGGAGGGCAGTGGGATTGGTTGCGGTTACGAAATCTCAGACTGAACAATCCCCGAAAGAATTCTTAAAAAAGACTCTATCATTAAGATGAGTCAAAACGTCCCTAACTCACAAACTCTGAGATAACTCTTTATCAAGCACACTTCACGCTGCGGGAACAGTTTCGGCTCTGTTTGGTGTCAAGACAGATAAAAACAAAGATGGCTACTAAAACTGCCACGGGTACAGGGGAAACGGTTTGAGAATCTATTGAGGGGCGGCAGTCTGCAAAAGCGATAAACAATATTCCAGAAGTAAACAGTACCATGGGGAAGCTCCGTGAATGGGGGCAATCATAGGCCGCGTCTAACCAGTAGGCCATGGAGGTCTCGGGACCAGGCATCAACCGAAAGAAAGCTCTAAAAGCGATCAGGGTTCATTTCGGGAGACATTGAGATACCGCTCCAGCATATGGGAAGGGCAAGGGTCATCGGGAGGGAGCAATACGATCAAAACAGCGTGACCGGGGTCAGAGTGCACGAAGAGAAGGCCCAGGCGAAACGGGAGTCAAAATCTTTGGGTACACAAGGATCAAACGAATAGAAAATATACCGAAAAGACGATATTTCCATACTGTGGCGCATCAGGCGACCCGGAATTCCGGCCAAGAGACCGGTACCGGTCGCGACAACCTCACGTAGTCTTCGCCCCTTCGAGGCGGAAAAGGAAAAGCACCCGGTTGCATCAATCGGGAAGCCATGCCGCTAGAACAAAGGGTAGGAAGTGCGGGGGGAACCCGAGCAAGAAAGAAGTTTCCGCAGGATACGACACCTTCCGCCGATTTGCCCGACGGTGCACGAAAAGAAAAGGTCAACAGCAACCAGTGGGCCGAAAACGTTACTGACGCAATGAGGCCGGCAAACAAGAGGGAAGTCGATCAGGAGTATCCACCATAAGCGGATCGAGTAACTCTACCTACCAGTACAAGACAACAACAAAACGATTCCGACCATCGGCAAGAAACCAAAGGTGGGGAAATTGACTCAGCCGCCTGATGGGGCGCGGGAAACAAAAAAAGAGGTGAAGGTTGAGCCACCGCACAGTTGCACCGATGTGCGAACGGGGGACTCAGCCGTAGATCAAGAGACGCAAAAGCCGGTCGAGATTCCGATGAAGGTCCGTTTAACGAGTTGCCCAGAGTAAGCAAATCGAAGAGACTAGGAGATTTGAAGGGAGCAGCAAAAGACACCAGACAGAGCAACGCGGTCAACTACCACGGGCAAAGAAAAAAACATGGGCGGGGATTAGCGAGAGACTGATATAGAAGACGGGACCAAAAAAAGATGGTGAAGCAAGACAAATTCATGACTCTCAAACGAAGAGAGAAGGTGAGAACTCCGGGAAATTAAAACCGACAACGGGAGACCGTAAGGTTGAATCGAAAAGGGACCAAGCCGTCTGAAGGTTCAAGACATTGAAAAATGCACCTCCGAAAACAAGGGGGCCCACCCGATCCGTCAGCCTGGTCGGGGCTACCATTTCGCAGCAGGACTGAGAAAAGATAAGCAAAAGGAGGGCAAAACCCGAGGTTGAAATAAAGGCGCTCCGCGACTACCCAGATGCCACGGTCTGCTTTCTTGCGTCTGACTGAAAATAGTTGTCAGGAAAAATATAACACTGGCAAAAGTAGGAGTGTGGATGGGGAAAAGAACAAGGTTGAATTGACCTAAAATGATTGCGGACTGTCACCTAATCAGGTGTCGTGGTGAGTTGGCAGCAACGCCAACAGCTGCCAAACGGCTTGTCCGGTTTCTGAGGGAGTCAATGTCCCGGGGGAGAGTGATGCAGGTGAACTGGTTCTGTCCAGAGCCAGGGATCGGGCAGTCGAAATAGATCAGGAGGGACAGGAAAAAAAGGAAGAGAATAAATCGAGGCTCGTCTGCGCCGAAAAAAAACAGGGGTGGAAATGCCAGGAGTAGAACGCCGTATATCGAGAGACAATTCGGGTCAACCGACACCACAGGGAAGAACATTCCATCAAAGCTGGATACGGTCGTCAACGGATGTTTCAGCCACCAGGTCAACCGAGGGTGTCGTGAACCGGATAAGCGGGCGGGACAGATAGAGAAGAAGGGTTTTGGTGTCACGCAAAAGACCAAAAAAGAACCACCCTGCGGGGGAAGTGGAAGGGAAAAATGGGATCCCGGTGGACGGGGAAAGTGGTCAGGGAAACAAACGGAGATGGGAGAGAGATAAACCAAAATGAACCTTAAGATACAACCATTAATCTGCCGTGAGAGGAAAACAAAAGTCGGGGGGGGGCGGATGGGTTTCGAGCTGAGGCGAAAGTCCACCTGTATCAGTAGAAATAGGACGCTTATCCAGGAAAAAGAAGGACCAGTGGAAATGGTGAACATAAGGGCGGAAGAAGGAAGCCCAGCTAGGCTGGAGGGGGAGGGAAAGAGGGGTCGGGACCGCCGTCACCAGTCCTCGCTGAAGAAAGAGCGACGGAATCCTGCCCTTCTCACTGTGGTCTTCGCAAAAAAATAGCGATCAGAGCAAAAAAAAGCCCACCTGGGAAAGAAGGGCTTCATTCCAAAGCGGAACATGTAACCGCAGCGGAAGCCTAACACTAAGGCTGAGGATGCCATAGCGGGGTGATAAAAACGCGGAGGGTAATCCAATAAAAGACCACCCCAAGCGAAGAGGGGGGGGTATGGAAAGGAAAAAAAAGAAACGTAGGAAAAAGTCGCCAAGTAAAGGCGAGCAGAGGGGGCCAATCGCACCTCTCGGGTCACCAGGAAAAAATCTGGGGGACATGGGGAGTTCCAAAAAGAAGAAAAAAAAGGGGAAAACCGTCAGCAAAAGAGTGAAAAGTCATTAGTCACGCTGCACGGGATAAAAAGGTCGCAAAAAACTCATGAGACGGTTGAACGACGCAAAGGGTACACGGGGGGCGGAGCAAAGGGGAACAGAAAGTCCAAAATGAACGGGAAAAGACAGCTGGTGCAGGATTTGGGAAAAGGAAGAGGGAGAATGGGGGTACATGTGAAAGACCCTACCTTAAGATGACACAGCTTGCGGTTGAAGTTCCATGCGGCAGAAACTAGAAGGGTCGTGGAGGTGTGGGGGGTGATTGTATTTTGGGGTGAGCGTTACGGTGCCTAGAGGGGGTAACCGTAACTCATTTTTGGTGGTCCCAAGGGAAAGAAGCCTAGCAGCGAGAAAAAAGCTTCCCAAAAAAGAACTGGATTGAGGGGATTGGGCGTTCCCCGCGGCTACTGCGCTGGGCGTCGGGACAAGAGCACAGTACCCACACAAGAGTAGGGCGGGGGGGCGAAAAACACCGAACAGTCGGCCAAGGCGTCAATCAATCATCCTCGAAAAGGCCGGTTGGGGAAAACTCGAGGGTGAGAGTACAGTGGAGAACGGGAGGACGGGGGGAGCGAAAGGAAAGGGGGGGAGGTGCAACCGAGGAAGGGAGTTTCCGGCCGCGATCACAAGTGGAAGGAAAACCCCAGTTCTGTCGAAAGGCCGACTCGTCTTGGGTGACACGAGGTACCGGGGGGGGGAGGGGACGAGGATGAAATCTGACGGATCAGGAAGGAGCCAGGAGGCGATATTGTTTGCAGCGCTAAACACGTGCGGGATAAAAAAGTGGGGCCAGGGCTGGAATCCAGGTGTCGAGCGGTGAATGAAGAGAACGAAAGCCTGGAAATCGTGCGAAGGTGCTGTAGCTCCGGCTCGTCGGAGTCGGCAGAGGGCCCCAAAAGGGATAAAGTGGTTCGAAGCGGGTGCAAAATGGCAGAGAGGCGCTTGTTGGGACAAGCTTGCCGCTCGACAAAGGAATAAGGGTAACCAGCGAACCGTCCGACTGGGGATGGCGAAAGCAGCGGCACGGCGAGGGGGAAAACTCTCCTCCAACTTGTCGCTCGTACATTCACCAATGCTGACTTGCATGGATCGCGCAAGGGGGGGAAGAAAAAAGCGTCATCAAAGAGGTTGCCTGGGATTCGGAGGAGGCAGAAATCGAATGAAACCGGTAACCCTATCAATCGTATGCACAGAACAATGAGGGGGGCCTGCGGCCTAGCGATGGAGGAAAAAAATTACTAGAAAAAGGTAAGTCGAACTTTCACTCATGGAGCAAAGCAATGTTCTTTGATCAGGAAGGCGCAATTCCCCCAAGACAGGGCCCCCTAATGCTCGAAAAGAAACAATGGGGGCACCGGATCAACGAGAAAGCGTGCATTCAGGGGGACAAGCAAAATAGATCGAGTCTCGCCCGTTGCAGCCGAAACGACGCAAGGAACACAGACAAACCGTCAGTTTAAATAAGGATCTCTGGAGGGGGTCGACAAAGTGGCGCAACGAGAAATCTGAAACCAGAAATCGAAGATGGCAACCTAAAGGAGGGGGGCGGATCTCAAACACTCAAAGGTGCGTTCAGATTTCATCAGAATCACGGCGGATCGAGACATTTTAGACTCGAAATTTTCGAAGACAGGGGAGGAAAATCCAAAAAACGCTCGGGGACATGATGTGTTGCAGCCTGGTACCGACGTGGGTAACGCGTTCTTTAGCATAGTTCAAGTAAGCAAACAGCATTTTAATGGGGGGAAGCAAAAGTTTGACATCAGGATAAAGGTCAGGGATGGGGTGTCAGGCAGTGGTGTTTCATTTTACCACGCTTGGTATGTACCATTTTAACGTAAAGGAGTGGATCTGGGGTCTCCACTAGGGAGGGATGGAAACCTCGATAGGGGGGATGGGGGCTACCACAAAATAATCGTGGAAATCAAGGGTGTGCGGAATAGAGGGAGATCCAAGACAACGTTCGGTTTGTACGAATCAACCGTCCGGCACCGGGCGGGGGGTGAAGACCGCTCCCTCCGTTTAGGTCTCCAAGAGACCACGCTCGCGGTTTAGGAAAAAGGAAAGCCTGATCCCCCTGACCCTCACTTGAACGGTTTTCAAGAGGGGGTGTCCGACTTTGGGAGGAAGCGGAGGAAAGTTCCGTCAACATATTCTAAGGAAGTAGTAGAGGGGACCTTTGGAAAAAAAGAAAGTTGGGGGACATAGT
>Ga0179593_1292449_pt1 | contig 11433 bp, 15 predicted proteins | sample CZODoug2_1_08_16_FD_185931 | JGI IMG/M metagenome (GOLD analysis project Ga0179593, IMG submission 185931) | Vadose zone soil fungal communities from Angelo Coast Range Reserve, California, USA - CZODoug2_1_08_16fungal (PacBio error correction) | ecosystem: Environmental > Terrestrial > Soil >...
AAAAAAATAAGAGACTAATCGGAGCGCGGCTCCGGAAAAATATGACAAGACTAAAGACATCCCGAGCTACATAAGCCGCCCCATTTAAAAGAAGATCGGGAGCAACGAATGACACGCTCAGCCGGTCATCTAAAAAAAGGCGAGGACGCCGCGCTCACGTGCACCCGTTTCGGGGGGAGGAAAAGAGAGAGAACCTACATCAAAATAGGGGCGGCAAAAACTAAAAAGAGTTTCTCGGTGGAAGAAGCACCGGGGGAACGCAGACGTTTTTGGACGCGAACCAAACGAAAAGCGAGAAAGGAACCTCATGGGGCCCTGCCGTCAGGTTCGAAAGAAGCCCGAAAAATGGGAAGAAGCATTTATCGAAAAAAAGGTAAAGCCAGGCTGAACTCCTTAAGACCCGGCATGATGCAACGCCCAATAAGGGTCAAGCGCCGTGGGGGGAAAGGGGCAAGCAAGCGGTCCGTAACCGTCGAAATCCCCATCGCCTAGCCCCTAATAAAGAGAAAGACACCAGAAAAAAATAAAGAAAAACGAATAAAAGCCAGGAGGGGCCAAAAGGAAGCTTACGCGCAAAAGATGGAGGCAAAGGGAAAAGTAGGGGGGAATTCTACGGAGAATATTCACCTAAGTGCCACTAAGAAAAAACAATACCAACTCTAAAAAGGGAGAAGAAGAGGGAAAGGTGGCAATGGACTTAGGGGTGAGCTCCGGCAATCGAAACGGCCTAAGGGGAATAGTGCAGTTTACATTGCCAGTCCCGGCGTCGTCCAGGAAACCAAAAAAGATAAATTAAGAAGTACCCAAGGGATTCGGCAGAGGGCCTAAATGTCCAGCCCAAAGAAGAAGAAGAAAGAGATAGGATTTACGAAAAAGAAAAGGTCAGGAGTGAAGGTCCTCACATACGATACTCCCGCTCGTCAAAGCGCTTTAAAAGGAAAAAGATGAAAATTCAAGTGAAAAAAAAACAAAGAACGTGGCCATACGAAGGAAAAACTAATGGCGCGAAAGGGGGACGGATGAATAAACACGAGGGCTAGAAAAAGAAAAAAAAAAAAAAAAAAAAAAAAACCAAAAAAAAAAAAAAAAAAAAAAAAGAAACAAAAACAAAAAAAAAAAAACCACTCTCGCTGGAAGCGACGCTGAAAAATGGAGGAAAAAATAGCCGGCTGGGTAGAGAACGAAAAAAAAAACCAGAGATATGCAACCCCCTGACATATTCTAAACGGAGCACAGGAGGGTAAACTCAAATCGTTTCCAAACTCTTCCGTTCTAAACGCAAAAAGGCTCCATAAGACACTCTCGTCGAAAAGAAAACCGCGACCTTCCTGAACGCAGGACAATTAACTCATCACAGCATCAATGAAAAGAAAACGAGTCAAATGTAAAACTTCTTCTGCAAAGGGAGGAAGCGAGTTTTTTCAATGAGAGAGTGCCCAGCGGCAAATTCGCCGCGTCGATTCCGAGAACTCGAAGAAGACCTCCTGCGCAAGCCGTCCTGAAAATTCCGGTCACCCTTCAGCGACGTCGCAAGTAAACGCAGGCGTTCAAGGGAGTCGCCTCGAAGGCGTAATTTGAAGGTCCTTGTGGGGACGCCGTCTCGGCATGATGTGGACAAAAAAGGGAGGGCCAGATTACCCCTAATGCTAAAGATGGCTCAAAAAACTATGATAGAAGCGGCGCGGAGGAAAGTCAATCGGGGAGGAAAAGTTATCAACATCCAGAGAGAGGCGAGTATCAGAAAAACCATCGTCCAGGGAGGCTGGGGGCCGCCTTCACCCGCTTTTCGCAAAAAAAGGAAGTTCATCAAAAAAAAGGAAGGTTGAAATCCATACCGAGAAAAAGAAGCTCTGATGGGGAAAGGCGCTCAGAAAGCGTGACGAGGGGCAAGCTAAAGGGGGTGAATTGCGGGGAAAAAGTTGACTCGAAAGGAATGCGCCCTTGGAAACGCCCACCTAAGGTTCAAGGAGAGGTTGAAATTTTCGAAATATGGCGATCCTCAAGCGGAGAAACTGGAGAGGACTGGGGGGGACCGCTAACGGGGGCAAAAAGGGACATCTGCGTGGGGGCTACCAGGAAATAACCGACTATAAAGTGGAAGAAAAAAGGAGAATCCACACAAAAAACCACCCCAAAAAAAAAACCAAAGAACCCAAACAAACGCTGAAAGAAATCGAAAACGGCGGCCTAAGCCGCAAAAGGGGGAAAAAGGTCAGGAAAAAAGAAACACAGAGAACGAGCAATTCCCTACTAAGATGCTCTAAGGGAAAGATCAAATGTAATCGGCTATCAAGGGAACCCGATTCGATTCCAAACGAGAGGGACGAAAAAGGGTTAAACCAATAAAAAAAAAAAAAGGGCCCGGAGATCTGCACCGAAAAAGCGAAAAGGGCGGGACAGATGGGAACTCTACCGGAGGGAAGAAATGCGACAACCAAGGAGGACAGGGGATTCTGTAACGCGCGCCTTCTGGAAGAAGCGACTCCTCGGCGCCTTGAAAGCAAGGAAGGAAATTTCAAAAATCGTTTACACTGGGGGAGTCGACAGAAATACCACTCAACGATTCTTAAGAATCCCAGGCGGGGACAAAGAGAGGGGGAGCAGAATTCTGAAGGAGGACAGTCCTTCCACCACTCAATCCAGGACGGGAAGAAAGAGCAGAGTACAAGCGAGGGAAAAGAATTAGTCAGGAAAAAAACATACAACAGTAATCGAACCTTCTGTAATCCTCAAAAGACGGCTGGGGATAAACGTCCGGTTTTCCTTAAAGACCGACTACACAACCCCGGGGAAAAAAAAGCCTGAGGAGACGACTACGCATGAACGGGTGGGAAAGCGCGAGCTCTATTAAAGAGCATCAATGACGCGGACTAAATGGATAAAAGAAAACCCCTTTAAAACAACTAATCCCTGGTCAAATTAAGCGACGGATCGGAAACGCGCAAGAAATACGAGGAAAGGTAGCTCTATAAAAAAAAAATAATGCCCTATCACCGCAGAGCGCCCGCAACAAAAAGGAACATGAGAAGAGAATCAAAAAAAAATAGAAACCAGCTCCCCCAAAGGGCCATCCAGTGAATCATATCAATTGATTGCAATTCGCTGGGGAGGAAATAGGAAAAAGAAACAAATCCAGCGTGTCAAGGGGAAGGGATTGGATCTGACGTACGCAGGCTAATTTACTGGTGATAGTCAAAAAAAGGAAAAGGGGAGGAGCTACCGAAAAGAAGAGGAACTCAAAAACCTCTACAGACGGAGAAAAAAACACTCGTGTGAAGTGCGCGAACAGGGGAAAACGAAAAAGCCAAGGGGGAGAGATGAAGGCGCCGTCTCCAGCTCTGGTCACGATTAACCTCTAAAAGAGCCAAAAAGGAAAAGACGAAAAAAACTTATCTGTCAAAAAAAAAAACGGAAAAGGATGTAGTCAATGATGAAGAAAACAGGGAAAGAGAAGGCTAAAAAAGCCAGAAAAACAGTGCCATAAAGGGGGGAGGGTAACCAAAAGAAGCAGATCCAAAACCCGGACCGATATTATCTTGAACTCCATAGGGGCAGGGGGGGAGTGGCCCTTGGGGGACGTTCCGCCTCAACGGGAATTAATTGTCATTGGGAAGAGAAGAGAGGGAGGGAGCAAGAAAAGCAAAGCAGATTTACTAAAAGTCAAACAGCGGAAAAAAAAAAAAAAAGGAATGGAGGGAGGGGGTCCATGGAACAAAGAAACCGACCACTTGAAAAAAAGAAAGAGGGAGTAGGGCCTCGAGCAAAAAAAACCCTTCGACCACAGGAGAGGGAAAAAAACAAAAACCGAATCCGAACTCTGACAAACTCATCGACTAAAAACGGAGGGGGAGAGGGAAAGAGAAAGGGGGTCGAGGGGAGGGGCTTCCTGTTAAAAAAGAGGGCGGGACGAAGTGGAGGTGAGATCTGCAAGAGACATAGGGGAGGTGACGAAGGGGGGGGTTTTGAAAGTGGGTTAGGTATGTTGGGGGGAAATGGAAAAAAATCTATCCTGTTGAAGGTTGAGTATCTGTAGTGGAATGGGTCCGGGACAGAAATCGTATCGCTCAAATGACAAGTTTGTTTATGCTTGCGAAAAGCTGAAAATCGGGGGAAGCGGCCGACAACTGCAAAGAATATGAAGGAGGGTCACATAATGTAAGAGGTGTTGGGATCGGAGGAAGGGACAAGGGAGATGGGTAAGCCGGCGGGATTTCAGAGGGGAAGGCCGGGGGGGCTGGCCAGTTGACACAGAGGCTGAGCATACGGGGGGGAAGTAGACTTACATCTGAAAGGAAGGGGTGGTTCTATTAATTTGCTGACTCGCAAGGCGAGCGGGGGGAGGCACGGGGAACACAGGGTTTCAGCAATTAAAAGGGGAGACAAGTTGGGACGCCTCTTCGAAGGCGTTTTGGAGTAGCTGGAAAGAGTGAGAGTGGATTTCAGTTGGAAAAAAAAGTGGTTACTGAGCACCCGAAATGGGGGGAGGTAGAGAAAGGGAGAGAGTCACACGACAAAGCCGTCCCTATTATTTTGGCTAATAGGTTACTCCGCCAAAGCGGAAGCTGAGGAAGAAGAAAAGTAGGAAGGGGAGGGATGTGGAAAAGGGGGGTTGTTTAGAGGAAGGAGAGAGACGAGGGGGCCGTAGGAGGGTTTGGAAAGGTAGGAATAAGGGGGAAAAAAAAAGGGAGTCGGCATAGTTTTCTCTGCATCAGCCTCGACGGGGGACCGATGTGGGGTATGGCGCGCGTGGGAAAAAAAAAAAAGGAAAGGGAAGTTGGGAAAATCCGGGGAAGTAGGCAGCGCTGGTCGGGTAAGGGTGGGGTAATAGGGAGAAGAGGAGGGAAAAAAGCGGGCACTTTAATAAGAGAGAGGATTGGAAGGAACATTGATACTCTTAAAGGGGAGGGGGGGGGGGGGAGAGTCGTAAAAAGAAGGGATGATCGTATAACCGGGAGGAGTGGAAGAAGAGACGGGACGAATGTCTGAAGAAGGGGAAAGAAACGGGGCCTTACTTCTGAATGACCTTCTTGCGACGCCGGCTTTGGGGGGGACGACGGGAGAAATTAAAGAAGTGGGAAGACTCGGAATAGTCATGGGAAGGATTCCGAGCGGGGCAAGAGGGGAGAGGAGAGGGGGGGACGGGGAGGGGGGGAAGGGCGAAGTCTACAAAAAGAAGGGGAAAAAAGAAGTCTATCCGTTTGTTGCAATGATGACGGCGACGAGGGAAGGCTCTGGTCAGGGAATCAAATAGGGAAAATCAGGGTCGGTGCTAGACGCCCGCGCCGAGTTATTAATAGAGATTGACAGAGTGACAAGCCTGTTGCTCATTTAGATTTCACAGGAAATATACGGGAAGAACGTTGTTCGCGTGGGCGAGTTGGAAAAGTTGGCGCTGATGGCTAGAAGAGAAATTCTTGTCCTCTTAAAGGGGAAAACGCGGAATGCGCTGGAATGCGGGGGAAAGTTTTAACCAAAATTGGGGCGGCTGGTAAGAGGACGGGGAGTCGATTCGTTGATCGTCTGGGGAAAAAAAAACTTGGCTTCAATGTATAGGAATTTCGGTAGTTCAACGAAAGATTGGGGGGGCAAGCATTTCAACCGTACATCGGGAGACGAGTGGGGACGGAAGGGAAAAAAAGATCGGAGAGTTGGGAGAAATCAAGCAAGCTAAAATCTAAAAAAAAAACAGAATAAACTTAGGGGGGGAGTGGGGGAAAAGGAAGGGGCCGTAAGGGAGGGGGGAGGGGATCTAAATGTATCGGGGGTCCTCGAAGGGCGGTCAAGAAGAAGCGGAACTTTGTACTCTGGAAGAAGGGAGTTTGGACACGCGCGAAATGCAAGCTGGGCCATTCGATTTGGGTAAAGGGGTTGGAAGCGCTTCGGTTGAAAAAAAAAGTGTGATGATACCGGAGCCGGGATGCCGGATGGGGAAAAAAAGTCAGATAAGGCTTGTCTCAAGAAAAACATTCGGTCGAATGGGGAGAGAGCTGGGGGAGAAAATGTCAAAAAAAACGTGTGTGCAACGCCTCACACAGAGGGGCGAAGGGCAGAGAGGGCAAGGATTCATACGGAGAAAGAGGAGGTCCTGACGACTTCGTGACGGGCTGCGGTCATATAGGGAGGACGCTGGGGAAAAAGAATAATGGATTGGGGGCGGCAATCGACGGAGCTCGCGACGGGGGGGAAGAGCGCCAAAAAGCACGCCGCCACGGCGCAAAAGCAGACGGGGGACCTCCCGGCATCCCTACGTGAAGAAGAAGGGGGACAAAATGAGGGGGGCTTCGTTATATGGAAGGTTGCATGGGGATAGGACAACTGGGCAAAGGGGCTCGGCACTAGAGTGATGATGGAAGTCAAGTGGGTCTTGTTAACTTAAGTAAGGGGGGGGAAAGGTGTGTGTCTCGTGAACTCATGCTGGACGTTGAGGTGCAGGCCGGTCAGTGGGGGAGGGGCCTCTTTTCAAAGAAGGGGGGGGGGAAGGGGGCGCCACAATATACGAGAGCTAATTTTAAGTCACGGCGATCTCAAAAGGAAGATGGGGAACGAGTAGGTAAAAAAATACTCGCCCATAGAGAGTTTCCAGGGTGCCGAGTTCAGGGCGCGCGGAGACTCAGGGGGGAGATTTCCTTTTAGTGACGCAGAAGTACTCACACAGGGAGAAAGGAAGGAAAGGAATGAGCGAAAATCCTCGTCGATGCACAGAGGAGGGGGGGGGGGGGGTACTGTTAGGGACTCAAATGAGGTCCGATGCCGAAGGACAGTTGAAAAGGGGAGGGGCGGTTCGAGGGAAAAAAAAAGGTTTTCATCACGTAGAAATGGCAAAAAGGATTGCCGCGGCCGATTATGCCTGCTCGTACGAAGCGTTGGATTGACTAAGAAAAGCTTCAGTTAAAAGTCTGGGAAGGGTTTTCAATGAGGGAGTGGAAAGGTTCCTGGATGGTAAAAGTAGAAGGGGTACGTCCGGAAATTTACCAACCCCCTGTGGGGGGGGGGGGGGAGGGCCCTCTTGTTGTAAAGGGATCCCGGAACGCCTTCTTCCTGGTGGAAGAGGGGAGTGTGCTGGATATCGGAAGAGGCGAAGGGGGCTTCGTCGAAGGTTCCATGCCGGGGACAGAATTGATGCTCCCCAAAAGGAAAGGGGCCTGTATTTCAATGCAAGGGAAGGGGGGGGGGCAGAAAGGTAAAGAAAATGAAGGGGAGGGTAAAGAATAATTGAAAGGTTGACATTTCGAAAGGGCTTAGGCAAAAGAAAAGGGTGCGGCCTTCCAGGGGGAAGTGAAAGGAGCGGACGATGGCGGCGCAGGGGGGAAAAACGGGGCACAGTTAATACACCTTCACTTCGGGAGGAAGGTGGGGGACTCGGGGGGGGGGAGAACGGATTCGTCGAGCGGATCCAAGAAGCCGAAGAAGGGTGCCCTTTTGGAGGAGGGAGGGGGAAAATCACGAGCTTTGGGGTGTTGTTAGGCGACGGCTGTAGCGTGGCTGTGGAAGGGGGAAGAAGGGAAAGGGGGAACTTTTCTAAGGGTCGGAGGAATAGGGATGCAGGGGTCCGTTGAAGAATGGTAACGCGGACGCAAGGAGGATGAAGGACGCTGATCTCAACAACAACTTATGTGAAAGAGAGAATAGGTAGAGAAAGGATATAAGAGGGAAACGAAGGGGTGCCAGCGCTAAGAAAGCCGAGACCAGGAAAAAATACTTGTTCTTTGAGGTGATAAAATCCAATGAAACGCTCATATTAGACACCCAAAGCTCGTGATAGAGCAGAAAAGGGGAAAAAAAAGGCAGTCATTCGAGAAAGCTCAGAGGACCTGAGAAAGAACGCAAAAAAGAAGGATCAAAAAATAGGCTGAAAAGAGGATAGAGGTTGACGTAAAGGAAACTGGGGGGGGCAACGCGGCGGGGTTGCAACATCTGTCCGCTCGCTCACCCTGGGAAATAGAGGTAAGAACCACTGCACCGAAAGGAGGGGAAAGGCAAAAAAAAAAATTGGGCCTCATAATTACTCAAAAGAATCAAGGAAACGAAAAAAGAATTCCAGAGCCAGGAACAATTCCTGCCTCAGCCCAATAAGGTCATCTCAAAAGACCGTTGGCCATCAAGATTAAGTAGAACAGTCATTGAAATCCCCGTAGAAGAAACAGAACTCTGAAAGACGGGGTAGGGAGCAATCCTTGAAAAGAAAGCGAAAGAAGGACAAGGGGGGATTTTCTTGCCGCGAATCGAAAGAGGGAGACAACGAAAGGGAGGTAATAAACTCATAGGGCCCAGGGGAAAGGCCACGGCGGGAAAAACCATCCCAACTATAGAAGGAATAAGCGTGTGGGGAGAAGGGTTGGGGGAAAAAAGGGGACCTTACGGTGCGCCGCCGGCAAAAGTATCTTATACCAGCTCAAAAAAAAAGGAGGAAAGTTGTCTAAAACCTTTCGTAGGAAGAAAAATTGAGAAGAAGCATAAACGACCTCCGACGATTGATTCGTACGGTTCCGAAGGATCTCGTTACGCCCAAGAAGAACCATCGTATCTGAATATCGAGGAGTGAGACTCACCTCGGAGGGTCGTTTCCAGAATCGATGAGTTATATCCCGAGCGGCAATCTGATGACACTTCATTGTCCTCGTGGAGCATTCGAAAAGAGGGTGAAATGAACTAAAACAGAAAGAAAGAACTCCTTGCAACTCGATGTTGAAGGAGGAAAGACACTAGAGAGGAAATAACAACTCAGGGAAGGGAGGCCGACTGAAACATTTTCGCCTCTGACTTGGTGAGCGCAAAGAAAAAAACTCTAAGACAAAAGGAATTCAGAGGGCAGCAGGAGGTCAAAGCAGCCCAAAAATGGCGGTTCAAAAGATCTCGTACGCAGAAAAAACGCGCCACTTCTCCCGAGCTCGTGATGAACGGCCAACTAAAAAGGATGAAAGGAGGAAAGGAACTCAGTCACGACCCAGCCCTCCTAGGCAAAAATTGAGGCATCAAGCAAGGTCTTTCTCACCGGTGGGGAGGCCGCGCGTTTTGCGAGGGGGAGAGAGAGGGTCTAGAGCAAGGTAGAGGCTCCGAAATAGACCACCCATCCTCAAAGCTCCGTCATGCAAAGTAAGCCTTAATGGCCGCCTAAAAATTCCTCACAATCAACCTAAAAAAAAAGACCCCGGCACACATGAAATCTCCCAGCTGCTACATTAGCAAAGGGTGGGGAAGGGGCGTCCGCTCGGCCAGAATTGGGCAAAACAAGACTATTCCTATGACGAACGACGATTTTCATCGCTCGTCCCTCGTGTCGCAGCAACGAAAAATGTTACAGCGGCGAAAAAAAAGGATCGACTCCGGAAAAAAAAAAAAAACATCTCTCGCGGGCCCCCGTATTCAACCACCATAAAAAAGGGAAAAAAATAAAAACGGGGAACGTGCGGTCGCGCCCAATCGAGAAGGAAGCATCTTGCCCCGTCAGAGGATGTGAGCAATCAGTTCGACGCAGAAAAAAGGAAACTAAGTCTGGGGGGAAGGGAAAAACAGTCTAGCAATTTCCAAATTCGCAACACTATTGAAAAGAAGGGCTGAGGTCGCAGTCATTAAAAAAACGCCGAAAAATAGGGAAAAAAAAGAAGTGCTGGTCCAAACGTGATTTCCGAACAAGGAGATTCGAGAAGGAGGGCAAACGAGCTTTCCTATTACAGGGGGGAAAGGAATGCCTTGTGAGTGTCAAAGACACTATACCCGGAAAACCGGACGAGAAAGGTAAGTCAACCTTTTCAAGCAAAACAAAGAGACCAACTAATCAGTCGCCAACAAAGGCCGCCCAAGTGGAAAAGTCACGTCACATTAAAGATCCAGCTAGGGACACTCACGTTAAAATTTCGAAGCAAGGCGACACCGATAAGGAAGGGTCAAAAAAGAGGCTCCAAGGGAAAAAATGCACGCGAACACTACCGGGGAAAGGCTCAGGACTCTGCCTCGTAAACGAAAGAAAAGGCTGGCAGATGTGTAATCCTGAGAATAAAGGGACCTAAAGAAAATAGAACACAGAAGCGGGAACCCGCGGCACATCGAAAGGAAAAGAGAATACCTCGTGGTGAAGCAGAAAAGTCAACCCGATCGAGGATTCTTTACACGGATTTCGGAAGGACCCTCAATGTCAAAAGCAAAACTCGCAAAGCTCAGCTCTAGCCTGCGGAGGAAAAAAAGCGCCAATCCAGGATTCCCATTATAAGAAGAGTAGGACAAGAGGGGACACCAAGGAAATAGAGCTCCAATCCGGCGTCCCACGCAAGCAGATGGGAAAGGAAAAATGGGGAATTCCCGTCAGCCTCTGGGGCTCTTCGGGTCACGTATAGGAGAACAACGCTAAATTGTTCTCTGGGCCGGAAGCCCTTACGAAAGGCCAACCAAAGACCTCCAGGAAAATCTCGGTCTCAGCGAGCAAATACTATCTATACAAGGTGAAAGAAAAGAGACTGACAGGGAAATAAAAAGTGAACCGCCGTAGCCGCTCTTACGTCCCGAGTTGTCAAATTCATCAGGGGGCGTCAGAGAACACACGCGCAGCCCAGAGTCTCACTGCGAGCTGTAAAAAGAAAAAAAAAAAAAGAAAAAAGACCTATCATCCAAGGGGATAAATCCACCCGAAGCCCCTGCAGAACAGCGAAAGAGAACAGTCCGTCGAAAAAAAGTATCTCCCAAGGGACCAACAGATCATGTACAATTTGTGCGGAAGATAAGAGTCCTTCGGGGGGGGAAGAAACGCGTACCAAATGGGACAGAGTGTTTCGTTTGGTGTTCTAGGGTACGACGCTCGAACTGTCTAGAAAAAAATTTACGGGGTGATAGAAAGAACAAACATGGGAGGAAGGAACGATCAACATCTAACTCAAAAAACGAATCGACAGAGGGGGGGGAGGAAAAAAAAAACTTGTACTCAAAAGGACTGGAGAGGAAAAAAAAGGGGAAAACGTACAATGAGCATTCGATTCAGGGGAGGAAGACTAAAAAAAGGAAAAGAGTCCCTCCAAAAGCGACCGAGCGAACCGGGAAGCTGCATCCTCAAAATCGCAGCCTCGATGTAGTCACGGTCCCGGCTCCAACAGGCATCCCTATGGAAAGAAAATCAGAGGTCATCGACGTCCCTGATCGGATACTCCCCCGGGGAAGGAGGTATTAGGGAATACGACTTAAAAGGCTGCGGTTCGGTGTTGTATCTGCCGCTGAAGGAAAAGTTCTGGGGGGAAAAAAGAAAAAAACAGCGTTCCGATAGGATAGCGAAGGACAAGAAACTACAGATTACTAAAATCAAAAGGGGGGAAAAGAGAGGGGAACATGACAACAAAGCTCATCTTCTAAACCGGGAAACCACTTGCCGCAAGGCAAGGAGAGTGGAAGAAGTCAAACCCTTCTAGAAAAAGATAGGAACAAAAAACAACCCCTTCCAACGCAAAACTC
>Ga0179593_1587952_pt1 | contig 11433 bp, 17 predicted proteins | sample CZODoug2_1_08_16_FD_185931 | JGI IMG/M metagenome (GOLD analysis project Ga0179593, IMG submission 185931) | Vadose zone soil fungal communities from Angelo Coast Range Reserve, California, USA - CZODoug2_1_08_16fungal (PacBio error correction) | ecosystem: Environmental > Terrestrial > Soil >...
GGGTAGGGTGGGAAAAGGAATTCAGAGGAAAAAGCAGGGAGATTTGGAAGCGGTTAGGGGTGAAACCCTCCAAGTAGGCGCGTGTCTGAGCGGGTCTGTTCCCTTGAGAAGGCAACGGCCTCCCCCCCCGGGTCCCGAAAGGGAGGGAACCAAGCCTGAAAATTAAAAAGAGTTGGGAGAAGAACCTTGAATTCAAACCAGGAAAGACTGAGCACTGAGACGCAAGGGGGGAGGCGAGAATCTAGGACGAAAACGGCGGTCACCATCGCCAGCAGGCGAGTGTGTTCGGACGGAAAAAAGGCGTCATTATCTCCTAAGGCTGGGAGGAAGGAAATAACGAAAAGCACAGCTAGGTGGGGAATGATGGAATTGAAATTTGAGTAGTGGTATTTGGCACAAGAATGAACACTTATAACCAGGGAAAGGGGACATAGCTAGTCGCCAAGATGACAAAAAAAAGGAGAACAGGGACTGGTCATAACTTGAAAAAGCGGAAAGAGGGCATCTTTACTTAAAAGGAGGAAAGGAAGAGAGATACTTACTTTTGGGTAGGAGTGAGAGTATTGTGAAGTACAGAATCCAAGAAGGATGCGGTCTGGGTCGGGGAACATTTACGAAGGCATGGGAGAATCGATATGGGAATAAGACATCGGGGGATGGAAAAGGATGGTGAGGAAAAAGAAATGAAAAAGCTGGGGAAGGGGGAGGATCAATAGGGGTTAAAATATTGTCGAAAGAATGAGATTGCACTGAAACAGAGGAATCGGTGAATAACGGGTGGATGAAACCTCCTAGCAAAATCTCTTCGGGAAATATAAAAACCTATACATACGAAATATTCGAGGAGTAGGGAAGTCCATGAAGGTGAAGGAAAAAAGTCCGATCAGGTGAAATAACTAGTTTCGAATAAAAAAAAAGACACTACTTCTTGAACGCCCCAAAAAACTTGATGCGGAAACTGCCAAAAGAGTGCTTGGGAAGGGGGGGTACAGTGGGGTCTGTTGAACTAAGGGTTATTTGGGCGTGATATCTTCATAGAACACTAGGGTTTGAGGCTTTTCGGGAGTAAGTGTGTGAGGAAGTGGCAACCGATCAAACTAACAGTAAGAATGGAACCCTCCCTGGCGATTTCGCCGGATATGGCCAGGAACGGGGGCCTTGTTTTATAGATTTATTCTGGTTAAGTGTAGGCTGTGGGATAGGTTAGTGGTAAGGGATGGACAACGAAGTGCCGACAGGAGCAAAGAAGTGCTTTAGGAAAAGTTGGGGATGGCATTCTTTGTTGCGCGAAGTTTTATGCAGTAATGGGGTGGAGGGGGGGGGCCAAGAAAGCGGAAGGGGGCGAGGAGGAAGGGGAATGGGGTGGAGGGCGGGGGGGGCGGAAGAGGGGGGGGGGGGGATAGATGAGGAGGGGATTGACTAGGGAGTCGATGGGGAGGGACTGAATGATAGTGGAGAGGTGGGGCATGGGTAGTGAAGGGGAGGGGCAAGGAGAAGTGGGGGCGGGTAGGTGGGGGGTGGACACCGGAGAAACGGGGGGGGGGGGGGGTCGGGAAAACAGATGGTGCGAGGGGGTAAGCGAAGGATGTGGGGGGGTGTAGGGTGGGAAGAGGACAAGTGGGCGAACTATCGGGGGGTAAATTCTGGGAGTTCCGTGTCTGGGGTTGCGAAACGTGCAGACTTCCTTGGAAGACCAGGTTTGGCCCGGAAGAGGGTTTGAAGAGCGCCCTACAGGAAGCCCGCTCTGCGGAAGTCTGATGAGGTAGGACTGGGTGGGGAGAGGGAAGTACGGATGAACGAAGGGGGCTGTAGGGGGAGAGGGGGATCAAGGCCGGAGAGGGAGTACCCCGATGGGTTGAGGCTTGGGAGGTGGGGGGGGGGGGTGAGGGCAAGGGCGAGTCCAAACAGAAAAATGGGGGAAGACAATACCGGGATGTCCCCCTTCCCTGGTAGGTGGCCGGGGCCTGAGGGGTGGCGACGGAAAAGGGGGGGGGTTGGTCTCTTAGTGCGCGGACAATCACTTCTGGACACTAGAGTGCGAGCCTCCCCGCGAGCTGTGCGAATCTAGCCCCTGCAGGCACAAAAAGGAAGTTCAAACGAAAGGTTCGATCAGCTCCGCTGAGTGAGAAGGACCTCTCCCCCTAAAAGCATACATGGACTGTGACCCTCGGGCCGACAGGAATAAGGTCCACAGAAAAATGATGACGGGGGAAGGGGCTAAAAGTCGCGCTCTTAAGTGAAGTTCCAGGAAAAAGGAGCTGAACAGGGGATCGAAAAGAAGGCAAAGTTGAAAGCTCGCACCCGGGAAAACGAGGTGGGAAGTAGATCGTCCTCAGAATAAAGTTCTGCAACCTGGGGGATGTTGTTGAACGGGGGGGGGTTGGGGGGAGGGGGATGGTGGGACTGCTGGGGGGTTTTGGGGGGGTAAGAACCTTATGTAACTCCACAGGGGTGGTGGTAGCACAAACTATCATACAGTGGGGAGGGCCGGGTAGAGATCAGGGAGGGGGGTGATATAAGACCTACGAGGTTCGTAGAAAGCCTCAAGGTTGGGATTGGCGGGGAGTGGGCCGTGGGGTTGGGATACTGAGACATGATAGGTTGCGGGGGGGGCCGGGATGGGGGGCGGTGTTATTGGGGGGTGGCGCTGGTGGGATGATCTGGGAAGGGGGTGCGGTAGGACAGGATGTGATTGAGAGTGGCGCAGGCAGGTTCCTCATATCCTCAGAAGAATTTATTTTTTTTAAAAGGCCATTCAAAGGGGTGTGGAGCGGTCTTCAGGCTGAAAAAGCTTTGGGTCAAAGTGTTTAGGACTAAAAGGAAAGAGCGGCTTCCATCCCTTCCTATGGGAGAAATCGGCATTAGGCCCCATGTGGGGGGGAGGAAAGCAAACCTGGTGGCAGCGAGAGGACTCGGTGGAAACGCATCACCGATCTCGTCTAGTAGTGGAACAAGCGTGTTCAGGTGGGCGGGCTAGTGCCTGTTAAAGGCGGGCAATGTACAGGCGGGCCGCGAGCCCAGTCTTTCAACAAAGGGAAACAGGGGGACTTCGCACGGGCCGAAAGAAAAATGGGGGAGCCCTTACGTGAGGACTCGAACCAAAACGTGCAGGGTCCATGTGGCCTAATACCGGACGAGAAAGAAAGTCCAAGCAAAATTCAGTCCGAGTCAAACCCCATCTTGTCTCATGAAAAAGGGGCAAAATCCCACAAAGGGGGAGGGTAAAGGAAAGGGAAACGTATTGAACGAAAACCTAGAGCGACTAGTCCTTGGGAGAAGAGAAACAAAGAACCCATGCTCGGATTGATAAGGAGATGGGACTTATTAGGAAATCAAAGGGGGGATAACCTAAGAGGTATGAACAGACGGTTGGGATCTTGACAGATGGAAGAAACTTCAAGGGGGGAGAATAATGATGACCCGAAATCAGAGAAGGGGGGAAAGCGGCAAACTTGTTGTGGGGTCAGAAAGGGAAAAAAACTCTTAAATGGTGGGGGGTGACAAACAAGAAAAGGAGGCGAGGGGGGTGTATCAGGGTTTATGGAGAGGAGTGGGGGGAACCTTCTGAGTGCTTGGAGGAGGTCCACGGTCCGCTTGGAAAGAAGCAAGGCCGAGTGGGGGGATCTGTTGAATTCAGGAGGGACTCTCCTGGTAAGCCCAAGGTTATAATGTACCTCCTCCAAGAACAGCAGGAGACAGGGGAAAACTATTTTAAAATACCATTGTGGGAATTCCCTAACTAAAAAAACAGGTCAAGAGTTTTTTTCAATTGGAGCTCAGGGATATCTCGAAAAAAACAACAAAGGAGTAAATCTCAAGGAGGAAAACTGGACCAGCCTCAATGCCATAGCCGGAAGTGTGATTGGGGATAAGAAAAAAAAGAAGTGGGGTAAAATAAGGTTCTATGATAGGGGAAAATAGGATGAAAAATTCTACGGGGGTCAGAAGAGAAGGGAAAAGAGATCCGGTCCGGAGCAAGGGGGGAGGGGTTACAGAGAGGGTCATATAAATAGGCAATTTGTAAAATTGGAAAGAACTAAACAGGTTGTAAAACAGGAGATTTTAAGAATGAGAGGCTGCATTGAGGAGGGGTGGAGGTCGGGAGGGATGAGGAGGCGAGTGTCCACGGAGCCCTTGCAAAAAGCCCTTAAAAAGGGGGGTTAATGAAAGGGGAGAGAGGTCCGCTTATTATTGACCGAAGCTTCCTTTCCCAGGCAGAAGTGGGCCCCAAGAGCAGTGGATACTATAACAAACGAGTTAATAAATAGTTCAGGTTGGGAAGGAAAGGACGAAGAAGAGATAGGGTCGGGCTGGATTGGAAACTGCGAGGAAGAAAGGGTGGGGAAAGGGTGATCGCTCGGATGGGCCCGTAGAAGTCTCTTTTTTCTCGGTTCATAGGGGGGGGTTGGGAGGGGCGGGAGGGTAAGGGTGAGAAGGGACGTGGTAGAGGGGCGAAGAAGGTCGGGAGGGAGGGGGGGGGGGACGGGGGGGGAGGGGGGGCAGGGGGGCTGGGGTGCAGAAATACTTGGGAGGGGGCAGGCAGGGGATCGAATCAGGCTGGGTCGGTGGAGGGGAAGGGACTTCAATGGGGGCGAGCGAGTAGAATCCGGGGCATATTAACCCATGGGGTTTGGCGGGACACCTCAATCGTAAAAAAGGAATGGAAAGAATGGGTCGCAGGCCCGAAGGTGTGGGGGTCCAACCTTTCACTGCACAGTATTTATCCGGGTAATTGAGGGGCAGAGAGGGGGAAGAACTGGGAAGAAGCAAGTAGGAGACTTATATCTAAATCTTGAGGAGAGGTCAGAAGAAATGAGGGAGGAAAAATCGATCAAGCGAAAAACATCCTCGAAATGGGCCAAACTGGGTGAATACTAAACGTTAATACTAGGGGAATAGAAAAAATAGAAAAAAAAGGGTCGGACAGGGTGTACGGACAACTCATGCTCCAAATAGGGAGCGGATCCAGGTAAATAAAAAATTTAACACGCCGCAATTGCAAAAGTTCGAGGAGGAGGCACCAAAAGATTGTGCCAGGGGTTATGATGGTGGCAGCTGGGCATTGCTTCGGGGCAAGGGAAAGACGGAAGTGGATGGATTCAAGGGTAGAACGGGAGAAAAAGGCAGTAAGAAAGGAAGGGTCCACTCAAAAAGAAGTTGAAAACAGGGAAAAAATTGGAAACCATGACAACGGAGAAGCGCGGTAGGGGATTGGAAGGGGAGTATCAACCGATGAGAAGAGAAAGGAAATCGGGGATCTGGGGCGCCTTCCATAGGAAAAAGGGTTCAAGGTGGAGGGGAGAGGGGAAAAGGAGAGATCGGAAGGAACAAGCAATCTTTGAGAATTGAGTCGAAGGCAACTGATCACAAAAAAGGGGGCGCATGGGAAGGGGCATTGGGGGTCCGGGAAGATACGGTGGAGGGGGCAAAATCACGGGGGTCTGGTGACCCCGGCAAGAAAGAAAAGCTAAGAGAATAAAGTAGGGAAAAAATGGGTCTGAGTTGGTGGGATTTAGACCTCTTGTTAAAAAAGCCCAAGAAGACCCCATAGGAAAGGAACGGGGGAGCGAGCTGAATTGGCCATAGGGAAAAGAGGAAAGATAAAAGGAGAGGTGACCGGCAGCTTGCTGTGGAAATCAAGGTCAAGGGAAAGAACGATTGTAGCCGTGCAAAAGAGAAAGAAACAAAAAGGAAAAAGAATAAAAAGCGACATATTTATAAATCCTAAGAATATCCAAAAGCATTGAAAGGGAGGAAGTAATACATAGAACCAAAGATGTTCCATAGGAAGGAGGGAGGGGTCTTTGAAAAAGAAGGAAAAGGAAATCCGTTCCAAGAGAATATACAAAAAAGAGGGGGGAGATGAAATCCATGACGGTTTAAGAAAGGACAGAAGGTCACTGCGAAAGGCCAGGTTTTAGGGGGAAAGGATCAAAGGGGACCATTGGGGTGGTGGGGAGAAAGGCTTTAACTTTTCTTTGTTTTGAGGAAATCCTCGGGAGATCGCTAACCCATCCAAGTTGAGTGGAAAAAGATCGGGCAGGAAGGGTCTCGGTTCTTCGCAATGGAAGATGGGAAAGAGCAGGGCGAGCCGGGGGCAAAAAAAAAAACCTGGGAAGAGAGGGACTTTTAAGTGACATCTAAACTGCAAGGAGGAAAACCAAAAACTCCTAACGGGAAAAAAAAATGCAGGGGCTTTGAATAGGGAAAAGTAAAAATCCTGTCCGAAGAGAGGGGAGGTAGGGAAATATCCTAATATGAAAATTAGTGAGGTGGGGGGGGAGGGAAAAGAAGACAAAAAGGGAGTAGGGGGAGTTAACGTGAACAATAAGAGACGAAGATAACCAATAGGAGTATCGAGGTTTGGACAAATAATATGATCACGATGGAAGAAAAGGACTGTTAAAAAGTCGACCAGAGGGGGCAGATCTTGGACATAGGGTCGAAAGAAGGATAGAAAAAAGGAAAATAGATGGCAGGGAGCCAAAGAACCAAAGTCAATGAGAAATCATGCCGAATGGGGGGATTTCAAATTCCATCCTAGAGTTGCTGGGCCTGCAGGGAAAATAATCCAAGAAGTGGCGATCATAGAAAAGTCAATCAAAGGGGGGCGGGGGGGACAGGAACCGGAAATTACCAAAAGAGAGGGCGGTGTCTCTAATAACTATTTGGGGGGCGGAAAAAAAGAGGAAATGCAAAAAAACCTTGTGTTGAAAAGCAGGTCGGAAAAAAAACGAAAGGCATTGGTAAAAGTGGGGAGGTTGTAGAGGGGAACACGTTGTGGTGGACTGGGGAAAATAAAGGAAAGATTGGGAAAAACCATAAACGGGAAGATCATTGAGAAGAACTTTGGAGGAATGGACTCTAAACCGCCATGAAGAGAAAAGGCCGGTAGGGAACTGGTTGAAAATTCTCACTAGAGAAGGAGGCTCAGGAGGGAGAGCGGAGAGGGGGGAAATAGAAGGAGGGAGCCACCGTGGTGGTGGTGGTGGGGGAGGGGAGGGACAATCAAGAGGAAATGTCACATTGGGGGTGAAGACGAAGGGGAACTCAGATCGAACCCCAAAAACTCTAGAAACAAAAGGGGGGGGAGGATAATGGAGTTAGGAGCTCTCGCTCCGGTAGCGCCGTCGACCCGTATAAAAAAAAATTGAAAAGGTGAGGAGAAATCAAAATACACTAAACAAAAAAAAAAATAAAGGAAAATAAGAAAGGAGATCCGCCGACTCCGAAGAACGCAAAGGCCCAATGCATGGAAAAAAGGAAAAAAGGGAGAACCAAAAGGTGGGGTAGAGGCTGAGAATGGAAGGAAAGGAAAGGCGAAGATGGGTGGAAGGGGAAAAATATACACAAAGGACCAACGGAAGATTTAAAATCGGGTTGTTAGGAGAAGGGGGGGGGGGGACGGGGGGAACCCATAAAACCAGTTTAAGAAAAAACGTACTTTAAACCCGGGGGTGGGGAGAAGAGCAGGGTCCTTGCAACCAACCAGGTGAAAGGAAGGCGCCAAAGGGGGGGGAGGGCAAAAGTTCTTAAGGGGCTAAGAGAGGTTGGTGTTCTTCTCCGGGCGCGGTCAACTAAGGGCAAGGTCATTCTAAAAATGGAGAAGAGGGGGAGCAAGGAAAGCGAGTACTGCGGATATCGAAGCGCGGAAAGGAAGGGTTAATAAATTAGACAGTCAGAGGGGATGTAGGGGAAGGGTATTGGCAAAAAGGAAAAGGAAGAGACAATGAAAGATGGGATGCGAAAGCGGGCGCAAAACATTCCAAAAAAGAGGAACATTGGACGGACGAACTTTAGAAAGCAATCAAGGAGAAGAAAGGGGGAGAAAAAATAAAAAAGCTGGGGGGAAAGGAATATATAAGGAGGGGGGGGGGTGGTGTAATTAGATGAGAAGCTGTGGGTAACAAACAAAAAAAGAGGGGTGGGCAATTGGTGAAAAAAAATACTGCAATGAAAGTACGGTTTTAATAAGACCTATACACAAAGGGGAAACGGATGTATACAGGCCTAGTTAAACGCTCACTGAAGTGGTTCGATCAGAAAATGAGGTAGAATGGGGAAAAGGGGGGAAGCCAAGTGAGATTCAAGGAAAAAATTAGATCCGAGGAGGGGGATGCACCGCGAGGGAAAAGGATGGACAGAAAAGCCCGAGAAAGGCCGAAGGCAAGGAGGAATTCATCGATAAGGGGGGGACGGGGGGGAGAGCGTCAAAGCAAAGAGAAAAGGGGGGGAGAAGACACAAACAGGCACATATTGAGAAGCAACAACCCCAGCCAAGGGGGAATAGGGGGGAAGAGGGTTAAAAGAAGGAGTAAGAGGAACAGTTTATACAGGGGATGGACTTTTTTACGGGGGAAAGAAGGGGGCTTTTTGGTATTCTGGAGGGGAGGTGCAAAGTAAGTGTAGCGAACAACCATCATAAAAAATAGGGGAAAGGAATCTTTTTCTATGGGTAGAAAGAGGGAAAGTGTGGGGTTGATATCGAGATTATTTGGGGGAGGCAAGAGTTGGTGGAAAAAAGGAGGGAAAAGGAATCATTGGGGAGCAAAAAGTTCAAAAAAGGAGGGTCAGTTTGAATGAATGATTTCAAAGAGTGGAAATCACCTGAAAAAGGGGAGAGCGGGAGCTGGCTGAGGTCAATCACGGGATATGGTTCGACGGGGAAAAGTGTCTTTCGTGAAGGGGGAAAGAGGAAGGGGGAAAAAATGAAGAAACAAGACAGGCTATCTCCAAAAAAAGGAGGGGGGGTGTTAGGAGGGGGAAAAGTTTCATGGAGAGACATATTGGGGCTAATGAGAAAATAAGGGAGTTTCACATGAGGGGGGGAATATTTCCGGATAAAAGATTGTGAAGTGGTGAGATTAAATAAACGAGTCGCGCTCCCAAGGTCAACGAAAGGGGGGGTCCGACCGCGCCGAGAAATTCATCACCTTTCGGATCCGTAAAAAAAGGAGACCCGGGGTGCGGGGTCAAGAGGGGAGCCTAGGAAAGAACAACTCTTAGTAAATCGGAAGCTCGGAAAGGTCGAACCACTGACCGGATGACAAAAGAAGAGAAGCTATCAAAAAGACGTAAAAAAAAGAGGTGAGAAGAGAGAAAACGAGAAAAAAGCGATTTTGCAGAGCTGCGGGAATGTGTTATTAGGGGGGGGGGGAACGGGGTGGGATTAAGAGAAGATTTACCGAGTCGAAGGGAGCACAAAAGGGAATATGAAAATTTGAAAGTCCCACAAGATTAGGACAGGATTCAGAATCGGGTAAGCAAAAGTCAGGTAGGGTATAGGGGGGAGTTGGTGGACAAACTCCATTTTGGAAATTCGGGGGAGGAGGAGGGAGTTTTGAGATAATCAGAGTCAAGAATAAAGACCTATGAGTAAGACGGGAAAGGAGAAAACGGGTCTGATAGGTTGGGGGGGGGGGGAAAAACCGGAAGAAGAAAGAATGCTGGAACAGAAGCTGGGGGCCCGCGCTGAATTCCCAAAAGGAGGGGGAAAAGCGGAAAAGGAATTGGGGAGCAACGACGGGAGATGGGTCAAAAGAAGTGGAAAAAGGATACCATTTGTAGACTAGCCCGGAAAAACTGACGGGAAAACAGGTAGGGAAATGGATAAAAACCAAAAGGAAAAAGCCCGTGGTGAACTAAATCCCAGGAACAAGCGGCATTAGCCGAAAAAAATAGGAACAAAGGGCAGAGAGGAAAAGCACTCCAAAGTCGAAACTGGGGGGTCTACAACGCGAAAAGGGAAGGGAGGGGGACGAGGGGGGAGGTTAATCGGGAAAAGAAGGATCTAATAGAACGGAAAAGAATATTAAAATTTGGGAATTAGGAAAGGGGGGGGGAAGGGGAAAAGATTCAAGTGTAGACGCGACAATACAATGGTAGAGAAAAAGAGTGCGATAACACCCTTTCGGAAGCCTATGATCAAGACAGAAGAAAAGGAGAAGGGGGGAAAAAAAAAGTGGACAAATCATCATTCATAAGGGGGAAAAAAAGGGCTTGTGGGTATTACATGAAAAAAAAAAAAGAAACAAAAATGGCATAAAGAGAGATGGGAAAGGTGTCTCAAAGGAAAAAAACCGAGGGGAGTGGGAGAGGAAAAAAATCTTCCCTTGGGGACAGCTAGAGCCATCGAAGTCAAGGGGGGGGAAAAAACCAAAGTCCTTTAAAATGAGGTTGGCGATAGAATGAGGGGGGGAAGGGTCTGAAGACGTGTTTAGAAAAGGCACAAAGAAAAACCCGGAACGGGAAAAAGAGGGCTTTATCTCATCAATTCAATTAATGAAAATTGAAGTAACCTTTAAATGGCCTTCGAAGAAAAACAAAAACGCAACAAAAGTGAAATGAACGGGGGGGATAAAAAGGGGGGGAGAAAAAAAAGGAAAAAAAGAGAATCAGAGGGGCAGACTTCTTAAGGTCAAAAACGGATAGAGTTGAAGATGACCAAACAAAGGGGGCGAAAGGGAAAAAAACGCGCTGTGAAAAGTAAATCAAAAAAAAGGGCGGTGAATGTACGGGACTCGTGTTCCAGTCTTAGGGGATAATACAGACATGGGAAGGGTGGGTGAAGTCGATGAAAGGGGAGGGAGTATTTGTGGGGAAGGTCGGCGGGAGAAGGTATAAGGAATATTAAAAAGCTCCGTCGTGAGAACAAAGAAAAAAAGGGAAATCAAAGTCAAAAGTTTTGAATGCAAGCAGGCACCCTCGGCAAAATGAAAGAGGGGGAGTGGGGGGCCAACCGTGGCAAAACATGAAAAAAAAAGGGGTCCTGGGTGTAAATCTAAGGGACGTTTATTAGAAAAGGGGGATAGGATCAGGCGACGGGGAGAGTGGATCTAACAATCTGTAAAGGGAGGGGTCCAAGCAATTGATGTATTCAGGTAAATAGAAAAAAAAAGCAAAAAAGACCTGGGCCAAGGTCAGATGATCTTAAACAAAAAAAGGACAGCAAATAAGAAAGGGTGAAATAGAAGAGGGGGAGAAAAATCGGAAGCAACTCCACTGCCTCGCCGGAGAGAAAAGAAATAAGGAACAACAAAACCAAGGGACCTGGCCCAGAAAACAAAAAAGAGGAAGAGGCAGGACAAAAAGAGGGGAAGTTTAGGAGAGGCGTTACAGGTTGAATGAGGAGGGGGAGTTAGCATCTGGGTCAATGAAAGAGAGGGAGGCAACGCGACCGTAAGGGGAAAAAAACCAGGGGATGAAGGTTGAACGGGGATTACGCTTCCAAGGCAACGAAGAGTCTTCGGGGGGTGTATAGGATAGAAAAGAGAGGAAAAGAGAAACGAGAGGCTGTAGAAAAAAATGGGGGGGGAAAAAGGGTGTCTTTGAATTCTCGCTCGAAAGGAAAGCGCGGAAGAGCAGAAGGTACTAAGGGGGGTGTGAAGGCAGCTGTAAAGTAAGATGGGCAGTTCCTGGGTCAAAAGAGAAGAA
>Ga0179593_1248539_pt1 | contig 11432 bp, 15 predicted proteins | sample CZODoug2_1_08_16_FD_185931 | JGI IMG/M metagenome (GOLD analysis project Ga0179593, IMG submission 185931) | Vadose zone soil fungal communities from Angelo Coast Range Reserve, California, USA - CZODoug2_1_08_16fungal (PacBio error correction) | ecosystem: Environmental > Terrestrial > Soil >...
CGACAAAAGGGAGGAACCTAAAAGCAGGGACGTACTCAGAGGACATTCAATAAAACTGCCGTGACCATGAATCTGATAGGTAACGGAGAGAAAAGGAGTGTCGGGAAAAAAAGCTATGCCCGGCGAAAAAAAAGAGCGCAGATGGCTGGGGTAGGCGAAACTCAGATTACAAAACGCAAAAAAAGGCGAGGAAGAGTTAGCGGGCGTGGGTGGCAAACATACGAAACCGGAATGCGAGATATCGTGGGTGAATGGAGCTGAAACGGCAGGCGAAGAGGGAATCCGACAGGACTCGGGAGAACATACGGGGTTAAGAGAAAAAACAAAAAAAAGAAAAGCAGCGAACCTACCAAAGGCCCCTCTCAAACAAACGTCCATTGGGGGGGTGCCACGCGGATTTAATAGATAATGCGCTGCAAGAACAAGAATAAAAGGAAAAAGGTAAAAGGCAAGAGCCAACTCAAAGCAGAAAAGGAAAAAAACTTGGCGTCAGGCACCCTCGAGAGAGAAAGATAAACAAGTCAGAATCAAGGAAGTAACGACTCGGAAGGACAAAGATGCAGACTGACGGAAACAAAAAACAAGGGAGCCTGAGACCAGGAGGTGAGGACAGAACACTAATATCTTCGGCCAGATCGAGTGGAACAGAAAATTGGTACCAATGAAAAAGTACGGACAAGGAGACGATTAGGACAGAAAGGGAGGTAATTAGACTCGTGGCAATGGTCCGATAAGGGGCAGGTAGACAGGCGAAAGGTGAAAAGGCTGAGACAAAAACGGGAACCAAGGATTGCAACGCAAAAGGAGGGAAACGGGGGGTGTCGAAGCGCCTGGTGTAAAATCAAGAAAAGCTTCTGACAAAGGCACCCGCGGCAAATTAAGAAACTAGGGAAAATTACAGGGAAAACTCTACCCACAGGGTCGAGAAACAAAACGCAGAGGAAGAGAAGAAATCTCAGTAGTGTGGACACAATGGCTAGTGGGAAAAAACTGGAAAAAAATCAGACTTAAATAGGATCAGAGACAAGAGGAAGGGGTGACGGGAAAGAACTCCAGCCGTATTAAGAGTTACTGTGAGAAGGGGAGGAGTTCGTGTCCGCATACTGGGATCTCAACTCGGGGACAAGCAACCTAGAAATGAAAAACAGAAACCGATAGGAAAGAGAAAACGAGCGGAAGGTGAATGCGAGGAAGCAATGAAGACCACTGGAAGGGAACTGGGTAATCTCACAGAAAGGCGTGACACATGGCAAGAAATGTAATGGGGCATGGTAAGACGAGGGAAACGGAAAAAAACCTTGTGCAGGCAGGACTCAAACAAAGGTGGAAGAAGGAAAAAAGCCGGGGAATGGTCCATTCGAGATCGGGAAAATCACCACGAAAGAGGAAGGACGACCTACATTCAGTATTGGAGGGCTGGAAACCGTGGCGAAACTTGGGTGGATAATAAAAAATCTAATAGGAAATCGGAGGGAAGGCCTGGAGGAGAGCCTTGGGAGCAGAGGGTAGAAAGAGCTAACAGAAAACAGTAGAGACAGGAGGACTGAAAACGCTACATTAAGATAATCGAAGGAGGGGGAAAAAGAAGACAAAAAAGGAAGGTCGAAAAAAAAAAAACGGGGGAGGTAGGTAAGAGAATTGTGGGGGGACGAAGATAAGACAGAAAATCAAGAGTGGCACACGCGGTGTCGATGACACGGTAGGGGGGTGGGGGCCGGGAAAACAAAGCCACCGGGAAAAAAAATGAGCCACGATTTCCCCGGCAGAAAAAACCCGGCAAACCGGTTATGTTTCGGGTCGGGGGTGACAAACGCGAAATGCTCACGAGGCCAGCTCAGGAGGCAAAGGAGGGCTACAAGTAAAATCTGCTGGGAAGCAAGGGTATGACGGACAACGCTTGAACCGAGTCCCGAGAGACAAAGTGGGAAGGCCGAACCCTGAAGGAACAAGAACTCTAAAAACAAAAACGCGGTAAAAAAAAACAAAAAGATAAACTTGGAGGGGGGACTGGACGAAAGAAAACGGGTCACGGTCAGGGGGGGGTAGAAGAGGTGAAAAGAAGCGGTCGACAACCACATCAAGGAAAAGAAGAAGAAACTCAAACATACGAAAAAAAGAAGCATAGGGGGAAAGGGGGGAAAAAAACAAAGGGACGCACAAGTCGATCTATGGTGAGCCAGGGCACACAGATACGAAGAGGGGAAACAACAACCAAAGCAGCAAAAACGAAAAAACTTGACTGACCGCTAGGTCTCTCAATAAAAGAAACAAGCCTCAGACTAACGGGAAGGCCGGGGGGGAAGGGGAACCCCAACCTATCCCCTACGGAGGGAGGGGGAAGAGCAACGGGGTCGAAGTAAGATTAAATGCGACTGTCAAAACAAGGGAGATATAAGGGGGAGACGTAATCGCATAGACTCATTAAGGCAAGATTCCCTCGGAGAGGGAAAGGTGGGATGGAAGCGGGACTTAGAGAAAGGGTCCGAAATGTTTAAAAAAAAAACTTTACAGGGGTCCTCGAAAAAAAACTTTGTTCCAGGTTCGCCAAGGGAATACCTATTGTCTACCACGGAAAAAGGAGAGGTCTTGCGAAGAGATAGACGCTCGCAGTGCCTGCTTGAGTCTTGGTGTCGGTGCGGGAATCAAGAAAAGACTCTTCTATTCTTTTAGGACGGAGGGGTATGGGATGTGTCTAGAAAGGCTGCGGGAGGAATCGCAACAAAGGTAAGATAATCTCGAAAAAAGAATCCGCGACCTGAAGGCACGAATCTCAAGAGAAGAAGGAAACGAAAAAGTACCGAAAAAATCAGGAGAGCGTAGACAGACACAAACAGAAAAAGTGACAGCCTTGGTAGAAAGGCTCATACAAGGTCCTGGATACGCGGAAAAAAAAAGAACCTCTCCAGCTGGACTCTTTGAAACCTTAAGGGCCTTTGTGCGGACCGCAGCAGAAAAGTTCTATGAAAGTAGATGTGTTGGAAAGGACCGTCGAACAAATTGGCACTAGAATGGTCTGGCGCGTACTCTGGGAGTTGCAAAGTAAGCAATAGGCTGGCGCGGAGATGTCTAGACGGAAAGAAACTAATAGAGGCTGAGTTTACCAACAGTCTGGCGGGTGGGTAAAAATGGCGCCCCAATGAAAGTAGAACTGGAACAGTCTAGGAAAAAAGAAAGGAGAAAGAAGAAGAAGGCAGAAAAAGGTCCAAACTGTCTCTCAGTCAAAGATGGCGAGGATAAGACCTAATAAAGAGAAAAAGGTATATGCCTACCGGCGGAAAAGCTGCATTATAAAACAGTAACGAAGTTGAAAGTAATAACCCTCACTACCATCTAGGAATAAGAAAAAAACAAAGATACGGGGCAAGCCGGGGTGAGAACCGGTGCCAGAACTCACGAGACTCTAAGCGGGAAGAGGAGGAAATGCGGGAACATTAGATAGGCTGTGGGTCCCATCCCTCAGGGGAGAAACAAACATGAGGGTACCAGAGGGTGGTGAAAAAACGCAAACGGTCCGGTGGAAGAACAAGAGAAGATTGGGGAGCAGACCGTCGGATAAAAATCTTGCTCGAGGAGAAAGAATTCGGCCGCGGAGAACCGTCGAAAAAAATCGCGTGAAGTGTGCCAAAATTGAAAAAGAGAAAGCAACGAGGGAGCGGAAAAGGGCAGGAACAATGAGAGCAAAGCGATCCCGAACAGGCTCAAGCGGGCATCAATATAAAAAATTTCAATGGGGAAAGCGAGTGAACGCCGGGACGCAAGAATTAAAACACAATTCGAGGGAGCGGGAAAAAACGCACAGAATCAGGAATTTGGTTCAGCGACACGGAAAGACTGTGGCAGGTCATAAAGACGTGGAAAAAACCACTAATCAAAACACCGCCGGACGGACATCTCAAACGGCGCAAGAGGGGGAGAAAGTGGATAAGTGGAAATAACCTTCTGCCTCAAACATGTAAGGGGGAACGGTCGTAAGAAGACCGGACAAGGAAAGGGAGGCGTTGGAGGGGAAAAAATTGCATTAACTCTGGATAGACACACTCTGGAGGAAAGAGGATGGGGAGCTGAGGTAGAGCTCAAAAAATCTGAATAGGCCGGATCTTCCAAAAAAAAAAGCCCGGTCAACACTTCTCGTGATAGAGGCGAAAGGAGGCGCCAAAGGGATGCGCACCAGTGTGTAAGTAAGATCGGATGAGAAAAGGTAATAGGGAAAAGGCGGAAAAAAAAAAAAGGGGGGGCCATGGTTCAGGGTCTCTACCAACGCAGAGGAGGAAAAAAAAGGGGAGTTGGTTCACTGCGATCGAAAAATGACCCAGAAACCTGACGAAAAAAGTGAACTGCAAGGTTAATGGAAGTTACAAAAAAGTAAAAGGGAAAGGTCAGTCATGATAAAAGAAAAATTAAACAGCAGACGATTGTTCGTCTTTAAAATGGATAGGGTTGCCTGCCGACGAAGCATCAAGGAAAAGGGCGAGGGAACCTAACAAGAATCCAGGGCGATAATCGAAGTCTACTCAAACAGAAAATCGCGCAATAAGCTCAAAAGGGGGGAGAGGGAGAGACGCGAAACGTGGGGTCTATACCACCGGAGGGAGGAAGACGGCAAAGAGGGATAAAAGTAGAAAGGTGAAAAAAAAGAGAGACGAGCAGTTTTTCTCGACCACACAATGGGGGGGGGGAAAAAGGTCCGCTGGAAAGCTGAGCGATCGAATAATGTCATTTTAAAAGCATTCGTTTAGGAGGGGGTGAACACAGGCGCGCGCCACCACCCAAAGTCTGAGGAGTCGCACGGCCAACGGGCGTACGTGGAGGGGGGTAGAAAGCGGAGAAGCGCGGGGACTGATCAGGCCCCAAGCAGCGACGAGAAAAAAGACACGAGTGACGAGACGAAAATAACCTCAGAGAGGATCCGAGGCGGGAATACTAATGAATCGGGACCATCGCGCTCCTACCAAGATAAGGGCGAAAGAGGACGGAATAGTCTTTTTCCAACGGGGGGGAGGAACATTAAACTTTGAGGGGGGGTTTAGGAGCGTGGGGCCGTCGAAGGCAATCTGCGGGGGAGGGGAGCGCAAAAAATAAGAAAGTTGATTTTGGGACGGGAAGGGGGGCGGCTCCAATCCGACGAAAAGAAGGTATCAACAGAGTTGAGGGGGAGGAAAAAAGCTTTTGGAAGGAAAAGAAAGGTGACTGGAAGGGGTGTCTCAAAGTCATTCGCTACCTTGCGGGGGGGGCTCATACTCAAGGGGGGGTACAAAAAAAAATAGGAAGGGACAGATGGAGTCGGGAGGACGGGGGGGGGGGACTAGTGAGAGACGGGAAGCGTGCAGGACGGTGAAGGAAAACGAACTGTAAAGAAAGGAGCGCCTGCATGACCAAGGAAGATTAGGAGATAGGAAGGGAAGATGACGAATAAAAGGATTTCTGGACTGGAAAAAAAGACGAGAAGAAAAACGACAGCGGTGGGAAATCAGCTAACGGCTCTCAAAAGACAAAAGGGCAGCGAAGGCAAAGACGGACTGAAGGAGGAGGCTAGGACGAGGGTGAATCGGCAAATGTGGATAGAGAAAAAAGAGACACGGGGGAGGTACGTCAGGCTCTAGCGCCAAGGTCCAGAGAGGGGAGGGCGCGACGAGTCTCTGTATTTGACTTAGAAAAAAAGACATAGAGAAAAAAAAAAACAACGGAGGAGGCCACTGAAAAGGGAATACCGACGAGGGACAGAAGGTCCCCTAATACAAAAAACTTCGGCAAAAAAAAGAGAGAAAGGCGAGAGGCCGACGGAAAGCCTCCTCTTCCAGAGGAGAAAGACCCGTCGTCAATTGCCTACCAAGCAGCGCTGGCAGGTCGCGAAAAGAGAACAAGTGAAAAGGAGTCAAAAATTCTCTTTCTGGTATTTCAAAGAGACGTAGTTCCGCCACTCAAAGAAGGTGCTAAACCGCACCCAGGAAGCAAACGAAATAGGGGGAAAAAATCCAACAACACAACACATTGCACAGTGTGTAGAACAAGCGGGGAGAAAACCCGAGGAACGCTCTACTGTACGGCACCTAGAAAAATAACCGGGCACCACGAACCGCCGACAAAAAGACCCAGAAAAGGTGTACAGCAAAAGAGTGGTTATGTCTATGTCTTGATGATCAAGGGAGAAAGACCGAAACACAAAAAAAACGCAAGGGAGCAGTGAACATGCATATGGCGTGACGCCAAGAAGGGAGGAAGGAATGAACCGGGGAACGGAGGCAAATTCGGCAATAAAAAAAAAAACGGCGGGGGGGAAAAAAAAAACACTGTCCAAAGCGTCAGTAAGAGCCCACTGGCACTTCCACAGAGCAAAAAAGAAAAAAACAAACCGAGTATCCAGGGCAGCACCCTTGAGGACAAGACTATCAGTCGGGTCCAGAGGGGGGCAAAAGATGATTGCGAGCAAGGAGGGACCTGATGAAAAAGGGAAACCGGATAAACTTACTCAATAAAACGAAGGAGGAGGGAGGCGCGAAGGCTGTGTGCCCAGAACGCCGCCACTTGACGAGAGGATGACAACCTACCACAAGTCGGGACCGAGAAAAAAGAAACGGCGGGACGCAGGGGGAAGGGGGTGGGAAACACAAGAATACAAAATACTTCGTAGTACCAAAAAAACCTGTGCAGCAAATAGCACGAGCTCGTTACAGAAGCGTTAGGCGAGAACATCTGTGGGGGGGTAGACAACAAACACAGGACCCTCAAACCAGGAGGAAGGGTGCACACTGTTACAAATTGGGTTCACGGTAACGTATCGCAACAAAGGGGACAATCTCACAAGGAAAAAATGGATATAGCGATCCGAGGAGGAGGGGGAGGGAATATCGCGGGGGACCGGGGGACTTCGAGCAAGGAGGGGATGTAGACACAGAGGGGACGATAACCGACTTCGTATGGGAGTCCGAGGGGGGGGTGAACAAAAACACCATATGAAAAGAAGAAAACTCGCGAGCGGGTTACGCGCGAAAAGGGAGATCGAAAGGGAAGTGGGTTACCCTACATGGAAACGGGAGGTACACATGGGGAAAAAGCAACTATGAACCAAGGGAACAAAGAAGACCAAGCGAAATGTGTTTTACATGAAGAAATCGTGGAAGCCCACAATGGGATCTAACTTGAAAAGGGTGCCTAAAAGAAATTGTCATTAGGGGGAGAGAAAAAATAGAGATACACTCTCGACACCAAGAAAGTACTAATAATCGGTGACTAAAGACCGTGCGCGAGGGGTCAGAATGAAGAAAAAAGCATCGTCAGAGCACTTTCCGCACTCGGACTACCATCCTCCACCTGGTGGCAGGTTTTCAATCAGCGATGACAAAACTTATCAAGTGTCGCAAACGAAAACTCACCCAGACGGCCAAACGGGCCGGTCGAAACGAAAGGGAAACGGGCCGCTAGAGCAGGGGAAAGGTAAGAAAAAGCAGTTGTATGCAAAAGTACTAAAGCAAAGAACAGGTCAACGAGAGGGAGGCGCCCGCTCGCAAGTGCTCGGCGAGAAAACACCCTCAAAAAAGAAAAAGAAAGGTTCGGTGGGGTAGTGTCCTGGCAAACATGGAGTAAACAACTGTGGGCTCAGACACGAAAAAAGAATCTTAACAAGGGGGGCGAGACCCTCGACACACTGGGGTCGGGGGAGTTTCCGCAAAGGAAACTTGGAACTTCGGGGGCGGCCCGGAAAGGTGAAAAAAACCAATGCGTCTCGATGGGAAAAAAGAAGAGAGTATAAGAGAGGGAGGAATTGCCTAGTTAGAACCGGGCTTTTGCAGCCGATGAAGCACCCTAGGCCGTAGAGCTACTCGGTCCGGCTCAAAGCTATCGAAGAAAGACTGGGGTCATCTGAAACAAGGAAGAGGGGGGAGTCAAAATGGCAGGCCATTAGGGAATGCCAGGTGGTAGGGGGGGGCAAACAAGCAGGCTAAATAAAAGACGAAAAGGCTTCCCAAGGGAATACATAACGAGTGTTGAAGTATGACGCGGAAAAACTCGACGCTCAAGAAGCGGCGCGAAAGGGAGAAAAGTTGTAGGGTGGAATAACAAGAGAACATGCCGAAATGGCAGCAAAATTCTACACCAAAAAGTCTTATGGAATACACGCACAATCCCCGCACAGAAAATACCCAAGGATGAAAACAAACCGCGAGCGGGGGATGGACAAAAGGGGAACGAAACGGAGCGGGACAAGAAAGGAAACGGACAGGGACCGCGGAAGGGGGAAGTAGTCTTTATCAAAACGGCCGGGCAATGGAGTGTAATCTTCTTGGTAGCGAACAGGATGACCGCGACTCAGGAATCGCGCGGGGGAAAGGGGGGGTAGGAAACGCGTTATGAAATCGCGCCACGTCTTAAAAAAAGACACCCTGTGGACGCCCAGACAAAAGGAGGGAGAAGCAAAGCTTTGTGACTGTGGAAAAGGGACATGCGACCAGCTCGTAAGGGCGACGGATCTCTTCGAGGAAAAGGACCAAAAACAAAAAAAAAAAATAAAGATAAAATACAAAAAACACAAAAAAGAAAAAATAAAAAAGGAAAAGAAAAGTGGACAGAAAAAAACAAAAAAAACAAAAAACAAAAAAAATAAGAAGAAACAAAAAAACAAAAAAAAAGAGAACAAAACTAAAAAAACAATAGAAAGATGAGACATAGCCGCGAGAAAAGGGAAGGGGGTGAAAGGGGGTGCTCACTAGGAAAGAGATCATGCGGTATCGGCCGCTGGAGTGGGGAACCGGTAGGGAGGGGAGTATGTCAAAAAAGGGGTCGGGGAAGACAAGATCAACGGAAAAAGGGAAACTAGAGAGTCACTCGCAGAACCAAAAGAGCGATAAAAATCCAAGACTCCGAAAAAAACATAAGAAAGAACGCCCGGGGAAAGAAAAGCCACATAGGCGTAGGGGCAGTGCGGGGAGAGATCAAAACACAAAACAAAAAACACCCAAAACAAAAGAAAAAAAAAAAAAAAAAAAAAAAACACACAAAAAAAAAAAAAACAGCAAACCACCAAAAAAACACAAAAACAACAACTCAAAAAACACAACTCACAAAAAACAACACACACAAAAACAAAAAAAAAACAAAAAAAAACAAACACCACAATAAAAACAGAAAACACAAACATAAAAAAACCGATCAATAAGGGGAAACAAAAAAAACACAAGAAAAAAAACAGCGAGGCAACAATAACGAGCTGCACCACAAAAAAAAAAAAAAACAAAAAAACAAAAAAAAAAAAAAAAAAAGAAAAAAAACCAACCCCACAAAAAAACAAAAAAACCCAAACACCGTCGGCGGTCACACCGGATACGAGGAACCTGGACCGTGGGGGGCCCATGGGGCGAAAGAGCACGGGTCGCGCAAGAAAAGAATGCAAGATAAGAAAAGGGAGGCACCGCTGAACGACGAATAGGAAGAAAACTCCAACGACGCAGAGAATAGAGCTCGCATGAGGGATTAAAGGACAAGACACGGAGAGCGAAAAAGTATATTATAATCCGGTGCGAAAGAGCAAACGTAATAGAATAAGAGTTCGAACGCCGTGCAAAACTATGAGACAAAATCACGACTACGCTGGGCTCAAGGAGAACCTGGGAAGCTGGAAGAGAAGGGGTGTTGAACGAAAGGTCAACCACTCAGAATAATCGGAGGACATGAAATGGTCCTTCGAGTAGAGGGAGGGGAACAAAGTAATATTGAGGAGGCCAGCAATAGGGGCGGGGAGGAGAAAGGTTTTGCACCAAAGGAAGGAGAAAAGGGTCATAAGAGTGGGATCCTCCTCTGTATAACTCTTGGGGACGCCGGAAACCTCAGAAGATAGACGCACGCAGACCGACTCGAAGAGGGTAGTGAAAGGTTGTCTCAAAAGATGATTCGAAAAGAGAGAGAGAAAGATTAAGGAGAAAAGAAGGGGGAGATGGGAATAAGGAATAGGATCAATCTCCAACTATCCAAGGAAGGTTACAAAAGAGAGAAAGGGAGAAAAGCGCGCGGTGCCGAAATACAAAACAATTGAACGGTTCTAGAAGTGGAAGGGAGGGAGGTTAGTAGACGCCCATGAATGCCTTGGGGGGAGGGGAGAACACGATGGACTTCCCGACATTGAATAAGTCCAAAAAACCACGGGAAAAGGAGACGAGAGGCAGAGTGTGGAAGGGCGGTGTTGGATGGAGACGGAACACTGCTGACAGGAAAGGGGCAGGTCAGCGCGGCAGTTCAGCGTGATAAGCCAAAAGGTGCAGTTTAATCGGGGAAAAAAAGACGAAGGCGCGGTAATCTACGGTATCGTGGTAAAAAGTCGGAGCCTGTGCCGATTGGCGCTTAAGGATGACGCCAAAAAGCAAGAGGACGGTCTCATGGGGGGACTGATCCATGTCCAAGGACGAGCCGGGAGAACCACGTCGAGGGGGTAGGATACGTAGCTTTAAAAAGCGGCGGGGAGTACGAGCGAGGGAGGGGGTCAGAACAAAAGAGATGAGCCGTGTGAACGAAGCAGCCGGGCGGCCACGGTAACGAGGCGATGGAGGGAAAAACTCCAAAAATGAAAAAGTGCGGGGGAGCAGTTGGTTGAAGGGATAGGAGCCCAAAAACAGACGGCACAGCGCAAACAAGGTCTGAAGAAAGTGAGGAACGGAGGTAGGGAAAAGGATAAAACAGAAGCATGGAGGAGAAGAGGAAAACACAGCTATGTTGGGGAAAAAGGAAAAGATGATGGGCGCAAACCGTCCGCTCACGCACACAGGAAGAGAATCCGATCCTGCGGATAAAAAGAAGCAAAGGATAGACAGCACAACTAGGAAAATAAGAGGGCACGCTGGATTCGCTGCTCGAAAGGTAGGGACAGATTTGTAGAGGCAGAGGAGGCCCGAGGACAGCAAGGGAGAAAAGAAATTGTGACAGAGGCGGGGGGGAGAATAGAGCGTGGGGCATATAGGTGGGAAAAAAAAATGGCTTCTGCCCGGAAAGATAAACGAGGTAACATGAGAGGGAGTATCGGTCCAAGACGGGGATGGTAGAAGAAGTTTAATGAGGAGGGAAAAAGGAAAAGCGAAAAAGGGGCAAAAAAGAGCGAATCACATTGATAGCTCGTAAGGTGAATAAAAAAAAAAAAAAAGTCAATAGACTAGAGCGCATAAACTTAGAAGCATCGATATAGAGGAGATTATCCAAAGCCTACAAGGAGAGGGTGGGACAATGGGAAGGAGCGAAGAGAATCGATCAGGTAAAATAAAAATGTATCAAGAAAAAAGCGTCACATGGGAGGAATTAAAGGTGGGGGTTTCTCGGAGAGAAAGCACTTCGGGACTAACGGCGTTTTTTGCCAAAGGAGCCTCATTATGAGAAATTGGGAGAAGTCCAGGTCCAATAAACATGCCGGTAATTAAGCAAAAGTTACATCACGGTCCTTGCGTTTGACGGGTAGG
>Ga0179593_1393121_pt1 | contig 11432 bp, 17 predicted proteins | sample CZODoug2_1_08_16_FD_185931 | JGI IMG/M metagenome (GOLD analysis project Ga0179593, IMG submission 185931) | Vadose zone soil fungal communities from Angelo Coast Range Reserve, California, USA - CZODoug2_1_08_16fungal (PacBio error correction) | ecosystem: Environmental > Terrestrial > Soil >...
CGAAAAGGGCACCGGCACTTATTGATAGGTCAAAAAAAAGGCGCGCAGCCGAAGGGGTTGTAGGCACCTGACCGCCAAGCCAAGGTAAGGCTAGAAAGCCTTCTCATCACCATCCCGCCATTCCGCGAGAAAAGGGGGGATCATAATTGGGGCTGGACTTGAAAAAGAAGCAGGCCGACTGCTCCGTACGGCAGCGAGGGGGGGGAATGCATATAGCGGTCACCAACGGGAGGAAAAAGAGGGAGGGGGACCGGGTGGGATCGACTTGGACGACCGGGGGACCTTCTTGCCGTCGACCTTGCTTTGATCGGCAAAAGAACGACCTTCATCGTAGCACCGAAAAGGGGGAGAACACACCATAATAGGTCGCAAAGCTGAGAAGGATAAATTTCCGGGAAGGAAGACCGAATCGGGCGAAAAGCCTTTGACTCGCAGTCCGTCGACAGCATCAAGTCTCCTTCCGCTGGTAAAAAACAAGCTGGACGAGCAAACAGGCAAAAAAGCGGGGAGGTGGACGCCACAAGAAGGGAGTTCTGGAATAGCGCTCAGGGAGGGCCTGAGCGAAGAAAGTCGCGGGAAGGGGCCGGAACACTGTGCCCTACGAAAGGGGGCTCGGGAAAAGACAGAGAAAAGGGGAAGATAACATTGGGCCGGCCGAGTGCCGAGAAAAACAGCGCCAAAGGAAGGGAAAAAACCTGCATCACGTCCACAGCGGAGGGGGAGGGGCCGCGTCTCTTTTTCGATTTCAGGGGAAAAGAGCTAGGCAGGGAAGGGAGGGAGGGGTGACGCGAATCAGCCTACAGAGCGATACGGAACGCAAAGGGAAAAAAAGGAAGGACGCTGCGCGAGATACGACTAACACCATTTGCAGGCCACCAATCGAAGCAAGGGAATGTCGAAACCTGAGGGTGGAAAGGGACAAGCAGACACCGCCTGTGGCGACCACCGAAAAAAACACGACGCGGGACGCCTTCCAGTATTAAAACTTTCAGGAAGGGAGAGGGGGATAAGAAGGGATATCCGAGTCAGGGAACTAAACACGCTGGAAAGAACCCTCGTGGTACCGAAAGCACAAACTCAAGAGGTCGCGAGCATAGAGGCGAGAAAAAGGAAAGTGTGGGAGGTAGTCTTGTCAATCACCAGGGGATGAAGAAGATCCGCGGAAACTCGGAAAAATAACCGCGCGAACAAACACCCAGAAAGCCGGAATACCAGGAAAAACGTCAAAAAGCGACAGAAACTCGTTGGGCACCAAAGGCGCCATCGAACAAATTCTGGAAGGAAGAGGAAAGGACACGCAAGACAGAGAAGAAAAGGGGCACAACGGGAGGGAACGTCACTGGCGTCCAGCTTGAGAATCTGCGGGAAAAAGAAACATTAGGGGCGTCGATTCAGCGCGGAACATTACGGAGGGGAAAAAAATTGCTGCCAAAACGGACGAACCGAGAAAAAAGGAAAGGCAGGAGACGCCCCGCACCCAAGATCCAAGCCTGGGGGCCACAACAAGAGAAAGTTATTGAGAGTATTTCATCGTCTATAAAAATTGGAGAAGCAGGAAGGATCCAATTCAATGAATCTTCGAGCTGCCGGAATCTGAAAACCAGACTTTGATAGAACGGGCAAAACTCGTCGCGGTTCAGGGGAAAAGAAGACTGGGCGGGTTATCGGGCAGCAGGGCCTTTCGATCAGAAAGAGGGGAAAGTCCCAAAATGATCAGCTTGGACGTGCTTCAGTAGCGCCGGCTCCTCGCCGGACGAGTATTAAGCAAGAAGGAGTCGGAAATCAACCTTGTTACGGAGAATGCCCATTCATGCAAAAAAGGAACCCAAGCGGGGATGGACTCGGCAGGGGGGCGCAAGACTCTGCCATCTTGAGGAGATATGAAAGAAGCTCGGGATGCCGGGCTGAGTTCTCGCTGCAGCGTGTGGGCCGGGCTCCCAGATCGGGGTCGGTCTAATCCCAGCGATAAAAGAATAACCGGAGTTGAAAGTGCCGGACAAAAAAAAAGATGGGAAGGTCGAACAGTAAACATCAAGGGGGGGTCGTTCACTGTCGGAGTTACGTGCAGTCTAGATGAAGCTGGGGGGTCACTGGATCCGTTATTTGAAAAAGCCCAGAATCGAACATATGATCTTGTGACTGCAATCGAGGCCGGTCGAGCGACGCTTGAGATCTGGAATAAACCGTAGTTGATGGCTCAAGGGGATCCTCAGGCGTGCGAGACTCAATCTTAGAGAAAAGGGGGCTGACTCCCGTGTTGCAAGACTTATGACTTCAAAGAACGAGCCAGCGTAGGGGGAGCACACCACTAAGAAACGGGTTTTGACATCTGTGGGGGGGGGGGGCCCTTCTTGCGCGTACCCGCGAGAATAAGAGAAAATAACGCGCCCAGACGATCGACAAAAAACCTTCGAATTGGCCTCCAACGAAAAACAACTAGCTCGGACTTAACAGGAGGGAAGCTCAAAGCGGGCAATGCACACTGGAGAAGAGAAATGTCATAAGGAAGCGCAGGCCGCGCGAACTACGGGAGTGGGGCACACTAAAAAAAGGAAGCCCGATCATTTTTCGGACCGCTGGCAACAGGAGTCGAATACGCGTACCCTTCACGTCCGGGAAGAAGAGACAGCCCTTATAGACGAAGCTACAGTTCTCCGCCGTGAGGATCGAAGCTCGAAAGCGCGGGGGGCCGGACCGTGGAAGATAGGGCACCTATAACTGGATGGTGCCTTTCTGGGAGAATGGAGTGGCCGGAATATTCGCAACAAAAAAAAGGGGGAGGAAAAGAGATTTCTGAACAGGGAGGAGAACAGGGCATCAAGTGGTTTGCAGCGACGCCACAGGCATGGGGCACCGCTACGGGTCTAGTCTATCCGCACTTAGAGAATCGGGGGCGCAGCATCATGAGGAAGGGCACCGGGGAGAGTCTTTTAATCGTGGCCGGCTTCTTACCATCGATCATGGCCAGCGTTGAAAAAACACGGGAGCGGGGGAAAGGCATTCTTCGTAGCTCAGAAAGGAAGAAGGGGCGTACATAAGAGGAGAGGAAGGGTATCTTATCGCAAGGGGGGAAGCGGGTTTAGAACGCGCAGTCAAAAGGGGGCGATAGTTTGGGGAGAAGGAAGCGTGGAAAGACTAGTTGTCGATCGGGCTGCGCGTTGGTGGGCGCGGAGGCTCTCACGGCGTTACGCGGGAAAGAATTGCAAACAAAAAAAAAAACGGTAGATCGTTTTGGGGGCTGCGAAGGTATCTTTCTCTCATGCAAGCAAGGAAAAGTCAAGCGGATGAGAAAAAAGGCCTGTCGATCAGCTCCGAGAAAAAGGGAGCAATCAGTGCACACCGGAGATTCACCTCCGGTATCACGGCAGGGCCGGCTAGGAAAAGGTGGGCCGGTACCGTAAGTCAGGGTCTAAGGGGAAGAGAGCAATTCGGTCGTTCCCTGGGAAAAAGGTCAGACCTCCCTTCAGAAAAGTTATAGATTCTAGTCGAACCGAGAAGGATAACAACTACGGGGGATTTAATTGTTCGCCCGAGAGGGTGTGGACCGATACAGGCAAAGGGAAAGGGAGGAAACCGGGAGAAATGTTTCTCGTCAGGGGATGAGATGGCCGACCACGACATCCATCCCTATCTGGGAGCCAGCTACAACCAAGGGCAAGCGAAGAATCCAGGATCAGAGAGGACTTCTTAAGAAGAGAGAGGGTCAAGACTCTGGTAAAATAATTATTGCTCTCTGCTAGGGTTCGAATGGGCCTAAGAAAACAAGGGGGCTCTAGTTCGGAGGAGTAGTCGGCCTATCTCTGCATGCGAGGGGGGAAAGCTCATCAGGACCGACGCAAAGATGCATGTCCATTCACCTAAGGAAATATGAAAGCATATGAAGACTCCAAGACCGGCTCGGGATTACCAAAAAAGTCACCGCGCGGGTCGCATGATAGAAAGTCGGTGGGTTCGATTCTTCATCGGACGCGTCAGAGTCTTACCAGAGAAGGCAGAAAGGTATATTAAATATTGAAAGGGCGAGCACTCAGCATAGGTGGGGCAAAGGACTAGAGCGGTTAATGTGAGCCGGGTGGTTGCGTATTATTCCTCCGTTGGGGCTCGGTAGGGGGAACGGGACGGGTATCTTAGAGGTTTTCAGGTTCAATGTTGATCGCTGATCGGTACTTTCAAGAAGCTGGCTTAGAGAGTCGCAAGAGTGAGTCGCGACGTCGAGGGACAGGAGGGGAGAAGTTCCGTTGACAGGGGCTTCATAGGAGGAAGCATGTGCCCTATGGCGAGCATCACGAGTAAAGTGAAAGGGAAAGGAGCTGGGACGGGAAAGATGGTTGGGTATGAAGGAGAGGGTCAGGGTGGGTGGGAGAGAAAGAGCTTTTCAGAAAGAGAAGAGGCATTCTTAGTGGGAAGACGCTCTTGGGATTCACGTTCCAGTTGAGGTATGCTCGGAAAACCCAGGGGGGAGAGAGCAGAGGGTTATTATCTTTCAAGTCCGACAGGGGGGGAAGAGGGGCGCCCATTATCATCCCAGGAGAAGACAATGCAAGCACCTGAAGTTAAAGTCATCATGCTCCGCGTCAGGGACGTGGGGGCCTAATGTGCAACGCCACAGGCTGGTGTAGAATGCTGGGAAGCAACAGGTGTGGTCAGAAGGAGAGAGGGAACGCATGAAAGTGGGGGGTATTAGCTAGCGCATTCTGTAAGACCGGAGGGAAAAAACCTGTTAGTTCCAGTTAAAAATCCGTGGGGGAAGTCTCAGGACCTGCGGCCACCGGAAGTCACCTCTGATCAGTTCAATCTAGCGGGAAAAAGCCGCGCTGAAGGAACATAAAAAATATTCGGGGGGCCGGCGGGTGATCTGCAGGTGGGGTGACAAGAAGGGCACGCTATACGGAAAGAAAGGCTGGAAAATCTCCGATATTCAAAAGGAGAGAGGATTTGAAGAAAGAGTAGGCCTTTACGGGACCAACGGCCAGGAAAGCAACTCGGTAGTTCCGCGGCATATCGCTATCGTGTGGAAAAAAATAAGACGCGGTTGCCGTGCGAAAGGGAGGAAGAACGCGAGCTGGGGAAAAGGAGAGAATCGTCTAATCATGAAGGAAAAGGACTATACTTCTGTTCTAGATCTTTGACGCTGGACATATTCCTCACGCTCTTTCGGGCTCATCCGGAACTGTAGCGAATATCGAGAGATTTTCTACCTCAAAAGAGGATGGGAGTTAAAAAAGACTCGGCCAGAAGAACAACCTGGTCGGGCTCTTCTTTCGGGGAGTTAGCAAAGACAAGGAGACGGGGGACGGGGGGGTTCGTGAACACATTATCAAGAAAAAAAAAAAAAAAGCTGAGAGGACAGGGATAGTGTGTTGCGGGGGGCAAATATCGCAGTCGAGCTGCAAGGACGGAGAAAACTAAGGAGGAAGAAGAGAAAGGAGAGAGAAGGAACCATTCAGGACGCGGCATGAAGTACGCCATTGGGTTGGGGATGCAAAAGGCGTCTCGCTAATGTCTAAGGGAATGTGTAAACTTGCGGCAGCAACCTAAAAGACCAAGAAAAAAAAGCGGATGACCATTAAAGAAGTGCAGAAAGGGAAACCAAGGAAGGGAAAGAGCAATCTGATCTGAAAAAAAAAAGGGAGAAGTGAAAAGAGAAAGAAAAGAGAGGAGGGACGTCATTTTCCGACGGCCGATTTCAGCGGGGGACGGAGGCGGGCAAGGGGGTGTCAAAAGTCTGCCGCCACCCAATAACGGAAATGTAAAGAAAACGAAGGGAACCATCCCCATTAGTCAGCAGAGAAGAAACGCTGAAAGGTGGGTGGGAAGGAGTTCCTTCTCTATGCGCAGTCAGGTCGTCCTAGAAGTAAAGCGAGAGGAAAACAAAAATACGTGAAAGATCAAGGCGTTGAAGCAAAAAAAACAAAAAAAAAAAGAAGTTTCACTCAAAAGAAGGGGGGAGGGCCGGTCTTTACCAATTTGACGAACCTCAGGGCCACGAAAGGGGGTCCAGAGCGAGCGGGGAAAAAAGCTTCAACACAACAATATTGTATCTTAAGCAAAAGGAGAGCGAGAAGACGATACAAGTGGAGCAGGTTCCTACGACCTAGAGTGAGGAAAGGATTTCTAGGAAGAGTGACGCAGCATGATAGGCCTGAAAACTTGACGCCTGCTTCGAAGGAGTACTATCAGGGGTCCCAAGAAAGGAATCGAAAGTTTGGAAGAGGAGCACACGTCAACAAGAGAAATTCTGGAGGGGAACAGCTTCTTTCCGCGGGGAAGTCGAAGGTAAATGGCGGCATGCGAAAACGCTGGGGAACGAAAAGGGATCTTAAAAAAGACTCTATAATGTGGAAGATCGAGGCAGCGAACAATCCAGGTCAGGTGAAAAAGTACATGAAATTGGAATTGCAAAAAAGATCCATTCACAATAAAACTTCTTAGGAAGGGAGATCTCTTCTCTTGTGGGTGGAACCTGTACCGAAAAAGGGCTTTATGAGTAAAGGGGGCGGGGAAGATTCTAAGATACCGCGTCAAAGAAAGACAAACGTCATCTTTTGTCAGGACAGACCATGCAACAGAAAAAGGGGATCACCAGTTGCACCAAACAACAGCCGGCCATGTCAACAAATGGTTGTCTGGGCCATTCATATCCCCCAAAGGGCGCAAACCACAAGGAAAACCACAAAAAGAAAAAAAAGTACGCAGTCAGAGATGGGAAATGAAAAGGAAGGAAGGATGCACTGAAGGATCGAAAAGGACATGGCGAGAAAAAACATCTTCACCATCGCTGACTAAATCTCAAGAGCCAAATCCATTATAGATCTAGCTGGGAACCTGCAGCTAATCAAAAAGGGAATTTAATTTTAAGACGTAGGAATCCACAAGAGGCTACGATCCATCGAGAAACCATAGGGAGAGAAAAAACACCAAAGGACCCGGCTTAATAAAAACCTCTGAGGATCGGACTAGAGGAAATCTAGGACTCGGGCATCATATGCTCCTATAATCCCCGGGCGAGATAATTGACAAGAAAGGTCAGGATCACGAGAACTCTTTACAAGACTCAAACTCTCGAATGGGAACGCGGGGATAAGGAGCGAGACTAAACCGGAAGCGGAAAAAAAAGCGGAATGGATAACACAGCCCGGCAGAAACGACCAGACGAACAGGACCGGAAAAGGACCCAAGAAGGAAAAAAAAGAAAAATGAAAGCCTGTTGCCCAACCGATGAACGGGGAAGGAAAGGGGAGACATTCAGGTCCGTTATAAGGGGGAAAAACGCGGATAGGGATCGAAAAGGAGGAGACACCATCTGACCTTACGGGAGATGAGTTAAGAAAAAACGGCAGCGGGTGGCGGAGGTCACCCGAGAGGTTCAGGGGGGAAGACGTCAAAGGCAGCAACGCGATGGCCTAGGGATCGGTGGGCCCTTGGCCATTAGAACATTTGGCGGCGTCGTCAGGAGAGGAAGGAACGAGCAAGTCAGAGAGAGATGCACCGCGAACGAGGAGGGAAGACAGAGCCTTTCTTTTTCGGACCAGAGAAATTCACCTAAAAAAAACAACAGCTACGGTATGTTCCTGCGGGGGGGGCTTTCGCCGTTCAGGAGCTCAGGGAGAGACTGAAGGAACAATCTTGGGAAGGCGTCGCGTTCAAGCTGGTGTAGGCCGGACTGAAAAATCTGGAGGGGAGAAAAAGGTCCACGGCCACAAGGGTCGACCCGGACAACCAGGCGGAGAGGGTTTTACTACGTAGAACGGGGGCCGGTGGGCCCGTTCCGGCGAAGGAAGGGAACATGTAATTTGTCGCCCGGCGGCGGGCCTTGCAACTTCGATAGTCTGGGAAAACATCGAGGGTTCACAGGATCAGGGGGAAAAAAGGAAAAAAAGCTAACATAGAAAGATGGTACTTGACGACCCCGTAAGGCGAAGAACGACTGTCGATCTCAGGGGGGTGAAATAAGGAGCAAAAATCACAGGATTAACTAACGGGGGGGAAGGAACCTTCGCCAGGACCTCGACGAATACAGGCCGGTCTCTGAAAGGTGAAAAGTAGGAGGGGAGTAAGGGAAGACCAAAAGAGAATGAGAACACCAAACCCACGATGAACAGTTTTTTCAATCTGGGTGGTGGGGGCCGTCTTGACACGTCGGTAGCATCAAGCCGCCATAAAAGCGAAGGAATAGACTCGCTGCATCACCTGGAAAAAACGCCAAAACAACATCACGCGGTGACGCGCGTTCTCACTCCCCTGAACAATGAGAAAAGGAAAGTAGCAGGGCGAAGAAGATCGGCTGCTCGGGAACCTCCTTAAAGAAAAAAAATAAAAGGCGCCCGAGCAGTGTTGTTGGGGACGAACATGGAAACGATCCGAGGTACACCGCCACAGAACGAGTAGCAAACAGTGCCTGAGAGGGAAGAGAGAGAAAGGTGAGCTCGAGATCTCGGAAAGAGGGGGGGGCATAGTTGCCAGCGGCGTCAGGAGCCAAATTGAGGGGGGTCAAGGAAGCCTTCTTGTCCAGCGCAAACAAGGAAGGGAGGGGAAGAATAGAAAAGGTCGACAAAAAGCAGGGCCACCCAAAGAATTCGGTCGCCGGAACAGAGCCAAGGCAATTTCTGAGGTCCGATCGGGAAACGAAAGGGAACGGTTCAGAAAGAGGGATTAAGACACAGGGGAAGAGCGCAGACGGAAAGTAAAGAAGGAGATCCTGGCCCCAAGAACAACACGTGGAAGCTTAAGGGCTTGGGCTAGAGTTCGAGAATCCTATAGCCAGATACATCATCGCAATGGGGGGGACATTTGCCTCGGGAGTAAAAAGGGAGCGTCAAAGCCGAGAAATTTGGCTTAGAAGCGGAAGAAGACGGGTGGTAGACGTTCAAACTGAGGCTTTTTCGCGGAGGAGACTTCGAGCAAGGAGTCATCGCAATACTAAAGCAAGAGGGGGAAAAAAGGGGGAGGGGGTGGGGGTCTCGCGTCAGGGGGAAATAAAAGCAGCCAGGGAAAAAATCAAGGCAAAGCTGGATAAGACATAAATGAAGGAGACGAAAAGGGGGATGAAGACACTGGACAGGGTCACGAGGGGTATCGAAAGGGGAAACGCTCTCCCTGAAAATCGGCAAAAGAAAAGGGGCGTTTGTCAGGTCAAGATCTGAAGTCGCTGGGATTTGGAAGGGGAGGGACGAAGCCTTACTTTGAACAGGGGCTGAAAATCGATCGAAGGCAAAACTCGCCGGAAGGGGCACACCAACAATGATTTCGACTTCCCGGGCAGCTGGTGGTCCGTACCGGCAATCGAGGGAGAAACAACCGAGGACGGACCTTTCTCAACGGGTGGGGGGGGATGCTGGCCGACCGAGAACGAAATACAGATCCTGGTCCCACGCCATGCAACGAAAGAATCTCCAATCAATATGCAACGATCTTTAAGAGGGGGAAGGATAGAGGCGAAAGTGAGACCGTCAAGGCATCCAAGGAGAGGGGGCTTTCGCGAAGGAAAGGCCAAAAGACAAGACAAGGCTATGATAAGAAAATTCTATCGCGAGGCAGGGGGCGGGAGGTCAAAGCTAACGCGAAAAAGAGGGAATGGCCAGGACCGATTACGATCGAGGCAAAAGGGAAAGGGAGCCGCTCAACGAACTCGAGGAAAAACGCGGCAAACGAGTCTGCAAGGAGATAACAAGGTGAATGGCCGGAAGGAGTTTCTGCCGTCGGGATAAAGCAGACTTCTAGAAGCCAGAAAGTAAAAAAAAAAAAAGAAAAAAGTAAATAATGAGTGGAAGAGAAAAAACACCAAAACACATTTTTCGGAGGGAAAAGTTCCTCGCAGAGACGGGGTTTTTCACCAGCTTTAAGGCGCGGGGGAAATGTTGGGGGGGAAAAGGCGTGGGCTGTCGGATGTCCGAAGTCGGTAGTTGGCCGGGGAGGGGGGTTCCTAGCTCCTCGCTTTTTAAAGGAATGGACTTTGAATGAGAGGGATAAATCGGCAAGCAGGGCGGCGGAAAAAGAGGGAACGACAACTGGAGCCATTTCAAAGGGGCGACGCAGGGGAAGGAAGGGATTCGAGAAGGACGGGGACTTCCTCAGCGCCAGGCAGGGGAGGGGAGGGGGCGCTAAAAACGCGGACGGGGGGATGTGCTGGCGCCGTGAGGAAATGGTGGTGTCGGGTGGGCCAGGCGCGGTCATTTGGGGGTTTGCAGCAGGTGGTTAAAAGTCAGAGGCTGGGTTGTAGGAGGCAACAGACAGGGGGAGTACAAAGGAGTCCTTCAAAATGAAAGGAGGGAGAGCTCGCTCTGATCGAGTATCTTTTTACTTACTCCACAGAAAAGGGGGGTGAAGGAGGTTGACGGGCCGCCATAAAATCCACGGCGAGCTGCAAAAAAAGACACGGGGGGGAAGCATCTGAATGCGTCCCGATTGAGGTTTCCTAACAGGGGTACTCCCTGAAAATTAAAAATATTGAACAGCAAGGGACTGGAAAGGGGCCGCGAGCGGGGGAAGGAAAGAGTGCAACTGGGGGGGGGCGGAGGTGTGATCTCTCAGGGACTCCTTACCCTTTAAGAAATATTCCTAGAGGCGAGGGCTAGGAGCTGAGCGAAGGAAAAGATGAAAAGGGCCATATCAGCCTCGAAGGAGGAAGAATTAACGCCGCCTGGGCTCCGACTATTTCGGGATTGTACCGTCTTCTGACAGAAGGGGTGGTGTTGGCACGGTCCACTGGCTGTCGCGTCTCGCAATACCCGTCTGCGGGGAAATCTGGAAGAAGGCAAAAGATCGCGGACCGATAAATCTTCGGGAAACCGTAAGTCTACTTCCATCAGCCAAAAAATTCTGAGGCCAAGCAAGGATAGGGGGAAAAAATAAGGGGGGGGTGCAGAAGAAGGCTGTTGCCGGCTAGCAGGAGAACTTGAGCAGGCCTGGAAATGCTCGACACAAAGGCGAAAAAAGGACTGTGACTGTCTTGACGAGGTCGAGGGGAACGGGGGGAATAAGGAACTCCAAACGAGTCGGGCGGCTGCGTAACTGGTGGGGGAAGAAAGCAAAAACCTTCGACCGACGCCAATCTGACGAGAGCCTTCTCGGGCACGTAGATGAACGGTCTGGCTGTCTTTTCCTGGTTCGGTGAAATTGGGACAGGAAAGGGGGTACAATACTTCGGGAACCGTGACCCATTCGAGACTAGGAAAAATCTACTGCGAAGTATCGTGGTTGCAGCTAATAGGCGATCTGCCGCTCTCGACGACTCCGAGAATCGTATACTTCACATCAAATTCAATACGTTAAAAAACCCGCGGGAGTAGCAGAAAAAAGGGGGGGTAGGGGTTTGCGCGGGTGAGAGGTACTTACATGATCGGTCGGGGGGGGCTTGACACCAGGTTCATGCCAAACTGCTAAAGAGCTGACCTGAGCTCCGTTCGCCCCTGCGTCCTCATAGGAACGCGAGC
>Ga0179593_1416850_pt1 | contig 11432 bp, 8 predicted proteins | sample CZODoug2_1_08_16_FD_185931 | JGI IMG/M metagenome (GOLD analysis project Ga0179593, IMG submission 185931) | Vadose zone soil fungal communities from Angelo Coast Range Reserve, California, USA - CZODoug2_1_08_16fungal (PacBio error correction) | ecosystem: Environmental > Terrestrial > Soil >...
GTACTAAATGTGGCATGAGAAAGGCCGCATTGAAGGAAATATGGGGAGGTTATCGTTTGCCAGAGAGGGGTGCGGATCGAGAATCGAAGGGGGGAAGGTCGGTTTTGTATGGCAATAGGGGGGTGGCGGTCCAAAACTCCAGATCAGAACGTGCAAGATGCAGACAACTGATATGCTTAAGCCGCCCTCGTGTCGAAGATTGTCATTGTGGCATGGGTAGCAAAAAAAGGGTGGGTACAGACGGCGTCAAGGTAAGGGGAGAGCGGGGGAAGGGCCGCAAAAAAAGATAACAAGCTTAATGGAGAACATAAAAGACAAGAAGTGGGAGGAGGCTCTAGAAATTTATCATAAGACACAAAGAAAAGACAAAAAACTATGAAAGCGATGATGGATCCCTCAATGACCGCATGATAACCCGATACGAAATCCTAGGAGAAAGGAGGGTGATCCGAATTATGCCCAGGGCCGGTGAAAGGAGCAAAAGCTGCACAAGGAAAGGGGTGGGGCAATGTTCAAAAAAAAAACTGTCCTATGGAAAAACACAAGGGCCACCGTGCGGGGACGTGAAAACCAAAGGATCTGCTTTGGGGTAGAAGGCCGGGTGAGGAAGAAATCCCAACTGGACCCATTGGGGGGAGCCATCTGCAGAAGGGGGGCAAGAAAGGTAGCAAATCAAATGCCATTGGAGATCCTGAACGCAAGAGGGGGAGGAAAATAATACCAAGGAGAGGGGGAAGCGTATGAGCCAGGCGGGGTGCAGGAAGACTCATCCATGTCCGCAGTCGGGAGGGGGGGGGAGGGGAAGAAAAGGACACGAAAGAAGGCCCGGCTTGGGAAGCTCTTCTGGAACTCCAAAAAATGGACGAAACGCGATGGGCGGCGTGGGTTCGGGTTGGGGGGAGGGAACTTTGGGGGAATGAAAGTCAAAGAGGTCTCTAAACAAAGGACTAATCATGCACGAAATGAAGTGATCTCCCCGGGTGCGTAACAATTGTGCCGTCCGTGGAGAGCACAATTGAGGGGGAGTTCTCAGGCGACATTTTCGCATGGAAAGTTCCTCCTGGGACGTGATGTGGAGGTACGAAGTCAGACCCGGAGACAGAGCCTCGTGTAAGCATCGCCGACCATCACAAGGAAGGGAAAAAGCGGTCTCATGGGAGGGGGTGGCTCGAATTGAATCGACACGGCCTGGCCGGACTTCTGAGGAGTTCCCGGGGGAATGGGCCGTCCAATCAAGGGTTCTCAGAAAAAAAGGATCACATTAAAAATAAGCATTGTCAAGGCGGGGCGGGAACGAAGAGGGAGCGCACCGGAAATCGAAAGGGCAACACCGTGACCTTCTCGATGTGCAGCGAGCAGAAATGATGTGCTAATTCAGTTAAAGAGAAAAATATAACCGAAAAAAGGACACAAATTTTGCACAAAAGAAAGGCCAACCCTCTAAATCGGTGAGTAAGGGGGGCAGGGCAAGGTCAAAAACCAACGTTCTTCATGCCGCGGATTAAACAAGGGCAAAGAAAGCAATATGAGGGGGGGGAACGGAGGCCCGGATCCGAGTGCAAGGATATGTAACTGATAGCAGTGTTGGGGAGGGGAAGTTCCGGGTGGCCGTCTTTTAAGAGGGTATCCCTTGTCAAAGGAATGAACTGTGGGGAAGAAGGACCCAGATACGATCGACAAAAAAGGGGGGGATGGGGGTCAAAAGTAGGAAGCCAGGACCAGTCCTACAACAGACGAGGAGCCTAGTCTCACTTGAAGACCGGATAGAAGTGGGGGGGAAGAGACCAGCGGGGAAGTAAGGAAAATGTGTTGAAACGGCAGGTAGTAATCCAGTTTCACAAAATACGGAAAAAGTCAGTATTGCATAATGCAGCATGCGACCATCAAATAGCAATAAACCAGAAAAATACCAACAGAGGACAGTGGTGGGGAAAAGGGGGGGTATTGCTGGGCAGGTAGAAGGGAGAAGCAAAATCAACATTTGCTTCTCGAAAATCACGTGTTTGCGTCACACGGGACACGCAACAACGGGGGGCCGGAGGGGAAAGCGATCAAAGTGCGACTCAAACAGCGGTATTAACCCGTCTAATCCAAAAAACCGCAGAAGCGAGGAAAACGTATATGGGCCAACAAAAAAAAGAAAACTAAAATCAAAATTGCCTAATGGGGGAGGTCAACACAGGGGGAAAACAAAATGGAAACATCAACTTAATGAAATGCCGACGAAGTCTCACAAAAAGTGTGGACCGAAAAAACACCGGGTAGAGAATAATGATATTCGGGGGACACAAAAAGTGTAAGCATGCTGGTAAGAAAAACTGAAAGGGCACTTATATACCTCCAGGTCAATGGACGAAAGGAGTGTGGGTAATAATAAGCCCACGAAAACGGCGCAAGGGGGGTCAGGAGAGAAAAGCAAAAGTAGCTAAAAAAAACTAGGGATCTTCACGACTCTCTGGACATTCAGCCCTCTCAGAAGAAGGGTTTCCCTTTACACCCTCAGGACGACCGTGTAACAGATAGGATACTCAGAAGGGGAGGGGAGTAAAATTCGGGCACGAATAGCGGGGTAGGAACAGATGCCGCTTTATAGCGGAACTAACATGCAAACCCGTGCCACGGAGGGAGGGTGGTAACCTGGGGGGTGTTCTGGACGGATGTGTAGGGTAACACGTGCATCGGGAGGCATTTAGGGTATAAGGAGCCTCGCCAAGGGCTGACACGTTGGGCTAGGCCGCCAGGAAAAGAGGAATTTTAATAGGAAAACAAACGGTGGGGGGGAAGTGGCATGCGTAATTAGGGAAGGACGGGTGTACCATGAGTGCCACCCGCTATATGGTAAACAAATGCAGGTTTTCAAACTAGCAGGTAGAAGGATGTTTGTAGGGACAAACACTGAGTCGACCCGGATTGACAGTGCTCCGTTGGCCTGGGGGAGAGCGAGAGCGGGTAGAAGATGCCCCTTTACTAGGGATTCTTTCAACAGGGGGAGTAAGGAGGCTTTACTAATGTGTATCGCCTTCATGGGTCTAAAACATCCAAACGTGCCTGCTCTTAAATCGCCAGGGGGGGACAGCGTGGCGCAAAAAATATAAAGCGAGACACTGTCTCCCTGGGTGGGTAGCCACGTGCAGCGGAACTCACTCGGAGGAAGAGAGGAAGATAAAATCGTATGGGGCAAAAAGTGGGCAAATCGTCCTGGGGGTAGTTGGAGTGAACGGGGGAAGGGGTGGGAAGGGGACGGGATCTAACGGGCAGTTAGATGTACAGAAGAAAAGGAAATAACGGACACAGGGAAATGGGGGAGACAAAATGGGGGCATATCGGGGGGGACCGGTAATAACGTGAGGTAACCTGTGGGGAGAAGCCCGGGAGGCTTATATCAGCAAAGATAATGGCGGTGTGCGTCAGGGTGCTGAAGTAGGAGAGGTTTGAGCACTCGGGGAACGAAAACAAAAACACTGCCGGAGGGGCTGATTGAAACCTGATCCAATGTGGAAGATGTGGAAAGAAACCAAGAGTAAATAGAGAACACTTACACGAGGCCCGTCCGGTCGCACAAGGGGTAATCCTGCTTGCGTGAGGGGATCGACAGTTGACATATCGTCGGGGGAGCTTAAGGTCCAACAGTAGAAAAGATGTTGAAAATCCAGGAGAAGACTTGCCGAAAATGGTTGTTCACTTCGAAATACACGATAGGAACGAAAGGGAAAGAGAAAAAAAGGATGGCATCAATATACGGCTATGCCTGCGGCGAGGGGGGATCAAGGGTCTATGGGCGTCGGAATACATGTTCGCTCCAATAATCACAAACGGGAGAGCCAAAAAAAACACCGTTCACTCCTAGGGAACGTGAGTCGATCTCCAGGAAAAGGGATGGAAGGTTCGGAATAACGCGGATATCTTCTGAAAAAGAGGGGGGCTGCACTCGTGAGGCCCCCGAAGAAGCATGGAACATAGCAACGACATGGAAAAGCAGGGGACAATGTCCTTCCTAATTCGAACTGCAGACGCTTCGGTTCGGAAAAAGGGGGCGGGGTTCGTTTCCGCACAGCGTGGTAAACAAAATGTACGCAAGCCGGTGGCGAAGAAGTGAGTGTGGGGAGGGAAAAAAAACAGCAAGAAGGACAGACCCAAGGGCGGATGAAAAACTGGTTTGAGCGCCTCTGTAAAAACGTATGTGTTCAAGACGAATAAAAGAAATAAGAGTCATCTACAGAGAGGGTGTGGAACGGTAACGTATTTCTGTCAGACCGTGGAAAACAGGGGAATAAATGAATATAACAGGACACCCATATAAATCTATCAGTATGTCCAGGTAGCCGAAGTCAGCGGAGAAGACGTATAGGAAACGGCCAGGCCATCGATGGAAGAGAAAATCCATACCAATACGAGGTCACTAGTAGCTGGGGTGCAAGGGGGGAATCCAGAAAAGAAAAGGTGCGAATATCGGGGGTTTAAAGTGTAAAACATCACCTACCAGGGAAGGAGCCCCAAGGACGGGGAAAAAGCCATCGCAAGGAGAAAACGCGAATATCCTCGTGTCTAGACGGTGTTGTAACAAAGGTGGAAACAAAAACATCTAAGCAATAAGGTAGGTGGTCGTTGGAAAAAAAAAATCGTAGAAGATCCAGGCTTAAAAAGACTCCGGAGCTTGAGCCTATCGCGGCGGAAAAGGGGTCCGTCTAAAGCGGGCCTGACTTCCAGGGGGGAAAGAAATTTCCTTAATCTTGGGAGGATAGAGGTGGGGGTCTCCAAAAAATTGCGACCAGAGGTAAGCTCGTGGGGTATCACACGATGATGGATGGAAGGAAACAAAGTATATCTTTAGAAAGGCCAAAGGAGAAGGTAGAGAAGAAATACCGAACGTAATCTTCATAGTGGCTGTGGGGGGTCGTCGATAACTCAAAGGACCGACTCATTTGTCTGTCGCGTGACACTAACATGGGGCAAAAGTCAGACACTGAAAGGAGAGGGGCCTACGAAAAAAAAGATGAGCGTACAATAGTCGGCAAGAATGGGGTTGCAGATCAGGTGCGGACAAGTAGGTGGGCAACCAACATGAACTTGTACTTGTCATCAAGGGTATTGCACACAGGCGATCCACGCCGGCAAAGTCGGAGGCCGAGCGGCCGCCGGCAAAGAGAGGGACGGGTGTCAGTGGGATGCAGAGGTCGTGTGCGGACCAAAAAAAGCTGCTTACGTTCATCACAAGTGTATGAGCGCGGCCTGGGGTGGAATACAAAGAAGCTGGTGGGGTGGAGTTGCTTTTGGGGGGGCACGGCGTTGAATTACCGCAAGCATGGGGGGGAACTCGTGTGCTAGGTCACCTGTGACTCAGACCGATCGGTCTGGTAGAAGAAAAAGCGGGTGTGAAAACAAAACACGCCCACTTTGCAAACCCAAATGTTATTGGTCCAAAAAGAGGGGGGAGAAGAAGATCTAGACAGCACCGGAGGAAGCGGGTGGAGTGACAACCAATAGCATAGGCAGGTGTGCAAAGGGGGACGGAGCGCAAGGCTGGGAGTGGCCATGTTATCAGCAAGCGCGCGAAAAATAGCCGTGATCCAATATCTCGCAGACGACACACAAAGTAGCCGATATGAGGGCAAACGGATGAGAGGAGGGGAGAAGATCTTCAGTAAGCGAGGTTGTTTCAAGCCGCGCAGGGAAAAAAGACGCAAGATCTATGCATAGATAGGTTTTACACACACGTGACACAAGGGTATATCTATGCTGTAGGTGGGGGGGCTAGCAGATCAGCGGAGCACTACGGATCAATCATTTGGGGATCAGTGGGCGGAAAGTTTTAGGGGGAACGCACAAAGAGATGTGTTCCTACCCCTCCTATACCGCTATCCGGGAGAACGACAGTTGGCTTGTTCAGAAGAAAAGTCGACACAAATGACATCATGGTAAGGGTGGACAAAAAACTCACCTCCTTAAAAACCGCGAAAAGTCCACGACGATGCGCAAGGAAGAAACAGAGCGGACAAGATTGATAACAACAATACACTGATAAACCTGGACATACGCCAAAAAGATCGGAATAAAAGGTCCGATACAATGCAACACGGGAGACCAGCCGGCCTCTAAAACAGGAAACCGTCCGTGGACGGAGTTGCACGGAAGTGGGAAATGTACCAAATTTTCAGACTTGTATCAGACAATGGGTCGTAAAGAGAACATAGCAAAAAGTTGAGGTGCGAGATTGTAGGTCAATCAGGGGAGGAGAGGGGTACGGCACGACATACAGGTGATAAAGAAGGATAAAAGTACGTGGCCACGGGCATTACCGGTCAGTAAATACAGCTGCACAGGGGCACGAGAGATTCGAAGAAGATTAAGCAGCCGGAGGAGGGATGATCTCCCATGAGGGGAGGGGGGGGAGCTCCCGGACTCTCCGTGTGAGGGGCAACAGACACGCCAATGACTGGCGTGGTTGAGAGTCGGGTGAGCTTGGAAAAAAGAGGGGAACAAACCCAAGGAGGAGTATCGATCGCCAAGAAATAGGGCCTGCGTTGTCAGCCCAGATGGGGCTCACAAAAGACGGAAGCGACTATGGGGGCAGTGACCATATCGGAAGTGCGGGGGCTACAAGCCTGTGGGGGAGTGATTGTGTGAAAAGGCGGCTAAGAGTTAAGGGGCCAGCACGAATTTGCTGGAAAAAAGGGCTGGATCAGATGGAAAGGGGGTCGGGTGGCCGTCCTCGCGAACTCGGCGTCCTGGTGGAGAGTATAGGCGGCTTGTGGCAGGGGGCGGGCGACCTCAACACCTACGAAAATGAAGGCCACCGAGTAATAATAGGAGCCGAGAAAACAGAAATCGTGTCTCGTGTGGAAGGTATGGGGAACAGGGTGTTTTTGCAAGATGGTAAGCTGCAAAGAGCACGGGAAAAGCACAGGCGCCGGAAGAAACAGGAAGTGCAGGGGCTTAAGTGACCTCAGGGTACTGAGACATCAGGAAGGGGCTGAGCGAAGTAACGTACTGTGTTAAGCATGTAAAAAAGAAAGCCACAAACGAAGGGACGGATGAACGAAATGAACGGCATAATGGGACTGTAGAAGTGAAATCGGTGTGTCTGCATCGGAAGACCGGGCGAAACCTCGCCTACAGGGGTCCAAAACATCCATCAGAGGTTGTTGTGCCACACTGGGGTGTTATGTGGCACGACACGACCAGACCCAAGAAATGCAAAGACAAAGGAACACCCGGTGATCCATTGAGTTGGAACAAGAGGATACTTTGTCGGCAAGGAAGGCCAAGAGGGACTCCTAGTAAAACCAGACGCCGTGGAATTCAGAGCCGGATAACTTGTAGCGAAAGAGGGCCCACTGGAGTTCTAGCCAGGCGGGGGGATCGAGGGACCAAAGAAGTAAATGGGTTGCAAAGACCCTCGGGGAGGACAAGCAAACCGCACTGAAAGCGGGAACGGAAAAGTTGCCGCGACGGGCGTGGTCCGACTGCATGGGCGCGTACGTGGGGGGAGTCATGGGTCAAATTACTGGCGCAGAAAGGCCCGACTCTCCGAAAATGACCTGGCTCCCCATAAAGGACGAAGAGAACAGCACACGTATCTATTGAAGGAGGGAGAGCGGTGTGATCAGCGACACAGGTGCCACAGAAATGGCAGCCGGGGAGGGGAAGTAAAGGATGGCCGTAATCGTGGGGGGGTGACGAGAAAAAACAGGCACGAAAAAGAGAGGAAGAAGGGGGTGGAAAAGAGAACAAGCACATCGGGGATCTTAAGTAGCTGGTGGGGATAGACGGAAGTAATACTGAAAAAGGGGGTCACACTAGGAGTCATTGGCGGAAAAGGTCAGGGTATAAGGGGCAGTAAGTGGCAGTTGTGCCCCATGAAGCCGCACAGTTAAAAAACTTCAATCCGCACTCAGGGAGCCGGTTCGAAAATCACGTGGGGATTGTAAACCAGAAGGGGTCAAGCGCACGGACAATGACAGTCGGCGGGACACGTTCGCATACATTGTCAATTTGACAACCATACGTCTGAAAAAGGAGGGTTAGATAAATAAATGTTCCGTGAAATGGGCAAGACAAAAAAACGCTGAGGGTCACCCACAGGCAGTGCACTGCACAGAAGAAAAAACCCGGGACCGAAATGTAACATGCGCACGAACGGGGGTTCCGAGGGGCTCGGTGAATGACGTTAGCTCGGTATCGGGAAGGGGGAGTCCAATGTGAACGCAAGGGAAAGGGACGGGGGGAGATCGAGAACAGGGGTGGGGAGGGGGTTCTAGAATCAGCAGGTCCACCTCGGAAAACCAGAGCGAAGCCGGTTCCATGGGATAACAATTCAAAAAGACTGAGGAGGCGAAATGAAGGTGCCTCAGCAAACTACACTATGTTGCACATAAACCCAACGACATAAGAGGGAACGCAAGAGATCAATAAAAACTGAGAAAGTAGGGGGAGACAGGGACTCCGCGTGAGGAAAAAAAGAAAAGGGAACACAGACATCGCATTCACCATGTTTTTTGTGGGAAGGGAATGTCCCTGGGGGTCCTCAAGACACTGACTGTCACAGTTTGATACTAGAGCCGATCAGATCACTCAACATGATATAACTGTGAGTGGCAAACACATAGAAACGAGGATCACTTTAGAATCTCCAGTTCTACAAAAAAAAAAACCAATGTGGCGACGGGTGTGGGTCGTAAGACAAAAAAGCCACACCTGCGAGGAAGTTCACAGCGCCACTTAAAAAGGGAGATACGTATCCAAGCCTGGGGCAGAAAAGACGGGGTGACACAACACAGGGGCCCTAGTGGCCTGGATATCAGAGGGGGACGAATCATCTCTAAAAACAACAAGGATCTGGAGAATTCTTGGCATGGGACGGCTCCGGGGCCTGGCGCCGGTTGTGTTCGGGGGACAACCCGCATAAAAGCGTGACGGAGTTGAGGCACTTCATTGGGGCCTTCTCGGAACGATGGGACTTTCCACGTGGAGAAAAGAAACACAGGGGAAAAAGCACAGGCGGGGTGGCTGAAAAGGGAAAAGGCTGGGGAGAAAGTGAAAGGTAACAAAAACCGACCTATGTGGGCAAGCGGGTATGGGGGGTGGATGATAAGGAGAGAACCGTTTATCGCTAGATGGCAACATCTACGGAGCCAAGACGGTGCCGCGTTGTGTAGACGAAAACAAAAAAAAAAATTTTTCGGGAAATAGAACAACATTAAACGGGGGGGAACGGGGGGCCGACGGCGTGAATTCACCCAGGGCGACGACTTCTGACGCGAGCGGGGTATGGGGACAAAAATAGGGCGTCTGACGCCGGGTTCCCCTGTGGTAGGGGAGAAAAGGTCTTGGAGAGTGGGATCCAGTTGTAACAAACCTGTACGGGCATTGACCTTCATGAGAGACAATGGGGCACTAAGGAGGGGTGGGGCAGGGGGGTAAACATGTAAGGGCGAAGTTTTAGGCAGTAGAGGATTGGGTCTCTTGCCGAGGCGGAGGGATACGTCAGATGGACTGGTGAGTATCACCACAAAAGAAAAGTTGCCCTGGCAGTTACCGAGAAAGAAGGGGGGGGGTAAAAGCCTGGCCAACCATGGGGAGCGGAAACAGGGAGACCGGTCCCCGCCGACGGACACGCAAACCAAAAACTAACTTGGAAACACTAAGTATGCGGGAACGAAGGTTAGTTCTGGATTGGGGGATATGGGTGTACAGAAGGGGGAGGGGGGGTGGGTCACTTTCACTGACAGAGGATCGGGTTGTTTTGGTGGGGGTGGTGTGTTTGTGTGTGTCTGGGGGGGGGAGAAGCCCTGTTGGTCCGACAAAGGAAGTTGCGTGGCATGTCAACTTAGGGGAGGGAAGATACGCCGGGCAAACAAGGGAAAGGGGGGCAAGTAAAGCGTATTGAGAAACAGAACGCGGAACCGCGAGTCAACGCCAGTGGGGCATGTGGTACACCGCGGGACCAAAAAAGCATAGGGGGTAGTCACCTCAAGGAGAGAAAAACATAATGTCAGCCAAGAGACCCGCTGCGGGACCTTCCGAGCCCCCGTTGGCATCTCTTTCGAGGGGAAAGGCGCATAGGGCAGAGCAAACGTAAACGATTGGCCTAGGGGGGAGGGGGAGAACTAGGGTGCCCCTGCAAGTAAGACAAGTTTCACCTGGTCCACGGGAAGGGTCCGCACATGGGGCGAAGCGCGCAGTGGGCTGAGATACTGCAAGGGTGATACCAGGGCGGGATGGTGGAGCCGGGACTTGGAAAGAAAAGCGTGACACTCCATGCAAGAGGAATACCACGGCAAAATTGAGCAGCCAAGAACCGAGACGAGAAAGGAGAGGCTGTCACGCACAGTGCCGTAATGAGAGGTGGAAGAAAAAGAACGGTCGGGTCTGAAACAGATCTGGGGACCGAGAGAAAAGAAAGTTGCGGGGAATTTACAAGATATAGAGGGAAAGTAGAAGAGGGAATGAATCGGCTATCGTGAGGCGGAAAAAATGTGGCTTCGAACCAAAAACGTTGAAACCAATGGGCTGGCGCGGGGGTGTAACGGTTATACCACGGATGTCAAACCATGAGGAACCTGTAGGCGTGCCTCATCGCGGGTGGGAAAGAAAACGGAAGCTAAAACCCCTCTACACAGCGGGGGCATTCGGTGTGAAAGTGCATAGGAAAGGAATTTTGACAGTAACCCTGGTAAGTAAAAGGGGGGGTTATTAATAGACACAGAAGAGCGACCATTAGTCGAGTATTCCAAGATCCGTCGGGGGGGGAGGGCGCCAGCGATGCGCGGCCGGGAAGTGAGGGGGGGGCAGAGTGAAAAAAAATAACACAAATAATTTCGACAAAACACGAAAGGCGACTCGATACTCAGAACGCAGGCGAAAGGAGCGAGATTTTGAGGGAGTGTAAAGGAAAAACAACGGAATTCACGGGGGGGGGCCAAAAAAATGCTCCCAACATTACTTAGTCCGGTTTCGCGGATCGGAAAACGCTAGTCAAAAAGATAGATTCATGTCTCACCGTCTCCTCAAAATGACTTGTGGGGGGTTCGCGTGGAAGTTAAAGGAGCGTACTCAGAAATCACAGAAAAAGCACGGGATCTCATACCTAAAAAAGAGCTCGGCATACAGATCATCGGGCGCAAAGGAGGACCGGGACCATGAACTAATGTAGGTAGTTAATCGGAGAGAGCTCAGGAAAGGGGGTAGCCCCCTATGGCGACAGAAGGAAAAAAAAAAAGAAATACCACTGGATCGTAGGGGCTGAACAGGTGGCAATCAGTCTTCCGGGTAGGCAGAGACTCACAGCAGGTATAGGACAGGAACTCTGTTAAGAAGTCTCGGTAGCGCTATGAGTGGAGTATGATTGGAGGCATAAAGTGGACCAAGAATAGCACCTGCTGGAAAAAAACGAAATGGGGGGGCGGAACTTGTAAAATCGTAAAAAAGAAGAT
>Ga0179593_1627791_pt1 | contig 11432 bp, 20 predicted proteins | sample CZODoug2_1_08_16_FD_185931 | JGI IMG/M metagenome (GOLD analysis project Ga0179593, IMG submission 185931) | Vadose zone soil fungal communities from Angelo Coast Range Reserve, California, USA - CZODoug2_1_08_16fungal (PacBio error correction) | ecosystem: Environmental > Terrestrial > Soil >...
CTCCAGATTCGCCGCAAAAGGCGGTACAATCGTAAGGAAGTGTGATGACCTAAACGACCTCCGCACAGGGGGAAAGCTCGACAGGGGCCAAAGGGGGGGAGGGAACAGAGAATCACAACAGTGTTACAACGGGGAATGGGATCTAATATAACGTCTCTAAATGAAGGTTATCACTGACATATTGGAAAAAAAAAAAAATAAAAGGGATACCAGGAAAAAATGGAGGGCCGTTAAGTGCGGCGTCAAGGGAGAAAAAAAAGGGTCTGGCGGGAAGGTAAAGCTTCGGTCGCGCGGTTAGTCGCTGCCTGCGTCGATAAAGAGCGGACCGACCACGCCCCGATTGATTTTGTTCTGGCAAGAGGTTTGCACGCCGTGGAGTCGGCAAATCGAGAGAAAAAAAGGGAGAATGGAAAATCTGAGGAAGGGGGGAAAAATATTGCGTCAGCGACAAGTGCCCCCACTAGAAATTAAAAGGGGGAAATCCTGCGGCAATTGGAGGTGCGAAAACGGGGGAAAAAGGCGAGCCCCTCTCAGCGAGATCCTCAGAAACAGACAAAAATACCTCGCCTCTCAGAGGGGGAGAGAAAGGCGTCCGAAAAAAGAATCTACCGAGAGTGTGAAATACCGAACTAGTGTCGCTATTAACCGAAAGGAAGTTCGTCTTGCTAAAAAGAGAAGCTCTCGTGGAATGGTGGGGGGTGGTGGAGGGAGGGAACGTCCTCGTCGGCTACAAGAGGAGGCGAATGGAGCAAAGACTCGGAAAAATGGAGAAGAGGAAGCGTGAACAACGAGCAAAAGTATCCTCCCCCACAACGAAAAAACGCGCATAATAAGATTTCCAAATTCGCGAAAGAACAGACGTGCCGTTGTCTCGGAGTCCGACGACTGATTGAACAGAATTTAAAAGACCGGGGGGTAGCACCCGAACTGTCAACCGATCCGCCAGAGGGTATTAATGGACCGCCAAACCTCAAGGAAGCCCTAAGAAAGGGGTCCCGTTCTCACTACAAAAACTTCGTCAGAACGAGACATAAGAGGGGGGGAATTCGAATGAAAGGAGTGGCGGGTAAGCAAAAAGGCAAAAAAAGTTCAGGGGGGAGGGAAACAAGTATGCTGAACCGGGCCCTTCCCAGAGGGGATTTTCGATAAAAACTTCCCACAAATCAGAGGGGAGGAACGGGAAAAAGGAACGCCAACGAAAAGAGAAAAAAGAAAGAGCTCGGCCGTGCTCATGCGAGCGCTTCCCCTCGTCAGTCGGGGGATGGACTTTCCGTGTGGGAGAGAAGAGGGGAAAAAAACTACGAGCGGGCCGGGGCGAGGGTCATGTAAAGGGGGGGGGGTTTCTGTGAAATGGGGAAGGGGGGAGCGTGAGTTGACCCCTATTAAGAAGGAGGGCGATTCTAAAAGGAGGTTTTGTCGACTTCTGGGGATTCCAACTGCTGGTAACTGGAAGGGACGTAGGCGTGGGGGACTTCGGACTATCTCAACTTTGAAAAGAAGTTTCGGGGGGGGTGGAAAAAAGACGTCGCACGATTGCGGGGAGCAGTGTACATCAATGTGCTAAGGCTCCAGAGTCGGCGCGGTGGCGACGAAAAAAAAAAGACTCGTGGCCGATTGTGCTGGGGGGGGAGACGGCTACGATTGGAAAAAAAGGGGCGGAAGGGCGGGTGCCGACGGGCAAAGTGGGGCTGGAGGGAGGGGACTTCCGGCAGACGAGCAGTGTCCAGCGTTTGGAAGGGGGTGACCGCATGCGCAGGGTTATCCAGAGAATACCTTCCACTCTCCATCGAGTGCATGCCACGATTTTCGAAAAAACGAGAGGGGCGAAGGGCAAAAAAAAGGGTTGCCATGCCGCGCGTCTGTTGGCCGGACAGGGCTTGGGTTGGGGGAAAAAAGCGGCGATGAAAAATCTTTCGCTGTCTGAAAAGGGAAAAAGAAAGAGGGAATGCCAAAGAAAAAAAGGGGAGACTGCTGATAGAAAGGGAGAGGGACCGGACGCTTCCAAACAAGCGGCACTCCTTGTGATCGCCAGGGGGGGCTCTCTGCTGGCGAAGAAGAGGGCAGCTTCTTACCGGAGAACAGTGGCGTGGACGATTCCAAGCGTTGCTGTGCAGAAAAAAGAAACGGGGACCCTTTTCGGATTCCTGGGGCTCAACTGAGTCAGAGTGATTGTGGCGATCTCTCTCAAAAAAGGAGATATATCGCAAAAATCAACTAGAGCAAAGGCAGCCCCCAGGGTAATCCGAAGGCCGAGGGCAAAAAAAAATGAAGGAGAAAAGACCGAGGAAGACCGAAGGAAAGAAAAAAAGAAAACACGGTCATAATAGACAAATGTCAGCTGCGCCAGCATCACCGCGTAAATCAAAAGATATCCACGGAGGGAAACGCGGGTGTCGCAGAAGAAGGGGCACGAGGGGGAGAATAGCCGTCAAGAATGGCATGAGAGTACTGTTCAACAAACGTGGCGTTCATCAGCGAAAGAAAGAGAGTCATCTCAAAACCCAGCCGGGCAAAAAAAAAAGAGCCTCGCGCATCGGAAAAATAGACAGAAAAAAAGTAAAAATCGCCGAGCGGGGAAACTCTTCGAAAAAAAAAGGGAGGAAGAGTGGAAATGACACGCCTGCGGAGTAGAATGCGCTGCGGATTTTCACGGGGATGGACCCTTGAAGGGGAGAAGAGAAAGCCAACAATCCCAACGCCAGCCAAAAAAAGATTGAAAAAAAAAGTCCCAGCGAAAAAAGTGTGGTGCCCCTTCACCACAAAAGAAAAAAAAAAAAAAAAAAAAAAAAAAAAGGTAGAACGCGATAGAGAAGGCCAAAATCGGCACGAGAATGAAAAGAAAAAGTCCGAAATTGATGCAGGGGAAAGGGGGGCCCTATTCCGCAATCATGCGAAAGAAGAAGAGTCCACCGCCACAAGCCCAGGGAGGGTAGATAGTCCTAAAGATCCCCGAAAAAGGGGAAGAGTTCCACCAGCCGCCCACTCCCCAGAAGTCGAAGCACAGCGGTATAATCCGCCCTCTGAGAAAAAGTGGAACTGAAAGGAAAGAACACCCAGCGACAAAAGAATTAAACCAGAAAGGCAGCAGCGTCAGCACAGGCAAGCGGAGTCACCATGTCTTCTGAAAAAGGAAAGCTTTGGGAGAAAAAGAAAAGACGATGGGGAAAACTCGTCCTTGGTGCTCACGGACAGGTGTCGGGGGGGCTGGCGGGAGGGGGTCTGTCCTCGTTGGGGGAGGGATTGGTGGGCATAGGGTAAAGGAAAAGGGACAGGGATACGGGGAAGGGGTTTTTGAGACCCGCGGTGCACTTGGGGGAGAAAAGTCGTGGGTCAGGACACTCTCCCAAGGGATTCGCACGACTGAGGGGAAGGGTTCGAGGAAGGGGGGAGAGAATCAGCTATTACGAGGAGAATTCTTGGAATTTCGGGCGGGGGCTTTCCTTGAGGGGGGGGGGGGGCGGTCCAATTCAGGGTGGGCAGGCGTCTGAGATGGTTGCTAGACAAAGCAGGAACTTCTGCAATCAAGAGTCGGCGAAGATGGGAGACAAACGCAGGGTGCGTGCGCGAATTGAAAAGGAGAGGAGGTGAGGGAGAGGAGGAGAGGGAGTGGCGGGGGGAAGGATACTTTGTGGCTTGCCCGTTGCTGGGGAGCGAAAAAAGGAGAGGGGGGAAGCGGAAAAGGAATTCTTGGGAAAGGTCGACGTCGCTCTTGTCCAACTTATACAAGGCCATCAAGATAGTGGGTTCACACACAATATCCACGAGAGGAGGAAGGGGAGCACGACGAGCTTCTTTACCTAACTCATTGCGTTCCGCACTCAAAAAAAAAAAAGGGGGCTCTGGTCGGAGGGGAAAGCGTGGGCTTGGCTTGGACGAAAAGGCTCGCGAGCTAGTAGGGGGAATGTGGCCTTTGGAAGGGGAGGGGCGTTTTGAGGGGGAAGAAGTTCGAGTTCCAGCCAGTACGGGGGGTGGCCGCGCAAGACGCCGGTTTCCCAGGGGGGAAATTTCGCCGAAGAGGGGGGAAAGGACTTGAACTCTTTGGAATGGACGGAAAATAACTCGACTGTCGGTATCGCAAAAAATCACCGGGAGCCTCGATTGGGAAGAGAAAAAGGCCGTGCAGAAGGTGTGGGAAAGAGGCGGGAGAGGAAAGGGCGGGCGGCCCGATGAGACTGCTCGAGAGAGGCTCAGCGAGAGGAACCGCGGGCCGATTTATTGGCAACACCGAAGGCCATGGTGGGGGCGCACTTAAAAAAAAAAGGAAGTGGTTCGACAGGCGGCGCGGCCTGAGGAAAGGTCCTTTGATAACCAAGATCCCTTTCTCTCGAGAAAAGAAGGGGTCACCAACGACGAACGATCGACGATCAAGAGGAGGGCTCTAGCCCTGCCCTAACTGACTTCTCGGAGGAGGGAAGGAAAAGGGTTTGCGTGTCAGGCATCACACTGGCGGGGGAAAGGGGGCATATGGGACGAACTGAGAAAATCTCGAAAAAAACGGATAGGAGTAGAAAGGAGGAGCAATCGCCAGCTTTCGGCAAAAAGAGGGAAAAAAATCGGCAATTCCAGCACGGAGGAGGGAAAACGCGCCTTAAGGCATGTCTCTGGACTGCAAAAGTCATAAGACCCCGATCTCGCGCGTTGGAAAAAAAGTCAAGGATATAAGCGAGGACATCTGTTAGACACTTGTACAGTGGGGGGACGGGATAACCGAGGAAAAATGGCCTTGAAGTAAGGAAAGGGGTCGACACGTGTAGGGGGGGAAAAGCGGCCGAAAAAGCTTTGATGCGCTGCCGGGGGGAAGCGTCGCGTCAGTAAAGTCGGGAAGGGAAAAGAGCAACTCCCCGCTGGGCTGTTTCTGGCAAAAAAGGAAAAAGGGGCACTCCTTTTTAAAAAGGGGGATCCCTTTTGAAAAAGGAATGGAAGAGCTAACGAAGTCGAGAGGTGGAAGGATCCAAGGAGGACAGGCATCTCCCCGAATGCCTCGAACTGCGGAGAATCCCACTGGAAAAGAAAGGAAAAAAGCCGGGTGCGCGGAACACTACTTGCTTGAAATACGAAAGAATCACCGCGAGAAAAGGAAATTCCGCGCGCAAGAACAGACGATAAACTGCCTCTCGAGAGAGAAGGTCCCAAAGAGGATCGCCCAAAACTTCGAGTTGAAAGAGAACCGAGAGTGGCGACGAATGAAACGGTCGCGGCCTGAGGGGAGGGAAAAAAAAGAGTACCGCTCTCGGTGGGCTCTGTGGGAAAAAAGATCTTAGAACTCAAGGCAGGAGGCGAAAAGCTTCGAATGTTCGGAAAAAAGATTCTGGACGCCCGGAAGAAAGTGATCGCGCCAAGCAAAGGGGCCGCAAAAGTATCAGAAAAAAAAAAAGAAAACTCCTCGAAAGAAGATTGCCCAAATTACAGGAAAACTGCGTTCCGTTGGCTCCACGAAAAGCGACATGATTTGGGAGTTTCAGCCCGGCTGGTTAGGAAAAGGGAAAAGTTAAAACCCCCAAAAAAAGCCGCCTGACAAAGGGGGGGGCCTCAAGACCCAAACGCCCTAAAGAAGAATTCCTACTAATAAAAAAATAGTCACATATCCGTCCGTCGCACCAAAAAAAGATGTGCAAAACGGAATCGGCGTCCCCTATTGGAGGGAAAAAAGAAAAAGGCTTCTAGAAAGGTAGCTGGAGAAAAACCATTATAGGGGAGAACCTTCTGCCCATGGGCCAACCAGCTCGAGGGGGAGTGCCCAACAATCCGCCATCTGCAAACGAGCCGAAGCCAAAAACCAACAAGGCAGAGCCGTGCTCAAAGAAAGTGGGAAAACTCTTCTTCAGGATGTGAGAAAGACCGTTTGGCTCGAAGACATTGTGAAAAGGGCAAGGGGCTGACGCTGCGAAAGGAAAAAATGGGGGGGGGCCGGTGTAGGACTGGGGGGGGAGGAGTTGACCACTGCTAGACAGTGATGTCGGATTCTACAAGGAGAAAGGTGGGGCGACTTCTGGGAGGCCAGGCCGGCTGGGGGAGAGAGGGTCGTGTAAAGAAAAGGGGACGTTTTTACGGCGGGGAAAAGAAGAAGAGCTTCCCTGGGCTTGTGTGGAAACACTACGCGATGGAAGAAAGACTTTGATCGGGACTCAATGTGACATCCAATGGTCGGAAGGGGAAGGATCTCATTCAGGGGATGTGTCTCGATCGCGTGAAGCACAATCCGTTTTCCGGACGCCTGGGTCCCGCCTCACCTCAGAGGAGGGGGGCGGGGGGCTGGCGTTGGGAATTGTGACTCGCGCTACGAGGCAGTGGAAAAAAAAGAGGTGAAAAAAAAAGGAGCGAATGGAGGAGGGGAAAATCGACATCGCCACTTCTGTTCGCAAACGATGTTCTCAAACGCTCGCGACTGGGAGAAGTTGCACACCGGGGGGGGGTCCGATGTCCGCGCGGGAAAGAAGGAAAAAAAAGGGTTTTTGGGTAGGAGAGAGAGGATCACCATCGTCGACGAGGTGACCTCCACGTTGGGGAGCTTCATGCCATCGCGATGGCGGAGGAAGAGGTCTACCGCGGCGTTTAACCAGCGGTATGGAACGGAAACGAATCTTGTTCTTGAGGGGGAAGAAAGACTGTTTTTGCTGGCGCATACAGGGGTGGGAAGATTCTGACCGTGTAAAGGGGGTGGAGGAAAAGAGATTTCTGACGTGTGCGTACGCAGGGAAAGTTGCGCAAGACCAGCAGAAAAAAGAGGAAAGATTCAAATGGGAAGGGTGATTGTTGCAACGAAAAAGAGAGAAAAAAAACAACGTAGGAGTATGCAAGAGAGAAGCACCACAGGGGAGATCTTCTCGCCCCCAGGGGGGGAAAAAAAAAAAGGGGCAGGGCGTCTTGCGCAAAAAAAAAAGGGCACCGTCAGAATCGTTACTGAAAAGCCACCGTACACGGCAAAACTTGGGAAATCGTCAGTCTGCACGGAAAAAGGTCGACGACAACGATGATGAAAGCGTGCCATAAGGGTGGCGCAAAATCCGCGGGTGAGGAAAGGAAAATCGGACGATTGCCTTCGCGTTCGGGCAACAGGGTGGCGTTCAGCAGCGCAAAGAAGGGGGATCTAGAGTCATCCAAAAGAAGGCCCGCCAATCAGCCGAGAAGGAAAAAGTCCGGGGGGGAACCAGACGCAAAAGAAGAGAACATCGTCGTCAATACAATTACTTAGAGGGATGAATTACGACCGAGATCGGAGAAAGGGGAGAAGGGAGATTTTGCCCCTCTTCGCAAAAGGGAAATGAGAAGTAAAAAGCCACGAGAGAAAAAGTAAGGGGGAAAAACGGCGGAACGTGCGGCCACCTCGGCGTAAAAACGATTGTGGGAACATCTATCGCGCACAGCGCCAAAAGGAAAAACGAGAATGGATAATTTCCAGGACAGGGGGAGAAAAAACCATCGGGGGTGATGTAACCTATAAAGGAAACGGCGACGGCAATCGCGTAAGCTCCACCAAAAATGCCCAGGGGAGGATTCCGCCGTCCCAAAACGGAATCCCCGCCCAGGAGAGAAGTTAAAAAAAACCCAGAAGAGGGGGAAAAAGAGCCCCCATCGGTAGAAAGCGCTCCGGTACTCGCCGTGAAAAACCCGATACAAAGGAATGCACAAAAAAATGCTAAAAAAAAAAGGCCCCGAACGGGGAAGGAGGAAAAGATCCCAACTTCAAAAGTGGATACGCGTAATCACAAATCACGCTGGGGGGAAGGGACTCACGTCCGAGGGGGGGGCGTGGTTGGTTGTCGGAAAAAAGGGGGGGGCGCTCTTTTCCCGAAGTGCTTTTTTTGGGCAAGCGGGGGGTAAGAAATCGAGCTGGACGAGGGGAGAACACGGGTGGTTGTGAAAAAGAAAAAACTCACCGGCACTGTGCGCGGCTAGGAAGAACTGATGACCCGCCACTAAGGAAGTCAGCACGACTGACCGGGAAACCTGCGTTTGTCTGGGGGAGACCTCTCATGACGAGGCTAGTGTTCAGGGACTTTCGGGGCGGGAGGGGCGGGAAGGGAGGCGGTCCCATTCCTATGGGGGGAAGGCGGGGCGGGCGATGTCGAAGCCGGCGAATGCAAGGGGGAAATGTCTTTCAGAATGTTGGAGGTAGACAACGGAAAAGCAGTGTGAAAACAGGAAGCGAAGTTGGGCAAAATTCGAAGGTGCGGGTGAAGAAGGAGGAGGAAATCTTTGGTCAGGGGGAAAGGAAGTTTTTCTTCCTGAGGGATGCTCGATCACAGGGAGGGGAAGGCGCAGGGCGTCCAGAAGAGGGGCCGTACATTTCAAGAGAGAGGGATTGGAAAAACCGTCGACGAGAAAAAGAAAAACAGACGCTCGTTGGTTTCACAAAACAGCCCGAGAGCGCTCGTGGGGAAGAAAAAACGAATTCCTCGACAAGTGAAAAAGACTTCTTGGGAGGTATGAGAAAGAGGGAACGCTTTCAACTCAAGCGTGGTCTATATCGTGGGCGAGTTGGGAGGCGGACAGAAAGGGGGAGGGGAACTAGTAGGGGAGGGGAGGGCTCGCAAGAAAGAAGGGTTCTGTCGCGGGCTCCGCAGGGGGAGGGGAGGGGGAAGCCAGTCGGGGGTGAGCTGAAGGGGGCAAATTGAAAGGATTCCTTTGGGAAGTCTCGAAAGGATTTTACGGAATGGCTCTGAAGGTGGACTCTCGAAGAGTATCGCTTCCAGCGGTTTTCACCGGTATCCAGAAGGGGGAAAAAGATAAAAAGAAAAGGCAAACCGGTGGGGTGCATAACAAAAGGGATTCGGAGAAAGGCTTCGGAAAAAGTCCTTTAATGTCGCGCTCGGAGACCCTCTAGAACTTCCTTCCTGAATATTTAAGGAACACTCCTAAGAAGGGTGGCCAAAAGCGAAGGGCGCCATAAAGGGGGAAAAGGGGTTCTTGGTTCTCCAGGAGGGGGAGCTTCCTTTCCTGTGATGATAAAGGGGCTGCGAGGACGTTCTCCTTCGAGAAGCGCGTTTCACCCCGAGGGAAATCGTGGTTGGCGTAGACATCGGACGATACGGAATAGAAGGCTCTTAAAGAATGAGTTTGCGTTGACGAGAAAAAGGACGATGTAACAGCAGAATTGGGGAGAAAAAAAAGGAGGGCGATGAGAAAAGGCTCAAAAAAAAAAGGGAGAATTAATAATATGAGAGAATCGTCCCGCTTGCTCATCACAAGGGGGGAAAAGAAGGCCAGAACGCAAAATTGGAAGGGAGAAAAAGGCGCCTTAAGGCATTTCACGAACGGCTGATCTGTCGGAAAAAAAAGATCTCGCGGAGGGACAAAACCGGGGGAAAAAAAGAGAAGAGAAAAAAAAGTTATCACGGAAAAAAAAAAGGGGGAAAAGAAACCGCCTTAGAACCAGAAGAGGGATGAATTTGGCGCGTCATTGGAGGAAAGGCCTTCGGCGTGGGCCTGACAGCGGCCGTGCGGGAGTCTAGCTTCAAACGGGATATCAGGTTCATTACTAACAGAAAAGGGCAGCTCCTGGAAACACTCAAAACCAGATTGCTTTGAAAAAGAAAAAGAACGTGGGGAAGGGGGTCGGCAAAAGCGTGGTATCCCTGAAAAGGAACGCGCCTGGGAAAAAAAACAGAATCGAGCGGGAAATAAGCAGGCATCGCCCAAAAGTCTTCCAAGCCAGGAGGCTAAATTCCCAAATGGGAACAATTGCGATGAGGAGCGGAAAAGAACGTCTAAAGGAGAGGAACCCGCTCAGAAAACCTTTAGCGCGAAAAAAGACATACTCCCGCCTCGCGCAGGGGAGGGCCAGGAAGCTATCTCCAAGAAAGGGGCGACTTACAGTTGAAGAGAACGGCGGAAGGGGAAAAAGAAAGGGCGCGGCCTTCTTCTTCTGACGAGTCCGCTCAGCTTGTCGATGTGTGGGGAAAAACTAGCTTGACTGGAATCGCCGCGGAACGGGAAAACTCGTCGAAAGGGATTGTACGACACTGCGAGAGAAAGAGTAATTTGATCGCGCAAGACAAAGCACCAAAATTAGCCTCCAAAAAAAAAAAAAAAAAAAATCCTCGAGAAGGCACGGAGAGAGATTGCCCAAAACCAAGAAAATAGCTCCTACCTGGAAGGTCTCTTCAGAAGTGAAAGAAACGGGGAGCACCCGAACGTTGACAAACCTCCTGAAAAATTGGAAAGCATAAAAAAAGAAAATCAAAAGGGATCCCTCCCTCCCAGAGTGACCTACTAAGAAAATAGCCAGAAAAGGGGGGGGAAAAATATCCTGCTTGCAAGGAAAACGCATCGACATAATAGGACGGAGGGGCGAAAGGAATTGCTTGGAAGAAAACGCATTCTATCCTCTGAAACTGCACAGTGAGGAGGGGAGAAGTATGCTGAGAAAAGAGGCCCGTCCCAGAGACGAAAATCTGAAAAGAGATCCATCTGTGGGAGCCTAGTCCAGACAAAAAAGTTTAAAAAAAAAACGCCAGCAAAGAGCGCGGAAAAAAGTTCGCAAGTAAGAGGGAGTCCCCGCGTCTTCGTGATGGGAGAAGGAAAGCGGGGCCGTTTTGGGCTGCGGAAGGTGACTACGACGGCAAGGGAGAGGAGTATAAGGTGGGTCCGTTTTGGGGTCTGCGGCCGGTGTCGCTGGTGGAAGGGAGAGTTGCCCAAGGGAAAAGGACAGTCCGAGGGAGGAAACCGACTGGGGGAGGGCGTTTTGGGAAAAGAGGGGGACATTCCGTCTTGGGGGACTGGAGCGGAGAGTTCCTCCTGGAGGGAAGGAGGTTTGACGAGAGGGACTAGTAAAGAGGGTGGTGAATCACTACTCTAGTGTGAGCCTTGCGTTGAGGGGTAAATAAAAGGGGAAGAAAGATTGTCGGCTCTTTGGGAGGGGTACAGGAAATCTCCATTCTAAAAAAAGGGGGGTGCGCTGGGGGGGAAGAACTAAATTTGGGAAAAGAAAGGTTTCGCCTCTTTTGAAAAGAGTCCCGCCGTTTTTCAAAAAGTTTTTCAGGGCCTGGGTGGGAGGGGCTAAGACGAAAGCAGGGAGGGCGGAATAGTTGGAAAGAAAAAAGAGGGGGGTATCCGATCGCCTTGCAGAAAGATAATCCATCAATCAAAAAAAAAAAAGTTCCTCTCGCGAAGAAGGCGACTGGGGGAAAGGGAGGGAAAGGCCGAGCGGAAGGGAAGAGGCCTGGCTGTGTGGGGGGAACTAAGACGAGGGGACTTTCCTGCTGCTTAAGACACGGTTGTGAAAACGCATCCATCGAAGGAGCCCTGCGGGACCTATTTCTTGCACGCAGGTGGTAGGAGAAAGTAGACATTTACGCGCTTCTGTCGCGAAAGGTTGCAGCTCGAAGGGACATTGGCGTAACGATTCTGACGATTTCCCTCGTGGGGAGAACGCCAGACCGCCTTTCGGAGGAACGGGGGGGGAGCCGGACTGCCCTCTATTTGTTGGGTGA
>Ga0179593_1656003_pt1 | contig 11432 bp, 11 predicted proteins | sample CZODoug2_1_08_16_FD_185931 | JGI IMG/M metagenome (GOLD analysis project Ga0179593, IMG submission 185931) | Vadose zone soil fungal communities from Angelo Coast Range Reserve, California, USA - CZODoug2_1_08_16fungal (PacBio error correction) | ecosystem: Environmental > Terrestrial > Soil >...
AGTTGGAGTCTGCTGGTTCAGAGCGAGGGGGAATCAGATGTAGAAAAGGAAAAAGGAGGTCGTTATCTTTCTCTATCTACTTATAAGAGAAGATGCCGTACATGCAACCAAACATCTACTGGGATCTTGAATAAAGGGGAAGAAGGAATGTAAACAAGGGAATTTAACTTTAGAAAATGGGGGAGCAAACGAAGGAAAATGGGAGGTAGCGTGACTCATACCAGAAAACTCAGGCGGAGGAGGATGAGAAATCATATTTATCGCCGATGCGTGCTTACAGAAAGAGGAGACGGGCTAGAGAGAGGGGGATGGGGGGGGGTGGAAACAGATTGACCACAGTAAAAAAGGAGGAGTGGAGAAACATTTTTTCTTCAACAAAGGGGCGCATCGGGGAGGAGCGAAGAAAAACCGCGTCAAAGGAGGTACAAGAAAACCGATATCTAGGTTGGTAAATCTTCAGACTCCATCGCGCTACCATTTAGGACAAGGGGGGGTCTGCTTCGGCTTCGCAGGAAAGGGGACTAGGGCTGGTATTGGGGAAAGAAAAGCCAGTCACGAAAAGCTCCTATCCCTTCGATATCCCTACGACCAGGGACTGACAGAATAGGGCGTCTGAATAAAAAAAAGAACAGGGGCTCACAAAGATCCCATTCATAGCAAGAGTGAGAGGAAGATTTTCTCCTCAGAAGTCGTCTCCTCCAATGGTGGGGAAAAGCTTGGCTCTTAAGCGCGTCATCGGAGCAGATGGGCTCTGGAGAGGGAAGCGAGGAAAAGGAGAATTCTTCCTTGTTCGATTAGAAAGGTCCAAAAGAAGAAACAAAAAAACAACTTATTATTATAAAGAGTCTCCTCGAACAGGAAAGAAGAAAAAGGGAGTGGGATTGCAGGAGGAGAAAAACGGGGGCTCGAGCCAGGAGAAGGGAAATGCGCAGGGATAGCGCTTCACAAGAGAAAGATCGTCCTCGGAAGGCGCGATTCGGAAAAAGTGGCGGCTCGAATGGGATCTCGAGCAGATTCGCAGAAAGAGGGTGCTTCTTTATAGTGGAAGAAGAGGGAGAAAAGGTATCGTCGGAGGGGGAGGAGGGAGAGGGGGTCGTTCGAAATCCCACCGAGAACGGAATAAGATCCTCAAAGCACGTAGAAGAACTTGCAAAGAGGGGGGGAACTGCCGTAACAGAATGAGAAAGAAGAAAGGAACCACTCGATATCGTGTGGAGGAAAAGGGAATAAACTGAGGTACCAAATTGGAACAGGGATTTAGAAATACCATCTTTCTGAAGAGAAAGAAAACGCCTCGCAAAATAGGAAGTGAAAGTAAAGAACGGAAAGTAAAGAAAAGAAAAAAAAAGTTCGGAAAATGCTTCATGTGGACCACTTCACTCGAAGGGGAAAAAGAAAAGTCTTTCTGTCTTGATAAAGAACTAAAAAAGGGAATTTGACTTCGAGGGAGGGGGAAGTTTGAACAAGGGGGGCGGGCGGGGAGAAGAGCTCATCCTTTTCTCACGAGTATTGGAGTGGTATTCGCATGGAAAAAAGCAAGGGGGAAAGAGCACAGGTTCCACTCGGGCTCGCCAGATGTGGAAAAGGGGTAAAAAAGGAAATGTGAATGCCCTCACTTCAAGATTAGACAGTCGATCGAAAAAAGGAAGCGTGGAAAAAAAGTCGAATAGAAAAAGCGGGGGGGGACATAAGTCAATGAAGAAAAAAGTGTCAACGAACAGAACCACCGTCCTAATTCTAAAAAATCGGCGATCGCCTGGTGGCCAACAAGGGGAGGGAAAGGGGAGATTAGTTTAAGAAAGAAAAGCCGAGTGCCGCAAACATCGGGAAAAAACGTTCTTGGTCGCCCCGATGGCATGAGGGGGAAAAAACGGCGTTGGACAAAAGAAGAAGAAAAAAAAGCCGAAATCCGATCTCCGCCACGGGGTAAGATGCAGTCTAAAAGGGAGGAGTTCGAAGTGAGAAAAAAGGATCCAGCGGGCCATGGGGGGGAAAAGGTAAGAGACATAGAGGAAAAGGGAGGGTAAATTCCGAGAGATCCCAAACGGGGGCAGGACAATCTCATCAAATCTCTCTTGAACGCGCCCGAAAAGGGAAGAAAGGAGAAAGAAAATGAAGGACGAAAAGAGAGGAAGGACACACTCCAGCACCTCGCAAAAAAACGAGAAGGAGAAGGGAGAAGCGTCCCTTTATAAGGAATACTCTGTCTCGTCATTAGAAGAAGGGCTACGCGAATAGGAGAAGATGGAAAGACGAGATACTAGAGGAGAGAGGAAGTGCGAAAAGGGGGGGAGGGAATGCTTCAAAAGACCTTTTCGGTCGATGAAGGAATCAACCTCCAAAATGAAAACAGCCCGCCGCTAGAAGATAGAGAGCTAGGAAAAAAGTTCCTAAGCGGTGCGATAGGGGGGAAAGGAAAGAAGGGAAGGCTATATAATGTGTCCCGTATGTAGACTCGCTTGTATCGGGAGCAGGGGGCACGAGGAAAATCTCTTCAACGAAAAAAGAATAGGAAATTCTCGTCACTCCCTTGTGCAATAAAAAAAAGTGGGACATCCTCGCGTCGAAGAAAAGAGAAAAGATCCCAGTGGGGGATGAAAACTTTGGGAAAAATGAAGGTGTGACAAAATAAGGACAGGGACAACTTTGGCTTAAACGTGGGGAGGAAAGAAGCAATTGATTTTAGGTCGGGTGAAAGATGAAGCGGGAAAGGATTAAAAGCAGAGGGAAAGGTCGCGGGTTCTAGACGAAAAGGGCTTTCTCAGGAAGGGGGGAGGCCGCTCTTCTGGGTCAACCCTGCGGAAGCGCACGCATAAAGAAAATACTGCCTCGTCTTGAAAGAAGAAACGCAACGGCAAACTCCTGAAAACCTTGCGCAGACCCCGGGTTGCAGCTTCGAACGCCTCTGGCCAAAAGGGGGAAGGTAATGGCAAACTGGATTGCTGGTCCATAAAGAGAAGAGTTGATGAGGTTAGAAAGAAAACTCGCCGGTCTCTTCAACGAGGATCCGAGACCCCCGCCTACATCAAAAATCGCCGCGCGCCGGTTGGGCCTTCGACGTCCACAAACTAGAGGGGAAAAGATACCTTCGTCGCGAGGAAAAGTGAGCGTCCTTTCGCCCTGCAAAAAGAGACGTCTGCTTGCTTCAAAAGGGAGCCGATCTTGGGGGGGGGTTTTTTGGGGGTTGGGTGTTTCTTCCTTCTGAAGCAATCGCTGTTGGAAAAAGGTCTACTAAAAGAAAACGAGGGACCCTTTCGCGAAAAAAAAAAGGACCGGCTCGGGGAGGGTCTTTTTTTCTTCTAGATCAAAAAGAGAAGGGTCTTTCATCAGGAAAAAAATAAAAAAGCAAGGGGCTTGATGGAGCAGAACTCCGGGGGAGGGGAGGAGGGACAGCGCACGTCTAAAAAAAGGGCAACGCATTAAAGGAAAGAGAAGGGAAGCGTGCGGGTTTCCTGCACCGAAAAAAAGGAAAAATTTGGGGGAATAGATCGTCGCCTGTTGCCGGGGAACAGAATGAGATTTTAAAAAAGGTACATTAAGTAGATACGGTAGGCTCTCTTATAGGTAAAGAATATTCCGCTTTTCCGGGATGGAAAAAAGGAAATAGGGAAAAGGTTCTGCAAAGAGGGAAAAAAAATAATAAGGAAAAAATAGTGAGGCGACAAGGGCTGGTGCGCTACGCAGGAAAGAGAAGGAGAAAAGGCCAGGACGGAAAGACGAAAATCGGCTTCGCCTATGTCCTTCTTCGAAAGGAGATAAAAGACCGCCGCGACGAAAGGTCCTTCTCGGGAACAACGGAGGGGGAAGGAAGCGACGAAGGGGGTGTTCTGGACGAGAGGAAATAAGGAAAGAAAGAAGCAGTACCTCTGGGGGGAAATCGAAATGAATGACCCCCGTAAAAAAGGAAAGAGGGTAATGAGACGGTTCAGGTGAAAAAAAGAGAAAGGGGAAAGTAAATGCGTGGCAAGGAAAAGAAAGGACAAACTTGCAAAATAGCCTAAAGGGGGGGGAGAAAGAAAGGTTCGGAGTGGCTTTTTAATGGAGAGGAACGGGATTACAAAATTTCCCTTTAGTTGAGGAAAAAAGAGAGGGGGAAAGGGTCCCTCAATAAGAAGGGGAAGGAAAAGGATATGAGCTGCAGGGGTCGAAAAAGAAAAAAATTCTAAATCCAAGGGGATGGAGGATACTTCGAAAAACTCGATTCTGCAACCGAAATTGGTATTGGGGGAGAAAAAAAAGATAACATGACCAGGCGGAGGTGCGAAAAAGAAACGACAACCCAGAAAAAACCAAATCCCGTCCATTAAAAAAAAACCCGCCCACGCGTCAAAGAGGGAAATGAGGAAAGCGACGGAGGGAGGGAGAAAAACCTTTCAAGCACCGGAAGGATGCAGGGACACATCAGAACGCTTTCTTCTTCACAAGGAATCAATACCGAATCCCGGTGAATTGGAAAAGAAAGGAGAAAAAAACAAGGGGAAGGGGAAAAGAGAAAAAAAAAAAAAAAACAAAAAAAAAGAAGAAATTGGCTAATCTGGAGGGGGGGAAGGCTGTACTCCTTGTAAAATAACAGGGAATTCGTAGGGGCGAAACGAAAGAATAGAGGAAGTTTCTACATCGAGAGGAGAATAAGGGAGCGGCCCCAATTATGAAGGAAGAAATATGGGTAAAACCTGGTCAAGATAAGAGGAGGACTGAAGAAGAGTCCATCCTTGCTGGGGAGGTTGACGACCAGTGGAAGGTAGATACACGAAGGCTTAGTCGAGGTGGGGGAAAGGGAGGTCTTCTATACTTCGGGGTTGTAGAAAGTACCCCCTTCACTTTTCTTCCGACTCGGAGGCACAAACAAAAAAGGTTTCTTGCTAAAACCTGAAGAAAAAAGAAAAAGCCGCATTAAATCGACCACTTTCCTCTCAGAATGAAAACAGGAAGTATGGTGAAAAGAAGAGGGAAGGGGGCGGCCTCAGATCTTCTAAGGAATGCCGTCTTCGTTTATTTCCTTGGGGAAAAGGGAGTGGGGAAGAGCAACGTTGCGGGCCTCAAGGAAGAAACAGACCAAGGAAGGGGACTCAGCCTTCTCGCGAGGAAGCGTGACTGCGTGATCACATGATAAAAAGGAAAGTACTTGACTACCAGCAGCGAACAGGAGAGAGTTACAATTGAAAAGGGCCGATAAAAAAGGCACCTCAGATATTGGGCGCGAGAAAGGGATCGAAAGAAAAAAAATTCATTGCCGTAAAAATAGGAAGATTTCTTGTTCCAAGAGAAAGTGAGTGAATAAGCGTAGCAACGTCCGGTAGCCAAGAAAGGAGAGAAATGGGAGGGGTCACATCCAGGCAATCTGGTAGAAAATGTAGCGAGCCACTGAGGGAACGGGAAGAGAAGGGAATAGGCATTAAGAAAAGGCTAAAGAAGAGAAAGGGACGGACGAAAAAAAAGGAAAAGCCCGCCTCCTCAGAGCAGACGCTTTTAGGGAAGAAGGTTTGTGGGAAGGTAGTGTCGTCTAACAGGACAATGGGTTCGGGGTGAGATGGGGGGATAATCCCAATCTATTAAACGCAAGGGTAGTTCAAAGGAGGCCTAACAACGGGAGGAAAAAGGGGAAAAAGCTCACTACCATCTCTGAGGATTCGAGGAGAGGGAGAAAGGTTGCCTCAGAACCGAGAGAAGGGGATTAATCCTCTTTTCGTCGAGAAAAAAAAAAAGCAGCCCCAATGCCGAGAGGGAAAAACTGGACAAAGCCAGAAAAAAAAAACAGGGCCCTCTAGCAAGAGAGAAGGAGAGGGCTCCTCTTCCTAGACAGAAAAATAGTCTAATCTAAGACCTTGCAAAGGGGAGAGCCGGGAGGAAAAGATGTCCGCGCGACTGAGAAATTCAAGAAAAGCTGGGAAGAAGGGGAAGAAACCTCGTAAAGAAAATTTTCCTTCGAGGGGAAGCGAAAAAGTCTATCAAAGAAAATGTGTACTGGACAAAAAGGGGAGATCGAACGATGCGCTTCGTTGCGAGAAGGAACTTTCTGGCCAGGAAAAGAAAAAAGAGGCAAAAGAAGACTGCCGGGAGGAGGATAGCCGGCTTGAAAGGGAGGAAAGTTAGGGCTTGTCTCGAAAGTCGGCGTCGAGAAAAGCCGTCCAAAAGGGAGAAAATTCCCGGAAAAAAAAAGACAGGGCGGACCGTGGTCAGGGGGGGGAGGAAACAACATGAGGCAATACGAAAAAAAAAAGGAAAAGGGGTCGACAGAAAGGGGAAAACACGTCGGCGGATGTCGGGGTCTTCTTGAGACGTCTGCTCCGGGAGGCCCCGCAAAAGATTTCAGGGGATGACCGCCATAGTCTCAACGGGCCAAGAGGAGTTTGCTGAAAATTTCCAGAAGCCGTATATCCTACGTCTAATAATACGGAAAGCCGCGGAGCCTCTCTGGGCGCCTCTTCTTGGGTACGGCGAAGGGATCTCAAGGAGGCGCCAAAAAATGGGGGAAGAAACGGAGGGATGAGCTGTATTAAGATTAACGAGAAGGTTGGGAGAAGTTGAGAAGGGATACAAAAAAGAACTGACGGACCTCTTCTGAATCTCTACGTAGAGGGAGGCTAGAATCGTAGGGGACTTCACGGATTTCGGTCGGGGGAAGCCTTCGGCTGGAAAAAGACAGGCCCTATATGAGGGAAGAAGGGGACTAGTCAAGACCTATTTTCCGGAAGTATTAGAGGGAATAAGAACCTCATGGGTTGGTAGAGGGGAAACAAAATGCAGAAACGCGTGCCCGAAAAAACGCGCCGCGGTGACTCGCCCCTCGAAGGTTTCCAAGATCTCGACCGAAAAATCGCAATTTCCGCAAAAACGGTGTGATGGCTCTCAAAAGGGTGATGCTACTGCTGAGCCTTGAGAAAAAGTGACGATCAAACACTTTGGAGGGTTAGAGAGAGATTACAGAAACTTCAATAGAAGGAAAGGTCCTTCCGGAGATCTCAAGGTGCTATGTAAAGACAAAAGATCTATGATCTCAACGCGTCTTCTAGGGAGGGTTTGCGAACCATAAAAAAGAAAAGGCGCCCTGAAAAGGAGGTGGGGTGAGGGGGTAAATGCCTGCCCCCATACCATCTCGTGGAAAGAGCTTCTTTAAAAATTTCTGTCGCAATCGCTTATTGACTCCTTACGAAGAGTATATGGGCTTAGGCACATGCATCGCCATTCTCAAGGGCCGCATCTAGAGAAGGCGACGGAAACGAGGTGCTGGCGGTCATCGAAAGCGAGGACCCTGACAATGGAGGACACCGGGAGATTTAGAGAGCCTCTCGAAAGAATCCGTAAACCGTTTCGGGGAGGGGGTGTCGAATTAACCCACGCCAAAGGAAGCTAAAGAAGGTGGAACACGCACATTTCCGATGAGCGAACCTCGAAGTGCAAAAATAGCCTAGAAGAGAAGGGAGGGACGCCATGGCTGAGATCTGGCTGAAGGGGGACCTTTCGGGAAAAAAAGGAGTGGAGCATTATATCATGTCAGACTTAACTCAAATGGGGCCGAGGTAAGCTTGCAAAGCCCATTAATTGGAAGGCAGACCTTCTACTACAGTCGATAGGGACGTCAAAAGGAACACTAATTGAGAGAGGGGGCTGGTTCCGGTAGCTGGGAGAAGGGCTCTTTCAACTAGAGAACGCTGATCGCTGATAAGGGGGGGCCTTGCGGAAAAAAAGAAAATTCCGTCAAAAAAAAAATGTCTTGGGGGAAGAATATGCCGGGAATTTACTGCTCCTAGAGGAAAAAAAGCGCGGAAGAAAAAAAACAAAAGTTCGCATTCCCTACGAATGAAAAAAAGAAGGTTTCTTTAAGGAAAAGGGTCTAGAGGGGAGGAAGGGGGATTCAAGGTTAGGACTTTTCTTTAGCCTCTTCGGGCAAAAGTCGGCATAAGACGTCACGACCTAAAGATCTCTATGGAAAAAAAAAATCTTCTTTGGTTCGAGAGCGGAAAACTTTTGCGAAGAATCTCCTCAGGTCTTCGCGAGGGAACTAGGAAGTCTTTCGAGTTCTTCTAAGAGCGGGGAGGGACGGGCTCGCGCCTACCGAGGTACTGCAAGTAATAGACTGTGCCCCACCTCCTCTCAGGGAGGATCTTCAGCGGGTACCTTCTAATCAAAGCAAGAGGGTATTCAAACGCTCCGGGGGAAACGCCTCCTTCCTCGAAGGTCCGGATGTAAATCGCGTGAAGCCGAAGACTCCACAAACGTGTGAGTTCTCCGGTAAAAAAGCTAATACCTAATGAAAGGGAAAGGTTCTATTAGAAGACATTCTCATCTAGAAAAAAAACAACGTATTTTAGGAATTTTTGAGGAACCTCGAACGAGAAATTCGAGTTCTCTGGAAGCAAACCCATTCCGGGAGGATCGATGACGTGGGGCCCTCGCAAGATCTTCGAGGGGATTTCTTCGTAGGAAATCGTTAGCGATGGGATCTCGAGGGGAAGAGAGGGCAAGAAGGCTAGTGGAAGGGATCCCCCTTAGAGATCTATTTTGGAAAAAGTGGAGGTAGAAGCCAAGACGGCGCGAAAGCAAGCATCCGAAGAGATAATAACTTGTAGAAAAGCTGACAGAGCATCCACCATCGCTTTGGGAAAAGCTTTAAGGTGCCGAAAAAGTTAGCAAGAAAGAAGGGCTCTTCCGCGACTTTTCCTTTCCTTCATTGGGGGAAAAAAGGACCTGTCCCCTTAGGAGGGGACGGAAATCGACCCTTAGGTCCTTGTATAAAAAAAAAAAATTCTGCCTATCATAATTTTAAAAAGGGGAATTCTGAATGTTCCGGGGACCTCTTCAGGAGAGTCGGTTAGGGAAAAATGGACTTCGAAGAAAAACTCCAGTGCTCCGAAAGAAAAGCCCGCACGGCAAGCTCACAAAGAGCTAGAGAAGGGAGAACTAGAGAAAGAAGCGCGCGTCCGAGAAAAAAAAAAGAAAAAAAAAAAAAAAAAAAAAAGAAAAAAAAAAAAAAAAAAAAAAAAAAAAAAAAAAAAAAAAAAAAGGCCTTCTATGAAAGTGATCCTCTTCTTCTAGAAAAAAAGTATTCTAAGGGGGATTTGGGGGGCAAAGGCAACCTGTACTTTAAAAGGAGCGACATCTGTGCAAAAAAGTTTGAAAGAAACCCTATGGGCATGAAATCTGTAACAATCTTCTTTCTCATACAAGGCCGCCAATCAAGGAAGTTCTCCGAGGGAGAGGGGGCGTAATACAAGAAAGGAGAGGGCTCCAGAGGAAGGGGCGCAGAGAAGAAAAGGGGCCTTTTCTGGGGGGATCGTCCCTAAACGTTGAAGGGGAGAAGCGCATCCAAAGGAGGGGGAAGGCGATCGTGCAAAGAAAAACCCGAAATGGGGAAGAAAAAGCACCTTCCTCGAGGCCAGCACCCGTAAGGGGGAATTAATCGAGGGGAGAAAGACTTGAGAAGTCTATTCGGGGGAAGCAGGGGGGGTCTCGAGATAAATCCTCTATGAAAACGCATATTCCGAGCTTAGGGAAATGGGGGGGGGGCGGGAAATTATGGGAAAGACCCGAGAAAAAGGCGGACTAGCACACTTCACTTGCATCTACATTCAGCCAGTTTAGGATCCTGGTTCGCTGCGAGAATCTCCTTCGAGGAAAGGAGGGGGGCCGCAGGGAAAACTTTTTCTCTTGAAGGAATGTCCCTTCTCAAAGGGGGAAGAGTATTAAAAGGGTGTCGAAAAACCCTGGGTCTGCCTTAAAGAAGTCGCCTCCATTAGGATGGACCAGACCAAGGGGGGAGGAAATTGCGAGCGAGTGGCAAAAGGGGAAACCGTGATCTGGAAAAAGCTGACCCGTGGCGGCACGGGAAGGAAGAGGCATTTAGGGGAACCAAGTAAAAAACACACGGTGCTCTGAACTCCCGCAAGGCGTTGAAGTTGGCCGAGGAGAAAAGGGTTCTACGCCGAAAAGGCGCAGATAAACTCCGTCTTTGAAAAGAGGGAGTTTCCCCGAGCGTAGGGAGGAGGGAAGTACTAAGAGGGTAGGGGTTATTGAGGAAAAGGGAAGTTCCTTCCTATGGTCAAGAAGGACAGCCTCAGAAGGGATCGGTCAAAGAGGAGACAACCGCCTCCGCAATGAAAAGCGTGAAAAACTAGAAAGGTGTGCTCTCCTTACATTCTTACTATTCGAGGATGTCGGAAGAATAGAGGAGAGTCATAAGGTCCAAAAAAGCCACCTGCCTTAAGGGATCACGGGCGCTATAGGGAGGTCTGGAGAGAATCACTCTCAATCGGATCTTTCAAACTACTCACAGGGAAAGAAAAAAGCCCGCCGAGGGTTTAAAAGTGACCCTCCGGAGAAGGTTCTCTGAGGGGGAGTTTTCGTCGGAAAGGGGAGGTCCAGGAAGTAGAGGGGCTTTCGACTCTGAAACTTTCTAGAAGGAGGGGGGCTTTGGGGCCAGGGGGAAAAGAATCCCTTTCAAAAGGGGCCTGATCGGCGGGATGGAAGACCGAAGGGGAAAAACGCCACTGGAAATCGTTTCCGGGCTTTCCGGGGTCTTTGAGAGCGAAGCAGGATTCGTCAAATAGGGAACCGAAGGGGAAGAGGGTTCTCTCCGGAGAAACTTTCTGAGAAGCTCGAATGGAGGGGGGGAAGCGGCGAACGGCAAGTTAATGGTCGGAATCGGTCCTATTCAGAAGTTCCGCGTCGTCCGAAGTTTCCTGCAGAGAAACGTCTAATGAAAGGTGCTGCCTTGCTCTGTAGCCTCGAAAAAAGGCGGCAGGGGGGGGGAGGGGTGGGGAGAAAGCGTTTCGCTAAAAGGGAAGACCGTCAGTAATGGATTTGCAAATGCCCTTTAGTTTTGGCGACTCAGAGAAGGTAAGAGGCGGGCAGGCGTAGGGGGCAGAAGAGACCGGGTGGTCCGTCGATGAAAGTGGTTTACAGGGGTGGTTAGAACATGCAGGGGAAAGAAGAGTGCGAAAGCAAGACCCGACCAACCCCAAAGAAAAGGGCGCAGAAAATCTTCACCCAGCCAAAGGAGGAAGGGGGGGACGCCTAAGGAAGCAAACTTAATAAGGATGTACATGCTCATTCCAGCCGTGAAGAGACTTCAAACAGAGGGGGAGGAAGGATAACCTAGAAAGGGGGGTATTGGGAGAAAGGCTAGCGTCTGTCAGAAAAAAGCCGTGGAAAGGAAAAGGACCAGGCAGAAAGAACGGAGAATCGTCTCGGGGGTTCACCCGGGGAGGGAAAAAAAAAGTAGTCCAAGACTTGCTTTATTTCCTAGCCGGAAGCGAAGAAGTCCTGTGCGAAAAGGAAGGGAATAGGGTTTCAAAAAAAAGCAGGAAAAAAGGGCTGAGGCGAATGCTTCTGAGAAAAACGCTCGGCCCCCCTGGCAAAGAAGGAAAAGGACGCTACAACGGAAGGAAAGGGAAGACACCAAATGGGCTCTCCTCTTTTTGAGAAAGGTTCAG
>Ga0179593_1809621_pt1 | contig 11432 bp, 10 predicted proteins | sample CZODoug2_1_08_16_FD_185931 | JGI IMG/M metagenome (GOLD analysis project Ga0179593, IMG submission 185931) | Vadose zone soil fungal communities from Angelo Coast Range Reserve, California, USA - CZODoug2_1_08_16fungal (PacBio error correction) | ecosystem: Environmental > Terrestrial > Soil >...
CTAAGGGTCGGCTTGAGTTGGGGAAAATCCTGACCGACACGCTGTGCCTGTTCTCGAAAAGCAGATCGACTCGACAAGAAACTAGGATGAAAGAAGGCGCGTTAATCGCGGGCCAGACTGCCGCCCAATCGGAGGACTCCTGACGGGGCAAAAACCGATGCTTACCGCTTGTATAACCTCGGCGACGAAATGCGCCGCCGGGAGAAAAGCGATGAGTCGAGGCCAGCCCTGGAGCGGTGCGCGTCGGAACGCATCTTGGCTGACTGCTCGTAAATTCAGACGGGGGGTCGAAATTAGCCTACCTTGAACACGTTCGTGAGGACGAGCAACATTCACTTCCCTGACAGGGGCACTGAGAAGGGACCGGCCCACGCTGTAACGAGGGAATGTTTGAGAGGTGGCTTGGTAAAAGGGCCGGCTAAACTGTTCGTGGCTGGGAATAACCTTGAAAACTCATGGCGTGGAAAGGGGCGTGCTGAAAAGGGATGTTCCCTTCGATCAGTGACCTTGTCATTCTTGAAAAGGTTACTCTCAGGTGACCTGCCTGTCATAAACGGTACGAAGGGTTCCGGGAAGCGTCGAAACTAGTGGAACGGCCAAGCTGCACTTAAAAGCTGTCGAAACGCAATCGTTATCGCTTCGGCTCTTTGCAACGGCCTGCAGGAAGGAAAAGACGGGAGGTCGAGGCGTGGCTGCTGACAATGATCTCGGACTGATCCCGTGATGGTCCTTGACTCCCGCTGTCCCCTTCTAAGGGTGGGCCGGTGGTGGGAGTCGGGAGGGGAGGTCTGAGTCGGGGCCATAAGAAAAGGTTTGCAGTTTTAGCTCGAACAGTGCCGGCGATCGTGTGCCGACTATGACGTCGTGCTGCGGAGAGGGGTGCACCGGAGAGCCTGGAGTCTCGAAACTTGCAACAAAGGGGGGAGTTCGTGGTGGCCCGATGGTTTTCGCCGAAGGATGCGATGGACGCAAGAAAAAAAAAGAAAGGGGTGAAACTGTGTTGTCGGGGGAAAGGGACGTTGCTCGGGCGAAGATGAACACAGGGTAGGCCACGAGCATGCTTTGCGGTAATTCCTTTGGCCGGGACAGATCCCGCGATCCCGTTCCGTTTAGAGTGCCGGGTGGGGGAGGATCGACGGACAAGTGACTCAAAAAGGGGCCCGCCTTCTGTATCAGCTTCCTATGCGTTCGAGGTGGAAAGGGTAAACGGGGCCGGAACTATGTTGTGTCGTTCTGGGAGGACTGCTGTGAGCGGAAACTCAGCAGGGACGCTGCCGGTGCGCCCCATGACCAGCCGAAGGTACGGGAGGCTCATAACGATTGGACTGAGTGAGCGCTCGGATGGGGCCGCGGAGGGCCAAAGGTGGGAGAGTAAAAGGGCTGCGACCTCTGGCTCCGCCTACAGCTATGACCGATGTTCAGGGCAGCGGCAACAGTGCAACACTGGAGTAAAAAATGGTGGCCACCCTTCCTAAGGAGGCTGTGCGACGGCCCCGGTTGGGGCGACGCGCTGAGAGAACAAAGGAAAACTTCTCGTTCGTGTAGAGGTCTACGACGGCGACTTTCTGTAACGTGTACAACGGATCAAAAGATGACGCTGGCAGCGTCTAACCCCTAAGGTCTGTCCACCCTACGATCGACGACATGCCCTGGCTGTCCCAAACACGCCGTTGAGGGTGCGAAACGGTCGAAGGTGAGGAGGCGCACTTGGAGCGCGAGGAGTGGAGAGAGCCTACCCTTCACCAACTTGGCGAGAAAACGAAACAAAATCGCAAGGGCAGCACCAACGCGGCGATCAGGAGCTGAGCTGAAAGTTCTCTGTTCTAACTAAAACAAAAAAAAAAAAGAAAAAAAAAAAAAAAATAAAAAAAAAAAAAAAAAAAATAAAAAAAAAAAAAGGAAAGGAGAAAAAAAAAAAAAAAAAAAAAAAAAAAAAAAGAAAAAAAAAAAAAAAGAAAAAAAAAGAAGAAAAAAGAGAAAAAAAAAAGAAAAAAAAAGAAAAAAAAAAAGAAAAAAAAAAAAAAAAAAAAAAAAAAAAAAGAATAAAAAAAAGATAGAAAAAGAAGAAAAGAAAAAAAAAAAAAAAAAAAAAAAAGAAAGGAAAGGAACGAAAAAAAAAAAAAAAAAAAAAAAAAAAAAGAAAAAAAAAAAAGGAGAAAAAAAAAAAAAAAGGGAGATAAAGGAAAAGGAAGGGGAGGAATGCGGAGGGGGGGGGTGGGAGGGGGGGGAGTGGGGGGGGGAGGGGGGGGGAGGGGGGGAGGGTGGGGTGGGGGGGGGGGGGGGGGGGGGAGGAGGGGGGGGAGAGGGACATGGTGCGAGAGCTCTCTCCTGACGGTATAAAGGGTTTCCTTACCATCCCGCTGTTCGCACGGGGGAAAAGGAGCAAAGCAGGTTTCCTCTTCTCCTCCGCTCAACCAGGGGCGGGCTCGGAGGGAACGGGGCGGGGGGCGGACCCTTACCCCGGCTTTTGTTTCTATAATCCGCTGACGGCTCCTTATTGACACGGAAGAGGCCACAAGGAGGTGGAATAGGCGAAACAATTCTTTTGCCGACATCCATTATGGTCATAAAACTGGAGCAACAGGAAGTCAAGGCAAACCGGGCTGGGAACAACCCAACTTCGTCTCTCTCCCGCTCGGACTGCGAAAAAGGAAGAAGAGGGGGTCTACTGAAACGCCTACCTGGCCCCGGAGGGGAAACAGCGCGAAAAGCGCCGCAAAAAAGGAGGAAAAGTCAGTCAGGGAACCTAAAACTCTACCACCCGGAAACTGGGAGACACCGGGGAAAGAAACTGAGAAGCACCCGAACGCGTGCGTGCCGATCGCTATAAAACGTGGGCACTCCCTCCCAATCCTGCTGTCAGGTCTAAAAAAAAGAAAAGAAGGGAGGGACTCGACAAGGGGATCTTCACCATAAAAAGCGAAGACCGTACACTCACATTTCGTCAACGTACGGCAGGTTTGAAGGGGGCCAGACGTGCCACCCGAGGGGGTGGAACCACATGGTCAGCGGCCGGGGGAACCAGCCCCGCACCAGTCTAGCACCGTGCCAGGTCTGGGCGCACAGCCAAAGCAGGCTGAAAGAGCTGCGGCGCGCTCAGCAGTCGGACTCCACAGATACAGGGAAAGTGAAAACGAGGGCCGATTCTCGCCGGCTTAGGTTTAACATACGAGAGGAGGGCATGGGGTTAGGCGAAGGCACCAAAGAAACAGGGAAAGAGGAAAAGCCGCAACATTCCGACGAATGTCAGCAAAAAAAGATCCTCGTAAATAACCAGGACTGCTTGCCCCTTTTGTCACTCTGGGATAGACGCTAAAAACTCTTTTTAGCGCTCAGCTTATTGTCATTCTGGAACAAGTCCGAACCCTAACGTTTGATATTTTTAACCAGGACAAGAAAAATGCCCCAGCGAGACGAGAAAAAGTACGACTTAGTAAAGCGGGCGACTGAAATTGCAGAGGATTCACACAACAAAATGGTGTATTAAAAATTATATCTACCAGGGGGGAAAAGACGATGGAATAAAAGCAATGGTGAAGGCCGGTGTCATTCATTCGTGCTCTTAAAGACAGAGGCAGTTCTTGACTTATACCGTGAGAGGAATATTAACATTCACCAGAGGTAGCCGTCTGGGATAAAAAAAAAGCGGGGACCCAAAGGGGCCGAAGGGCCTTCATGATTTTCTAGGGCCACTTATTCGGGTGTCCCTCACACTCTTTCTGGACCTGTTCCCGTCTGTTCCAAATCTTCGGGGTAGGTGCAGATACCCGAAAAAGGGGCAAAGGCACTATGACCCGATCGTCTGCTGTTTAAACCTCGGCCCGGGAGGAACAGGGACAGGATGCTGTTTCCATCTAACCGTCAATGCAGACCTCATTCTGAGATATGGGCGGTGCCGACAAGACGGCTGGACACGGTTCCTAGAGGGCTACCTGGACGTAAAGCTCACTGAAGTGGCAAAGAAGCGCTTTTGCGCCTTACACGCCAAACTGCATCCGGAATGGGGCAGGATGGGTACGAAGCTCGACTCCTCCCCTTCAGGACGCCTCTTCGGGCCAGGGTGATCTCCCGACATCGGATAAGGGTCGGGGTAGGAATGTTCTATTTAGCTATCGCATATCCAAACTCACTAAGTGAGGGTGTGGGGAAGGATGAGGGGGAGAGGGCTAACGGGGGTGGGACGTCCAGTGCACCGGCCATATGGTGCGGGTCGCTTAGGTCCCTGGGAGTCCAAGGTCGGCGGGGAGGGAAGAACCACTCCAGAAATTCGAGAGGGCAAGCCTCCGAAGTCCGTTTACCATAAGGTTCAAGGATAACCACCGGGGTGATCCCAAGAAGTGACATGGAGTCATACTGGCTGGGGGCTACCAAGCCACTTGCATTGCAGTAGAAGATGGGAGTGGGCAAGCGAAGGGAAGCACGAGGGAAGACAAGCGACCGGCCTACTAAAAACTGCCACGTACACCAAGCCCCACAAAAAAAGAATCCCATCAGCAGTTTACTCTTCGGTGCCAAGGTGCGCCAGAAAGCGATGCGCCAGTTAATGGGGGGGGCGCATGTACGGTAAACTCGGCCCGCAAAGAGGATGCTTCATCTCCTGCACAGAAAGGAACACCACCGGTACGAACCGCTTATAAAGGGGTCGGTTGCGAAGTCCTTGGGCGAGATTGTCCGTAAAAGGATTTATCTCTTCAAAGCCTCGTCTCTCCAAGTGAGCCGAAAGCTCCGGCAGAACGACCGCACGGGGGGTCAGGAAGCAGGGAAAAAGGAGGAAGACTGGCGCTTCAGCTAGTTCTCGCGGGGGACTACCACTGTGGGGATCTATTCTCCCAGGGTGTACCGAGGAACAAGGCCAGGACCGGGTCCTACCAGACGAACATCAAGAAGGGGGAGGAAAGCGAAGTGTCCAGAACCGGAGAAAGAGTTGCCTATCCATCTCCTAAAGCCTTTGCCCTTGGGGGGTGTAACCAAAGTCAGGACAAGAAAAAGTCTGGGGGGGGGGGGGGGGGGGGGTGTGGTAAAAGGCATAAAAACAAGGACACAGACTCTACAAAAGGTCGGGCGAAGCCGGAACGATGGGCGGAGTTCAAGAAAGCTGTCGGCTCCGCTACCACAATCTTAAAAGCAGAGAAAATCCTCGCTCTCACAGGGAGTAAGCTGAAGCCAACACCGGAAGAAAAATTGCGTCTACTTCTCCAGCCGGAGATTAGGGTCGTCTAAAACATCATTAAACCGTAAAGACCAACAAGGTCACAGGAAGGCCAGGACGAAGACTAGCACCAAGCTAAGGAGGGGTGCTTCTATCTCGCGCGTGCCCTGTCGGTCTTAAGAAAAAGTTAGCACAACAAGATGGGAAGGGGCCTAAACACAGTCTAAACAGACGTATACACTCTTTAAAGGGTAGGCGAACAAAGGACAGGGACCTACAAAGAGATCACAAAGCGGCGGTGGATGAAAACTTTCTGGCCATGTCTCCCCGGTTTCTCACCTTCTTCACACCCGAGGGCAGCAAGGGACGGAAAAACACCTCGCCATGAGAAAAGCGGAACGTTCACTGGTCCGACTAAACCGGCCCACCGTCCATCGAAATGGGGGGGCGCCAGCCCAATGCGCTCAGCAAGAAACAGGGAGGCGGGCAACAATACATATATCCCGTCTCGGACGGAGAACGAGGGGATCCAGAAAGAAAACAGCGATAAAAGAGCACTCTACACGCGGAAATTTACGGGAGAAACGCGGTAGAGCCGTCCAGTCGGATCTCGAAGAGACGATACGATATGCCCGTTCATCAGGTACATTGACCGGGGAGATGAAGAAGCGAACAGGAGGAAAGAACTACTGGACTCTAGTAGATCTATCTGTCCCAAGCAGGAAAGGAAAAGAAAGGAATGCACGCTGATGGAGGATGGGGGACTACTCAAAGTAAGGCAAGCCTCATGGACAAACCGAAGAACTCAGGAAACGATCGAACAAAAAGTCCCATTCGTACCGGGAAGGAATCAGAATGGAACATGACAAGGGAGCAAACTGACACAATAGATTGGGAAAAGTGCATCAAAGGGGAAGAAGGGAGAGCCAGCCAACTCGACCTAATAGTAACCGAACAGGGACACCAAAAAAGGGGTAGGGAAAACAATTTTGACGAAAAGAAACGGCGCAAAAACACAGCAGACCGTCTTCCAAGGTCAGCTCATTGTCGACCAGCACCGAAGGGGTTGAAAGAGACGATTTCAAAGGGAGTGGGAACAGTGGCGCTACATGATATTCTCATACGGATCGAATCTATACACAGGCCCCTCCTTTACGGGACGCAGTGCTGAAAGCTAGCGGGAAAAGTGTTAATCAATGCGTTCCAGCAGCTGATCTCACTATTAACATGCATCAGAGCGTGCGAAGGGGACTGCAAGCGGAAATCGAGTAAGAAATAGACAAGGTCATCATATGCTGCCAGAGTCAACAAAACCGCAAGCACTTCAAAAAGACCCACGCGTTAACTCTAACGACTACGTAGGCCGAGCGAAACAAGTAGGTTGAGCAATCAAGGAAAACATACAAAAACGTCTAGTCGAAAATCGCGCATCAAAAACGGGTTTGTCCGGCAGTAGTCCCCGACATCACTCGCCCTTCGGCAAGCAAGAGCCGAAGGGGAAAAAGCAGCGGTGACAATATCGTTTCTCCCGTTATCCCTACTTTCCTGTCACGAACACAAAAAAGGGGCATCTGAAAGCAGACCAGAGACAGAGGGCCTGATAACGACTAAAAAGTAAGTCCGACTATGTAACCTCTCCAAAAACTTCGAGACCAGGTTGGGAAGGGGGGGGAAAAAAAAAGGCCATTATAAAGCTGGACAAAGGCCTGACAATGTTTTCTGTCTCTACAACTAAGAAAGTATAGGAAAACGCGGCACGTCAAAAAATCAAAAAAAATGAAAAAAATCGGAAAACGAGGCGAAGGCATAAAAAGGAAGGCTACCGTGATGGCACCGCGTTAATCAATACGATTCGAAAGAAAAGACAAGAAACGAGCTCAAAACCGAGGAAAGGAACGCTGAAAAAAAGGTCACAGAGGGGAAAGGGAAGCAAAGAGCAAAGACACGCAGCGACAGACGAGGGAAAGAAGGTCGTCTACACAAGGTAAAAGAGAAAACAAAAAAAGAATCTCACAAAGGGAACAACTAGAAAAGAGACAAAAAGGCGCTAAAACAGGTTCCACAACAGTGGGCACGAAGACGGATGTCAGGTACAGAAGAACAGAAGCAAGAAAAAATAACAGAAGAGGAAGACATTCGTGCCAAACAATCGGGGGAAGGGGGGAAACAATGGCCAAAGAATAGACGCGGCATTATGAGTAAAAAAGAAAAAAACAAGGAGAAAAAAGAGGCAATGGAGGAAAAGGGGGGCGCCTCGGCACGCACGTAAAAGGGCGCAGTTAAGGGGCGTGTCGTGGGGCGAGTGGACAAAAAAACCGCGAGGGAAGAGAAAAGGTACAGCAGGGATCGGCGAACGACCTAAATCATTAGGAGAAAGAGCGGTCAATACGCGGGAAGAGGACGCTGACGAAGATAATGGGGGGCCACGCAAAGATGTAGGGGTTGCACGCGAAAAATCACCTCGACCGAGATATCTCATAACAAAAAACAAATTATTATTGGAAATAGCTTTCTAGGTGAGTTTAGTCGCTTTTACCTGGATTTTTACACTTCATCTAAATAGCGGGGTGGAAGGACAGAGTAAGCAGATCGAGAAGGAAATCTTGGAGTTGCTGTCCGAGCGGGACTCGTTGATTGGCCAGCGAAGGGGCAAAAGGGGAATGGAGGCAAGACTGGCTGTCGGTGCCTGGTCGGTCCGGCCTAAAAAGCATATGATCACTAGCGCTGGCTTGATCAGCAGGAGGGAAGGGAGAAGATTAGGGAGGGGAGCGGCTTGCGAGGATAAGGAAAGGGCCACTCCATGGTAGGAAGATGCGGGCGAGCAGTTCGCAGCAAATTGGGGGGGGGTCGGGGTCGTAGATACTTGTAAAGGGGGGCGAGGGAGTGACTCCCAAAAACACTTGAGGTCTCAATACGGCACCAGGACGATCGGACGGGACGTCCCGGGCGGATCCGGCCAAGTCCACCCGGGTGTCGCGGGTCATTGAAATTGTTAATCTACCGGGGCGGGGTGGGGAGCGCAGGTTTCCTTCGCTCCTGAGAGTTAGGGGGCCGGGGGTGGGTCCCAAGTGTAGGGGATGACTTTTGTAGTGGCCTCGATGCGTTTCCGGGGCGTGGTGGCAGGTGTCCGGCGTTGGTCTGGTCTGTCGATCAAACATTGTTCTCTTTTCTGTTTCTCAAGCGGAGGCCACTCTTTTGTTTATGCCGTCTGTAACAGGCCCTTCCTCTAGGGGGATAGACGTGTAGGTGGGACTTGCATCCTGATTTTCAAAGGGCCAAGAGCGACTACATCGGGGTGCGAGTCTTAACGTCCGCGTGATCGGTGAGACGGGAAGCTGGAGTTCCACCGAATGCAATGCTAAATGCGTTTTTGCCTGTTCGGGGGAGGAGTAGTTGGCTGATCGCGTCTATCGGGGGGCGCGCGGAAGCCCCGGCGTGTATTGCTCGTGTGCCCTTAGATTCACGGGGTGTACTAGGCAAATTGGTTTTGGCGGTTCTGTATTCTTTCGAGGGGCGTGAGGGGGAGAGGGCCAGGGAGTTCATTAAGGAGCGGTGGGCTTTAAGAAACAACCGAGAACCTATCGTCTCTCAGGAAGACTTAGGGGGAGGTACGAACTTTGCAAAATGGGGGAGAGAGAATGAGGGGGGACGATACGCCTGCACTAACCTGTGGGGGGGGGGGGGGGTTTAGGGTTCTTTTTTTGCCGCAACTATGTGGCGCCGTCCTTCAATCGCTGGGCTAAGTGGAGGAGGTGCTCACCGGGACACCGGGTTGTTAACTGTACCCTTGGCAAGTGCGGATTCATAAAAAGAGGGAGATCGCGGGAAAAAGAACGACCTCCTGAGGGGGATGTAGGGTCATGGGTTTCCACCTTTACCTAGGGCTTTCCAAGAAGGGCTCAGAGGGAAAGTGGGTGAGGGTAGAGAAGGACAACGGTGTCTCAGAACTGGATAAAAAAACCTACCTTGGTCTTGAGGATCGCCTAGGCGTGAGGAGGGGTGGGCGGCCGGAAAAGCACTCCGGAGTTGGGGGAGGGGCAAGGACTCTGGTTTGAAGGTCCCGAGAAAGAGGGTAGTCTCCTTGGCACTTTGAAAAAAGGTGGCGGGAAACAGGCTTCCCCTTCGGGTTAGAGTAGGGATGATTCGTTACTTCTCCGGATTGGGTTGGGGTACGTCGTAGCAAGGCATGGGGGGGATAGCGTGTGGCCACCGTCCGGGGAAAGGAGCCAGGGATTTGGGGCGCACGCAGGGAGGGGGGCTTTTCAAAACCCCTGGGGGCTGTTCCCTTCAGTGCCTATGGTGTAGCCACATGGAGGGGGGCGGCCTGCCGCACAAGACTTCAAGATTCTATTATTGGGCTTGCGGGGCGGAATTACGGCGTGTCATGGGCCAGAACTCTCTAAACTAGTTGCCACGCAAGGTCTTAGACTGGTTCGGGGCCTTCAGTCAGAAGGGGCGTAATACACTGTACATTCGCGGTGGCTGGCTAGGCAGATTTACACACGTCTATAGCACCACTGTACGTCTTCCAAATTGTTAGACAGTATCACTCCAGAATGGGGGGGAGTCCGAGCTGTCATAGGAAACCGCCCGGGACCAGAAGGCAATTTCTCACTGAACACAACAAGGGTCGGTCACTCCCCGGGGCAACGTGGCTGGCGGGGTGGAAACTCGGCGAGGCGTTGCAGTCTTCGATACAAAATGGTTCTTAACTCTCACCGTCAGTTGCCTTCAGGAGAAATAACCTGCGGGAACTCTTGCTCTTGACGACTCCAAATAGAGGGGCATAACTTGACACGTCTCCTACATGATCTAGGCAACGTGGAGTAGGAGGCGAAAACGGTTTTGGATGTGGGCTGCTTCCGGGAACGCAGAAGCCTCAATAACGAGGGAGAAAGTTACTGGGCCCACCCCCAGTTGCAAGATTCTACAGTGTCCTTGTCTCCCAACAAAAGGAAGTCGTCACGTGCGATCTCAGCTGGACGTCCCTTTGCACAGATGAGGGCGGAGGATCAAAAACAGGGGGGTAGTTGTCTGGTCCCCACGACATCCCGAAGGAAAGGGGGGGGGGAAGGACGAAAAAACTGGGGGAGCTTGCGGCTGATAAGGAAGGAATGAGTGTCAATCTTAATAGGGCGCCATGCAACCCAGTTTCAGTTTCGGCCTACAGAACCGACCAACGACGTGACCCATAGAAGAGCACCCTGCTCTTCCCGCAAAACAGGCCATGTCGCGGCCACACCAGTGCTTGTTACCCCCCGAACTTAAAAGGGCGAGAGGGACAAACACGCTAGCGAGCGTGCTTCGACCGCCGGGAAATGGAAAGGGATACGGCGCATCTCAAAACGGAGGGACCTTCTTAAAAAACTCTACGACGCCACAAACAAAGCCTTCAGGCCACCTCAACAATGACCTGTCGCCAACTCCCTTCAGTTCTTGCTCATGGGTCGGCGAGAGAGAACCATCTCCCCACGGAACCCGCAGCTCGTCAGGTTCAACGGTAGGGTGGGTAGCTCCTCACTTTCCGTGTAGAGGCGGGAGAGCTGCGCTGTCCGCACTCCCAGCACTACACCGCACGACACCCCGTCATTCCCAGGTCTTCCTTTGTTGTCCTTATTAGGAACCAGGGCCAGTGCAAATGGATCCGCTTACCTGTTGGACACCGAAACAGCCTTGGCTGAACTTTCTCGTGCCCCAGATTCCGCTGTGTGAGGCCCGGAATACCCGAAGTAGGTCGGAGACCCCTTGTCCGCGCTGGGGTACGTGCACACGAAACCAGCTCGGTGCAGGCCGGCGGCGTTACGCAATCGAGTTCTCTTAGGGCCCAAGCATCATGCCATACGAGGCGAACGGAATAGACGCCTAACGCGCTGGGGGAACATCTAGATCAAGTTCGTGTTAATATCAAAAAACAGGACGCGAAAAACAGGTGGAACCCGAGGTCCCAACGAAGACGATGTACAGCACCCCATCACGAGGTGGGGGGGGGGCTCTTCGCCATAGGGACTTGTCTGTGCCCCAGGTTTTTCCACGCAGGGGATTTGGGGGGGTAGCCCGGGAAAAGGAGAAATGCGCTGCCGGTTGAGTGGCGAACCGATACTTTTAGCATCGCGGTAAAAAATCAGCTGGGGACGATGGGATGTGGGCAAAGGGGGAAAAAGGTGAGAGAACTAAAACTAAACGAGGAGGGGCTGCACACTCAACAAATCTATGCCTGTCTACGGAAAGAACGCCACTGAAAAAAAAAAATCCTCGAATCAAAAGACGTGCCAATAGTCGGAGT
>Ga0179593_1818876_pt1 | contig 11432 bp, 10 predicted proteins | sample CZODoug2_1_08_16_FD_185931 | JGI IMG/M metagenome (GOLD analysis project Ga0179593, IMG submission 185931) | Vadose zone soil fungal communities from Angelo Coast Range Reserve, California, USA - CZODoug2_1_08_16fungal (PacBio error correction) | ecosystem: Environmental > Terrestrial > Soil >...
AAGGGAGGAGGGGCTATCATCCAACAGGGACGGGGTTTATATCCCACCGCGCCCTGATCCAGCACAAAAGAATAGCAATCCTCGAGAGAAAGAACACGTTTCTAGAAAAAAAAAGGGGTCCCTTTTTCTCCTCATGGGGGGGGAGGAAAAAGACATTTCTTCTACCAGCACAAAAGACGAGGGCTCTCTATCAGAAGAGGAGGGGGGGTTTTTGGATAAAGGGGGCTCTGATCGGAACCTCCATTTGTGGGGCATAGCCGCCGTGAAAAAGAGGGGGACTCCTTACCATACTCTCGAAGGAATTGCCGCGATTCCTGAGAGAAAAGGTCCAAACACTCCCACTTCTTTTCGGGCCGATGAAAGAAGAAAGACAGAAAGGTTCGCCCTAACCGAGAGGGAAAAAGAAAGAGAAAGGTTTCTGGCACTTGGAAGAGAAAGAAAAAAAGAGCGGATCTTCTCAAGCCAACACCTCCTTTTCCTTTTAAGATTGGAAGAGGTTCGTGGGGAAGAAAAAAAAATGATGGAGACTTCGTGGGGGGGCTTTTCAAAGGGTCACCTTTGGTCCGATGGAACAAAGAGGAGAGCCTCTCGCCCAAAAGAGGGGAAGATGGATTGCAGCCCCTTCAGGGGGAGTAACCAGGCTTTCATATTGAGGGGGGGAACGCAAATCAGTTCTTCAAGTGGAAAGATCCAAAGCAAGAGGAAAGAACCTGCAAAAGTGTTTTGAAAGAAGGAGTTTCACCATGGTGCAGCACGAGAATGCGGGAGAACCACCAAAGGTTCATCCTTGTTCTAGACAGAATGACGTGGAGATCGAGAGCTTCACTATCAGGTCCAAGAAAAAGGAAAAAAGGGGGAAGAGGGGCTCATGCCGTCTTTCTACGAGAGAGAATCCTCCTGCCGTGGAGAAAGGGCAGTAGGGTATTTCAATCTCGCCGCTGTGGGACAAGGGTTTTTGCCTGCCAGAGAAAGGAAAGAAAAACAGCTACCAGCATTCATCTGAAGTCAATTCTCCAATCCTTTCGCGGGGGGGAGGGGAAAAGGGTCTGACTGAAACCAACTCCTGCATCCGCGAGATGTGAGAGTAGATAATTGGTGAAAAAAAGAGGGGAAGGAATGGTCTAGAATGAAAGGATAGGTTCTTGGCGGAGAAAGTCATCCCTGGCCCTTCGCATTCACGCTTGAAAGAGAGGACTCAACGACCCGGAAGAAGGGAAGGGTGCCTAGTGCCTTCACAGGGGGGGGTGATTTACTTTACCTCGAAGGGGGGTGCCACCTCTATATTTTTCAAGCGCGACGAGGGGCCCGAAAGCCTTGCCGAAAGAGAGAAAGAAATGACCTCGAGTGGGGGACTCCTGGTTTCCACTTGGGTGGAAACTTCCCCTCTGCGATCAGCGTTTTCCCCAGAAGAACGGCAGGGAAAACAAAGAAAAGAGATCTCAAAACAGACAAAGAAAAGGGAAAATGGGCACCGTCCAGAAAAAGGGAAGACAAGCAACCTTTTAACGTAAAAACCGATCAGAAACCTAAACCGTTCCCATTCCACAGTAGCGCAATCAGCACCAAAATCTAGAGAAACACAACAACGGAGGAGGGGAAGGGGGAAAGAAAAAGTTAGGGCATAGTTTTATTATTGAGAAAGAGGGCACGTTCTTCTGTTGGGGGGGAAAAGAAAAGGGCGGTTCGTTCCCTTTTTCTTGAGAATGCGGGGGCAGGGACGGTGCATGGGAAGTCAGTCAGGGGAGAGCTTATTTATTAGGGGAGGGGAAGATCTGGGGGACGCTTTATCGGGAAAAAAGACATACTAAACCCTTAACCATTATCTCAAAAAGAAGACGAGGGGGAGGAAGAGAAAAAGAATCTTTAATCACGGAGGGGAGGTTCCGCGCGCTTAACAGAGAGAAGAAGGGGGGTCACCAAGGGCTCTTCCACTTCCCCCCAGAATAAAAGCAAACCGGTGCCGGGGAAAAAGAGGAGTTTTAAAATTTCTTTCATGGTAGTGGGGGAGGGAGGGGAATCTTTTAATTGCGGGAGGGGGGGAAGGGGGGTCATTTCTCACTCAGCAAGGATGTTTGCCCCATATGGGGAAAAATTCATTTAAGATAACTAGCCGGGGGAAGATTTTATCTACTCTCTAGAAAAGAGACGGGGTGAAAGGCTTTTTTGTCTGCGTTACGACTGGGAGGAGGGGAGAAAAAGGCTTGGTCTAATTTCCGAAGGACACTTGTGCTCTGGTCTGCTTTTGGGGGGAGGGGGGGCGGAAAAAAAAATGGCTACCTTTGCGAAACATCTCGCGCGGGGAAATGGAAATTTCGAGCACGGAAAGGGGGGAAGGATTCTCGGAAAAAAGAGGCATTATCCCCCTAAAAAAAAAGTAATTATCTGTTAAGCTCGCGAAGCCGAAGGACCATTCTGGTCGTCTCACAAGAAAGGAAAAAATGCTCGGGATCATCTATCGCAGGCAAGAGGGACACCATGTTTCACTTTCTTGCGGAGGAAAAAGGGGGGGAGTCCGAGAACTTTTCTTTGAGCGGGTCTCAGAGGGGCCATCTGGAGCCAAAGGGGGGGAAATGGTTTCCGGAAGAAAAGGACGCCTTTACGGGGAAAATCCGGAGTCACTACATCAGTATCATGTTTTGGGAGAGAGAGGGTTTGTCTCAGAGGGGGAAGAGTGACCGGAAAGACCAAGGAAAAGGAATCCATCATGGTTTCCTTATGTACAGACAATGAGCTCAATCTTCAAAGACAAGGCGTTGGGTGGGGAAAGCACGGGCGCTCTCGCTTGGAAGATCTCGCTTTACTTGCCCGAAGAACGGCTGGGGCAGGCTCTCTTTTTCTGTATACTTCCGTCTTGGCCTCATAGGGGGGGACAAGAAAAAGAAGCGGGAGGAAGGAAGGGAGGCATCGTCTGAAAGGGGGGGCCCCTCTACTTTTCGAGAGGGTAGGGTTCATAAAATTAACGTCACTATTTTCCGTGCGGCGAGACAGAAGGAGTCGCGCCTCGAGGGAAGAGAAAACCCGAAGACTCATCCTATAAGGGGAGGGATCAATTCCGGTGCAGGGAGAAGAAAAAAATTGTGAATTTGTTTCTGACCATGAAGCGAGGGAAAAGGTTGTGTTTTTGGGGGAGAGACAGAACTTTTGGGGAGCTCTATTTTTCTAAGTCTGGAGAAAGTCTCGTTGTCTAAAAAGAACCTTCACGAGGAGTTGGCCTGATAGCTACGAGAAGGAGAATTCCCACCAACCACGGTATTAAATTGAGGAAAAAGAGAATTAATTTGGAGGGGGAGACAACAGATTTCTGCGTGGAGGGACGGCGTGATAGACCTAACGGAGAATCCACAATATTCTCTAATCGGCAATAGCAAAAGAACTAAAAAGTTTTCCCGAGAGGAAAAGAACAGGGTTCCCTGACGAAGAAAAGGGTTTTTTCGAAACATGGCAAGGGAGGGAGGCGCACTTCCTTATCCCCCTCCGAGGGGAAAGCGAAGCATGATGCTATAGGGGGGGGGTAAATCCGAATACATATCGCAGAGAAAAAAAAGCGCCAGCATTTGCTTGCTAAAAGCCAAGTCATAAAAGCGGTCCCTCCCTGACCATAGAAAAAAGGAGCAGGGAAAAGTTGCCCAAAAAAGAGAAGGGTCAATTATTCCTCCCGCTTCAGGGGGGGGGGGAAGGAGTTCCCAAACTAAGTTGAAGAAAACCAAGTCATTCTCCTTTCTTCGGGCAAGTAGCGAGACCGGGAAGGGAGAAAGCGGAAGAAGAGAAGGGGAAGACCAACAACTTACGGGAGCCGATCCCGCTTGTAAGGGGGAAGAGACCCTAGATTTTCAAACTTCGTTGTCTTTCCGCAAAAGAGAATACAAACTCTTCTCAGGAAGAGGGAAGGGAGTACTGATGTCTTTCAGAAAAAAGGCGTCCTATGCTGACGCAAGAAAGAAGATCTTCCCGCTGGAAGAAAGGGTTCACCGGGGGACTCGGGGAAAAACCTTCAAAGGTTCCATCAGAAAGAAGAAAATGGTTCCTCACGAAAAGAAGAGGGAGAATTCCCGAGCAACCCCTTTTTGAATAGGAACCAGAATTCCGTTTGGAAAGAGGTCTCTCGTTGAAGGGACTTTGTCTCGGAGTTTTTCTCAATGCCGGAGGGAGGGAGGGGAAAAGAAGCAGCAGCATCCTCGCAAAAGGCAATGCCGATTTCACAGAGAGGAAGAGGTTGGGTTTCTCGGATCCATTGTTTTGCCGACCCGCTAAAAACCCACAGCCGACCAGCGAAGAGGAAGAGAGACTCGGGTCAAAGGAGGCCGCGCTGTTGGAAAAAAAAATAGATCTACCCCACCGCCCTGAGTCACGAAGTTCTTCGAGCCCTTCGAGAAGTTGGGGAGGCTTATTGGGATTTGCCTAAATTCCCATTAGGAAAGTGACGAATAAGTCACATCCCTTCCTTCGAATTTTAAACGGGGGAAACTAGATTGCCTCAAACGGGGAAAAGGGAAAGTTGAAATAGGTGCTCTTTGCATGAAAGGCCCGATTATTGACGTGACCTCTCCCTTTGGGGGGAAAGATCCTGATGGTTCATCTCTACTAATTTTCCCGAAAAGACAGGGAAAGAACGGAGTATGTATCCTAATGAACAAGAGGGGGGATGATAATGTTCCTTTTTGCGGAAAGAAACCGAGCGGATCCAGCGTGAACAGAAAATCGACCAGCAGCCAAATCCTAATATCTACCGTACGACAGGGGAAAGGACAACAGAAAGATACATATGCAGAAAAGAAAAAAAGAAAAACAAGAAGGAACAATCATCGGAAAGAAAGGAACAAAGTATCGCAATCATCACCAAGTATTCAAGAGCCAACAACAGGTATTATTAAAGATCTCTATTTCGGGCAAGTGGTGAGGGTGGGAGAATACTTTGGTGGAAGGGGGGGGGGGGGGAAGGCTTAGGGCCCGATTAAAGAGGGGGAGGCAGGCCGTTTTCCTGTGGATGGGCTCGCTTTCCTTTCCATTGGCAAACGGAGAAGGTGAGAATCTTCGTTACTTTGGCAGGAGGGGGAGGAAAGCTGGGGAACGCTGATCGAGGCCGGGGGGAAAGAAAGAACCCGTTGACCCAGTACAGCAGAGCTCTTCCTTTTCCTGCTTACAGAAGCGAAAGGGAGTTCGGGAAAGGGGAAGAGGACATATCTCCGGACTCTGGTACACAACAGCGGCGTTCACTTCCCTCCGAGAAAAAGGAGTCCATATCCCCTCTTTTTCAACTGCTGGAAGGGAGGAAAAGCTCTTTTAAGAGGGGTCGAAATTCGTGGGGAGGTCTTCAAGAAGATTTGCCCCTATGTGCCGGGGAAAAGTCCTCCACGAGAAGAGTTTTAAACCCATGGCAGGAAGACGAGAACATCCTCTTCTGACAGAAGAGGGGGGGTCGAGTTAAGTGAAAAAAAGTCCCTCGGGAAAAAAACAGCTTGGAGAATTGACCGATCAAGGGGAAGAAGGGGGGAGAGCGGGTCTGCTTGTTTGGAGGGGAAGGGGGGGAGGGGGGAAAAGAAAAACTGGCCATTTCTAACATCTCGGCGCTTGAGGAATGTAAAAGGGAAGATCCTGACCGAGAGGAGGCTAGACTAGAATCCTTCCATATCAAAAAGAAAAGAAAAGTGCCATTCTTTTACTGATCTTGAAGTCACTCACGAGAAAAAGTCTTCTTTGGAGGGGGAAAGGGGAAAATGGTTCTCGGGATCATAGAAAAGAAGAAAAGATTGTAAGACCCCATTTTTAATTTCTTGGGGGAAACCCATTAAGGGGGAGAAAAGAGGCGGTTAAGAGGGGATGAGGATGTTATCACTTAATTCGTAGAGAGGGGAAGGTAATAAAATGAACTCCTTTGTCTTTCATGTCATGGTGAAAGAAGTAAATCGGAGGGAAAGAGATCTTTTGGTAAAAGAGAATCGGGGTCTGGCCGGAAAGGTCAATTAAAGACCACTACTTTTGAAGAAATGGGATGAGGGACAGAACAAAGAGGAGGAAGATAATTAAAAGCACGGATGGGGGGGGGGGGGGGGGGGGGTCAGCCAGGAAGTAAAGAGGGCAGCCCTGTCCCCTCTCTTACTTGTTCCCGAGACGGGAGAGGGGAAAGGGGTAGAGGGGAGTTCTCGTAGGAGAACCTTCTTAGTGGGGAAGAGTTGAAAACTCGCCCGAAGAGGAAGGACGAATTTAATCTATGAATAGAGGGTGTTTCCAAAGGGGGAGGGGGACCGATCTTCTTTAAGAGGAAGGAAAAGTCCTAGTCTATCCAATCAAATGCGGAGGGGAGCCGCCCTCTATGATCAGAAAAAAAAAAAGAGAAAGATCAGGCTCGACTCTCCATAGGGGATTGAAGGGGGAGGGTCTACGAAATTTTTTTTGATTGTTCCCTAAACCAAAAGGAGAGGGGGAACCACGGGTTTTGGGGGGTCTATCATAAAGGAGTTTGGCCGCCGAGAGGGTCCTGGGGAGAGTATTTGGAGGGGAGGGACGCGTTTGGAAAGAACTGGGAAAAAACCGCGATTCCTTGGGAGCGGACATCAATATCTCTGTGATAACACCCCCCCCCCTTCTTAGTATGAGATAGAGCTCTTTTAGATCAGCCAACATCGAAGAGGTAGGGTCTTCCTTCACCACCGCGATGATCCATCAACAGAGAGGAAAGGCAATATCTAGAAAAAACTCCACGTTTCCTCGCTACACAAAAACCGGTCAATGCGCCTTCATGGGGTAGAAAAAGAACATTTCTTAAGAGAGGAATGATCCCACGTAAAGTTCCTCATTAATTATAGGTGGTTCTATACAAGAGAAGATCCAGGGGAAAAAAAGTGAGGACCAGGGTCTTCATCTGTTACCGTCCAGGAAAGAACTCTCTGCAATTACGAGGGGGGAAATGAACTCGATGCCTTCGTACGCCTCCGATCTTTTCGGTTCGAGTGCCACGAGGAAAGAAAAAAAGTTATGAAAGGAAAGGAGAAGCCACTGCACGAGAAGTTTTTCGAGGACTGGAGGCTATACCTATTGCGAAGCGGGGAGAAGGACTTACCCAAAAAAGGGTTCCAGGGGAGATTGTCCCGAAGCAATTTTCCATAATACCCCATGATGGGGAACGTCACGTATTGGTCGGGAAAGGCCGGGCGGTGCCTATGAGAAAAAAGATCGCGCACCACAGAGAAGACGGGGGGGGGAGTCGAAAGCACTTACTTTAGCCGTACCAGGCGGGGAATTTACCCTGCAAACGAAAAGGAAGTGCTCCCTCTGGACAAGGAACATTCACCGCCTCTTTCTGAACGTTAAGGGTTCCCACTCCTGCAAGCATTCAAGGGGGGACACGGATGAGAAGGAAGGAAGTAAAGTACCACCAGTTCTTGTTCTCGACCATAAGAAGGGAGCTCTGATCTCTATCTTCCACGATCATGTCCAGAGGGGGGTCTCTTCGGTTCTCAAGGAAAAAATCCGTTATCATCACAATTTAAACCTCCTCTTCCTGCGAGGGAAAGGAGGGGGGGGGTTGGGAAAGGAAAAAAAGAGCTCTCTTTTGGAGAAATGGAGGGTTTTTTTGAAAAAGGGGAACACTGGGCCACACACAATCCTACCATCTCCCAAGAAAATTAATAGGAGGTAAATTCTCCAAGAAGGGGAGAGAGGAAAAATGTAGTACTCTACACAGAAATGTCGAGCCGTATTTTCTCGAGAGAGGGGAAAAAAGCTTCTTTAAATCTTGAAGGACGGAGAAGGAAAAATCTGGTAAAAAAGGAAATGCTGCTGAAGAAAAAACATCCCGGCCTTGCGGAGGCACTTGGGAAAACTCTATTTCCGTCAACTCCCCTGACACAAGTTTGAGAAGAAGGAAAGTTTGTTTTGGGCCAGAAGGGGTGACCCCTGAGAAGGGGGGACGTAGAATATTTTAAGGTAATGTAACGTAACTCCTTTCATCACTCTTTTATGGGAGAGAGAGAGGAAGTTTGTGAGGAGGAAGGGGGGGTGGAGTCATGGAGGTGGGAAAAGGGAAAGATCACGTTCCCATATCCCTCATGGAAAAAAAGACGAAGATTCTCCACCTGAACGAGAGGGGAACAAGGAAAAGAACTTTACTAAGTGAAAAAAAAGACGCCGCCCTATCATCTGACGAAGAAAAGGGAATAACAAAGTAGAGCCCTCATCAAACTATGCCAAAGAAAACACCTTCTTCTTGAGTCCCCTCTGATCATTCGGCATGGGGAAGGGGACGACTACGGGGTTTCATGGGCACGTGGCGGAACCGGATCGTGTCTGCCTTCGTGAAGCGTTGAGAATATCTTCTCGGGGGGTTCCTGTCCCCTTCCCGGCGTCCGGGGTGGAAAGATTCTTGATGGGGAGGGTGAGGGCAGGCAGGGATCTGGTTTAACCTGATTGAGGAAAGCGGGTCAAGCCATGAACGCCACCCTTAGAACCAAGGGGAAAAAAGGAAAGAGGGTCTTCTTCTTACCATCATCTTTATCAAGGCGGTTGGGAGGAGAGGAGGACAATATCTCGGAAGGGAAAAAAGGGCGCTTGTAAAGGCCAGAAAAAAGGGTGCCGTCAAGATCACCTATTTCAGGGGCAGGTCGTTTCGTCACTCGAGGTGGCAGGGGGAAATGAAGCCGGGAAGGGGAAGGGCTTTTCCACAGAAGACGATTTTTGCCCCACATGAGGGGCGGGCCAAGTCCTTCCTACAAATTGGGGAACCCAATAAATCGAAGAAGGGAAGAAGCGGCGGGACTGCAGGTCTTTGTGGAAAGAAAGGGTGGCCGTCCCCGAGAAGTTGAAACCCTTCCAGGCTATTACTTTCTGGCGCTGGTTAGGGGGGAGGACAAAGTGATCGGGCGGAAAAAAAAGGAGAAAGGGGCGAGAGCGCCCTGGAAAAAAGAAAGAACTCTGTCGAAGAAGAAATCGCTTCTTCTGCTCGGACAAAAAAGAGAAAGGCCGGCAAAGGAACAAAAGAACCAAGGTCAATGGTCGTGACATCTGGCAAAGAAAACAAGGCCCATTCTTTTCTGAATCACAAGATGAGAGGAGAAAGTATAGAGGAGGGATGCTGCAACATGGGGAAGGGGGGAACCCCTTTTCATTGTACGGGGAAGGAGCTGGACTATCCTTGTCCATCGGAGCACTGAGCGGAGGAAAAAGGTCAGAAAAAAGACTAAACGCCGGGGGAGGAAAGGGGAAGGCAAGGAACTCAGTTATCGTATGGGGAAAGGGGGGGGGAAACAGCGGCCGCAACGGTTTCCGGAAAAAAGAAGAGGTTACTAAGGGGTTTCCTGCTTTGACCAGACACGCGGGCTCGGAAAAAGGAACGGGGAGGTGGGTTTTTGACGAAAAAGGGAGGAGGGGAAGACGTCTCCGATAAGGGAAAAAAAATGGGTGACAGGTGTCAGGAAACTTTCTTCCTTGTCCTCTTTTCATAGCCCACGAAAATAAAGGACGAGGGGAGGACTTCCATCTGCGGAAAAGTTTTAGGACGAGTTGCAGAAGAGAAGGGGGAAGGAGAACGATGTCCTTTCCCCCCCGAGGGAGAGAACAATCTGTCGATCTCTCTCGCTGAATGATCGAAAAGCAAAAAAGAAGGGGCACTCTACTAACACAGAGGGAGGGGGAAACGGAGGGTTCGAAAACTAAATGGTCAGGTTCGAACCATTATTCGCAGGGGAAAAAAAAGGGTGGTGTTGAGATCCCACCTTGTCTTTTGGCGCTCGATGAGGATAGAGAGGGGAGGGCGCGGTGGTCTAGACGCAAGCGATCCCTTTTGGCTGATATCAAGCGAAGAAGATTCTCGAAAAAAAAAAAAAGGGGGAAAGAGGAAAAGAGATGAGCTTGAGGGAGAGAAAGACCACAATCCGCTTTGAGGGGGGATTACACCTCGCCCCTGAATCCAGGAGCGAGATACCCCCGTCCATAGAGGAAAAGGGAAAGTTGATGCTAGATCCACAAAGGGGGTGAGAAGGCATGTTTCTAAAAAAGGAAAGGGAGGAACAAAGGGCCATTATCCACCTCCCTATGGCTCTTCGAGATGAAGAGAGGGTTTTTTGAGAAGTAAGGGGGGAGAGCAGATCGCACATCAGGTGAGAGAAGAGAGGGGGAAGGCCCCCTTAATCCAGAAGGAGAGGGATAGCGGAAAGGGCCCTCTATTCCTTCGATCAATTTCGGCCCTCCCCGAAGGGAGGGAGATGCCACGAGGCAATACGAAGGTAGGAAAGGAAAAGGGAAAATGAGAATTTGTTTCTTCGGGCAAGGGGGAGCCGAGGGGCGAAAGGCTTCCGATGGCCCGGACGGCCTGAAAAAAAAAAACGGGGCCGTGGAAGAGTGTCTCGCCACGGCGCCGGGAAAAAAAATGGAGGATTTCAAACTTCCCGTTTTCTGAAAAAAGGGGAAGGCGCCTGGAACAACCCTCTCTCTCCTCTCTCCCCCTCGATCCTGATGGATGGGAAGAAAAGAACTTTATCCGACCAAAACAGGGAGGCTGACCTGACCATCCGCACAAGTGGAGAAGATTGCAAATAAGAAGAACAGGCTTTCTTGGCCTCACCTTCCCAAGGTGAAAGACGCAATTAAAGGACAGAAAACGAAAGGAAGGCTATCGCTTTATCCAGAGCACAAAGTAGGGGGCTCCGAAAAAAAATAAAGGTGAGCTCAAGGGTAGTTCACTATCAAGAGACATCATTTACCTTGGGGAGAGGGTTCTCCTGGAAGGGGATTCCTCTAGTCAGAGCATAGAAGAGGATTCAGGACTCGTCCAAGTTGCCAGGAGTTAAAAGAGACTTGTTTAAAGGAAATATCGGGTTTGTCCTCCCGCTCACGGGCCGAAAAGCCCGAAAAAAAATCAAAAGGGAAAATCTTCCCTTCGAAGGGTCTCCAACCCTTCTCGTCTTACTCCAACAAAAAAAAGAGGAAAAAAAAAACGAACGGAGAAGGGCTGATTTTTTTTAGAAAAAAAAAAAGGGATAATTGGGGTAAAAACCGAAGGGAACTTAAATTTTTGCGAAGAGGGCAAATAGGGGCTTGCAGAGAAAGAAGGAAGGACGAATGAAAAGAAAGAGAAAGAAGAAACACCCCTGCCATCACTTTTTTAATAGGGGAAATAGGCTAACTGGTGTTCCTAGGCATTTACGTGACCGCGCCCGGAAGAATAGGAAGGGGGTATTTTTTAAGAGAGAAAAAGAAAGAACGCCTTGCTCACGCTTCCTGGGAAGAGAAGGGGGGAAATTTGGGCTGTCTCAGGAGGTCTGGACATGTCTGTCCCCTCGCGATCAGCGGAAAAAGGCAGGGAAGAACATCACCGCAATAAAAGAGAAAAAAGACGACGAGGGAAAATTCCCCTGTCCCGAAAAAAGAAAAAGGAACGCCGCCTCCCGATCATGATTCCAGGAGAAACGAAGAAGACTACTCATACCCACTATTCCCTA
>Ga0179593_1396818_pt1 | contig 11431 bp, 12 predicted proteins | sample CZODoug2_1_08_16_FD_185931 | JGI IMG/M metagenome (GOLD analysis project Ga0179593, IMG submission 185931) | Vadose zone soil fungal communities from Angelo Coast Range Reserve, California, USA - CZODoug2_1_08_16fungal (PacBio error correction) | ecosystem: Environmental > Terrestrial > Soil >...
TGCCGAGCCGGCCTGATCTCTTTCGTTCTTAAACCCCAAATGGAGAAGCAACGGGCGGAACGAAAGGCAAACGTGCAAGCCGCTCTGACGTGTTCCGCTTACTAGGCAAACGAGGGGGTCTAGGGGGGAGGAGGAAAGCCCGAGGTGATTGGAAACGGGGATGCGTGGCAAAAGATCTATTCCTGGCATTATCTCCCATTAAGAGTCAGAAGAATTTCCTGAAGGGGAAAGAAACAGTGGCAAAGAGAAAGTAGTTTCGACAGGTCGCGATATTTCTGACTTCGACGGGTAAAAGAAGGAAGCGGGTTGCAAGGCAAGGTGCGTACGTCCTAAGTCCTGGAACTACTCGCAATTCCTGTGGAAGCGAAGAAAGAAGCATCAACGCAACCAGGAATGTTTGCCTGTAATCTTGGGGCATTGCGGGGGGCTGATTGGGAAGGCCGGTAAAGCGCGCAGGGCGATGGGTTTAGTCTAAATTGACAACGGCAGAAAGTAAAGAGAGGTCCAGGTTGGCTTGGGAAGGGAGAAAAGGGGAAGATCGTAATCGGAAAAAGGGGGAAACGGATACGTAGATTCCCTAGAACGCCGCATGGTCGCACGCGGACAAGAGGGAGAGGGTCGCGGCGCGGCTCTCTCTGCGACTGACAGAAAACCCGGAACATGGAGGCCCGGACGAAGGAGTATCTAAGGGGCTGAGCCTCCAGATGGTTAGAGAGGAGCAGTTCCGGGTTTCTGGCCGCCATAGGGGATAAAAAGGGTGATTAAGGGATCACGGAAACAACGGCTTTTAGGGCCTAGCGTCATGCTCATTGTCTGAGAGGGGAAGTAGACTGGTACGGTAGCCAGCGCTTTCCACCGCCGGGGAACTAAACTATAGGGAAGCGTCTACGCGGGGAGGACGAGCTCAATGAAACACAACGAACTTCCCCTTGGTCGTCTTCACCATGAAGGAGAAAACTTGACGGAAAGGTGCCATAGAACGCTCCAATCACGGGCACGCCAATAATCGGTCGAGCAAAAGCACGCTCATTCGAAAGGAAAAACCACGAGCCTCGATCTTTCGAGAAAGAGATCAGGGCTCATGGTCGGTGCAGGAGGGAGCGAGTCGCTAGAGCCTAATATAAGTCGCTATTGCCGTATGAAAGCTGAGGCGGGAAAGCCATCGTCGATTTGCGAGACGAAGCCGAGGGGATAGTTTAGACTATGGCAGACGGAAATGACCAACATCTATATTTTCTTCTGTTCCACTAAAAAAAGTGGGTAAACGGTAGCGGGCAAGACCTCTTTGCTCTGGGATAAATCGCCACCCTCGTCGGAGGGGAGGGAATCGTATAAAGCAATTCTGGTCTCTTGCTGGAAACCATGGTGGAGAGGGGAGAAGGTGGAAAACCGGAAATCAGCCCGTTTTTTACACATCACTAGGTTATCATTCCAACGGGGTCAGGGGGAAATGCCTTTGCCGTGTCCTTGTGTGGAAAGAACACAGTGAACCCCGGCAGAGAGAGGAATGTGACTGTAATGTCACACTTTGGATGGTTTTTCTCAACTGGGTATTATTTAAGATTCTAATAGGGTAAACGCGGTCAGGGGGGCTATGGTGGCGGAAAAAAAAGCCGCATAATCGCCTTGAACGGTTGTCCGGATTGAGGGCAAGGGTACAGAAATGAGAAGAGGGGGTGTGGGGGCCTTTTGTGCATTCAAATGGAAGAAAGACCGGTGAACGGGAGGATAACTAAAAGCAGACGGACATCGCTCAAAAAAAATCAGGTTCTTATTCCATCAAAGAAAATTCCGTGCTTGGGCCAAGGGGGAGCGGAAATCAAAAACGATCGTTGAATCTCTAGCCTCCGGAAGGGACCGGCGACGGCATGGAGGAAAAGGAACGGAGGGTTACTTCTCGTCGCCCCTTTTCGAAGGAAAGAGGCCCAAACCCACTGGGGCCTTCGCTCCGCGTCGCGACCACCTCATTACGATCAGTTGGGGTGGGGAAAGGGTGGCACCTTTGGGGCGAATCACTTAAGCAACCAACCAAGTCTCCCTCAGGATCTAACTGGACCCAGCGAGTGGCGCGCCGATAGGGGCACGAAGGGAGAGCATTCAGAATTCGCGAAGGAATGCAGGACTTCATGGTCCTCTTGTGCTAAGGTCGGGGATCGGATGAGATAAGAGTCGAGGAGTACGGGTGGCAATCCGCCTTTTACATTTTAAGGTCATTATACGAAGGGTATTATGGCAAATATGTTGGGTTTTAATGTTCCTTAGTCTTTCCCCTCCCTTGTTTCGCTATCCTGGTGAAGATGGCTTTTGGAAAGAACTTTCACTCTCATGTTCTCCAGAATACTTAGCACTCACCATAGGGAGACAGTGTAAAGGCTCTTCCCCCCCGAAAAGGCCACCTCACGGGGAAAAATGAGGCGGGGGCCTTTCTAAGGAATTCCGTCTCAACCACAACGGATGATGAGCAAAGATCACCGTTGCTGGCTAACCTTTTGCTCCACATTCCTGTGACCCAGTCTCCTTCGTGTGGGGAAGGCGGTGACTCTCAGTTCCGACAGTTGACATGAAATCGGGGGATTGCTGGGCGGCCTGGGCGACCCGTAGGCTGGGATAAAGGGGAAAGAAAGCATCTCAAACAGAAATCGAAACCCATTTCCCTGCGTCCGCCAAGAGTTAAAACCCAACGAGGCGTCGGGGAATGGCGCTGTCTCCAATCACTGCTGACGGACCGAGAGCAAGAAGGATGTCGATAAGCTAGAGATCGAAAAAGATTAATGCACCGGCGCGAGCGCGATCAAAAATTAGGAGAGAGTGGAGGGGGCAAGCAAGCGACATGTCTCTCTCAGGGTTCTGGGGGCTGGATGGAGAACACGGGCAAAAAAGTCGGGGTCAAAGAGAGAATTCTGTTCTCGTCTAATTCGGGGGGGGCTATGTGATTGAAAAGTCCGCGAGAGGAAACGACCGCCGTTGACTGGAAGCCCCTGCAAAACTATGAAAATACAATAAAAGCGGATGGGAAGGTGAGGCAACGAGGTGGCTTTCCCCTCGTTGAGGCAAACGGACGCTTTCAGCGATGAAACAGGGAAAGAGGGGAACGGGCATTTAGGGGAATCGGCGTAGGGGGAAGAAGAAAGGAACCGTCCCGATACTTTTCAGACCATCGTCGCAAAAGAGAAACCCCTGATCGATCAGAAGAAAGGACCGCCGGAAAATAAAGGAAAGATGACGTTCAGGTTATGCTGAGCTGGGGCGAAGTCGCTCCAGAAGGTAGAAGAGCGGCAGAAAAAAAGAGGTGGGGTGAAGGGGACGGGCAGGAGGGGGAGAGGCAGGGAACGAGGGAAAAACAGGTGGGGACCCGGAACATGGGGTCTGGGGTATTATGGCAATGGAGGGGAAAGCGGTTTCCAAAATGTGAGGAGAAAAGTTATCTGGGGGGCTTAATCACGTCCCCTGGGGAGGGAGGGGGGGAAAGGAAGTCGAACGAGTGCTGGGAATCAAGAGGCAAGCAGCATAGTTTGCGTAGTGATGTCGCTCGGGGAAAGGGAGAAGGGCGCACAGGAAAGGGGGGCAGTGGGAAAAATACGACACAGGAGGATTTCATTTCAGGTCGACCGGAAAAAACGTTCAGAAAAAGGGAAAAGCACGGGACAAAAAAGTAGCGATGGGCGTGGACAGCGCGATTCTTGGCAGACCAGGCAAAACGGAAGGATAGGATTCTTCGGCCGAGAGCACGGACTGCCGAACATGTATTCCCTAGGAAAGAAGCTTATTCAGATCTTTTCTCGGAAACTGTTGGCGGATGAGAGAAAGAGAGTTTCGGGGGTCTGAAGGGAAATTTAAGGCGGAGAACGAGAAGCGTCCAGGGGCCTTTTCGAGATCTTTTAATTCACGGTCGTCGGTTGAACCAGACTAAAAATGAACTAATCAAGCTCGTCTCAACAAGCGAGACCTGCAGTCGATCGCTCTGGGAATTCGTTCTTCAATGTAGGAGAAGGACTGTCTTCGAGCACAGGCCATGACTATTTCGACCTCCGATCTCGGCACGAGCCTAGGGAGGGGAAAAGCACCGGTCAGTTCGGTCGCCGACTACAAATCCGGAAGAGAGGGGGGAAGGGGAACTCAAGCCAGGACGGCAGCAAAGGGAGGAGGGAGGAGGGAAGGATAAGTCGCCTACGAAAGAAGAAGGCCGCTAAGCCAGATGCAGGGGGAAATGCTTCTACTGTTCTTGTATGCAAGGATTGTTATTCACGGTTCTGATTCTAGGGGCTTCCAGTTGGGTCTCTTGCGCACCAGCGTCCCACCGGGAAAGATTCTTTGTCCGGCTAGGACTGGTTCCTGCCGCGCCCACGCTCCTTCAATGGAAGCGCGGATCCGCACCGCGCTAAAAAGCAAGTACGAAAAACGAGCTGGAAAACAATTAAGGGCGTCGTTTGGGAGGAGATGGATGTCGCTTCCTAGCGCTAGTAGGACTCGGGGGCAGGCCAAGGCGCAAAGGGAGGAGGAAAAGCGGGGCGGTCAAATGCCAGGGGGGTAGGCGATCCTAGCTAGAACTAGAAAAAACTACAATCGTGGGGAGAATGTATGTCAAGAAAAGAGGTGGAATCCTTGGACTGGTGAGAGCAACGGAAAGGAGATAAAGTCTCTGGACGAGACGAAGCGGACGTTGGGGGAATCGAAGTAAGAGTGGAACTCGGACTCTAAGAACAAACCTAGCGGCATGCAAAGGTTAGACTTAATGGTCGGGGGATGTGGAAAAACTGGGAGTTATGTGGCAGGGACTCCCTGCATTCTATCCCTTGAGTTGCAAAGATACCCCCCCAAGGAGGGGGATGAGATCATAGATTTGACTACCACCTATCTTCTAACTTACCTTCTGACAACCCGGCAGGAGGACTTACCTTCTACCGGGTCTCCTCACTGAATTCATCCTCCTCAAACGGATGGGTAAAAGGAGCTGCAAACAACCTGAAAGTAGTCAACTTCTGGAAGTGGCATCGTCGATTAAGGGGCATGTGATAACGGTAAAATTACATTGGTAGGCAAAACACAAAGTGGAATCGATACATTTTCTAATTTCGAGGAAGAAAAAACTCAAAACGGAAACTCTCGCTTAGGCCGGCCATGCCTGGAAGAAGGGCCGAGAATCGAGGTGAAGTACTCAAGAAAATCATAATCCATCACTTAAGCCATTGCTTGGAGGCAGGAAGTGTTATTAGAGGTGAAGGTGCTCCGGTGCTTAGCTCTGGGTCAGGCTTTGTTCTGGCGAGATTGGGGTTACAAGGTCCAGCTTTCCATGATTTCACATGGTTACTTGCAGGACAGGTCGGACCTGTCATAACTCTTTGTCGCCCTTTCTTAACTGGTCGTTACCCGAAGACCGACGTGCTGTTCCCTCATGGCAACCTATGTAGCGAGGGCTCAGGCAAGGCTCTCGCTTAGAGGGAGGAAAGGCAATAACCCTAGGTACAGGCCTTAATAGTGGTCGAGAGGCGAAAGGGAGCAGACTCGAATCAAAACGATTGAGTGGGCGGAGAAAATAGGGGAACTTACTTGGATCTTCGAAAAAAACAATCAGCTGTGAAAAAACTAAGAGAGCGGGGGAAGAAGCGTCTTGGGGGATCCTGGGCCCGAGCGAATACTCTGGTCTGGAGCGGACAACTCAAAACCTGAGGAAAAACTGTAAGGCCTCGTCAGGGGACGAGTGATGCGAGCATAGTGGGAAAGGAAATTTTATTCGGTGGACTCCTTCCTCCTTTATGTAAAAGGAGGGGACGAGGGGGATGATGTCGCCCTCTAAAAACATGTCAAAACACGCAAACCGCTCAGATTGTCGATAAAAGATCAATAACACAGGAAAGTGGGAATCTTTGGACACGCGCCGAAAGATCGGCTCCGTCTTGAAGAGATCGGGGCCAATCAAGTCGGTGAAGGAGGGCGAGTCTACTACTGCCATATCTAATTCGGCATAGGTGGGGGGGGGCACAACTAAGGAAGGGAAAAAGCACCCTCGCGAGTTTGGATTGACGGATTCCTGAGAAGGTGGAGGGAGGAAGGGTCAAGGACAAAGGGAAAAAGTGGGGGTCGGGGAGTGGGTCCCGTACGATCATGTTGCAGGACTACTGGGAGACGAGAATAGGGGGGATGAAAGCAGCCGGCACTGTCCGGAAGTTGAAAAGAGTGTCTTTCAGGAACTGTTTTCGCTTATTCTTACAAACTGTAGGCTAGACTGATGTAGGAGTGAATCACACGGTTTTCGCCAACACCGGTTTTCAAGACACTGCGTCCACTCCGTCTTGGGAGGCATGGGCTCTCATCTTCCTTGGACTGGGTTGTGAACGTGATTTGTAACATTCCAGTTGCTCTTCCTCTGTCCAGGTTCCCCCGTCTCGGCCGGGGTCCTTCCTTCCACCACTTTCGGGGGGTGGAGACAGTTGGGTGAGGGTAACCTGCGACTCTTAGTCTCTGTCCGGGGGTCGGGACAACGCAAGAAGCAAATAAACCATGGGAAAGGAAGGGGTCTGATGTCACTTGCAAAAAGCGTCTCTGATGTGGAAAGCGATCTATGGGGTTTTGTCGAAACCGGGCTGGGGGGAAGGGAGAGGGGTCTGCCTTCGTTTACGGAAAAAAACGGGAGACCTGACCTGCTTCACGTTTTCATGTTATCAACCCTACTCGGTAAAACGTGGACATCACCGGTCCAAAAAAAGACTTTTATCAAGAAAGATAACAGAGAGGGGGGCCTCGGGATCAGGGGGACCCTAAACTACGTCGTTTTTGAGGGGATATCTCGTCCAAATTGGGAGAAAGGAGGGGCGACAAACCTCTGCCGGCCGCGTGGCTCCACCTCGTCGACGAGGGGGGATTAGAAGGTTGGCAGGGGTTTAGCCATCCATTATACGCCCACTCGGGCTGGCCACGGGGGGCCGGGTCCTCTAGTTGGCCGGCCTGCTCTCCTCGCGGGATAGCTTTCTCTATCGGCAGCCTCTGCATTTGACTCGGCCGAACGGGCGAGGGGAGATCGGGTAGGAAAAACGGATGCCGGAGGAGGTCCGTCCGACGGGAAGGCGATACTCGGTCAGGTAAAGGAGAAAGAAGTCTTAGGCACTCGTGTGGGCCGTCGGAGAAGCAACTTGTTTGTGGATGGCCGTATCTCGTGAGATGGCTTTAGAGGCCAGAACGTCTCCAAATTAGCCAAAGAACAGCAACAAAGTAGGGGGCTGAACTAGGAGAACTGGAGGACCACCGCCTTACACTACAGTTCGTATTTTAATCTTTAAGTTGATCAGTGCTATATAAAAACAAAAAAGATGGGGAAAGGAAATATATCCCTATGTCGGAGTCCTCATTATTCCAAAAAGTGCCAAGGTCAGTGGAAGCGCGTAAAAAAAACTGTTAAGAGCTGTGCTGGCTGTATCGGTACTCGGGATCTCCTGGCGCAAGAAAAGTCGCCACAAAAAGACCTCGAGAGACACAAAAGGTAGATTCCGCAATAAGCAAACCCGGAAGTTAGACAGTTCAGGGGGATACGGGAGGAGTGCTCGAACAGGAAACGGAGGTAACGCGCAATCCGCATTCGGGTATCTTGATCTAGTCCAGATCAGGGGAGAGGAAAATGAAAATCCAGTCGCTCTCTTTATCCCTCAGGAGGATGGGTCCTGGGTTTTGTACGGAAATTGAGAACCCAATGGGCACCCTTATGAGGCCTCGACTCAGCGGAGGAGACCTTATCCTTGATATTTTGGTCCTTCTGCAGTACTTGGGCGGTCAGGCAACCATCCTTAGACCTGGAGGCCCGTATCCTGAAACTAGAGCGTATAGTCAGAGTAGGTTATCAAAACGATGGGTTGATTGAAAGGCGAAGTTTGTAGGCACTTGCAGGGACGTTCCGACTAGAAAGCTGAAGAAGGTAGGGAAAATGCGTTCTGACCCGCCCAGACCCCGCCGATACGTTGTGCCGGCCAGCACTTAAGCAAAGAAGAACCACTATATCGCAGAAGGAAAAGGCAGGAAGTAAAAAGGGGGGGACAAAACAGGTGAAAGGAAGAGGATGCGGAGTTTTCAAAAAAACGCTATCTGTCACATGGCAGAAGAAGAGAAGTGGTAGGAAAAACGACAGTTTGGGGGTGAGGACGGCCAATACGATACGGAGCAGGGCACCATCAAGGGAACGACAATGTATGAAGAAGGGAACGGGGGGATCGCCTATAACATTACAAGCGGTGTAAACAATATGCGGTGCGGAACACCGGGTCCTATCATCCAACTCTATTGTGCTGGTGTTTTGGCTGCAATTCAACCCCGGTTGCTTGGAGACGAGAATAAATTCAAACCTCCGCAGAGTGTTGGGAGTGTTCAGATCGACATACGAGAGTCCTATCTGGGTCGACAATGCCGTCAAATTAGGGGTACAAAAAAAGGGTAACAGCTCGATGGGTTCCTTTGACGGTGGAAACGGCATCACAGGGGGGAAGATAAACTAGCCAAAATCCAAGAAAATAGGATATGTGTATGGCCCGCTAACACTGCTGTTAAATTGAACTATAAGGAAGTTAGTAAGTGCGGAAACAGGAAGCTAATTCTACTGCGCCTAGGGATGAGGCACTCAAGCGAGTTGGGGGTGAGTATGAAATAAAGCCTTCCTGATTAATATAAGATATGAACGACTTTGGCGGGCTTGAGCGACCGGTAGGGTAGATATGGCTCTTTAATTTTAGAGAGCTGAAAAAGAGCCGAGTCCCGTCGGTTCTAGAGGGGTGGGGGTTTTCTGGGTTTGGTGGGGGGGGGGGGGGGGGGGGTGTGGGGTGGGTGTTGTGTGGTTCTGGGGGGGGGGGGGGGGGTGGTTTGTTGGTGGGGGGTGTGTTCTTTCAGGGGTTGGCAACCAAAAAAATCCATTCCCTGATCAGCAACAGGAACCTAAGTCTCAAGTCAACTCGTATCTTCTCCCTGGGCTGCGACCTCGGCGGATACGAGGACATTGGATAAGGTTTATCGAAGGGGGAGCTGAAAGGGGCTTCGTGCTCTCGTTATCAGTCCAGCCGGGGGGAACAGATAGAGGAAAAGATTCCAGAGTGTTTGGAAGTCGAGGGAGTAGGGTTTGCCTACCCATGGGCAAATCGGTCTCCGGCTCTCAGCGGGAAGGGGGGGATTCCGTTCGATTGAGAGGAAAAAGGTCGAAAAAAAGGAGTCGTCTAAGTAGGTCCGGAGACAGTTCTGTAAGAAAAAAGAAGGAACTCCTCGAAATCGAAGAAAACGCTTTTTCGCGAAAAAAGGTCAGGAGCGAAGATCGCCGGGACGTTCACGTTCGGGTAAGAGGGTAATCACGTGAAGAATTCAGGGTCACCTCCAAAACTGGAACGGATGGCGAAGGGTTCAGTAAAAATGACGTCTCATAACACTACGCACATACTTCGCTTAACCGATAAAGGTCTCATAAAGGCACAATTCCTAGAAGTACGCAAATTCCGAGTATTTAGAGCTGGGGGGGGGGGGAATTCGCTCACCGCCTCGAGTCACTTCATGCGGAGGACCCGGAACACGACCTGGAAGGAAAGGAAGAGCCGGGCGTCGAGCCAGATATACTTCAAGAAGGACTGCGATGACGGACGGGTAGCTAAAATGGGGGGTGCTTCAGGTAATGAATCAGTTAGACTCCTGTAAAAAGAATAAAAGGACAGTATTCTCGGCCCCGTGTGACCGGACGGGGGGAAAAGGGAAAGCTATCTTAAAACATAAGCGTCTCAAAGCGGACGAACTCGTCCCCTCCGGGCACCGGGACGCCCTATTTCCCAGTCCCGGAAAGTGCGGGCTAAAAAATTCAAGGGATTCGGGCCTGCCCGGGCAAATATCTCGATCAGAAGCCTGGTAAATTTGGCAACAGGCAGAACATCTTTACTTTAATGCGGAAAGAGCAAGGACACGGACGGAACTGCCCTCTACGCTGTGGCCCGCTCCGTGAAGCGGGTTTGGTCATGAAGGAAAACTTTTTAATAGGGCGCTAAGACACCTGTCAGGGAAGGAAAAGTCTGCCGACAGAGATCGATTCGGTTCATGGGGAAGGGGGGACAAGTAATGTCAAAAGGGGAAAAAAGGTCAACAAAAGGAGAGGAGGCCTCATTCCATTGAGGGTCGGTAATTACACATGCAACCCCAGCTGAGGGCGGAAATCGCGACCGGGTGAAGACGTGCCGAAATAATCGCTTTCCTCGTTTACTCAACGCAGACTCCGGGGAAAGGAGGGGTCTGGGAGGACATGAGGGTCATGCGGCCGTTAGAAGGTTTCCCAGGTACCGGGACAAGTCTTGGGAGGGAGAAGATTTGGGGGGACGGCCGACTTCGCCTGGTCAAAAGTGGAATCGGTTACGACGCGACAAAGGACGAGTGCGAGGGTGACTGAAGGCTTCCGCGCCGCCGTCGTCCATGAGATGGGCGAATGGAAGGGGCCGTCGGGGTCGGGGAGGACTTGAGTAAAGGAAATACGCGACTCTCTTCAGGAAGATGTGCGTAGATAAACTCCTCGTATCTCAGGGACGGATTGACGGTGGACGAAAAAGAAAGACGTTAATACGGGAGCACTCACGATTGGCTCTATCACAGGAGAAATGTACTGATTGACTGACGGACAGAAAGAATGTAGTCGCCATGCTCGGGAAACCGAGTCGAACTTAGCGATCGTAGGTCTCCGTGACAGGGTCTTGAGACGGAATTCATGATTTGGAGGCCCGCCCTGCCCTTTCAACACGGAAAGGGTCAGAGGCTACCGTGAGGCAAAAAAAAAAAAAATAAATCACCGTGCAGACCTCTTCCAATCTCCATGGAGACAACAAGGAACGTCGCGGGAAAAGGCGTAAAAAATCGGACGACATCGGTTCATCCGGACTTCCTCGAGGGAGGGGGCTCAGGTTTTCCATTGGGTCTATGAAGTTGGCATGCCATAGTGTGGTGGAGGGGTGGGTAAAAGGAGGAACACTACCACTGAGTTAAAAAATATCGCTATTTGAATTACTTATGAGATTCGTTCGGGGGCGACAAACGGAAATGCAAATCATTGTCGAGGTCAACACAGCCGTATCGGAAGAGAGATAGGGAGCGCGGACGGGACGGGAAAAAACTCGGGACGTAAGAAGTAAAAGCAATTACGTTCGCGTGCGTGAAAAGACAGAACAGGTCCGGAAGGAGGGGGACTCTGGTCAACAGAAAACTGTTTGGAAAAGCCGGGCTGCACTGAAAAATAGGAAGAGAAAAGCGCTATCTTTCCCTCCTTGGACCTGGCCTTGATTTTATGGGTTACGGTATCGGACGTGGGGGAAGGGAATGTTCCAAAACTGGTGGATTGTGGGGGGCCACTGCCCTGAGTGCGAAAAAGAGGACGCAGGCCATCGGGACGGGAGACGTCATAAGCGAAGTGAACACTTTTAAAGGGTTTGCCGGTCATTAT
>Ga0179593_1435671_pt1 | contig 11431 bp, 11 predicted proteins | sample CZODoug2_1_08_16_FD_185931 | JGI IMG/M metagenome (GOLD analysis project Ga0179593, IMG submission 185931) | Vadose zone soil fungal communities from Angelo Coast Range Reserve, California, USA - CZODoug2_1_08_16fungal (PacBio error correction) | ecosystem: Environmental > Terrestrial > Soil >...
GAAACCGCGGCCCCCGAAAGAAAGGACCGTGTGCCGAAAAAAGGGACGGGCCAGAAGATGCAAAGCCCTTAGGAAAATAAAAGAAGCGGGACCGGGGGCACGAACGGCAGGGAAGTGAGCACACGAGAAATCGAGAAGGAAAAAAGCAGGCATCTCTTGGTGGAGGGATTGCACTGAGAACAAAGAAAGGTGGCCGGGGTCCTGCAAAAACGGTCACGCAAGATGAAAAATAAGTCGACGTGAGACGCAGGGGAGACTGGCAGGCAAGTGCAAGCCATACGAATAGAATGGCCAGCGAAGGGAAACAACGACCGAACAAAAAGATATAGGGTCCTGGGCCGCCTGTTAAAGCAACCAATTGGTGGGAAGACTGCTTGAAATGGCGCTAATGGCGAAAGGGAGGAGGGGACCCGGGGTTAATAAAAAACAAAGGCCCCGAGAACGGAAAAGGATGGTGAAAAGCGGGGAAAAGGAGTCAACCGAATAGTGTGGGGGACTCGGTCTGTAAAAAGTATGGAAAAAGGGGGAAACATTCGGATAAGAAGGGAAGACGTCCAGAGGAAGGTCAAAGCGTGATTAAAGAAAGGAAATAAAGCCCAAAGAGCATGATCGGGGGGGGAAAACAAGATGTGGTTTGAGGTATAACAAAACAAGGGCAGAGGCTTCTATGGGGGGGTTCAAACCAGCCGTGGCCTTTCCTCAACATTGTGGGGGTGTGCCGTTGAGATTTTGGGTCTGTGTGGTTTTTTGCAAAAACAGGGGTACCGCCTGAAGAAGAGGGTGCACGGGTTAAAAGAAGCCACCTAATGTACGTCCGGTGTGTTAAAAAAAAGGAAGGACCGCCATTGTTATTAAAGCCAAATGCGAGCAAAAAGTTTTCGGCTCGAAGATCGCCAAAGAAGAAAACCCATTGGCAGGGGAATGGCAGGATAGATCACAGCCGGGGGTTGGTAGCGAAAAAAACCTAGAATATCTCTGTGGTCACCTGTGACGGGGTCACGAGGGAGCCAGACACGGAAACAATAGTTAATACGCTTCCACCGCTCCATTGCCGTATCAGCCAGGGACAAAAAAAGAGGGTCTGAGAAAAACATCGCATTTAAGCAATATGGGGGAGAGGGCGATGATTGGAAGTCCAATGCCTACCCCTTGGGTTCAGGTAAAAACAAAAAACATGGGACTCGCAAGGGTGGAAGGAGTTGGAATTTGAAATACGCAAAACACGATGAAAAAAGGGGGGCGGTACCATAAAAAAAAAAACCACATGATATTGGTACGTGAAATGGAAGAGGGGGGCCAGCTGCGGCCTGTCTTGTGTCCCTCTGTGAAATCTCGAATCAGGACACTTTGGGCAAAATAAATCGCTGGTCCGCTGGGGTGTGGAAAAACCGACCGGGGACCGGTGAAGATTGAACCAGTGGTCTGGGGAAACGCATGAAGGAAGACATTTGTTTCGCACGTGATTCCGGACGGGGGAAAGGGGGGGAGTGCAGGAAAAAGGGGGACGAAAAGGCCGAAAGCAAAAAGCCAGGCGTGGGCGGAAAGGGGGCGGAGAGGTTGAGTGTGTGGAAAACTGGGGGGGTGGGCCCGAGATGAATGTAAAACCGTTGGCGGGCCGCCGCACCCATGAAAGACCAAGGGCGCAGGATAGGGGGTTCGCAACGGGCAAGGACGCCATAGCCAGGGTGCAAGGAACGCAAACCGCGCCCCAAGTTAACAGTGTATACAGGGGTAAAGGGCGGGAGCGAAATAAAAAACGTGATATGCTTTTGCACTTAGGGGCGGGGTAGAGGGGGAATCGGACGCCGTCAGGGGAAATGGCTCAGTCATTCGTCAATTGAGACGTAAACGTGCTGGAAGCGGAGGGAAGTGGAGTTGGGAGGACAAAGTGGGAAGAAAATCGCCGGGCAATTACCCTAAAAACCAGCTAGGGCGATACATTGTTATTAAAAATCTCGGGTAGAAAACAACACCGCGACATAAAACAGAAAAAACGAAAGGAAGAAGAGGGTCAGTACCAGGGCTAATCGCCAAAAATCGCTTCGCGGTTCAAGGGATACGGTTTGGAAAAACGCACAAACAAAAGTCAAAGCCGCCTAGGAGGGTGCCAAGACACGTGCCCAAACCCTACTCTACTCGCCTGGTGGGAAGAAAAAATGAGGCGAAAAATTAACGATCACGGGGGGAGGAACAAAATCAAAGGAAGCAGATTCGTGTTGAGATTTCGATAGAACACCCCGGGCAGGTTTCGGGATGAAGGGGGAGACACGCCGCCGTTCATCATGGAACCTCGAGTCGACCTGGGGCAAAAAAAGGAAACCCAGGTACGGCCCCAACGCAGTTTCCCCCCCAAAGGAGGGGAACACGCCTCGGGTTTGCAGAACCCGGAAAAACGGGGGGAAACAACGAGGGATGGAACAACCGTCAACTGATCTGAAAAGCCTTTCCAAGAACTGGGCTAGAGGTCCTGTCTCAATTTTCCGTCCACAGGTGACACACACAACAAAAAGAAAAGGGAAGCAAAAGGGTACCATCCACCATGCATGAGTTCCTTCCTTTCGAGCAAAAAAATAAGGTTAATCAAACGCACGCGGCCTGGGTGAACGGGAACGTGAAATCAGGGGGGGAAGTAAAGGTGCTGCAAAAAACAGACCTTCTCCACTAGAGTAAAAAAACACATCTGAAACCCCGCCTGAAAGCAAACAGGCCGAATGCTGTTGGTGGGCGATTTATTTCCAGACCCACGGGAAAGACGGATCAGGGGAGGAAAAATCCAAGAAATCCCCCAAAGAAAACCATTCAGGCATAAGTAAAGTCGCCCTCCTCCACATCAGCTTAAAAAGGCGGCAGGGGGTACAGGGAGGAACCAGAGAGACGGCTAGAAACAAAAAATGGTGGGACGAATACTTCACGGGGGGGCTAGGCACACCGACCAGGGGAAATCTGTTTGGGGGGGGTGGGGGAACTACAAAGCTGGGAACCGGATCCCCCCTGTAAAAAGTAACCAGGGGCGGAGGAATAGGAGAAAGAAAAAGTGGGGGGATCGATGTGCGAAAAAGGAGGGCTGACGGGCAAATCAAAGAACTGAGGTGCCGGGAAGTTCCCCGCCTTAGTGAGTCTGGAAAAGAGGGGACATTCAGGAGACAACTCCAACTTTGTTGTGGAGAGTCCAACAAAAAAAGGACAGGAAGATCATGCGATCACGGGATGCCCCAGGGAAAGAGGAGATTGGTAAAAGAAGAAAAGAGGGAGAAAGTCAAGATACGAGGGGTCATATTTTGAACCAGAAGGTCGTTCAGGAAAAGCTACACCCTAGAAAGGAAAAAAAAAGGACAAGAGGGGGTTACATCCAAAATCGAACAGGAGGGGGGGTGAGGTCACCACATAACCCCCCACAGAGTTCGCATTAAGAAGCATAAGAGGAATGCCATGGCGAATCAGCCCGGGGCCAAAGGGAGTCATCCTGGAGGAAAAGGATCGGCAAACCTTGTCCGAGTCAACGGGAATGGGAAAAGGAAAGATACCAGGAACGATCAGAAGCCCAAAACACCTATTGAGAACATCTGGAGGGGAAACAGGGGGACAGAAAGAAGGAAACCGCGTTTGTGGAATCAGACAACGAAATTCGGAACAGTGCCACCGGAAAGATTTGGCGGCTAAAAAGCGCACAAGTGCCGTGTACCCCTACGCACTCCGCTACAGGAGAAATTGGGGGGAACAGAGGCTAGAAGCCGGAAGGAGCAAAAAATTTCGCCGAATACAAGGAGTGTGGCCAAAGAAGCGGAACCAACAAGAAACACCCTCTCCTTGAAAAATCGGAAGGAGGGTCAAAACATGGTTTTTGGGACCAGTGGGTGGAAAAATAAAGGGACGAACGGGTCCCAAGCAGGGAAACAGGTTTTCTTGCTGAGGCCACTACCTCCACGCAATCAGGGGGGAAACTCATATGTCTTGCCGTCTGAACAGAGGGTGACAAGGGAAAAAAAGGGTGGAAAACAAAAAAAGTAGATTATGGGCGTTAAGCAATCAGATACCCAAAAGGGGTGTAGGGCCCAAGAACATTTTCGAACCAGTCCGTGCAGAGGTGAGAAAAAAAGGAGTCAAAAAAAAAAATGCTGTAACTTGGAACTAACTTCGCAAAGAACTCGGTACCAAGGTGGGAAGAGGGGAACGGAGTTCGGGGTGGGAGGAATCGTCGGGAAGAACGCGGAGAGGCCTGTGCGTTCCACATCTTTGCGTGGCGAAAGAAATAACAGTAAAAAAATTATAAAGGCCAACAACCCACGGGCCACGGGAAAGACCTGAAACAACTTTCCACCACGTTAATTGGAACGACAGGGCCTCAGCGGACACGCGGAGGATCGGCGTGGGCGTGGGAAAGCAGGAGAACAGTAAACCCCCCGATGGGGAGCAAAAATAGGAAAGCAAAGAAGAGGGAAAAAGGGGTTTGCCCTGCGCTCGTCGATCAAAAGGGGGGGGGGGGGAAGAAAGTAACGCTCTTAACAAAACAGCAATCCCTCCTCCCAAAGAACCAGGGGCCCCGGCACAAATAACAGGGAAGCAGAGAGTAAAAAAGGCGAAATGAAAGGATTCGGCACGTACAAAAGGGGAAAGATGAAAAAAGAGAAACAACGGGGCTTTCAAAAAAAATCCTCCCAGGGGATGTCTTAAAGGCTTCGTTGTGTGGGGGCCACTGAGATCTTAAATCCAAAAAACGACTAAGAAGGGAAGAAGGGACAAGGAGAAACGCCGAAATCTGGTGATATTTTTAAGCCGTCCAAGAGGAACAGAGAGGGTGCGTAACAAAATGACTCACGTGAAGAAAACGAGCCGGACGCGGGGGGAGGAGGAAGTGGGGGAGGAAGTAAAAAACCCCGCAAATCAATTCGTTTGAGGAAAAGGGGCGGGGGAGGGTTCTACGACTTGTACCATAAAACTAAGAGAGGGAGAAACCCGCTGGGAAAGACGGTCTGCAAGGTTTAAAGTACTAGGGGGGAGACAAGATCCAGGGCTAAAAGTCCAAGGGGAAGGGCCCCAGGAAAAAAAAGGAAAGGGGAAAGGATGGAGAAAAAAAAGAAAAAAAAAGCCGCCCAGAAAACGGTACGTACGGGATAGAAAAAACAAAAACGGAGGAGGGAGGTAAGATGAGATCGGAAAAGACAGTCTCTTGCCGGGGGGGAGGGGGGGGAGAGATATTGGCTTTGCATGGTGAGAATAAGAAGAGGGAAAGGGAACCTAAAAGTGACCCTGTGTCGCGAGCATTCGATGCCATTCCAAAAAAGGGGAGGGGGGGGGAAAGGGAAACCTCCAAAGACGGAGTGCACAAAAAGGGGAGCAAAAAGGTTTCCAGAAGGGGGGGAAGAAGGCCACACTTAACGCTGAGGGTCTGAAAAAGTCCCCGTTTCAGAAGGAAGAAAAAGACACTGAAAACACTGGGGGCGTCAACTCCAGTCCAATGGGGGGCCTCGGAAAAGGTAACCTCGAGATTGGGGAGGCCAATCATTTAGGTATAAAAAAAAAAAAAATAAAAAAATAAAAGGGGGAAGGCTGAAGAATAGGAAAATGAGGCACCTTCTTTGGAGCATGGCCGGGACAGAGATCTTTGCAACAAAAAAATACAATACAAAACCTTTGGTTTGGAAAAAAAGCCAAACAGTTTCTCAGTTGGTCACGAAGAGTGCTGAGGGGGGGGGATAAAAAAGGGGAAAACACAAAAGAAGAGCTCAACTGAGACTGCCGCAAGGGGGGGGGAAAATAGAAGAATCCGGGCAAGTGGGTGTTTTGGGTTTGGAACGAGGGGGAACGTTCCGTGGGAAGGGGGAGGGGGAAAGGGAAAGGCTGCCAGTGAAGAGCCTGGTACTTGAGAAAAAACCCACCGGGTGGGGAGTCCTTGCGAAAAGGGAAAAGTTGAAGGTGTGTTGTTGCGCAGGGAAGTGGACGTGATTATAAGAGGGTTTCAAAACAATAGAGGGGGGGAACTGTAAGATGGTGGCCATAGAAAGTAACGTAAAGATGGGTTATAGGCCTTCTCCGGGAATTTATTAAAACGGCAGGAAAAAAAAAGGGGTGGGGGGGTAGGGGGTCCGTTTCTGTGGACGAAGGGAAGGGGCGGTTTTTTGGGTTTATTAGTGTCTTTAACGAGAAAAAAAGACCAACCCTGATGCATCACCTCGCAGAAGAGGAAAGGAAAAAGCTCAAACGAAGGACTGTCAGCCAAACAAAGGAAACTCCGCAGTAAATTAGTTACGAGTATGCCTATACTAAAAGGGTGGTCAAGGGGAGGGGGGTGGCCGGTCGAAGACCCGGGGCCCTAAATGGACGTTGACATTGGACAATTTTCGTTGGGAAGGAAAAAAAGGAAGGATGAAAGGGACCATAACATTTACATTTTCAAAGAAGGGATTGTGGTGACTGCACCTTAAGGAAGAATAGGGGAAAATTCCCAAGTTGTTGGGGCCGACAGCAACACGCGGTGAAGGTATGCGGGCACCCGGGGTCGCACAGGGGTGGTTCACACACCCTGAAAAGGGGCCAGTCGGGGGGGGGGAAAGGAACCAGGGGTGGCGACATGGATGGTGGGGGGAGTTGGTGGCGGGAGTTACGCTGCAGTCAACGCTAACCCTCCGGGAGCCCTAACGAACTTTGAGATGACAGGATGGTTGGGTTTACCAAGGTTCTCAGGTAGGTGGAATGACTGGAAACTCGAAAACAATTGGTTCCACTGAGACACCGCAAAGAAGGGATCATGCCAAGAAAAAAAAACGGGGGGGGGATGAGCCATGCCATCCACGCGGGGACAAAAAAAAAGGTGTATGAAAAAAAAACGGTGGAGGAAAAAGGGACGAAAAAGGGGTCCGGAGATGGATGGGAGGGCGATTTGTCAGTTATGCCAAACGTAAAAAAGTGCCAAAGGCAGTTGGTCCCGAAAAAGAAAAAGGGTTTGGAAGATCTCCCTTAAAACATTTTTCGGGAGGAGACTGTAACGAAGGGAAATCTGACCCCAAAAGGGAATGGAGAGGGTTGGGAAGGAAGAAAAGGTCTAATCATTTTCTAGCTGGGGGGGGAAGACCCAAGAATTTTCGAGATAAAGTAGGGGGATGTATGGAACGATCTTGTCAATTCGGTCACAAGAAGGGGTGTTTATCTCTCGGGAACGCCTACCCTATGGATACCGGCGGGTATGGGGGGACGCGGTGAGGCAGTTGTGAGGAAGAAGGTAGTGTCTGTTGAAGTGTGTTTTATGTGTTGGGTTGGGCGTAGGCGGGCGGGGGGTGGGTGCTGCGGTTTTTATCGGATTGGGGCGGGATGTGGATTGGAGGATGTGATATTCCGGGCGAGGTTAAGAATGGGTTCGAGAGGGGGGGTTGGTTGGGTTGTTGTGGGCGAAGGGATTCTGGGGAAAATGGGGGGAGTACGGACGCACAATGTTGTTTGACGTGGCGGGGCCTCTAAGTTTGCTGCCGGTGAGGCTCGGCCCTGGGTATTTCTAGTACTTGAGTTGCGCGCATTAAGCGGGGTCGTTCCGACTCTTGGTGTGGTGGTGTAACGGTCCTGGCCGGTGATGTAAGGAGTAGTGGGGATGGGGGCGAGGAGAGAAGGGCTGGATGTGGTGAAGAGGGTGGGGGGGGGAAAAGAAAGGGAAGGAGACGGGAAGGGGGGGGAAATATAGGGAGTGGAGTAGAAGTGGAAAGGAGAGGAGGGGTGTGGGAAAGGTAAAAGTGGGAGGGGATGAGGAGGTGCGGGGTGAAGCACGTATGAGGGAAGGGATTGGTGCGGGCGTGGGGGCGGGCATAGTAAGGGGGTCGGGGAGGTAGGGGTAGCAAGGTAGCGGGTGAGATTAGGACCGAAAGAGGGGAAAAGTTGGGGATGAGCGTTAAAACGGAGAGGATAGCTGGAAAACGGGAAACGGGAGGGGGACGGGGGACGTGGAAGGGGTGGAGGAGAATTGAGGCAGGGAGAGTAGGGGGGGGAAGGAGGGGGTAGTGGGGGGGGGGGGGGGGGGAGGGGGCGGGATTAGAGTGGGGCGACCTGGCGGTGGCCCCAGAAAAGAAAGGAAGGGGAGGGGCAAGGGGGACGAGATGGGGGGTGAGATATGGGGGGGTGGGCGTATTGGGGAGGTATGGAATAAGTATGGAAGGGGGGGGCGAGGGAAGTGGAAGGGGAGAAGGTACGGGATTGGAGAGGAGGGAGGGAGAGGGAAAATGTGGAGGAACGTGGGATTGCCAAGGGGGGGGGGGGAGCGGGGGGGGAAAAGCGGAGGTGTGGTGGGGAGGGGGAGGGGGGGAAGAAGGGGGGAAGGGTTTTGGGGTGGAGAGTAGGGGGGGTGAAGAAGGGGGGCGGGGAACGATAGTAGATGCTCTTGCCGGCTTTAGGGGAAGAGCGGTCTCGTGGTTATAGTGGCGCCGGCAGAGTCTCGAAAGCAATAAGGGAGACCAGAAGACATCTGCCGTCATGACCCTGATATTGACAATGGCGGGGGGTTAACTGGTAAATCAGAGGTGCTTAACTAATGTAAAAGAAGAGGGGGAAAGAAAAATTGTAAAGTCTTCTCGAAAGGCACAGACCTAGGCGGGGAATAACCCGCCCCCGGGGAAAGTGAAAGTCCCGGCCAGGGGTCCGCGCCGATCAAGTTTTCTGGGGGAAGGAGACCGGAGGGGGGGGACCCCGGTCCGAATTGGGGCCTGAAGAAAAATTTGAAAAACCCCCCAAACTGGTGTGAGCGGGCAACCCAAACCAACAAGTGTTATCCTCCCGGTCAGGGGGGGGGGAAAAAGGAACCCCATAACAAAGTATGTCACCCACCCGGGAATAAGGTCTCTCAATCAAAACCTTTCGTATAAAACCCATCGCAACCATTATCGTATAGGGGGCGCAAAACTTCTGGGACAGGGGGAAAACACCCGGTTCATGAGTTCAGTGAATGGGGGGGGGAGACGCAGGGTGGGGGGGGATGGTTCTCGCCTGTCACATCTAATTTCACGGATCCATGACCAAAAAAGGGCATGTACAAAGGAAGAAGTGGGATTCTTTGGCTCCTGAGGAGAAAAAGTTTCTAAACGACCGAGAAGCCAGTAACCAAAAAAAAAATCCGGAAATGTCGGAGGTGACCGTCTCCCGACCCGGTGGGGGCGGAGACCTGGTGTGTGTTTGAATCGCCCACCGAGCACAAAAAGACATTTTAGGGAACAAAACGGAATGGGTGACGTACTAGCAAAAAAAAAATCTAGGTGGGGGAGGGCGGGAAAAAAGGGGAACAGAAAAGAAAAAAACCTCCGGGCCAGGAAGGGGAGAAAAAGTGTGTGTTTTGAGTACATCCTAACCCACGAGAGGGTGGGCGTGGAAATTAACCGCGGTCGGGCAAGCAAAGCCACAAAGGGGGCGACGAGGGAAGTGTTGCGTGTTTCGCAAAAGGAAAAAAAGACCGGGGGAAAAGAAAGACTCCCGCGGGGAGACGAACAGTGTCGCGTCCATCGAGAAGATAGAAAGGGGTAAATATACCTCGATGCAAAAAACGGGAAGGGGGGGCAGTAGGCAGTTCCCGATAAACGAATCGAAAGTGAAGGGGGAAAACCCCTCACGCAGTAAAGCAGATTGCGGTAAAGTAGGGGGAAACAGCGCCGGAACACAAAACACACACGGGAAAAGGGGGAAAAACCCGAATGTCTCTCCTTAAAACTTTGGGGGGGGAACACAAAACAAGACAAAAAAAAAAAAAGACGGCGATAGCAATGGGAGGTGCAAATCAAAAAGGAACGCAAAAAAAACAAAAACGGGGGAAAGAAAGATCTTAAGAACCCATGAGAGGCACAACCATGGTTCTACTGGTCCTTATCGGGGACCCGCGCCCAAACGTCAATCACCTCCACCTTAAAAGGCGAGGGGCCCCACGGACGCCAAAACTGATAAATCCTGGACAGCGTAGGAAAATACCTGGACCTTTCACGTATGGAAAAAAAGCAAGGGAATAGGCTGCAGTATTAGGAATGTGCGACCTTGGCCCCGGTTGTCGAAATCGAACGGAGAGGGGGGGCGAGGAGTCTACGCGAAACTGGAAAAAAACAAAGCAACGAAAAAAACCGGAGAAGTCCACCCCACCTCAAAGTCGGGAACCCAGAAAAAAGAATTGATAGTAAAAAAAGCTAAACGCAAAACAAAAAAAAATCGGGTTACAGACAACCTCACTTGCCCAAAAGGATGAGGGGGGGAAAAAGACAAGGGTGACTCACCTCCGGAAACAAACGGGCGAAAGAAAGTTGGTCAGTCCAACAAAAGGGGAAAGTCCCCAGAAGAGCGCGAAACAGCAAAGTAGGCTTGCGTCTTTCGTGGAAAATGAACCACACAAGATCCAGAGTCACCGGGTCCGGGTGTGCAAAACAGACGACGAGCGATCTAGCTAAAGGGGGGGAAGGGAAAGGGAGGAGGCGCCTTATAGTTTGGCAAGACCTAGCCAGGAACCCTGGAAAACAAAGGCACGAACGTGAATGCGACGGGTGTGGGCACGATTTAAAAAAAAATGGAAAGGCAGGGGACAACGGCTTATGTCCATCAAAATCAACAAAACAAGCGAAAGGGAAATAAAAAAGGTTTCAGCAAGAAAAGCGGGCAACCTCCTTAAGTCGCACCTGTGGAAAAGACCATAAGCGCGCTGCTTAGACTAGCGGGGGAAAAGGATTAGGTAGGTCCGTGTGGGCTAGACACAGTGGGAAAGAGGGGACCTGGTTACAGCTACAAACTGGGATCCGTTCCCCGTCCAGTGCCCCAATCGGAAATTGCCCGAAGCGGACTGAGAGAAACTTGGTTGGCGAAATGACCCACGTCTCCGAAAACTGGGATGCCAGGAAGGAACGCAAGAATTGCCTGGGTAATTGGTATGGGTGGGAAAAAAGGGGGAGAAGGAAAGAAGGGACTGAACACGAAAACACACAAGGGAGACATCATGAAGAAAAAGGTCAGGAAGGGAATCCAAAGTCGAGTGGGACTCAGAACGCTGGTATACGGACACAAGATTTAAAAGAGTGGGTCGGCGGAGCGAGGAAAAAAAGATGAACTCCCAAAAAAACATTCGCAAGAACAACCGACAGAGGGTCCTCAAAACGACGTGCGGTTGTCCAAAAAAGACAAAAAAGCGCAGTCTCGGGGGAAAACAACAAGGGCTTCCATTGGGGGGACGTCCAGTCCTGTGCCCCAGGATAAGAGAGGAACAATTAGGAGGGGAAAAAAAAAGGACCATTCTAATGGGCGGGGCAGGTGACCGCCAAAAAAAAAAAAACGACTCCACGAAGCAGAGGGGACCAGATGTGCGGCCACCTGTAAGACAGAAGGAGCGGGTGGGGAAGAAAGCAGAAGAAAAAAGATACAGAGCGAAGAAGAACTGTTGAAGGATCTCCCGTCGCGTGAATAATTGCCGACGGAAGCAGCATAAAATTTGAAC
>Ga0179593_1507561_pt1 | contig 11431 bp, 9 predicted proteins | sample CZODoug2_1_08_16_FD_185931 | JGI IMG/M metagenome (GOLD analysis project Ga0179593, IMG submission 185931) | Vadose zone soil fungal communities from Angelo Coast Range Reserve, California, USA - CZODoug2_1_08_16fungal (PacBio error correction) | ecosystem: Environmental > Terrestrial > Soil >...
AACGTTGTCAAGACAGAGCGCGCAATGCCGTAGGAAGAAAGGGAGAGAAAACTTATGGCAACAGGAGAAAACAGGCGTTCCAAAAGAGGGGGAATTCCCAAGAACCGGGTGCTAAGAAGAACTGCCGAATCTATAGGACCTTTAGAGGGGAGGGGGAGGGGAGCAACACTACAGATCAAGGAAGAAAGATCGCCGAGAACATCAGCGCAGGAAGAAGGGCAAACAACTACAATCGGGGAAATCCGTCTTCCAGAAGGGTTCCGAGGTGAAGGGGTGGGGAGAGGTAGAAAGGGGAGGGGGAAACGTGGCTACATGATCCCAAATTAAATTTCAGATCTTCTGACGAACTAAAAGCATCTCGCTGACGGGCTCTGAAGAAGGGGCAGGGGTTACCAGGGAGAGGGAAGAGGAGAGCCTCAAGAAGAGATGCTTCCATGATCGTTGAAAAAGGTCAGGCCCTTACCCGCTGGGAAAAAGAAATTATATTAAAATAGTGGCGGGCGGAGGAACAGGGATAGCTGGCGAAGAACTCTGAAGGTCATGGACGGGAACTTCGTCGAACCGAACCCAGTTTTTTTGGTAAGTACCGAGCCCGAGGCTGGAGAAGGGGGGGGGGGGATTTCGGGTCTCGGTTTCGTCACGCATAAGAAGCGATAAGAAAAGCAGTTAGTTGGTTCGTAGACCAATCGAGGACATGTTCTATCCACCAGCGCGACGCTAAGAGACGGGGGGGTCATTGTGGCGGCCGACCCGGAAACTCAGAAAAATATGCAAGACGGAGGTCTGATGAGAAGAGAGAGGAAAACGGACTTGGCAAGCGGCAAATCATCACGAGGGTAGACGAAGTCACGCTCGGCGGGGGGGAAGCGCCCTGAAGAGTTGGAGTATATCGTCCCAACGGTTCGAGAGAAATGCGGGTCTTCAGAAAAGATTCGCCACAGGATTCGGAAAGACGAATCGAAGAAAAGCGCCGCCCCCTGAAAGGTACGATTTTTTTCGCGGCAGGGAAATCGCCAAAAGGGAAACACATTTTTTAAGTTCACATGAAAAGACCGTGAACTGATAGGCATACCACGAAGAAGCACGAGTCCAACGGCGAAGTCAGAAAGATCGCTCTTGCATTCTGAGGACCATAGGGAAAAAGACCTTTTAATTTAGAGATCGGAGGTCATGCTTGGCTTTTCCGGCGGCCCGTCCCGTCAGGACGTGTGGTCCCGCTACGAATCACACATGGAAGACTGGAAAACCGAGGCGAGGTGAATATAACGACTTCCTGGAACGACACGGCTCGGGGGGTGCTACAGGAGAAGAGCGCGGCCGAAGGAGTCGACAGACTAATGAGATCAGCTCGTATCGTCTTCATTATAAGCTCCGCAGCGCCAAGCTCTCTTCCAGATACCTCTAAAATAAGGAAGAAGTGGGATGTTCCTGAGAACGGAGAGCAAAAGTACATCAAAAAAGAGCTCGTCTGGTGCGATTGGGGGCAAAGAAACACTCCACTAGGGCGAAAAAACAGCTAACCACAAAAAAAAAACAGAGAACAATTGGGGGCCGGTCATCGAGGATGTGACGGAGTTCAGACGAGTATGAACGGATAAAAAACTTACGCGGAAGAAAAATCAATAAGACAGGGAGTTCGAGATAGTTAGACTCGTGGAAAGTTCTGCGGTGAACTACCCGATCTGACGCGGCTAGAAATCGGGTGGTTCCGCGTCGAAGCCTCTCTTCAATAATAGAGGGCGTGGCACCTCGATTACCTAACCGAGGTGAAAGGTAAACCCTAATACCTTGGGGGGAAGATTGGGTAGTGGAAAGAATCTGGGGGACTAAGTCCCCGTGGTCGGTCGTGTGAGGGGGGACAAGCATTCAATAAGAAGAAAAATTCGGACAAGACGGGGCAGTATCAGATGGCATCAGGCGGAGGGGAAGAACGCTCGGGAAGAGTAGATGTACCATGTTGGGGAGGGGGAACTGAAATGTTCTTCCGGCGCGCGGGAAAGTTCGCCATGGGAAATGTGAGTCAGGCAATCTCGTACGATCTATGCTAGCGTAGGCAAGAAGAGGTTTCTCAAACTCTGAGGACAAAGTGGTCTTGCCTGTAGGTCAAGGGGGGGGGGGGAGGAGTCAGGGATATATCTGGAACAGGGGGGGGGGTGGAAAATAAGCTAGAGGGACTGGGGCGATAGGTCCTCCCGGGCTGCCCTTACGACCATCGCAAAACCCTCAACAGATAAATCCAAAATCTAAAATCGTTATAAACTCGAGCGCAACTAAGGCGCATAACTGATGCGTATCGAAAAACTTTATGAAAGGCCAACCGTAATTAATTTGTTTCCCATGGGAAAGACAGAATCTTTAAAGCAGGAAGAGAGGAGGAATTCTCAAGAAAACTGGTGCTAGGCGATCCTCACAAACGAGGAGGAAAGTAGAGGAAATCCAATCGCCGCTAATCTGGATATCAGAAGTAGAACGAGGGCTCCATGTGCCACAGCACGGTCGAAAGGGGGTTAGTCATCAACCGTCTTCTCGAGGGGCCGTTCCAAGTGGGACGTAGGGGATGACCGCTCTCTGCCAGGGATTGAGGTCGAAAAAGGAACGCCCTGGCTTAGTGGTGGGGAAGAGGGTCGTAAAGGTCACCGTTCCGATAGAGGACTAAGACTCTTGCACGCAGATCTAAATGGCTCACTAGGGGTACAAGAATACAGAGAACCACTCTTTGTCAGATTCATACGAACGCATGGTCTAGGACACTCTTCCCGCCAGCGACTAGCTGCCGAAAGCAAGTGGGGAGGAAATTCCACGGGCTCATGCTCAAGGCGAAGCTGCGAAATACTATTAGGTCTCGCGGGGATTCTCGAAACAATCTCGTTCCCGGCACTGGAACGTGGGGGAAGGGGAGAAGACACCGCGAGATCCAGGGGCGAGAGTCACGTTCAATCGACAAAGGGTCGGAGGCGGTCGGGAGCTCCTGGTGGGTGAAGGGCTGCGGGCAAGACTAAAACAGTAACGCCGGCCCTACATCGCGACGGCGGGGGGGACCGCGTCTAGGGTCGGCGCGCACGAGAAAGCCGGAGGTAGGGGTGGTAGGGAGGATTACAGCAATACGCTACTCGACAGAGATCGGGTCAAAGCCAGAGGCTTGTGACGGGCGGCTGCTCGTGGGGATTGGAGAACGAGGAAAACGTACCGGTCCGGGAGTAGAAAACGAGACGGGCGTACGGTGGATGACGGCCGCCACCGATAAAGAGGTCGTCCGCGTCGGATATGCCCCTGGCTAACACGGCCGATCGGAAAGGGGGTCGGGTCTTGCCCGCCAGCTAGGGCCCATGGCGGTCGAGAGTTCATGGGCAAAAGGGGGGATCAAAACCAAACGCTGCAGCCGTCGTCCAAGGCCAAGGAGCTATGCCCTACTTGACCGAACCGGAAAGAAATTGCGGAAGTGTTCATCGGCTGATGGGAATGTTCTAGAAGTTACCGGCAGGGTCAGGCCACGTTGTTTTGAGGCGCTCGATCAAGGCTGAGGGGGAACTTGAGCAAAACGGAACGAAAGCGTGGAAAAGTGGGCAGGGGACCGATTTTACTTAGCATCCACACTTTAGAAAAGCGCCTGGGGGGTGGGGGGGGGACTTGAAAGGAAGGACACGTTGATTCCCCAAGAGCACTCTATTTCGTGCAACGAAAAGTGTTAATGAGGACCGGGAGGAGTACGGAGGCTTACTATCCGGAGTTCGTTATCTCAACGGTAGGAAAGGAAAAGGGGCGTAGGCGCTTTCCCCCTTATTCATGAAAAAGCGAACTCGCGCACGTCCGAAGTAGGGGCTCCGCTCCCCAGAACGTAAACCGCGGGGCATAAAAAGGTGGAGGATGAACCGAAAAGGACTTGCTGGAAGAGGATTCAAACAAGTCACGAGGCTGGGCATCATCGATTATAGCGGGGTCTGGGAGAAAAAAAAAGCCGAAAACTGGACACACACAGTCGGCCTTTAACGGGTGTGGAGCTGGAACTTTTAACTAGAAAAAAAGAGACGATGTCAGCACCAAAGGCAAAGGAGTCGAATACGAGAAACGGTCGGGCGGTAGGAAAAAGAGAAAGGTTGTCACTTAGTAGAGAGGGAAGGGTACGAGGTGGTTGTCAAGAAAGAAGACAAGTAGGGAAAAGTGCCTTCGCTCGAGCCACTATTCTGGACCTGCCAGGGAAGACCGGGCCTGGGAGAAAGGGTCGCCTTCATGCGCGCGGGGGGGGTACCGTCGACTCCAAAAAACAGGAAAGAGATGCGTCTATTAGTGACGAATCCAGTCCACGGAAAGCGAGGAGAAATGTAAGAAAGGGGAGGGGAAACTCATCCGGGACTTGGCGCCGCGAAAAAAGGAAAGTTTAAATCCAGCACGAATCGTTAAAACAGACAAAGAGAAAGATCAGCGATAAGCCCACACGAGAACCTTCTTGTCCGAAGAGGGGGGACTCAAAACGGGCTTCCTGTCGGCGACGTCTAAGGAAGTGCCCCCTTACCCAAACAAGACGGCCACTATCAGCGGAGGGCAGGGGGGCGCATTCAGTGGGCAATACCCGCCGAAAGCCACGCGCAAAATCGATCGGAACGAAGGGAACCTGTGGGCACAGCAAAATGATCTGTGCGGGGGGAGAGGAACATCGTGGCGAAGAAAAAAATAAGGAAGATCATGCAGCTGAAGAACCCGTGGTGAACAAAAAAACTCTCACCGGGTCCGGAGGGCGCGGCCGAGTCAGCGACATGAGAATGGGAACCGGTTAAAATGAAAGACAGAGGACCACGTCGACGGGCGCGTGGTGTCGCCGACCAGGTCAGAGGAGGCGTATTTCCACGCGGAAGAAAGAGGCCCAGGAACGCGGCGCAGGGGGGGACAAGAAGAACGGGAAGGGGAAAGCACGCAGGGGCAGGTTGAATGATTCTTCAACGTGAGGTCGACACGGTCCATCCGAAAAAACCTAGACGGAAAAGGTTTGCGCACTCCCTTGAATCTAGTCGGGGTGTTTAGAGGCAAAAATGGCCAGGGGGGGGAAGCTCCTCCACACCTGGTAAGACGGCACTGCCAGGGACAGGGAAGAAGAACCAATGCCTCAACGAGTCTCCAAAAAAAACAGGGGGTCTAAAACGGGAAACGCGGTTCTGCTCTTACCAAATTCGCTCCTGGACCGTGAGTCTATCTTCTTCCTTCGGAGGGAACTTTAAATGCCCCTTGGAGTTATGGGGCTCGGAACTCATGGGGGAACGACTCGATTAATCGACTGGCATCCCGGGGGAAGAACCTGCCGGAGATATTGGTGGAGTAACGAAAGGGTGGGGCTGGCTACGTCTAAACCGGGAGGGATACGGGCGTCAATCAAAAACAATCTGCGACAATGGCCTAGAAGCAGATGCTGACGGGAGTGTGTATCGAATGTAGCAATCCTACGAATTCAAGTGTCTAGGGGGGAACCCCACACTCTATGATACAAAAACTCTAGTTATCACTCGTTACCCGAGACGGAGGAAGGGAAACACCTTACGGAAAACATCAATGTACCATCTTGGGAGATGTCGTTGCGCGCCTACAAGACGAGAAAACGTGACCCCCATCGAGGCGGTCTGATCACGCGGGGGGCGAGGCTCGCAACTCGCAACAATAGGAGTTTCTTGCGCGATGCCAGGCCGGGGAAGGGCCTAGGGTTCGAAAACGTACCGTGGACTTTATTGGAGGAGGGGCTCGATCGACAATGGAATATCGGCGAGACCGGGGAAACAGAACTTCAGAAATCCGTGAAGGCCCTTTAAGGGGAGATGGGCGGCGCGAGCATAGGCCGGCGGAAAGTCATGTAGCGTCCGCCCGGGGCAGCTACACGGGGAGGACCCCCACGACATGTCGAAAGTGAGAACGTTAAACATCGGCGATCTCAGAGCCTGAGGCAGACAGGGGATCAGCTTGGAAACCGCGGGGAGCCCAGTCTCGACAAGGGGTTCGCGGAAAAGTCGACTTTTCTTCTGAAGGAGGGCGGAAGGGAGAGCCGGGAGGCAGGGTGTGTTGACCCGAGCTTCGGACCGAAGGCCAGGGGGGGAGGAAGGCATTAACGCAGACAAAAGCCAGCAGCGGAAACAGAACACGGGAGAACAGAGGGAGAGGAACACTCTGTGTAAGAGAGGAATGGAACGAATCCTTCCCCTTGATCGGTGCCGCTCGAGACGGGGGATGAGATGCAAAAGAGGAGACTGGAAAGGTTGGGCACGACGAAGGGAAGCACGCTAGCGTCTCATTGGCGGTCGCCTGGGCCCGCTACATCGTCGAAAAAAAAACTTCGGAAGAGAGGAAGAGAAAAGAGATATGAAAAGAATCAGGACAAAGGATAGAATGTCCGCGTTCTGCTCTCGTCAAAAGGTGCCAAAAGCGTAGCACGACCTGGGGGGAATCAAAGATCATCAACGTCTGGGATCAGCGGAACTGGATCGGTCGGCATCGAGGAAACGAGCAGAAGGAGACGTTGTAGCTGGGAGAAGGAGGGGGGGAAGGTTGCGTGGCGCTGTCGAGGGATACCCCGGGCCGGCGGAACGGAGAATCGCCTAAGGTCAAACAGGGAGAGAGAGACAGTTACCAACAAAATGTTAAAGAGACCCCGGACGCGAACACCATTCTCCACGGGCACGCTTATCGTACAACCGCTGACGAGAGCATACAAGACCTATCTAAACGCAGTCAATGCGAGGAGACGAGGAAGTGATGAGAAGAGAAAAAACCAAAGACTGAGTACATCGTTAATCCTCCTACGATTGGGAGGCCATAGGCGGGTAAGAATCTGCCAACCTGGAAGGGGGGAAGAGTTCACTTTGCGGCAGAACAAACGACGAGAAGGAAGAAGTGGGGCTCGTACCAAACGTCAGCTAACTAAGAACTAACACTTGGACGGAGGGGTTGTAGAACCTAGTTAATATCGAAAAAAGGGCGTTGTAGGCACGGGCCGGCAGCATATGTGAAGAGGGGGGGAGGATAGATTCCCTACGCGTGAGCATCCGCCGAAGATGTGTAAATAAGCTGAATCTTTTCATCGCGGTAGGCGGAAAAGAGAGTAAACAAAAGGTAGGGAGTGTCCGTAGTCATTGGTAGATAAAGTCAGAATCGTGGAAGAATCACTCGACGATGCAGAAGTCCTGGAAGCGAGTGTTAGATGGGAGGGGCAAACGGGTTGCTTGGGGTCGGAAGAAAGGAAGCAGAGAAGCTGTATATTGACACTAGGGCTCTTGAGAAATAGTGTGGGGGGAGGAGATATGGGGTCAAAAGGCGTACGGCTTAGGAGGCTTAGCAAAAGGAATAGCAGGAACACTCTCTTAGAGGAGTGTACAGGTCGGAGGTCTGGGATGAGGATGGACTCTTAGGGGGAACAAGAGAGGCTTTCAAGATGTCTTCAGTAAGGGGGAACCGCGGGCAAAGAGCGATGTTGGACCAAGGCTTGCAGCGTAAGGAGAGCACCCTCCCTCCTTGGAGCAGTCAATAAAAGGGACGAACGCCTTAGCACATCTGATCAATGCCTGACATACGTTTTTAAGGCACGCGCATCGGCGTCGGAAAAGTAGACTCGTGGAAAGAGTCGGCGGTGGTCCGCACGGGTCAGGTTAACCGGAGGGGCCAGTCAAGGGACAGTCACCGGGTTTGGTAGGAGGAGGCTATTGCCAGGCAAACTCTGCGGGAGTCGCTGAGAGGGGGGGGAGGAGGAGAAAGCGTGGCTAAGCCGTGATACGCAGGGGGACCCTCAAAGTTGACGATAGCAAAAAAGCGGGCTTGACGAAAAGAAAATATCGTGGGGAGGGAAGAAAGGGGGTAGTTGATGAGAAGACGCCGAGTCCTTCAGCGAGAATGTATTCGCTCAAGAAATCAAGTGATTATGACAGTGTCTGCGCCCAAAAGTAGTCTGAAGGAATTATCTAGAAGGATGGTCTGTGAGGAAACTTGGTGGGAAGAAAAAAAGACTTCGTATGGTCTCATACAAAAGTGCGTGGGACTCTAAGAGAGAAAGACGAAAAAAGGGGTGGGGGGGGGTGCGGGAGCGACGGTCTAGAAACAAAAACTGACATGCATGCAGCATGAGTTTTGCTTCGCAACTCTATCAGAGACGACCTCAATATCTAAGGTATTTCATAGGAGGGGGTGCCAGCATAGGTTTTGCACGCGGGACGGCAGCGAGAATGATGATTAGTCAAAAGCAGCTTGGCTCTCGGCAAGGGTCTGAAAGCAAAATGAATGAAAGAACTGCCGGAAACGGATCGTCGCCTTCAGCAAGATAGAAATGGGTAAGGGTATGAATAAGCAAAAAAGGGGAAGTCGCCGGCAGACGAATCAGGGCGAAAATGCACAAGAATCAGAGGAGAAGGAGGAGCGCTGTCGGTGTCGGGAGGAGGAAGGAGAGGCTCGATGAATGTTTTCCACTTCTGCGCGATATGAAGGATACAACGAGTATGGTTGCAAAAAATAGGGAACTCATAAGGAGGGTCACTTCATTCGGTCGCCAAGAGGCTTAAAAATGGCCTTATGCGTTAAATCCCTGGCCTTCGAAAATTGTAAACAGAGAGATGCGAGAAAAGTCAGGAAACTTCATTACGCTGGAAATGAGGAACCAACGGCCGCTCTCTATAAACAACAAGAAGAGGAAAGTATTAAAAGTGCGTCCCGTCTCCGCCATCTCGGGGAAGACCTGCCACAAATCTACCGAACTGTCGACGCACTTTGGGAGTGCCATGTTCGAAGGGAAATTTCTTTCCACTCGCAGGCCCAAGATACCGGCTTCTATATGAGCGACGGAATAACAGACTATAGCTCAGGACAGTGCCTAGCACCACGAAATAGTTGAGCACCGTCATTAGGGCGCGCCTGAAGTGGAACAAAGTCCGGGCGTAAAAAAAGCCACGACAACCTACAGAAGAGACGACCGTCTCGATCAGTGCCCAAAAAAAAAAAAAAAAAAACCCCCCCCCCCCAAATCAAACCCCCCCACCCACACAAACACAATTTGATTTTTTTTTTTTTGTTTTTTTTGTTTTGCTTTTTCACCCCACACACAAAACCCACCACCACAATTCAAGAAAACCCCCACCCCCCCCCCCCCCCCCGCCAGCTGTGCAAGGTATTGTCCGAAAGAGGTATACCTCCGGAAAAAGTTGATAATGATCAACAAGGAACCCCGGTGAGGAAGCGGACATGAATTCGACTATCAGCTCGCGGGTTTGAGATGGGAAAGAAGTGAAATTTAGGAACCTCCTCTCTCCCTCTAGATCAAGAAGGAATATATGCTGGAAAACTCGTTAGCAAGGTGTGGATTGGACACATCCCCGATCAAGAAAGGAAGAGGAGTCTGGAGGGAATTCTTAAGAGGGAGAGTCAGACGTTTCGAAGCACTCAGTAGAAGGAATCCGCGAGACCAGTTTTTTGGGGGGGGAAGGACACGGGCAGCACCTCGCGAAAGCGGGTCGGAAGTGCTCGCGTTCGAGGTCCAACAAGCAAAGAAAGGTTAAGGAGGGGAATAAAAACGACGGGGGTCGAGAAACAATCGAAAGGGGGACCTGGCGATCCCCCACGAATACACGAAGAGAAATGGGGAAAGGAACATTTCCGAATAAAATAGGCTCGCGAGGTAAAGGTGGTAGCAATATCGATTGCAAGTAGAGAGGTCAGACGGAATCAACACGCGGAAGGCGCACTATAATGGGGGCAGGAGGCGGGATCTCCACGCGGTGATGCATGTGGTGAAAGGGGAGGGCGTCAAAAAATGAGGGGTTCTTCAAAACGGAGGAGGAAAGCTTCAAGGGGAAGACCGAAAAAACCGAAGAGGAATCTCTATGCCACTGGAACACGCAGCAGACACCACCGGGTGAAGGGAAACTTCACGCAAATCGTAAGTGGAAAAAGAACTGAAGAGAAGAAAAAGGCAAAGCCTAATAGAGAGAAACCTATTCCTAAGAAGTCGAAAAGGCCGCGGAGCGGGAACAGTGGCACAAGAATACAGGTCAATGTGCGTATCGAGAAGGAGGAAGGAGGAGTTCCTTAGGACCCCCGCAAGGAGGCGTGGACAGAGAGAAGACATCATTGGCACTAACGGCCGCTGTAAATGCGGGCTGGGGGGGAAAATACGTTTACGACCTGACCGGTGCACTAAAGGAATAGGGGAGCTATTAATAAATAGGGAAGGGGGAAGAACTAGGTGGGATGAAGACATTAGAACGAATGAGAGGGCGGCGGCGGCTTCAGCACAGATGAGGAATGAGAAATTCTCTTCGAAAGTAAAGCGCAAACAATGACTTGCCTGTTACTAGCAAGAGAACGTAGGACTCTCATTAACGATCGCTCATGCTTCTTGGGTGACCGAAAAAAAAACACAAAACTAATCGCATAAGTAAGATAAAACACCGAACGAGAATACCAAACCAGAGATCAAGAGGTCCTCTAGTAGACGTGACGTTGCTGGGTAAACTACTTAAAGACTGATCAAAAACGAAAAGGAGGAAAAATCATCCACTTATACTCCGGCGTTCGAAGTATCGTTGCGCGGTCAGATACCAATACTCGTCGACCTAGCGCTTAACCGCGGATCGGGTCTTCTTTTCTGAGCGCGCTGTAGGGCTCGTCGCGAGAGGAAAAAATAAGAAGGCGTTATTGAAAACAGGCTATTCCCCGAACCAAGTTAGGAATAGAGGGATCCATATGTACTAACACCGAGGCGACAAGGGTTCAGGAGGAAGTAGAACAGGTGCTCTACGCTACCATGGGATAGATCGAGCTTTTTCTGTCTAGCAGAGCCAGCATTTAGAAATGAGACCCATTCGGGATGGTGCGACCTATGCGGCGCGGCAATAGTAAAGGAGGAAGACAGTCTTCATAGGTAGCTGGCGCCCAACTGGAGGGGACGATAAGGCATTTCTGCCAGCGGACACAAATAAAGACAAGACATGTTCGCAATGTGGAGCAAGTTGTGCGGAGCATAGTACTGTTGGCTTCATCAACAGGTGCCGAGCAACGATGAGATAAAAAGGTTCTCCTGAGCGCCCGGGTGGTTTCGAGTCCGGTTCGGGCCGGGGGAGGTAACTCTTTCTAAAGTGTGATACTTCGAAAGCTGTGGTGTGGAAACCAATGTCTAAAGGAAAAGATCGGAATCGTAACGGGTGGACTGTGCCTAGCCAGACGACCAGCGCCCAAAAGAATCAGCAGCCAGCTGGGCTGTAATCACATATCACGCAGATCTGCCTAGGAGAAGGAACGCGTGCCATCGATAACTCCTTAAAACTACCCTTCCATTCCTTTTCGGGTGCCGAATCGAAAACGTTTGGGAGGATTCCCAAACATTTATGAGAAAAGTCGTTTGGCACATGGAAGCCGAGAAGAGGTAAGACACGCGCGAGGATCTAGCGGCTCTGCTCAAAGGGCTGGACTATAGGAG
>Ga0179593_1528815_pt1 | contig 11431 bp, 17 predicted proteins | sample CZODoug2_1_08_16_FD_185931 | JGI IMG/M metagenome (GOLD analysis project Ga0179593, IMG submission 185931) | Vadose zone soil fungal communities from Angelo Coast Range Reserve, California, USA - CZODoug2_1_08_16fungal (PacBio error correction) | ecosystem: Environmental > Terrestrial > Soil >...
GCATTTTTTTGAAAAGGAAACATTGTTGTCCCATGAGGAAAGGAAGAGAAAGGGAACCGATTTAGAGGGAAGGGGGGCAGTGGGACGCTACGACGCCCGAAGGGAAAGGGTCCTGCCGGAAAACTTGCTTTATACTCCTACTGAAAAAAAGGCTTGATACATGGGAAGGGGGGGGGGTCCCCGATGAATTGAAGGGGCCGTTGCGTTTCGCTTTTGAAAAAGGGGGGCGCTTTCTATCCAGAGAATATCTCTTGAGGTCTTCAATCGACCCGGGGAAGGGGGAAATAACACAGGGCGGGAAGGAGGAACTCTACTATACCTAGAAGACAAGGAAAGGGTCAGGTTCTTAATCAGGAGGATATCTCCTCATCCCTAAAAGGTCCTCCTGGGCTAGGCGTTGGGGAGAGGGAGGGATTAAGGAGGGGGAGGTGGAATTTGTTCTAACATTTGGGGGTGGGACAGTCCACTCCTCTCATGGGGAGGGTTGTTTTCTATTGCGTCGTTGCAGGGGAAGAGAGTGGGCAGTTGCCAAGTAAAGGGGAGAGAACTCGGGAGGCTAAGGTCAAGCTTACCTTTATTCCTGAAGACTTTTTGTCCCTGTAGGAGAAAGGGGGACTTTTATGGTAAAGGATCTGACGTTATCGACGGGGGGGGACGTTACTTCGAGCTGAAGGGTTGTCTTTATCCTTTTAAAGGGGGAAGTGCTTTCGGATTGTTATAAAAGGAGGAAGGGACCGAGAAGAAGAAGAGCACGTCTACTCGATATGGTCTTTCCATCACTCCTAGAGGTTGCCCAGAAGGGGGAGGAGTCCGGCTTTGAGGGGGTGGAAGTCAACTTTCTCCACCGTTACTTCCGGCAGATGTTCGGAAGAGGGAACCTTCTATTCTTCCCTGAGAAGGAAAGTTATCAACATGAAAGGGTGGGGAGAGTTGATCGGGGGGGAGAGAAAAAATTATAAAAAAAAGAGAGGGAAGCTTCGAGGAGATGCATGCATGTTTTCTTTTAGGGGGAGGGAAGGAGCTCGGAATGGGTAGATGGAAAGCGACCATCTTTTCGAGAAAGTCACCTGGACTTAAATGGGATTCTTCTCGAAATTCCCTCCTTCTATGGAGGAAACGAGGTTCTTTCTTGGGTCCGCTAATAGGGAAGGGGGAGATGAATAGTGAGAAAACGGAGGAAAAAGGGAGGGATCCGGTTCAACCCGTTGTAGGAGAAAAAGAGCGCTTAGTCGCCGGAGGCGAGTCTCCTATAATAACTTCTTTTAGTGAAAGGAAAAAATGTATCTTTTTTTCGTCGGGGGGGGGGAAGGTTCCCCCAGGGAGAAGTAAAGGGGCAACTTGTGAGGGACATAACATGAAGGGAAGAGTTGGAGGGGGGGTTTATCAGGTAAAGTGTCGCACACCCGAGCCTTCTGGCGCTAGAGGGGGGGAAGAGGGACACATGATGGACGGTCCGTTGGCGGGAAAAGTGGAGCGAGGGATCCCCGGGACGGAATCCTGCTTTTCTGAGGAGGAATTTACGTTGATTAGGAGGAGAGATCCCGATCGAGAAATCGGCTGGACCAGGGAGAACGGCTTAACTCCCGGGGGGGGACCGTTCTGGGCACCTGACGATAAAAAAGGAGAGGGAAAGAGGGCGAAGAAAAACACACAGCATAAGCCCTGCGGCTCGAGGGAAAAGGAAAATTCGGATTGTGATTCAGCGGGTTTCTATTCAAACGATCTACTCGTCGAGGGGAAAAGCTGTCTTTCAAAGTGCTGTCTTCCCGGGGGAAGTCGGGGGTATAGGGGAGAGGCGGCGGCGATTAGAAGGAAAGCAGAATTACGAAAAGGGAAGATGATCAATTTTCCAATTAAAAACAAACGTCACTCACGACTGATATAGGAAGGGAAAATGAAAAGAGACTCCTTTCAGAGAGTAAGGAGAGAAAGCAAATAATTGATCATTTGTCATTTGTCAGTCAAGGAAGCCTATCCCGTATATCCGCTCTGGGGGGCCCCCTGTTTGACCCTCGATTACATCTCTTTTCAAGAAGAAAAAAGAGTGAGTCCTATAGTATTCCGCATGTACAAAGATTCTGGGTTAGAAGGAGGAAGGGTGTTAAACCGATAACAACCCCGGGGAGAGAAGAAAAAAAAAAAAACTTGAGAGGAAATAGAGAAAGGGAGGGAAGGCTATCCCCGGTGTTTACATTTGGGAAGGGGTTTAAAACCAAGCATATCGAAAAAAAGAAAGAATAGAGCTGCGGATACTATAGGGAAATCAATGAGACGTGGCAATCACCGATGGGGGGGAGGGGGGGGTTCACGCTGGTCAAAAAGAACCAGAAGCGAATCCTTATAAATGACCAAACCATAATGACGAGGAATGGAAAAGGGAAGGAGGGGGAAGAACGGCAAAAGGACAACGTTGACACTTGTCGTCTAGTGGAAAGGAAAACCCATAATCATTAACGTTACTTTTTTGTGCCGCGGAGGGGGGGGGAGGGTAACATTGCTCAAAAGGGGGGTACCTTCGTCATTATTCTGGGGGGGTGATCCGTCTGGAAGGGGGAAGGAACTCGCCTCCTCCCAAAAAGAGGAAGAGAACCATAACTCTTAACCGTGAAGACAAGGCAAGGTTCCCTAACAGGACGAGGAGAGGAGACAGGATCGCCCAGCTTCCGATCGTTGGCAAAAAATCTAAAACAATCAAGGGACTCTCCTCGCCCCTTATTCGGAAAAACTTTCTCCGCGGGCCCGAAGGATCAGCAGAGGAAAAGGTGACCACAGCCGAATCCACGCCACAAGGAAAGAAAGGCGCCATTGGAGGTCACTCCTCGCAAAAAAAGGGAATCTTCGACGTCCGGCAAAAAAGAAAAAAAAACTGCTCGGCTCATAAAAGCAAAGACGGAATTTCATTCACCGACGAGCTAGACCAAAAAAAACCTGTCAACTGCAAGAACTTTTGCCCCATGGCCAAAAGGAAAGGGGGAAGAGCGCCAGAAGAATCAGGACGGTTGGGGATACTACTACAACCAACGACAAAAATAGGGGTCCCTCATCAAGAGGAACAGAGAAAGGTGGTTTAATCCTCCATTGCCAAAAACGCCAAAAACAAGCTCATCTTAGGGCGGATAAAAACAATGAAAGTGGAAGAGTATCTCCTGCCTACTTCTAAAGCGCCTCTTACAATACAACGGGTTAAAAAATCCAGTAAGATTGGAAAAAAAACCGCTTAGCGCAGGGAAAAGCGGAAAGTACAAAGCAGAGAATCTGGAAAATCGCCATAAAAGGGGAAAAGGGTAATTCGAGAAAGAAAAGGAAAAAAAAGAAAGGGGAAAAGGGCCAGCTTCGCCAGAAAAGGGGTCGGGCCCAGCAGAGGAGGCTGCCCATATTCCAACTTCAAATCGGGGGGGGGGCCAGCCCCCTCTGCTCAAAATCAGGAAAGAAGATCACGTCCGAGGACGAAGAAGAAAAAAAAAAGATCACCCCTCCTACCAAAGGGTCACCCCTCCCTGAGCGAGAAAAGGACCTCCGAGAAGGAGAAGCAAAATACGCCATGTTTACCAGCAGGGAAAAAAGGGAAAGGAAAGGTAAAAAATGAAATCCGTCGACCTTCGAAAAACAGAAGGCTATCTGCGTCGAGGACGAAGAAAGATCCAAACGGAAAGGGCTGGGAATCGTCCAGAGCTCCTTCTAATCTAAAAAAGAAGAGCCTACCTCGACCTCCGAGAAAAACCGCCTGCAACGTCTATAACTCGGGAAGGACCCTCACCTGCAAATGTAAGAACAATCCGGAAAGAAAAAAAGAGAGCGAAGCTTCATCACTTTCTAGAAAAAACATCTAAAAAAACCCCCCTCCCCCCACCTAGGAAAAAGATCCTCCAAAGAAAGGGACAACCTACTGGGCAAGAACCCGAAGACATCTCCACTCACCAAAATCCTTTCCCCCTGAGAAGGACAATTTCTACCCACCCCCCACCCCTCCTCCTGGAACTCTCCCCCGCCTCCAGAAATGAAAACTGTCCCAATGGGAAAAGAAAAAAAGGCACGGCTTCTTTTCTTGACTGCTGAAAAAAATCCAATAGGGAAACCGACTGAAATAACTTTCCTTCTTATTCGGAAAAACGTGTTCAACGGTTCTTTCCGTCCCGTGGGAAAAAGGAAAAGAAGCCGGAGTAGAAAAAAAAGGGATGCGCATCGATCTCTTGAGAAGAAAGAAGCAACAGGCATCTAAAAAAGAGAAAACGTAATAATCTCTTGCGAAGAGAAACCCGTTTTACTCCATCATCCCAGGGGAAAAAAGGGTCACTAGGAGTTGATCCTCTCGTGACGCCGGGCAATCAGAAGGGGAAAAACCGGTGGCTTCGTCGCGAAAAAAAAGCTAAATGGCTCCGGTGAGGGGAGAGGAAACTATGGGGGAAAAGGAAAAGGGCATGTGGGAATTGTCACCAAAGGGGGAAACGGAGGATAGGAACAGAGATAGAAAAAGAAAATTAAATTGTCCCATTGTGGAAAGACGGGGAAAAGCGCAGCAAGGAGAAAAAGGGAGGGAAGGGGTGCTATGAACTATGTGCCGCGGGAGGAAAGGATAGGACGCGGGAGGAGAAAGCGCGATCACCTCCGACTTTAGGAGTTTATTCTGGGGAGGGAGGGGGGGATCCCCGATTAGAGGAAAAAAGACGATCTCCGTTGCGTGGGCAAAACTGGTTTAAGGGGCTCGCTGTCGATCAGAAAGATATCGCTGGGGAAAAAAGGGAAGGCTACTCGACGCCGAGCTTGCTAAAAAAAAAAGGGGAGGGAAGGAACTTTCCCGTGGAAGAAAAAGTCCAGCAGACAGAAGGGGGGGGACCGAGGGGGTCTAGGGGTAGAGGGGCGGTTGCCTTCTCATCATCCCTAACAAGGGATCGGTTACTTTTGGCGTGTCGGTGGAAGAGGGGGAATGGAGGGGAGGAGTTCTGTGGGGGGAAGGAAATAAACCTCTGCATTTTCCCGGATTCTGACAGGGTGGGGAAGGAAGGGCTGGCTGGCAAGTTTTTCTTGAACGCGTGCCTTACGATGGAAGAAAGACCTCTGCCGGCGGGAAAGGGAAAGGGTGGAGGTCGCCTTTGTCCAGGTGGGGGGACTCGTTTTATAGAGGGCTGTCGCTGGTGAACTTAGGGGGAAGTCTGCGATTCTGTCGATTGTTATAAGGAAAAGGAAAAGGGGGGGATCGAAAAAAAAAAAAGCAGCACGTCGACTGGGGGGGGGAAAACGAGCATCGGGAGCTCTCCTTCGTCCTTTGGGTATACTTCGCCGCTTTAAGAGGGGAATCCACTTCTAGAAGGGGGAGAAATTGCTTTAACCCTGAAAGGAGGGTTACTAGTAGAAGGAGGCGTCTTCTTCCTTCGGAGTCAACATGCCTCGTTTGGGGGGGGGAAGAGGATCTTGCGAGGGAACCAAGGGAAAAAAGAGGATCGTAGCTGTTCATACGAAGAGGGGGGGGAGCTGGGGGCCGGGGAAATCTGGCCGTATCTCATTATCTGGAAAGGAAAAGGGTCTTCTAATCTGTTGTCCGGTGCCCAGGGGGGAGAGAGGAAATTCCCGGAGGGAGGAGGGGAAAGTGCAAAAAGGGGGGGAGAAGAAGGCGGGCTTGGTCCTAGAGAGGGGTAGTGGAGCTTAAGAGGGAGACGTTCCGTAATTTTACTTGGAAACTTTCACCCCGTTGTGAAAAAGCGCTCAGAAGGGTAGAAGTCGGCTGCAGCTCCGATAAGAAAATGGGGGACTAGCCGAGAAGCGAAAAAAGATTGACTTGTTTCGTCCTGGAATTGTGAGGGGGGGAAACGACCCTGGCCCCCTTGTGGAAAAAAAAAAGGGAAGTCTCCTGTAAGGTAAGTTGGGGGGAGAGGGGTAGTGTCCCACAACCCGCGCGTGATAACTGAGTGAGATGTGAAGGAAGGGGCTTTCCATCGTTCCCATGGAATTCTTTGTCTTGAAAGAGGGGGGGTGTCGTAGAAGAGGGAAAGACGGTGAAAATCCTTCTGGGAGGAAAAGGCCGGATTTCGGGGGTGACGTTGATCCCTGCGGAGAAGCCCTCGCCCGGCGCGGGAAAAAAGGGGGGGAGGGGGAAAGGCTTAAATCCCCGGAGAGGAGAACACGGTTTCACCTGAAAAAAAAAGGGAGGCAGGAAACGTGGCGCCGGCCAACATCAGAAAAAAGAAGGTTTCTATTCGCGTCTGATTTTGAATTCGGAAAGGCGGAGAGGCTATCCGGACCCAAAAAAAAAAAGTTTCGTTCAAAGTGACTGTTTAACCGGGAGGGAAGGGAAAGATGAGGGGCGAGTAACGCAATGACTCTGCGAAAACCGGGGAATTACCAATGGGGGGGGGGGGGGGGGGGGGGGGGGGGGGGGGGGGGGGGGGGGGGGGGGGGTGTGGTGGGGGGGGGGGGGGGGGGGGGGGGGGGGTGTTGTGGTTTGGGGGGGGGGAAAAAATTCCAGCAATTGGCAAAAAAAGAGAAGCTCTGCAAAAAAGGCAGAGGAATGATATCGTGTAAACCTCGGGGGAGACCTTAGCGGGCCGTCGCAGATAAGTGCTCATTGGCCTTGTGTCATTCCTTTGGATCCCGATATCCTCTCTGTTTCCAAAAGGGGAAAAAAGGGGGGAAAATCTCTTTGGCAAATCAGAAAAGTAGGGGGGAAGAGTGCCCCTAGCATTGAGGCCCTATAGGGGAAAAAGGGGGGAAGGTCGTTTCGGATTGAAAGGAGGGGGGGAAGAGGGGGGGTTAAACCGTATATCAACCCCGGGAGGGAGGATGAGTACAAGAATAGATGGCTATAAGGGGAAAAGAGTTAAAAACCAAAATAGATCAGCCTTCAATCTCGTAACCAAAGACGGAGAATCGCCTCAAAAGGGAAGGGCAAATCACCGAATTGTTCGATTTGGTCAAAGGGTTCAACCAGAGCGAAAAAAAAGAGGGGACGAATGACTGACCGAAGGAAAGACCCTGGCTCCCTCTGGAAGGGGGAAGGGGACTACGCTGACCGCGAGAAGAGACGCGCTTCGTTCTTTTGTTGCCGGGAGAGGGGGGTTGACACTTGCTCATTTGGTAAGGAAGTCGTCATTCTTTTTTGGGGTCGTCATTGGGAGGGGGGGTACAGAAGAAGAAACTCATCTGGAAAAAAGAAGGAAAAAGAAAAGGGAAGAAGCCCTTTGCCGGAAAAAGGGAGAGATCGTGAAAGGAGGGAGGAAGGAAAGGTCGATCGTTTGCCTCTGCAAAGAAGAAGAACCATCTCCCCCTGATGCGGCAGCCGCGAGAAAAGGGGGGGGGAAGAGCCGCTTGAGACAAAAAAGACAAAAGGACATGGTGCCCATCCGTAATCCCCGAAAAATGAAAGGGGTTGAGGGCCGGAAGAAAATGGAAAGGCATCCTCTGCCAAAAGATCGTCGACGCAAAAGAAAGAAAAACTCCAGGAGAAAAGGAAAGCCCAGCATTATTTTCCGTCGCCAGGGGGAGGGGAAAGGAGAAAAGAGATAAGAGACCTTTCACTTCAAGGAAAGAAGGGAAAGCCTTTTTCACGAAGTGGAAAGCCGGAGCCTAGAGCCAGCCTCCAATTTCATCAACGAAAAAGAAATACACCACTACAACATCACCGGGAGGGAGGCAAAAGTGGGGGAGGAAAATCCAACACGTTTTCCAGGGGGGGGGAAGAGACCTCCCTGGGGGAGAAGATTTCCCCTACGCAACCAATCTCAGAGACTATCACTACAATTCCGTTATTAGAATCCGACGAAAAGTCGAAAAGATGAAAGGATACCCGGCGGAGACCCGTGGTTTACCTTCTGCCTAGGAAGAAACGTTAACGTCAAAAAAAGAAACCGCTATTCTCTGATTCGCCCGACCTCGTCTCCCCCTGAAAAAAAGGAAGGGAAAATCCCCATTCCATTGTGGAAGGAGAAAGACTCGCCAAGAGTGGGTCTGTTTCTTATCTACCAGAAGATTCACTTAAATCGAAACAGCGACACCTGCGGAAAAGAAGCCTTAGTTATTGAGAACAACTTCCAGGAAGATTTTACTCCCTTTTGGATCACCTCTACAAAAACTTCAGAAAGGGTGAAAAATTACTAAAGGAGAAAGGAGTCTCCCTCCTCCTAGAGAAAAGGCCATATAAGAGGGAAAGCCTTCAACGGGGAAAGTATTCCACCATTAACTCAGGGAAGGGGAGGAAGAAAGTGGAGACTTGGCACCTGACCAAGGAATTCGTACGATCACCGGGGTAAGGAAGTCTCCTTGTCACAAGGGGGGGGAGGGGGAGATCGGGGAGGCTCCTTTCTACAGTCCTACTTTTAGAGAATCCATGTACGAAAAAGCCAGCTCTAATTCACCAGAGAAAGAGAACCTACAAAAAAGAGAACCTCACCTGCAAATTCTACTCCACAGAAATACACCAGCTTGGAAAGGAGGAGCATCACTTTCTATACAGAGCATCAAGAGAAGTCCTCCCCCTAGCTGGCGCAATCTCCGACCCCGAAAAGATAGCCATAGGGGGAAAAACCTTTCCAATCCTGAAAAACTCAGTTCGAAAAAAACCCCCCCACCCCCACCACTTCCCCCACCTCAAAAAGACTCTCCGGGAAAAAAAAAACTTCAGTCAAAGGAAGAGGGGACTTCTTTCTGTCTTCTTCGTCCGCCCCGCAGAAAAAGAGGAAGGACGGGAATAATTCCCGGAGGAGAAAGGAGAGTGAATCCCTTTAACGTTTCACGGAGAAAAAGGGGTGGTCCTGAAAAACGCCTACTTACCGGAAAAAAAAAAAGAGGAAGGGTCGAAAAAAGGAAGAAAAAAAAAAGAGAAGCTAAACTCAACTTAAGGAAGGGAGTCCGAAAGGGTGATCAAAACCCGTGAACTCCCATCATCCCCGAAATTCGGATGCCCGTGCAAAGAAAAAGTGATAAGGGGGGCTAAGTTCCCTCGCAGAGAGAGGGGGAAAAAATGGGCGGGTCGCGGTAAGGCCATAGCGACCCTTCAATCTAAATCGGAGGAGGAACATATTGTTGACAACAATGGACAAGTGTAAAAAATTTCATATATATCAAAAAAGAAGGGAGGAAGAGAGAGATATGCAAATTGGGGGAGGGGGGGGGGGGATTGGGAACATCTGTGTTCGAAGAAAGATAACGGATCCGATTCGCTTGGAAAAAGGGAGGGCCGTCGACGAAAAAAAGTTTTGGGAAAGGGGACTCGGGACCTAGGAAACGGTAGAAAGACGTGGAGAGTTTTCTGGGATGCGGGGAGGGGACTTTTTGGATGGGGGGGAGGCGGATCGCAGCTCGTGGGGAGGGTGAGCTTTTTCTATGCACGGGAGTGGTCAATCCAGAAAAGGAAGAGGGGTTCCGCTCCAAAAGGGAAAGCGAATCGACGCCGGGCTTGCGATGGGAGGGAGAAAAGTGAAACGTTAAATTGATTCAAGAGACCGGGAATTTTATTTCCGTCGTTTAAAAAAAAGGGACTCTTGCGGAGGGAAGGAAAGAAGAGGGGGAGAGAGAGGTGGGAAAAAAAAAAAAAAAAAAAACCCAACAAAAAAAAAGGGGAACGGGGTGGGTGGGAGGGCTCGGGGACGTTGGAAGGGGGAAGGGGGATATTTCTGAGGAGGAGGGAGGGGGGGGGGGTTGATTTGGTCGAAAAGGGGAAAGAAGATCGGGGGCAGGGAGGAGGAAAAAGGGTGGTGTCTATTGTCTTCGGGGGAGGGCGTTGGCGTCCCGGGGGCAGGAGGGGAAAAAGGGGGAGGGCGATGGCGGGGGGCACAGAAAAAAAAAAGGTATGCCTCTTCCTTCGAAAAGGGGGGCCTGAGGTTGTAGGCGATTCCGGTTAGTGTTCCATGAGAGGGATCGCGTTGCTGTAGCTGTGACAGGGAAAGGAAGGGGTACATGGGGGCGATCTCACACGAATAAGAGGCTGGCGATTGGTATAAGAGAAGGTGCGTCCAAGACCTCACTTCAGAAAATGTTATCTCGCAGAAAGATAGACGGCGGTCATGGGAAAATAGTGGGAGAACGTCGCCGGCAGGGAAAGGGGGAAAACGCCCTCCTAAAGGGACGCCTTCTGGTAGGGCTTAGCTGGCGTAGGAGGCCTGGCGAAGTTGATCGGCAGGGGGCGTTTATCACAAAAGAAACTCCTTTTGGGATCTTTTGCGCGGCAAAGGGGAAAAGGAAGTCCTTGACGGAGGACACGACGGCTTTGAGGAAAGGGGGGGGAGAGCACGTAGCCTGGGAAGGAGAAAAGAGCTGGCATTACTCCCGCTACCATTAAGGATCCCCCTGGACGTAATGGTGAAAGGAAGAAAGAGGGCTAATGGAGTACGGTCGTTCCTTTTGCGAGAGAAGGGAAGGGGGGGGGTTGGGGCTATGGGCTCTGTCTATTCGAAAGGGAGTCCTTGCAATTGGAAGAGGGGACCACTGGTAAAAAAAGGGGGGGTGTCCTCCTGTCTCATCCTTCAAGGACCGTCTTTCTGCATCTCCGATAGAAGGTGGGATCCGCCTCTTAATAGGCAAGCAGATTTAGAGTGGGATTCTTGAAGGGGGGGAGGGAGAACATGATAAGGTTCAAAAGGGAACCCTTTTTGATGTACCATAACATGAGAAGTATTCGTCTTTTTCCAAACCCTCTCGGAAGAAGGAGGAGAATTCCTATGAAAAGGGAAAAAGGGGATATGTGCCCAATGATAGGTCGAGTCGTCGAAAAGGGGAGTCTTTGTTGGAACTCTGATCCTGGAGAAAAAAAGATGGAAGGAAAAAGACACGAGCAGTCTTGTTGAGGGTTTATGACTTCTCAAGCCACGGATCACTCAAATCGCCTTTAGTGTGGGACCTTGCGGAAAAGGCGATTGCTGATTTCAGGAGGGAACCTTTTCAACCTGAGAAAACTTCGCCCACGGAAGGAGCTCATGAAAAAAACTACATAGGATCGCCGCCTCAGGGAGCTTCTGAGGGGGAAGGATCGTAGAGGAAAAAACAGGGCCGATCCAGGACAGGGAGGGGACCAGGGTGTAGGGGAAAAAAAGGAGGGTCTTCCCTTTACTATTATCGGGTGAAGAGAGAGGGGGGAGAGTACTGCAATTCCGAATGCGAGAAAAAAAAAAAGACTAATGGGCCAAGGAAAAGGGAAAACAAAAGCTCCTCGCTTCCACAAGGGGAAAAGAAAAGGCTTAGAGAGGTAAACCGAGGGTGGAAACTGAACTCTCCTCACCGTCCTGGCGCGTCCTAGAAAAAAAAGGGAGGGAAGTCCTTCGTCATGGGGGTGGGACTCTCCCGGAGAATAAATGGAGGGGTAAAATGTTGGGTACCAAGACGATGGACTCTCTCTAAAAAATCGCACATTCGGTGTGAGGCCCGATATTAAAAGAAAGAGGATTTAGACTGAGGGGGGAAAAAAAGGGGGAAAGGAGATATATTTGGTTCAACCGGAAGAGTGTAA
>Ga0179593_1655748_pt1 | contig 11431 bp, 12 predicted proteins | sample CZODoug2_1_08_16_FD_185931 | JGI IMG/M metagenome (GOLD analysis project Ga0179593, IMG submission 185931) | Vadose zone soil fungal communities from Angelo Coast Range Reserve, California, USA - CZODoug2_1_08_16fungal (PacBio error correction) | ecosystem: Environmental > Terrestrial > Soil >...
GGCGGACCAATTTTGCGGAAAGGGCACGGAAGCAAAGCCAGACGGGTTCAGTCCTGCCAGTCACCAATAACGAAAGAATTGGGGGGGGGTCGTCTGGGGGGGCAGCTGGGGGCGCAAGAACCTTTAGGTGGTAGGACCCTTGGAGGCCATCGTCAAGAACATTCCGTCAGGAAAAAAAAGGGGCCGCAATAATTCCTTCGGAAGAAAATCTAGCAACGGGGAACAAGGGTCTAAGGAACATTCAACCCGCCGAAGGGGGCAAATACCCCCGGGCTGGGGTCTGCGTCGAATGGGAAAACCAAAAGATTGACGGCCGTCATAATTTGCAACTAAAAAACTTATGTCGGCAAATGGGGGCCCCTCCTTTTAAGGTCCCCCACGGCAAGGGGGGCCCCACTCCCGGGGATAGGAGGACTACGGGAAACGCGCGAAAAGGGAGGAAAAGGCATAGTTTTGAGTGTTTCATCAGGGATATTCCCTATGAGAAACTTCTTTTCCCGGGATTTATACTGTCCTTCCTGAGAAAAAGTACCTCCTTTCCAAGAGCTGGTCCTTTTTCAGACCCTGTGGGCATCACATCCCGGGAAGTTCCCGGGATTTTTGTATGTGGGGTTATTCAAGGGATCGAAGCATAAGAAAGATTCCTCACACTTTCGTTTATCTCTTGGGGTTTCCCCTCTATACTTTCAGGTAGAGTTCTTTGGTCTCTAATCTCACGGGGAACGGAGTGCCCTGTCATCGGAAGTAAAAATAAATGTCCCTTCGAAAGAGGGGGGATTACCAACGAGCGGTAAACGCCGACCTGTGGAGAAAAAATTGGATGGCGGGCACGGCAGTTCGGAAAAGGACGTCCGGAGGATTGGCAGTCCTAAAACCAACAGTCCTTCGGGGGTCGACTGTGAATTTAATTCCTTTCACCGTCTCAACGTCCTCGGGAGAGATTGGCCTTCATTTAATTCAGGAGTCCTAACATTCTTAACGTGTAACGGAACTGGGAGCGGGGTGCGGATCGCTGTTCGAAATGCGGGGGAAAAACCATCGCCGAAAAAGCACGCAAAGTTCAACAACCGAGATCGACTCAGGAGGCGAATAAGGCGGGACCGTTTACGTCGTATCCCGCACCTTCTGCATGAGGGGGGGAGAAGGGAAAAAAACGAGATCGACAATTCAACAGGGCCCAGGACAACGCAAGCGATAAGAGGGGAATTTGATTAGTGGCGGAAGGGAATGCGATGCTCGGATGTGGTGCGACGGTTGGTGAAAGGGTGCTCTAGGGCTACTTCGGAACCCAAAGGGCCTAGTTCTTCACGCATAAAAAACCGTCTTCGAAGGAACTCCCGAAACAACCGGTTCTCCTCCCAAGGGGAGGGGGGGGGTTCTCTAAAGAACTGAGATCAAGGCAACAGAACCATAGCTCTGGCTGGAGAATTCCTAAGGACGAAATCTTTAAATTAATGCAGGAAAGAGAAGGGGGCCTTTCTTAGGGGGCATCGCTCTAATCCAAAAGCTGAGCCTCCTCGAAAAGGGGAGCAAGGACTTACGCATCAAGAGGAAACTGCTGCCAAACGCTTCCTGGAGACTTATATCAGGGAAAAGGAAGGAACACCTAACTGCGATCGCCATCGGGTGAAGCGTCCTTTCCATTCGGAAGAGAGAAAACTTACTGCAAGGGGGAAAATTTCTAAGAGAAAAAAGGGGGCCATACGGGGAAAAAATTGACCCTCTTAGGAAAGAAAAAGTCACTTGTCGGGCTGAGGTGGAAGGCAAATACGCTCGCGTGAGGGGGGGACAAAATGGAAGAAGGGTGCTTGACACGGGTCATTCGCGGGTTGCCGTAAAGACTTTTACTGGGGGGGGGAGGGACCGGGGAACGCGAAAAACGGCCTGTAAGAAGGTGCGGGAGTCCCAACATCGTCAGAAAAAAATGCAGCGGGGAGGATGCGCTGGCTTGGGGGGGCCATTATCAAAAAAGAAAAACAACGAAGGGTCCAGAGGGGGGGGGGGGGAATAAGCGGTATCGGAGAGAGGCCGCTGGGGCAAAAAATGCTACCTTTGTAGGAAGGAGGTTCCCTTTTTTTCAAAGACAGGGAGACGATTGCCTGAGAAACCTTCTTGGGGACCCGCCAGCAAAATCCCATCCGGAGAAAAAAACGGGAACAGGGGTCGACTCAACCCCAACGGGATGAGGACCAATGAGAAGGGAGGCCCCTTGGAAGTGGGGTGAGACAGGGATGTGCCGTGCGTCCTTTCAGAAAAATCAGGTAAAGGGAAATCTTTAAAAAGACTTCTAAGTGGAAGATCTACCACGGAAGGGTTCCCCGCTTCGGAGAGGGAAGGGAAGGGATTACCATCACCGAAAAAGGGAGGTGGTTGCCAAAAATACTGCAGAGAAAGCGCAGTTTTGGCAAACCTGGGGGGTGGAGAAGAGTTTGACGGAAAAGATACAGAGGGGGAGCGCCGCGTTACAACCCTTCGTGTTAAAAAGGACGGACCCCGTGTCCATCAAAACGGGGAGCACTGGGGGGCCGCAAGATCGTATTGAAAGCCTCGTCCCTTCGAAACCGGAACTTCGAAGTAAAAAAGTCCTCCTCTAAAACCCGTGAGAACGGGACCCTGGGAGACTGCAGTTCTACTTGGACAGATGGGGGGCGTGCAGGGAGGCATGTCAATCGAAATTTCAAGGGAGACCGTCACCCTGCGAAAGCATCTTCTGCTGGAAATAAAACAAAAGAAAAAAAGAAAAAAAAAAAAAAAAAAAAAAAAAAAAAAAAAAAAAGGAAGTATTCCATTGCGGGGGCAGTCTCGGGGCTTAAAAATCTCCTCGAGGGAAAGGGGTGTTCTTGAAGGCCGTAAGAAGGGTTGCGAAGCGGGGACGCCATCTATTAGGAAAATTGAATTCTAGCGAAGCCACTTTACCGCGAGAGTAATTTCGACGCTTGTCCGTAAGGAGGGGGGGGGAAGTAGCAGTGTGTCATGGGATCAGGAGATGGTACAGTGCGAGGAGGGAGCACTCAGAAAAAGAGCTTCATTGCAGGGGGGGTCTTAGAGGACGGTTGAGGGATAGAAGTCGGCTTTGGGAGGCGACTCATGCCGGAGATTAGTAGACCTTCAAAAGCCACAGAGTCTAGATTTCCACTACTTCAAAATGGGGGAAAAGAAAAAAGGGGGAGTATCTTCTCTTCAAAACGTGCCTTGCTGAAAAGGAGGACTTGTAGATAACGGAGAGTCACTTCCGAGAAGGGTTTGAGAATCTATCTACGACTTAACGGAAGGGAAAAGGGATTCTCCATCTTAGGGAGGAAGTAAAGTTTGTGGAGCTTTTTGGCTTTCTTAGGAAAGAGTTTGGGGCACAGCAGCATGACCGCAGAAATCACTGGAAATGAATTTCGTCCCAAGGAAAAAAAAAAAAATAAGTAATTACAGGCGGGGGAAAAGACACCTATTCAAGGGCTCCGAAACACCTTACAGAAAATTACCGGGGACGGTACGAAAGGCCAGTTGTGGGGTTCTTGGGGAAAAGACGAAAGACAGCCTTTGGAGAAGAAAAGAAATGGCCTATGACTTTGGAAAGAAAAAAGGTTGCAAATACTTTAAAAAGGTTCGGCAGAAGCGTCGTTGGGGGAAGGTGTCTGGGAGTTGAAAGGGAAAAGGGGGGGGTTTTCCGTCCGAAAAGCACCGTGGAGGAGTCAAGAGTGAGAGGATCTCTTCGAAGGAAAAGTCCCAATTCTCTTTTGGGGGGGGAGATATTAGAGTCTGTCGATCTTTGCAAAAGACAAGAGGTTGGTCAATTCCTGGAGGGAGGAAAGGATTGGACAAGGAAGCGTCTTGGCAGGGAAGCAGAAGGGAAGATCCATAGAGCCGCCAGGGAGGGGGGGAAAAAAAAAAGAAAAAACAGCCCCAAAGGAGAATTCGGAGGTCAGTGGAGTAGATTTCCTTCCAGGAGGGGGGAATGGTCATGGGGGTTGTGGGGCAATCCTTAGGACGCCCGGGAGGCAATCAAACAGGGGCTTCTCTTAAAAAAATGTCCGCTAAAACGGGCGGTACGAGAAAAACTACAACCGATCGCGGGGCTTTTCTGTCGGGAGGTATTACGGGAACCAGGAACTCCCATCTATATTGGGGGGGGGAATGTACGGAAAATTCTGGGGCTGGGGAGAAATGATTATCGGGGATCGGAGGAGACGCTGGCGAAAGGGGGCAAAGTCCTAAAGGAAAAAAATAACTTTGAGCGTAGCACTAAACGGGGCCATCTCTCTCCATCATGGGTAAGGGTCTTTGTGGAAGGGAAAGGCCTTCGAAAGCGGCCGGTTGACACAGTGTTCCTCTTTTGCACGAGGTAGAGAAGCCGCCAATTGGAGAGAGATCTCAAAGGAGTAGAAAGAGGAGGAAAAGAGCGCCAATTTTAGGACGTAATGGAGACCCCCGCGGAAAAAGGGGGGGGAAAACGTGGGGGAAAGGTTTAAAAAGGCCACTGGAACAATAACCACTTCCCTGAAGGGGGAGCGGAGGGGCAAAGTGTTCAGCTGGGGAGGCAGCTTCCGGTGTGGTTTAGGGGAGAAAGGGGAAGGGGTGAGCCAGCGTCAAAAAAAGGGTACGGGTCATTCCGATCAGCGAAAGGACCAGAATTCCTGAAGAGGCAAAGTGTGTGGAGAAAGGGTTCTAGATGTACTGCCCTTTACACGAAAAAGCCCCTCCTAAGAAGACCCCGTTGGAGTACTGATCTTAGGCAAAAAAAGACATCTTTTCGGAGAAAGGAGATTTTTCCGAGCAGCCAGGAAAAGGAATGCGCAGAAGGGGGAAACACGTCTGCAACAAAGGAAAAAGGGGGGGCAACGCCGACACTCTGGAGGGAAGAAGAAAGCGCGACACACTGCTGATAAGAATGGGGGGCGTTCCTCCGTGAGGAGAAGCCCTACTGCGGCAAATAAGAGAATGGATCCTGCCGGGCTGAAGCATTGAAGGAGATTTTCACTACGGGGGCGCACAGGGAATTGGAAGGCTCTGGTATTGGGGGGGGAAGAAGTTCAGCAGAAGAGAAAGACAACAAATTTGCTGCGGGGGGAAAGAGTGGGGAATACGAGAGGGACAGAGACGTCTGGAGAGCGCGGAACTTCCGAGCCAATTTCTCAGGGAGTTAGCGCAAACACGAAAAATCAGAGAAGTTTATACCACAACCGGGCCTGAAGTTTCTCCGAGAGGGGGGAAAAGGGTATTTTCAAAAATGGGGTGTCGAAAGGTCATGGAGAAAAGGCGAAAAGTGACAAAAGGCTGAGCTTTCGAGGAAGAAAAACTTCTTCAATTAAGGGGTCTTCTCCTTGGAAAAAGTCGAATGATTTCAAGTTTGAACGGAGAACTGGAGAAAGTGGCCGGTCAGAGGAAAAACCAAAACAGGAGGGCCTCTTTCCACTCTGGAAGGGGAGGGGGGGGGTTCTGCTTCGAGAATTTAAAAGGCCTACAAAGGAAAGGCAGATTGAAACAAACCTATCTCAACGAAGTGAAAGACTCATTCTCGAAGGGAGAAAAGAAGCGGTAGGGGAGAGGTCGGAGGGCTTTTCTAAACGTGGGATCTGCCGGATCCTATACTACAAGCAGACTGAGGAAGAGACAGCATAAAATCGGGAAGTAATCCGTACGGGGCAGAGTGTTTCATTTGGGGGAGGGAATGGGGCTTCGGGCGACGGGGGTCGACTAGGGGGGCATTCATAAGGCTAGAAGTTATTTATTAAAATTACAAACTCCAGATCTAAAGGGAAGAAGGTCACTCATCAACCAATGATAAGGAACTAAAGGTTAAAAAGTCTTATCAAAAAAAAAATGGGAGGAGGTTAGAATCTCGTCAATGGGACAACTCTCCTTAAATCCTCCTCATCATCGCTGGTAGGTACTCATTATGTACCTGAGCTAAATCGGACTTCCCTGAGGACCTGGACTCGGGGAGAGAAAAAGAATGCCCCCCCTCGGGGGAATAATAATCGTCAAGAAAGTCTCATAAATAGGTGGATTGTAAAAAACAAGAACTCTTAACTTCTCTCCTGGAGAATTATTAAAATAATGTCCGGATGTCCTTAAAAAAACGATAATCAGGAAAAAAAAGGAGGAAAGTCGGTTTCCAAGCTTGGGTGCGTGTTTCCGGGGAAACTTTCCATTGAATGCTATTGGGGAATCATACCTTAAGGAAGAGGAAAATGGGGAGGAATCTTCATCGAAAAAAAGGGGGAGTCCCCTGGGGGGGGAAGAAGGGACAACTTAGGTCAACTAAAAGGGAAATAGCTTTCTAGCCGGTGGAAAGGAAGGAAGGCCTTTTTTCATTGGGAGAAAAGGGGGGGTGATTGAAAACTGTAGTACGGGGGGGGGGGAAAGTGCTAACCTTTTCGGGGGAGGGAACAGGAGGAACGTCCGAACGGAAACACTTCATCAAACAAAAATATCCATTGCAGGGGAAAAACTGGGGGAGGGAGTGGGCATTAGAAAAAAAGGTCAAACAACTCACTGGAGTCTTTGAGGGATCAACAAAAGGTTCGAGAGCCGCTTTTCACCCTCCCAATAGATGTTAGATCTTCTTCCTCCCAGGTTTTTTTTCAGGGAAATAAAGGGAAGGTACCGAGTGGACAGGAGGAACCTTCTGGGAAAAAGCCAGGCACCCAGCAAAGACAATCCCTGTCGTAGGGACAAGGACGGGAGTCTCCACAACAACACCTGCGAAAAGGAGATCTTCCGTACGGGGAAAGTTTTTTGAGACAGGGGATTTCGGTCGTGAGGGGAAGCTCAATCATACATAGATCACATCGGGCAGAGAAGTCCCCTTCTACTATGAAAAGATACAAGAGGTGATGGCGTGAAAAAACGGCGACTGGATCCATAACCCGAGAACGTTGGAAAAAGGTGGAAAACAAAGCCGCCAGTGGGGGAAAGGAATGGATATTCAGGGGAAGATTTGACGGACGAAAAAAAGGGGACTTGAATGACGTTATCGGGGGAAAAAGAGGGGGGGTAAAGAGGAAATAATACCACTGTTTGAGGCTCAACCCCGAGGACCTTCATCAAAAATTCTCAATTAAACTCTCTCGGTTTACATAAAAGTGCTCTTCTCAAGGGCAATTGATCTTGGACTTCCTCGCGTTCCGTATGAGCGGGCGTGTCCTCTGCAGCGGAGGAAAGTTCATTCTTTGCGTCAGGAAAAAAGGGACATAAAGGGCAAGTGGGCGTCCGCGGAAAAACGGGCAGGGAAAAGCAGCTTCTGAGGAGAGCCAGGCAGAAAAGGGGGAGAGGCTGAGGCACGAAAAACGCCCTGACGGTTTCTTGCAAGAGGGAGGAAGAGGTTTCTGTCGCAGCAGAAAAGAGAGGGGCCTCGGTTTTTCCTAGAGAAAAAATGCCAACTTAGCACGCTGGCCTTCGGGAAAGCTCAGCGGGGGGGACGGACCGAACTCCCTGAAGCTCTGGGGAGTCGGCAGAAGCCGAGGGGGGAAGACGTTCTCGGGGCCGGTGATTAGCCTACTTTGGAGGGGTCGAAAGAAGGACGTTGATTGCTTGGAAAAAAAAGAGGGGGGTAGAAGGCGCTTGGGCTTTGTACTCTTCGAGAAGGGAGCCCAGGACCTGAAAACTCTTCAACAAACCCCGCCCCCAACTCTAGCAAAGGGGGTAATTCCCATATTTAGAAGCAAGGTATAGACTTCGTATCTGAGTATCTCAGTTTCCTGAATTCTGTAATATCTGGGGAAAGGGGGGGGGCTCTTGGAAGAAGTCCATCCCTCAGAGGGGGGGAGGTATCTACTCGCGAAGGCTACCTCCTGAAGAGAAAAAGCTCCAAAGGGATCCGAAAGATGCTTTTTTGAAAAGCTGTTAGTTTCTGTTGAGTAGGAGGGGGTGTCCATCTCAGGAAATAAAACTGTGGCCGAAAATGAAATCGTCCCAAAAGGGGTTTTCCATGAGGAAAAATCCCAGGGGAAAAAAAAAAACGATGAAGGGGGCGGGACACCTTAGGGGAAGAAGTTACAGTAGACTACCAGAGGAAGCCTCTTGTTGGTTAGTTCGAGAAAATCAGGGGAGAAGTTTGCTATCGAAAGAAAAGTCCTAGGGGGGGGGGTGGTCAATTTTTGGGGAAAGAACTTTCAAAAAGAAGGGTAATTAAAAGTTTCAAAAGGAGTTGAAAGTGGGGGGCCCGTCCGGAAAGCAAACCGTCGCGGGGAAAAGGAGCGTCCTATCGAAATCGAAGGGGACTCGTAGCCCCACGACCCACTATCATTGTTGGGGTGTGGGAAGGAGGGCAGTCTGAGAGGGTCCCAACCCCTCCCATCTCATTTTTCAATTCAAAAGGGGGGAGCCAAATGTGAGAATTCCTCTTATTGGAAGGGGTCATCGATGAAGGGAAAGTACTTCAGTATCCATAAGGCCGCCGAGGCATTCGATCAACTGGGGAAAAAAGCCCAACTATGGAAAAGGATGGGAGAAAATCCTCTAGTGATGTAGTCTTGGGGAGAGTTTGGTCTTCTTTGGGGGAAGTTTCTTTGGGGAATAATTAAGTGCTCAATAAAGCGGTCTTAAAAAAAAAAGTGCCAGTAATCTTTCCGTGCGGGGGAGGAACCCTTCTAGCAGAAATCGACCGGGTACTATGATGAAAGGCGGTGTCGGTCAGGGGGGGTGCTCTATACCCTTTGGGGGTCAATTTTCGAGCGTACGAAGAAGATGAAAGATTCTGGATCGGAGGGGAGGGGGGGAATTTTATACGGGGGAGCAAAGGGGGACAAGCAGAAACTGCCAATCCAGAGAGGGGGAGCGCGCCAACGTTTTCAGACGGAACAAAAGTCGGAAGGGTATGGGGTGGGGGAGTGGCAGGACGGAGAGACGTCCGACACTGGGTGACCGTCGAACTACAAAGCTTCAAATTTTCGCGAATAGGAAGAGACAACAACAACTTATTATGGGGGAGAAGAGCCAAAGAGTATTTAGTAGGAACCATCTTAAACTGTCCCTTACTGATTTAGAAAAGGTGCACTTAAAAAAAATAAAGAAAGATTGGCTGGGAGAGGGGTAGCTGAGAAGAGGGGGAAACCAGTATGGAATTGGAGGGGGCCCTGGGAAGACCTTCAAGAAAAAAAAACAGTCCAGGGGGTCATCCTAAAAGAAAGAAAGGAAAGGGGGAGTAAGATGCAAGAGAAGGAAGGGGGTGATAAAAAGTGGTAGAGGTTATAAGTACCACCCCAGCACCGACGACAGCCGAGAAAACCCTTTTTGAGAGGGAGCGTAAATGTAAACCCCGACAATCTGGACGAAAGGTTTTCCGAGCAGCAAAAGGGGGCGGAAAGGAGGAGACTACTTAGGGGAAAAAATTGGGTCCCCACACGACAATATTGGATGAAAAAAAAATCCATTAGGAAGCGAAGAGAGCAGCCGAGTTGGGGCTGTCATAAGACCGAAGAAGGAGGGCCTTTATAGGGAGTGACGGAGGAAGGATCGAGCCCCATTACGAAAGACAAAACCACTTTTGAAAAATTACAGAGTCCGTCTGGTGTGGGAAACTGATTTCATCAGAAAGAAAGGGCACAAAAGGGGCTTCTGGTGGATATGTTTTTCCAGAGCTCTTGGAGGAACGTCTTTCTCGGACTGCCTCTGAAAGGACGAGACGCATCTTTCCAGCGCTCAAAAACTGACTCACGGGGGGGAGTCCAACTACGCGTTCTCCTACCTGAGAAAAGGGGGGGAAAAGTGGAGAAGGGCATTTAAAATAAATACTGCTGCTTTTCGGAAATGGGGGGAAACACAAATCTGCATTCAGGGGGGGGTCGAAGGGGGTCCAATTATTCTTAATGAGAAGAACGGGGAAACTTCCTCGAGAGGGGGAAAGGCCATTTTCGCGCGGTTCTGAATGGGGAAATTCAAGCTGGGCGGAAAGGTAGTCTTTTCCCCCAAAAAAAAAAAGCTCAATGCTAAAACAAAACTCGCCTGAAACAAAGAAAAACGCAAATCTTGCACACAAAAAAAAATCTCCAAAAGGTTCTGTCCCTCCTACAAGAGATAATTGGGGAATCATTCTGAGGGTTTAGGGTCTGCGAGTCAGGGGTCTACAGCGTTTCATTAGAGGAGGGGGGTCCTATAAATCGACAATAAAAAAAACGATCCCTTAAGGAGTCAACTCAATGGGGGAAAAGGGGGAAAGAAAAAATACGGGAAGGGGGGTTTTATGTTAAATTGGGGTTCAGTCTTAACTGCTCTAAGAATGGGCGACTATTTTTTTGATACGATGGACAGGTGAGTCTAAATTAACACCCACCCAACCTTCTAATTCTTTCTGAAAAAAGCATCAACAAAGAAATCTGAGAAAAGGCACTAACGATAACCCGTAGGGGAACTCATTCGAAGCGCGGAAACTTTCTGACAAAAAAAGAGGCGCCAAGAAGGGCGTCAAGGAGAGATTCAGTAGTAGGACAATCTGTGGAAGCTGAGAACTCGAAGCATAAAGCAGTCGTCTCTAATTCCAGAGGAAGCGAAAGGGGGGCTCGATATAAAGAATATATTACTAAGAACCTAAAAAATTCATCTTCCCTGCATAAGGAGGACTACATTAGGAAGAAAGCCAATGGGAGAATGGAGAGAAAAAAGGAGACATAATCTAGTCAATTCGCACGGTGGAAAGGAACCGTAGGGGGGCAAATTGGGGCTGATTATGTCTTACCCGTAAAGACAGGTGTTCTAATCCTGAGAGAAAAAGTTTTTAGGGGGGGGGGGGCAGAGGAAAACTGAGGACGAAGAAGTTGTCCTTCTACATGAGAGTTTTCCAAACTATACGAGGGCGGCCAAGAGTGAAGAAAAAAAGGGGGAAATAGTACTTACGGTGGGTTATTACCAGAACTTGGGGGGGAAGGTTTCACTGTTTAAAGCAGTTAAGGGAAAAACGGTCCTTTTCCAGATTTCGGGAAAAGGCAAAGAAAATCACCACCGGAGAATGCAGGTTTCAAAACTGGAAGGGGGAGTGTCAGAGGGAACAAGGGACTGGGGGACCACGCACACGTGATTTCATCCAATAGGGCTTTAGGGGGCTATAGGAGCTGGGAAACAATCATGAGTCTTCCCGTTGGGTGAATTTTAAAGGTGGGAAGCGTAGACGGAGATTTATTGTAAAGGCCTCAATTCAACCTGATTGGGAAAAAAGCGGCCCGAAAGGCCCGAAACAAAAAAACGAAATTCCGAGAGTCTCCCCCACCACAAGGGGGAAGGACAAGAAGGGGCAGGGGACCGTGGGGGAGACTAGGGCTTGTTGGAGGAAAAGGGGATCTAATCATTTCCGAAATCGTTCACAAAGAAGGAAAAAAAAAAGGGAGATCTAAAGTTACGAAAACTGATTGCGGGGCCTGGACAGGGCACTCGAACCGAAGGGAATGAAAAGAAGGCCATGGCGTGGGGACGAGTTGTCTGTCCAAAGCGCCAGTGGGAAAAC